>Ga0179593_1712428_pt1 | contig 20090 bp, 21 predicted proteins | sample CZODoug2_1_08_16_FD_185931 | JGI IMG/M metagenome (GOLD analysis project Ga0179593, IMG submission 185931) | Vadose zone soil fungal communities from Angelo Coast Range Reserve, California, USA - CZODoug2_1_08_16fungal (PacBio error correction) | ecosystem: Environmental > Terrestrial > Soil >...
ATGGTGGGGGGAGACATCAGGGTCCGATAAGGTTTGGTTGCTCGAAAGAGTATTGGGCCTTAGACTATGGTAAAAAAAAAGGAGAGATTTTTCGTCGAAGGAGAAGATTATGTTGAGGGAGTCGTCTTTAGCAATTCAAGTATTTCCAGTTAATGGGAAAAGGAGAATAGAAGAAGGCGGCAATCGAAACGAAAGAGGTCAACGGGTGTTCTGAGGCGCCTTATATTCTTACTTATTCATTAGATAGGCTCTTTCTTGAAAAGAAACTTTTGGGAAGAAGGGAGAGGGCATGCTCGAGACTAAGGGAACTGAGCCAACGTCCGTTAGCGGGGCTAGGCGGTTTATCGTTGAGGACGGATATGCAGAGCCCAGTGTGTTGATTAATAGGGAAAAAAAGGGAAGAAGAATTAGGTAGGAGACCGTCGGCAAACGCAGACCCGCGGCGTCAAAGGAAGGGCTGGGGGGTAGGGCCGAAAGCGGAAAAGCGGAGGGGTGGGAGCGGAAAAAACGAAGGATGGGGGGAATATGAAAGAAATCGTGCACAAGGGAGGAACGATTTCCTGTGCATACGACATGTCTATAAATTCCTTCAGGCCACTGGGAGCTTCCTCTGAGGGGAAAAAAAAAAGGCAGGGGGGGGGGGGGCTAATGGATGGAACGTTCACCTCGATCTGCGAACAGAACTCTGCCGCTGGCAGAGTAGGCATTTCCGATTGAGACCTGGAGAATAGAGGGATACAGGGGTAAAGTGGGCTCATATCTTCAGTCACGACGAATAGATGAACCTCGACGGTCATTGGGCCTGCCTGTGGCCGACACAAACCTGAAAGGAAACCAAGCTATGCAAAGCCATCACGCGTAAGCATGGACCCGGTTTAAGAGGAAATGGGCGTGAAACAACCCAGGAAAATCAGGCGGCAGCCATTAGCTCCTACCCTCTAGAATGAGGGAAGGGGAACGCGTGGTCCAAAAAAGAAGAATCAACGTTCAAGGGCCGAACAAAACCGAGCCAATGACACCCTAAAATGGCCCGTTCAGCGAAGGCCGAATACATAGTATAGGAAGAAAAAGATCGGGGGGGGAAAGAAAAAAGGTAAGGAAAATGGCTGAAGGCAATCAAATTCGCCCTAGACCATGGTGAGACCACTCTGAGAGAGAAAGGAGAACTTTGGAAAAAATGGGAGGTCAAGGCCAAGGAGGAAGGTGAAAAGAGGGGGGTCTATGTTCCGACGCACAGTTTTGGTTATTACTCTCCACAGGCGTTGCTCCGGGTGGGCGCAGGGAAAGGGGGGTCTTTTGCAAGTGACGGAACGGGACTGACGTAAGGTGAGTTGGGGCGTCGTCGCCGACAAATACAAAAGAAGAGTGGTGACGGCGGGGATAGACGGCATGACGATCTTATTAGGGGCCCTGGCTGGAGGGAACGTCAAAAGGATTAAAAAATACGGGGGAGACCGTGGGGTAGAGGTTAGCAATTGGGAAGGGCAGGGGGAATAAAAAGAGAGGGGCAGAAGAGTGACCGTGGACTTAGAAGACTATCATTGAAGCTCCGTGAGCCAGGTTTGTGGGGGGAATCAAGATGTTCCGAACATCGTCTTACCTGTTTCTTGAACTTTGGCGAAAACCTCCAGTTGTGTGTAGAGCTAAAAGTACCTTGCATTTTAATGTCTCCGAATATCAAGGCTAGAGATCTGATTGAGGGAAGGGGGAGAAGTACGCCCGGAGTGGTGCGATGTACATCAACTATGAGGGGACCGGGCAGGAAGATTAAAGGTTCCCGGACAGAGGCCACTTGCGTTGTACGGGATAACAGACGGAAAGAAAGGGTAGGGCGGAGGCCACCGGACGTCTGTTGAACGCTATGGGTTTCAGGGATCGAGATAAATGCGGTAGTGAGCGATAAGACGGTTGAAAAAGGAATAGGAGGGCCGCTACGGAAAGAGCATCGCCTTAGTCGCTCAACAAAACGGAGAGGAGAAGGAGATACAAGCGGGGCGTCACTTCCGTATCCGACCCACCGAGTTGGGGGTTCCCCAATGGGGGTTAAAAGTGGATCACGACTCCGCAGTTATCGTAAAGTTCGATCGATTCTAATAGTTCAAGACGAAAGGGGGTCGTCATCCCCAACTCCGAAAAAATTGGGGGAAAAACCCAAGAGGAAGGTAAGGAGAAGACATGTACATCATAATCGCAAGGGCTTCGACATGTGGTACGGAAAAAAGTGCCCCTCTCAGTCGCGGACGGGGAAAGCGACGTAATAGGTTTTGGAGAGAGGGAAACGACCGGGCGAGACTTCTAAAGTTCCTAAACGCACAGAAGGAGAGCCCTTGATCTTCGGAAGGTAGTTAAAAAAAGCTGCACGGTCAATATGAATCATAATAGGAAAAAAGGAATAATAGATACGTCCGCAAAAGAAAGGAGTTTAACCCCCTTGGCCGCACCGTTCGGCTGGGTTATAAATTAGGAAGGACTACCGGGGCCCCTCTGCGCGACTTTTTGGGCAAAGAAAAAGAAAAGTTCAGCGAACACCGGTCCGATACCGCTATCCACGAGTCCAGGTGTGCGACATTGTGGCGGTTACCATCCGCAGGGCTCGTCTGCGCGGATAGCAAAACTGTAAAAAAAAAAAAGTCTCGTGGGGGCGACAAAAAAGAAAGAACGGGACTTACGCAAACAAGTTTTTTCCAGGGAAAAAAACCGGATGCAAAATAGGCCCAAGGACAAGCTAAAAGGGGGGTCAAAAAATGTTGGGGGTCAGAGTCGGACAACTGGGGGGAAAACCGTTGTCGCGGAAAGACTCGGCCAAAAAAGGGGGCGAAGCAAAAACTAGGAGAAGGTGGGGGGGGGGGTGAGCAAGAAGAGAATGGGGCTTGACTTGAACCATCTCTGCCTGCAAATGACTCCGGCCAGAAGTTTCAGATCTTAAGCCTCATCTCCCCGGTAATTTATCCAGGAGGGGGGAGGAAAAAAAGGGCTGTGTGTAGGAGACTGCAGGGGATACACATATTCTTGATGCGGGGCGCCCACTAGTTCGTTACCCAAAAGACCGGGGGCTGGCCTACGGGCGACGTGTTCTTCCGGGCGGGTTGGAAAACAAGGAGTTGGGAACAGCGACGTACACATCTGCGTCTGCGCGGCTCGCTTTGGCGTTGGTCGGGAGGGAAAACTGGATGGGGCCACCGCAGGCCAAAGGCGGTACGGTGGATGGTTATGCGTTTCTCTAGGGAGTAATATATTCGAATAATCATGGGGAAGTCTAGGGACGGCTAATGAGAACAAGACTCACGGCCATGCCAAGCATGTTCGCAGTATCGAATGGGAAATAGGGTAGCCCCCCCCGACGCAAGAGAGGTCTTGATGAAAATCGAGAAAAGACAGTGGGGGTCGCGCAAAGCCAGGAATAGACCGTCTTGGGAATATTCCCCAGAAAACAGGGGGAGATCTAAAGCTTCGTCGCAACCCTCCCTCCACTCGGAGTGTGGGCGACAGCGAAACAGAAATTGGGTCGATTGCGGAAACAGAAATCACTCCGGTATAAGATGCGACTAGCTGCAGACTTCCGTCGACGTGAAGCGCAGATGAGAGACTGCGAAAATTGGGTGTTAAAGAAACAGCAAAGGCAACTTAATAGAAGCAAAGAACCTCTCACAGATCGTTTCCAGCTGAACAGCAGGGCTGACACTCCTATGAAAGGTTCAGGCCTCCAAGAAGAACACGACCGGCTCAGACGAAAGAAAAAAAAACGCTGAAAATGTAGAGAGGGGAACGCTTGTTCTGAAAGTCCAGGACGCCGGCCGTCAACGATCTACCCACACATGGCCTACTTCAGGGAATAACGCCGAGGGAAAAAGGCTGGAGAAAGCGAGGGCAAAAACTGACCGGAATCGGAGGGAAGGCCCCATTGAAAACGCGAACAAACTGCCTTCGTAGCTAGCGGACCCGTTGCCGATACGGGATGCCGAACAAATCGAAAAAGGATAAGAATCAAATGGACTCAACGTTATCAAAAAACTGGCATCGCACGTGTCGAATCACCGTCTTTGTTCTTCGCAGTCGCCCAAACTGGAGAGAACGGCAGGGGGGTCAAACCAAAGGGTCTTCTCCTTCTTCAGGCACCGACTCGCCAGAAAGGCCACAGCGCTGGCTCAACGGAGAATAGGAAAAGTGCTCCCTCAAAAAAAAAACGGAAAGAATGGGAAGGGTCAGCGGACTGTAGCCGGCCAAAAACTGGAGGTTTCGTGAACCTACCGGCGTCGATGCGGATGAGACGCGCGGAAAAAAATATCCGAGTTCGACTTCCAAGTGGAGGCTGCAATGACCAACATCCACACGAAAAGCCGACAAAAATAAAAGACAGTAAAACCGCGGAACCAAGTCGGAGAGCTTACTCGATATGAGATGCCAAAGCGGGATCAGAAGGGATCCCAGCGAGGGGGGGCTTAAGCCGGTATGCGCTCGTTTCCCTGATAACCGGAAAAGGGGGGGGGAAAGAAATTGTCGAAAACGAAGGGCGATTTAAAGTGAGCGCGAAAACGAACTGTCGGAACCCAGAAAGAATCCACTCCCACGGAAACAGAGAAAGGGAGGAAGCACGAAAGCGAGTCAAAGCTAACAAAAGATGACCACAACAGAACTATGCCAAGGGGGGCAGCCGCCCTCCGAGGAATGGCAGGGCAAGCAATAAACCGAAATCCCTCTATCCGCAAAAGGGGGAGTTTGTCGAGGGAAAAAAAAACTTTGGAGGGCACGAGCGGCGAAACTTCGTCAACCATCGGCGGAACTCCGCAGCCAAGACTCTTCGCCATCAAACGAGAGTGGGCCGGAAGAGGCGGCAGCCGTCTGGGTCCTAGGGGGGGGAGCCAAGGGGGGTGTCCTTGGCAAGGTAAACGCCTCGCGCCGTGTCCGACCAGGAACGTGGAAGAGTTCTCTTAGGCCCCCGGAGGAAACGGCGGAAGGATCACTAGAGAAGACCTGAGGAGGACCGAGAGAAAACAGAGGGGGAGAGGAAAGAGGAGAGATCGGTTACCACTCATCCGGAACGTCAGGGAAACTATGCGAAGGGAGAGGCGACGAGCCCGAGCGATTAATATTAACTTAACCCGCGCAGGGGGAAAAACTGAAGCCGTCGTTGAGGCACAGGGAAGGGCCTCGTCTTGGGACACATTTGAAAAATTGACCACCGCGTAAAACGTCTGGGAGCAAAAGAGGAGGACGAACGTTCGGAAAGGGGGACTTGGAGGGGAAGCGTGAGGAAGGGGTTACTATGGGCGCGCTCGTGGCGAAATCCAACGAAAGAGCGAAAACTTCGCCCAAGGTCGGCTTAAAATCCTGGCGGGAATCGTGAACGCCAAGTAAGCGGGAGTGGCTGCGCAAACGTGGTGCATATTTAGGGGGTGAAATCAGGTCGGGGAAGTTATTAGGAATCGATTACAGCTCACGGGCAAGCAGGCTAGAAGGGTCCGGGAACGGAGTGGCTTTTAGGGCTTGAAAAAAGAAGTTTGGCGTTTGAAGCGACGCGAAGGGGACAGAGACTGAGGAAACTCCAGGTTCTTCAAAAAAAACTCAATCGAAAAAAGGAAGGTAAGCAGGGGAAACTCACGCATATACTTGTTAGCACTGGAGCGGAGAAGGGAATTCCGGGGACCGTATCGGCAAAATATAGAGGAAGTATTGGGAAAAACCTGGTACGAATGCCGGTTCCTATCGGGTCCACGGGCGATAGTTAAGACTTGTCTCGACGGGGGGGGCACCCAAGGGAAAAAATACTTTGGGAAGTCGAATTCTCGAAGTTGAAGAGCGGAGGTCATTCGAAGGCCGCAAATCACGGATGGAAAAAAAAACCGAAGGCCCCGCAGTGCTGGGCATACAGGCCAAGATGGTGAGGAGGAACGCCGGGAAGGTTGTTTGGGGAGGTTGGAAACAAAGCTGGCGACTTCCTCGCCTACCAGGAATTCTTCGGAATTGCGATAGGGGGGGGCCGCGGCCAAGGAGAAAGGACACTCAGGAAGGCCATCAGAGGTTGGGCGAAGATCCATTTCAACTCAAAAAAAGGGCTTTCGATAACTAGGGTTCGAGGGGGAACTGGGGATCACGTGGCTGAAAACAGTGATGTGAAGTCTCACAGGAAGGGAGAAATGCGTATCGGCAAGAAAGGCAAAAGGTGTCCGCTTCGCGCATGTGGCAGGGCGAATCCTGGGTCAGAGGTTGGGCGGTCGAAGGCGAGGGAAAAAAATCTTAAGAAGGGGGCGACGCCGGCGGAAAGGGAGAAAAGAGACCAATTCAGGGCCTCTCTAACATTTCATCGTGTAGAAGGGAGGCTGAAGATAGGCAGGCATCGAGGCGTGAGGGAGGGAGTCTTAAACTTGGCAAAAAAGCGGAAGAAAAGAAGGCACTATCTGAAAGGGGATCGTGTGCTAGGTGATCGTGGTGCTGCGCGGTTGCCAGGGTATTGGTTCTACTCCCTTGAACCGCAGGAGTGCGAAAACTAGAACGAAAACGTCGCAAGAAATAACTCGATTCGCCTCTTGGAACAGGTGGTCTGTCCGCAAAGCAAAGCTGGGGGGGGGAATCCGAAAGATTGATGGAAAGGGTTGCGGAAAACAATCGGGAACCCCATAAAAAGCGAGGGGGATCGTCGACAAGCCGGTAAAATTAAGGGCGACGAAAACTGAGAAAAGAAAGCAAACAGCCGCTTCGTGGGGGGGACAGGGCACATCTATCGGCCGACCCGAGGTGAATGGTGGGGATTTCGCGTCCAGGGAAGAAAGAATCGGGGAACTGGCCGGCATGATGAATCAAAGGCTGAGAGGCGATCAGAAAGACCGAGAACTCGGAACAAGCGACGGTCAAGAAAAACCGGTGGGTTGAACAGGCGAACATCACGTAAAAAGATGTCCGCGATGACAAAAAAAAATGGGGAAAAATCGTTGTTTTCGTACCAAACCCGCCCGCGAACATAAAAAGAAACCCGAAACAGAAGGTAACGAAACTCTGGCAATACTCTAGAAAATCAAGAATTTAGAATGAAATCGTCCATTACCTAAGTCCGTCGAAGCCAATCAACCAAAAAAAAGGGCCGATACAGGGAAAAGAGAATGAGGGCGCGCGGGATTAAATTGACAGGAGAAACGAAGGGTGGGCAAGATTTCTGCCAAGTCAAATGCTCCCCTAGAAAAACTTTTGAGGAAATCTGAAAGAGGAAGGTTGGGGGGGGCAGAATAATCCGCGAAAGACACTGTTTTCCGACCAACGTTGGTACTAGGGGTCAACAATTTTTTGACGTTTGGCGCGGAAAGCCTCTTGGTTTCGAAGGGGATTTGTGAAAAACAGTGTAGCCGTTCTGAGGACGGGGGAGTCGTCGCCGACCCATACCAGACGAGTAGGAAGCTGGATAGACTCTCATACGTCGGCCTTAATGACATTTAACTGGCAACAGGGGGACCTGATTCAAAGGATAGCGGGATAAAGGTCGCCTATAGTTAGCCCTGAAGTGGAACATGACAAAGGAAGATATGCGCATATATTCCAAGTACCTTACGGTAGAAATCATGGTAAAAAAGACTGGGGGTAGGATCAGGCCCGAGGGATTCGTACAATGAAATTTTCTGAGGAACTTGGCCATGCAAGTGGGGTTAATATTAGGAACGCCATGGGAAGAATTGTACAACGGAATTTTACGAAGAAAATAAAAGAAGGGCGTATGGCGGGATAAAAAAATGCGCCCGGTAGGGAAGATACAGCAAAATAGTTTAAAAGTTCAAGGAGAGGGACAAGGTTCAAACCATTAATGCAGAAGGCATTAGGTAATACTTGATAACATGCAGGGGTTAAGCGGTAAACTCAACGGGAGATGGGAGCCACCGGGAAAAACGTCTGTTTGAACGCTTAGGAGAATTCACAAGGGAGGAAGTGATTATACCAGGTTGTAACTAAAAAAAAAAAAAAAAATTGTGGGAAAAAATCAGGGGCGGGGGTCGCTACGAAGGGCATCGCCTGCTAGTATCAAACGGCTGAGGCGAAAAACGAGATAGATAATAGCCTATGCGCGTCAAGAAGAAAGCAAACCGAGGGCAATGGGGAGGTGGTCAACCAAAGATCGCTCAATACTCCATAGGGGAGTTTCGAAAAATCTCTAAGCGTTCAAACAAAAGGGGAAAGGTGGGAAAAAAAGGGCCAACTTGGGGACCCACAGTCCATGGCTCCATGTACCTCAAATGCGCGGGAGGAAGGGAGCTGAAGTGTCCCAGGAAAAGGAGAGCGGCGAGTAGGGGGGGTGCTTTAGGCATCGCACCCTCCCGGGCGCGGACATCTGATCAACAAACTCCAGATATCGAGCGCTTCAGAAAATGTCGGGGGCGCATTGTGGAAAATCTTGAACGGGGAAGGGTGGAAAAACCCTCATAATCATGAACGCCGCTTGGGAACAGGAAGTTAAAATGTTTTTCCTCACCCGCTGTGTGAACTGTCGTCTTCGGGCAGGGGGCGTGGCCACAAAAAGGGGGAAATTTAAGTCTAACTAGGGTCACCGGTCCTCCCGCTAGAAATTGGTAGGGGGGACTTACATTGTTTTAGTCCCCTTCAAAACAAAGTTAAGAGAAAGAAAATCTGCAAAGAGGAGCATAGTGTCGGGTATGGGTCAAAAAAACGCCTCCGAAAAGCGACCGTTACTGTCAGAGAAAAAGGGTTTCAGAAGTCTAACGCTGCAAAAGAGACACGAAAGGGGAACCAACACTGAGCAGAGTGTCAAAAAGGGGGGACCGGGAAAGGGGAGTCCTTCGTCCCTCAAATGTCGAGGCACAGAGGGCTTTTCACGAAGTTTCTGAGGATGCGAGGGAGCAGGCTTGAAGAACATAATTCCAAGGACAGAAGTTTCAGAGTGGATCGCCTCACTCCGAAAGGATAACGCGAAGACGTCCACAATTGTCGGGTTGGAAGTGGGCTGAGAAAAGCTGTACTTGGAAGTCGGAATAAAGAGGATGTCGTGCTGAAAAAGGGCCCCACTCGGTGATGAAAAAAGGGTCTGCTCTCAAGCGGTCCTGCAGTGTTAGCTGCTTTCGGGGAAACCAATGGGATCATGCGAGGGATCGTGATTGGGAGGAAAGTCCTTGGCGTTCTGTGTGAGTCCGGTAAAAAAAAGGACAATCTGTCAGGGGAAGTAATTCACGGGCGGTAAAAAAAAAATAAAAGCGGCATGAAAAGAGATAAGCAGCAAAAGAGAGTTCGCCAGGATGAAAGACCGGCCCATCACATTCAAACCAAGAGAAGGGTCGGCAGCTAGGTGACCATTACCAATACAGACACGAAGAGAGGATGCCCTATGACGAAAACAGTGTCGAAGCGAATGAATAGACAAGGGTCTAAGAATTCCCAACTAACGTGTGGTGAGACAAACCAATCGGGGGTCCGTAAAAAGAAAGAAGGGATTCTCACATCCGCTTTTCTAAGTACCACGCAACGGTAAAGAGACAAGAAAAGAGACGGGCAGAGACGGGAACGGCGCAGAATTCTCCGCTGCGGAAAGCACAACACGCTGGATGAGCGAGAAAATCAACGTCCGAGCCCACGCCTCACGGCGGGTTGGGCACAAAAAAAAAAGATCGTGGCCCTCCAGAAAAAACGATGAAACTCAGAAATTAAGCTCCAAAAAACCGTCTACCGGCCGGTCGACAGCCCTACGGCGATAAACCTCCTCACCGGGGGAGGTGGGGGAAGTGACGCATTGGTAGCGACTTCCAGGACGCCGAAGGAACCGCGGAAAAAAGCTTCCACCACCCAAAAAAGCCTTCTACGTCTCAAAGAAAAGAAAAATGAACGGAGACAAGAAGGCCCCATGCTAAGGACACGGAGGTCCCGCCTATTACACGTGGACGGAATCGAAATCACCCAGTGACACGGAAAGGAGGGGGGGGAAGCCGAGACCCAGGAAAAATGGCAGGTGAAAATTTAAGCGGCTTGAAAGGATTCAAAATTCGCCAAAAAAACGCGGAAAAAAAAGCTATCCAAATAAAACGTCCGCGCCCCGAATCGCCAAAAAAGAATAATTCGTCGGCCCCAAAGAGAGCCGACGTTGCTCGTAAAAAGGGCCTTCCCAGGGACACGGAAAAAAACATTCAAAAAAAAGGAGGCACGGGCGTCAGGGTTCGTGGTAAAAGCACGCGTTCGCCGCACAGCGGAAGAAAACTCGCCGCCTCTCTCACAAACATAGCCAGAATTTCGAAAAAAAAAATCTATAACCATTCAAACAGCCGCCACGCCCCTGAAATCATCGCCACGAACAAGCGGACCGGGTCATTCGACCAAGTAAAGCGCGCTACTGAAGAGAGGTAGGGGGCTGCAGGCTAACCGAGGTCCCAGAAGAAGGTCTAGAAAGCATATATGCGAAGTTCCCTTCTACAGTCGCGCAAGAGATGGATCTTTGGCGGGGAGAAAAAAAAAATTGGGGCGGAGGAAAAAAAAGGAGATTTCCCTTCATTAGGGAAAGACCGCCGAAAAAAAAAAGTCCCGCGGAAACAGAACAGGGTCCGTGAACACGTTGCGGAAAGAAAGCGACTCCGTGAATAGCGATCTGCTCAAAACTCAAAAAAGAACCACGTTTAAAGGCAGGCCACTCCAGAGGAGGCGCTCCTCTGATAGAAACCTGAATCAGAACTCGGATCCGCACGACCTTGGCGACGTTTAAATGTGGAGCGCGGAGAGCGCAGCAACTCGCCATCGGCGAAACGCCTAAAACGAGGAACTAAAAAAAAACGCAAAAGACCGGCCAATATTTTCCGTAGCAATGGCTGCAGCAAGGGGTAGTGAAGGGAAAAAAATGGTGGGACTGGGCATAAAAAAAAAACGCCGGGAGGGGGGAAGGTCCCCCCCCCGTGCCAGGCCAGAACTTAAAAACTGCGGCTACGTCGCCTATCAGCTCGCGAAAGAAAAGGGGGACTGACGTTAAGGTACACTATAGGAGGGAGGGGAAAAAAAAGATGGAAAAAGTCAGAAGGGACATAGATTCGTCGCGAGCCAGAAGCCGTAGAAGATGAAGAAAGTTAGAATTCGCGTCGTCCACGATTTCAAGAAGCCGACACGGGGGGCGAGAGGAGTTTTCGAGGGAAAAGACATTAATTCCACCTTAAGAAAAAATGACCACCGACGTAAAAAGGCTGCATGCCAGTCGGACGAAAAACTGGGGGCGAAGCGATTTGCGAAGCAAGGCCGAGGACGTGAAAAAAGGTTGACGAGAAAAAGCGCCGGGATTCGGACCAGCCAAGAATTGCGGGCCAAAATGAGGGCGGATCTATGCTGATGATGGAAAATGTTTGGATGGAGAGACGTGCAGGGTTCCTCATAACGGGTGGGGGTGAAAATCAGGGGGGGCCGAGTTCTTCGATAAAGGCTCACGGCTTAGAGAAGCGCTCGAGGGTCAACAAAGGGGAAAACTGGTCAGGAGGTTCTTTCGGGAGGCTGAGGAGACTACCTCATTTGAGGGCAGAGGGGGACATCGCATTAGTGCTTAGACCGACAATGGAAGGAGAAAGAGCAACCAGAAGACAACGGACTCATATTCGAGGTTAGACACTGCGGCAGGAGGCTGGAGGCCGTATCGTTCAGCCTACTTAATAGGAAGTGGCGGTCGCGCCGGACCGGAAATGCTTTCCTATGGGAAAAAAAAAAAGCTGGCATAGGGAAGTTGCCCAGGCGTAGAAAGTGGTGGCTCCTTGGCGACGCGCCCCCGCCTTTTTGGTGACTGCCCGGGCGCTTTGTTGTGCAAGCGGCAAGCGCTTAGAGCCAAAAAAAGGACGATAGCGGGGGAATCCGACGCCGCCGCGCCGGCCTAAAGGAAGGGAATTAAATGAACCAAGAACTGTACCTCTTCAGGCTTTTTGGAGGGCCCACGACAGACTTCGGGGCGAAGCGAATAAAGCGGTGCCGCGGAAGACGAGGACGTCCCGATTATGGGCGGAAGGTATATGCTCAGCGATCCTTCAGAGAAAGTTGGGCCAAGGAGAAGCAAGTTCAGAAAAAAAGAAATGAGGGAAGGCAGGGGGATCACGGATGAACATTGATGTGAGACCGTTTCAGACCTGGGCGAGTTATAAAGTGAGAGTCTCGTCAAACTAATAGCGAAGAAAGCATTTGGTCCGCTAAAAGGGCCACGAGGGACGTCAGAGGGTGAGCAGGTCGATAACGTAAAAAGTTCCGTTTTCTCAGGCCCTCAATCATGGAGGGATGGACTAATAGAATCTTACTCCGTCGTCTGGAAAAAAATTCCGTGAAAACAAAAGAACACAGGTATCTGCCGTAGAGGAGAAGAAGGCCGTCGAGGAGGTTCGTGGATCTGAACTGTCTCGGGAGTCCGGGGGACTGGCTGATAGTTCACTAACACGCCGGAGAGGGTCGAGGACTTGGAGGGGAAAGTTGAGGTGGGGGCCCAAGGTGACTCCTCAGGAGCAACTCTGCGCTTAAAAACGTAGATGTAGAATCTCCCTACTCCTCGCCTCGTTAAAAAAGTGGATTTGGTCGGAGAGGAATCGAAGGATCAGAGATGGCGGAAAACGCAGCGGGCTTGAGGGGCGTCAATATCGGGGGAAACACCATATCATCTGGTTGTCTGGGGGAATCTTCAAAAAGTCAATTCGCGGAAGGAGGGTTAAGAAAACCAGCCGCGCGTGGTTTTCTACCGGGGGAGGGGACACCCTCACGATCTTAACCCTAAAAAGAGAGGGCCGCCCCGTATGGAGAAAGGGAGTTGAAAAAAAATAAGGGAGATATCCGGAATATGTCCGCATTATTATCGGAGAGTGTCTATAAAAGATACCGCATGCTTAAACCGCGACGGTAAAAAGGGGCCTGCAAGCCAGGTGGACTAAAACGATAGGCCAAGCGATGCAGAATAACTATCAGAGTGAAATTATGTACGAGGCCATGGGGACGCGTGGTGGTCGACGCCACCAAAAAACCTCACCCATGCAGTTTGCCGAAAGGGCCGACCCAGGGAGGTAAACTCCCTCTTGCGCCAGACGCAATATAAATGGGGATTGCCGACGGGGGATCGCCATGAAACCTCACATCCACAAGAACTGCTGCGACAGCGGAAGGAAGGCCGGGAGATGAATAGGACATGAAACTTCTGGCAGAGCCCAGGGGGGCGCAGACGCTTGTCTGAAGGTCAAGCCCCATGGCTCCTCGAGCAAGCCACAAAAAGAGAGTGTGCTTCTAAAAAGGTTTTGCGGGGAATTCCTCGACAGACGGCAACTGGGTCAAAAAAGGTTTGTATGACTAACCATGGTACAACCTTTTTTGCTCCGGGGCGCAAAAAGGAGGAAGGGCGGGAAAACGTTTAGAGACGGAGGGAGACGTTCTGAGGCGGGCGGCGTAGCCGACAAAAAGGCGAGGCTTTTCTACATCGATACGAGCAGACGAAAAAAGGACAACGTGGGCATACAAAAACTGGGCGCACAAAAGTCAATCCGTGATAGCGGGAGACCGTGGACGCCTAGAGGCACCTTGTGAGAAGTGAAATCATGCGGCGGGGAAACATTCCTCAACGCAGAGAGTGCAAAAAGTATAAGAATACGGAAAGGCCCAAGGGGACGGTTTAACATAAGGACCAAGAGCGTCCCCCTTATTTAGGCTGGACCTTGAAAAGACCATTTGGGGGGGTTTCATAGGACGCCCATTTTCAGATGGACACGGGCTAGGAAAGAGACCGAGATCAAGATGAATGCGGGGAGGGTCTCTCTGGCGGGGAAGGGGAATTTGCTCGAGGGGAAAGAAAAAAGAAGGGTGAAAGACGAGTCGCCGTGATAGATGGCCTTAGGGTTTTTTTGTGGTGAAGAAGTCCCTGCGCATGAGGATTTACATGAAAGCGGAAAGGAAGTTGGGGGGGGAATGCCACCACCTTCTGTTTAACGACTAAAAAGGGTTCAGGGGGAATCGATAGAATGCGGAGATTGCGGATACCGCCGGGGTTGTAAACTACAGCGGTGGAGAAAGCCTGCTATTATAAAGCGCACAACAACAAAGGGGAAGAAGATAAGAGATAATAGCAGTCTGCGATTAACAGAGACTCCAAAGCTTTGTTAATTGGGGGGTGCATGACAACAGGCAACTCTCGCATGATCGCGGGAAAGATACTTTTCAACGGGGCCCTTCGTCAATCCAACTCCTTACAGGTAACCCGCTTCCGGTTCAGTTTCTCAAAGACATCAGAAAAATCCGCACAGGAATCAGTACGGCGCGAGGATGGGTGGGAGGGTAGTTGCATCTCACCCTCCCTATCGGAAGAGAAGGATATCTCTTCTCTTGATCTTCGGCTCATTGGGGAAGGGGAAAAGGTCAGAGGCAGAACAAACAGAAGGAACAATTCCTCAAACATTGGTACTCACGCCCAAAGGAGGTTCACCGAAAAAGTTGGGCACGAAGTGCTGGAAGGGAAACTTCCGGGCACTGCGGAGGACTGTGGACGCAGCCTGCTGCCCAATTGAAAGATGGAGCAGACAGGTCTCCCTCTATCACGGATTAGTCCAGGTGTGGCGACCGTGGGATTTATGAATGTGTAAAGCTCGGGGCTAGACACGGTAGAGGACAACGCTCGTCTGGGTACGGCGACGACGCCCGCAATCTAAAAGTGAGGTAAAGTTTGTTTCCGTTGAAACGGCTGCAAAAGAGGCCAAGGGCTCCAAACCGAAAAGACCATGGGTAAAAACAATGGTAAGTGGCTATGAGCGGGGAGCCCGCAAACATTTGGTGTCAAAAAAGAGTTGGGGCTTGAAGAAAGATGTCGGAGCATGGGGCTTGGACTTACGACAGAGCCAAGGCGCTTTCCTGGCTTGCAAGGTTTCAGATCGGAGAGAAGAAGCCCGGCGAATCCAGGGGTCAGGGTGGAGGGCTGCGCCGGCTGTGAATGGAGCGGGAGAAAGATTCTGATGTGCTTCTAAAAAGCTCTACGGAACGCGCGGAGCCTGCATTGGGAGGACGTAGGAGGTCCGACCACACGCTTGGAAACAGGACAGCCGGGACATCTCAGGGGCGCGGGATGGCAGGAAGAGGCGGGTCGTTAAGGGCTTCCAAACAAGACCTCGTAAGGGGATGCGGTTCAGAAGAAGCGGCATTCTTCGCCATTTAATCCCGCGAGATTCTCCAAGAATGATGGACTCTAGGCCCATCCATACGGCAAACACAGCGAAAAAAACAGATCGAAAAAAAAGTAAACCGGGAGCAACCACGAAGCCGCAGGATGGGTCGTTCTTCAGGGGTGATCACTCAGACTCAAGGGGTGTCGCGTCCGCGCCAAGAACCGGCCTTGTCGAGGAACCACTAAGAAAGGGCTGTTTTCGGAAACCGTAATCACGCACGCTGGGTGGGAAAAAAAACAAGATCAGTTCTTATTAGAAACAGCGGAGGAGGGTCGGGTCCTAAACACCAAAAACCGGAGGAATAAGCAGAGAGACGACGGGCCGACGGGTGGAAAACAGAGTTAAACGATCACTTAAAAAATTGGAGTAAAAATCACCTGGGGCTCGACTATAAAATCGCAAACGTAACGTCCGAAAGACCCGGAGAACGTGGCACTCTTCCGGAGCATGTGTGCCGACACTAGGGGAAAAGCTCCAAGAAATACGAGAGGACCGGCCGAAGAATCAAGGAAAGACGAAAAATGCCGATGACGTGAGAGGGCATAACATTGTTCTTCAGGCGGCCATACTCAGTGGGCGATACGTAACCACTTCCACCATGCTACTGCAGGGAAAAACGAAACAAAAGGGGATTCTAAAAAACAACGAAATCGTAAAATCTCGACGCGCTGCTTTACTTCACTACCAGTATATAGCCGAGGGGGAAGACATCAAAACAGTTGCTTGAAAACAGGGGACGGGAGCCATAAAAATGCATCGCAACGTCTTCTGAAAGCACGGGCTTGGGTAAGGCGACTTCGGGACCAACCTTCTAACAAAAGAGTCTCGTGCTCTTCCCTCCTGGGAACAGAATCGGAAGCGGGCACCGAATCGCATAATGACGGCGCCCCCTGGATAAGAAGAGAGAAGTCGCCGCTTTATACGAAGAACCGGCGTTCACTCGTAATCAGACCATTCAAGGAACCCAAAGAGGGCCGCGGAGGCGTAGGGAGTGGTAACCTAAAGCGCTCTGCGTTCAAAAGACTCGGTAGAGGCCGCCCGCGAGCAACAAAAAAGATCCCGAGCTTCAAACGGAGGAAAAAAAATTCATAGGTCCACCATAAAAAAGGCCGACACGCACCGTGGAAATCATCGCCAGCTACAATGATCATAAAAAGTCCGTCTCCGCACTTTCCAGAAGTAGTAGGCCGGGAAACTGCCACGAAGAAGGGCCCAGCCGGGTCACGGCAGAAGAGGGTCAAAAAAGAAAGCCGCCACGGAGATTTCGCTCTTTGGCTGGATGAAAAAAAGGGGAGGAGAAAGAAATGCGATTTCCCCCTTCGCAAAAACGAAAACGCGGTCGTACCTCCGCCCAACCACAATCCTACCCTACCCAACCAAAAACTGCCGCAAACCGACCCATAGTCGCCTGTTCTCGTTAATATGCTGCGGAGGAAGGACCATGCTACGCAGGAAAGGAGACTAACTAAATAAGACCTATGCCGTTTTGGAGGCCACTCCAGATGAACTTGCGACTGGCCCAATCTCCCAAGACCGGAAATCATCAAACTCGAAAAGAAATGGGGATATTAATTGAAGAAAGGACACCGCGAAGCGCACAACTCTGTCACCACAAAAAAACGGAGGCCTCCTGAAAGGGCAACTCATGACTTTCCCAAAGAACGGAAGAACCGTCCCTCAAAAGTTAGGTCACTGTTCGGAAACCGCCGGATGAATAGGTCCGGCAATGGTAAAACTCCCGCCAGCTGAAAGCGTTGACTCCGCGCTTTCCTTTTCGCCCCGCGGCTAAAGGAGAGGGGCAGTCTCTAGAAAGGAAACTGAAAGTTCGGGGGGGGGGGGGGGGGGGGGGGGGGGGGGGGGGAGGGGGGGGGGGGGGGGGGGGTGGTGGGAGTGTACACTATCTCTCAACAACCACAACATATCGAACAGCAAAAGACTATTCGTCAAAAAAGATCTGCTACTTAGAAGCGATAGAGCTAACTTCCAGCGAGCGTCCATAGAAACTCTCTCTGAGTAGGGGTTACCTTTAAAAGAAAAATCTATAAAAGAAATGTTCCAGGAAAAACCATCCGGCTGCCGCCATTCAATCTTGGAATGCTCGGCGCTTTCAGGCGGCCATGCGTTCGCAGTTGGGATTGATCTCGCGCAGCTCGCGGTGGCCGTGAGCCCACGAAGAAAAAAGCAAAAAATACTTGCGGGGTTATTGGGGGCTTGGAGATGCTCCAGGCAGCGCCAAGTTCCCTCAAGGAGGGAGAAAAAAAGGTTGCATAGTTCTGAAAGCAGGTCTATTCTTCGAGACAAAGAACACGACCCGAGCTTGTTCACGAAAGGCGATCGGGGATTCCGCCGGGTAATGAAAAATTCGTGATTCTTTGAAAACGACCGGCAGTTTGAGGGTTGGCTCGAAAATTTTACGACAATTCAATCCCTAAAGAGCGAATAAATCCTCAAGTGGGATGCAGTGAAAGAGAGGCTACTTAGCACAGGTGCGGCTGGGAGGAAGGATTATGATATCGAAGGGGGAAGTAGAAGCGAAGGGGGGCGCATGTCAGTAAATCACTTTTCCACGTCGAGTTTCTAGAATTCGTGTCCTTCGGGGAAGATTGCTTGAGGGAAATCATTAAAAAGAAAAAAAGAGTGGAATCGGGAAAGGTTTTGGTTAAATGCGCCGATTTCGAGTCCAACGAGAAAGCGCTAAGCTGTCTGTTTACCCGAACCCAGACTCCGCGAAGAATAGAGAAAAATAGGATGATTCAACAATACGCCGGAAGCTTTTGTGCGTTTGATCACCGCGGCGACTTACTCGCAGAAGGGATCTGCCGAATTCCTCTGACGGGCTATTACGGTGCCGGCAAGACTTACAGACGCCAAAGGGGAGAGAATAACAGCAGCAGAATGGTCAGCAGGGCGAAGGCGACCTTTCAAGCCGGTGCGTGACGAGATACACAGTTTTTCCATGGTGAACTTGAGCTGAAAGTGATGTGGGAAAATGTTTCAAGAAAACATATACTGCAAACCTATGTGGAGCGCCACGAGACGGCAACGGGTAATTAGGTCCAAACGAACGCAGGTGTGGGCGGGGCCTTCATGGCTCCGGGAGAAAAAGGCCTTTCCGAACGTAGAAAGGCGATGTCGTTAATCGGGGACATGAATAGGCCATGTTGGAAGGGTAACGTATAGAAGAGAAGAAAGACTTCCTTGAAAGAAGTGCGTAAAGCAATAGGCGGAGGGTGATCGACGAGGCGAGAGAGCATCCGGTCGAGGCTCTTTCAGTGGCAGAAATTGGGTCCATCGGATGGAAGGGAGGTCCTGCTAAAGAAACGATCAACTGAAGTGAATCCTTGATCGTCGAGAACAAGGGGGATTGGTGATTATCCTGGGGAGGGGCAGGACGCAGTTGAACGAACTTCTGCGCTCCAGAAAAAGCCCGAGAAAAAAAAAGGACGGAGACTCGTTAAACCGGCTTGGAACGGGGGGTCAAATGGCAATCGAAAAGGGGAGAATCAACTGGAGGGAAAAAACGAAGCGAGATGCAAGGGGAAAAAAGTCATCGGTTTTCGGGGCAATCTTCCAAGCCGTTTCTATTAGTCGCGGCGCGACAGGTGAAAGGGGAGGAGGAAGGGACGCCCGCCCTCCGCGGCTTCTTGGGGTGGGTCAGATAAAGGACCCCCCTCTCTGCGACCATAAAAAAAAGACTTTTTTGACTGCCGGAGGGGAGGGGGGTATTAGGCGTCTCCTTTAAACATCTGAAAGGCATGGAGGGATATTCCAAAAAACAACTCAGGAAAAGGGTCAATGCAGCTTGGGGACGTCACTGGTATTTTACTACCCGAACGACCAAGAGATGCGCAAGACACAAAAGATTGTCCGGCCCAGTGGGGCAAAAGGGGGGTAGGAACCAACCCACCGAGCAAACACATGCACGCAGGAGGAAAAAAGGCTATTTCGTAAACAACGCGTGGGAAGAACGTCTGTAAAAGACGGCAAAGAAACACCGGCGCCAGACAACTCCCTGACGTCATTGTGGTCACGAGCAGCGTAATCCCCTTTATCCTGGAAACGGCGCGCACGAGAGTAAAAAGGAAACAGAGAAGACAGGATAGCCAATCCACGACATGCTCCCCCCCTCTCCATCAGGGGGATTGCAAAGAAAGAAGGGATAAAAGAATAGTCGGGGGAAGACAAGGGTTATCAGAGAAATACGAGCACGGTTAAGCCGTTTGGGGATGAAGGACCCCTTTTCAAACGTTGTGGGGGGGGGGCTCCGGTCGCGCGTGGCCGCTTTTGAAAAAGCCGTGAGGAAGTCTCAAAAGAAATGGGTGCTCTTACCATAACAACGTCTGATCTGTCAGGGAAAAGGAAAGTATCTAGGTAGACGCTGACGAGCGGTCCCCAGGAAACTTGCTTGCTGTGAGACAGACACACTGGCCGCACCTAATGTCCAAGCGGGAAGACAAAAGGGTAGTTACCCTTGTGGAGTTGAAGAAGGCGGCGGTGCACCAGAGAGAAAGAGTTGCCCAATTTACGTCTCATACATCAGTCACCCATCTCCACGGGGGGGGAGGAAAATGGGGAAGGAGTCATAAAGCAGCAGTACAATGAGGGACATGAGGAACTTGGCGCTGACAGTTGGTGTGGGGGAACTCCATTCATAATGGGAAGAAACACGGGCAAAGGTATGACCAGCAAACGAAAAAACGGAATGACGGGAAAGCTGGCAGGGGGGTGCGATGCAAACTAATCAAACAAGCAGGACAATTACTATTTTAAAATTACCATGGTTCAGTAAAAAACTGCAGCATTCAGTAAGCTGACCCAACTGGATCGGAGTTGGGAGGGGAAAAAATGCCACCGGTTCACCGTCTGTTGAACGCTAGGTATAGAGGATCGAGAAACTAAGACTGTTTGAACTGCACCAGGGAACAAGCGGTGGAGTCCGAGGTCGAATAAATTGGAACTAGGACTAGG
>Ga0179593_1555750_pt1 | contig 20088 bp, 20 predicted proteins | sample CZODoug2_1_08_16_FD_185931 | JGI IMG/M metagenome (GOLD analysis project Ga0179593, IMG submission 185931) | Vadose zone soil fungal communities from Angelo Coast Range Reserve, California, USA - CZODoug2_1_08_16fungal (PacBio error correction) | ecosystem: Environmental > Terrestrial > Soil >...
GAACAAGAACAAAGAAAATTATTGAAGACAAGCGGGGACATACTACAACCTTGCACGATGACGAGGACAACAATGATCTACGGTTTCAGGGAAAAAAGATCGCTAAAACAAAATTCCCACACACATTCACGGATTACGACGCGAAAAAAGACGTTGAAAAAAGAAAATCAGAAGGCGTTGGTATGGGTTTTTGGAGAAACAGCTACTGGGGGCTTCAAGATGCGGCTTTCAAACGGGAAACCGCCATTTCTGACTCCGCGACCGAACACTGAACGATGGATCGGATCAACCAAACTTGTGGTGAAGAAGGGAGAAACGCAGGGCGGTAGAAGCCGTTAAACGCGCGGCAAGACGGGCACGCCAAACAATGCTGGCACGGATTCCGATAATACCCGAAACTGTGATGATTACTGGAATGGGGGGAGCCGCGTCCAAAGGATTCGTGGACCACTGAACCCGTAATGGGATCGAGCCGAAAGTATCGTTCGACAGTCAGCTGGGGGGAAAAAGGAAACCGTGGATCTTGCCATCACACCGGAGACGGAACATCTGGGTTCCTAAAGGGGGGGGGGGGAAATCCAACGAACGAAGGGCGGACTGAAGCACGCTGACCAAACTGTGATTGGTGTCCTGCTGAACACGCAGAGGTCGACTCCCTTGATCCACACGGTGGGGGTACAAAGGAAGAAAGCGTCGGAAACCCAATTCTGCGAAAAAACCAGTATCCAGAATTAAAGAGGGAGGGCACACCGCCAGGGACGTCCAACACATTGTCAACTCGGGGAGGAGATCGCGAAGCCAGGGCGCCGAAGAATCAATCTCCGGCGGCGTAGGAGAAAACCGGGGAAACCTATGGTGAGGCGTGACGATCTCAAACTCTGTCAGGGGGAGCCGCTAGGGAGGAGGCGTGCTTGGGGAGGGAGTCACTCCAATAGGTGAGTCTCGCTGCACATATGCCCGACCCGCGGAGCCCGAACACACTGGAAAAAGAAAGGGCGAACAAGACGTGCCGGGCGCGCAAAAATAAAAGTAAAGTCATGAAAAACTACAGCTACGTCGTGAACGTCACATGTGGGAGTCCAACACTAAAAACGTCGCAGCCTCGCAGAAGACGGTGAAAGAGTTTACGAAAAAAGGAGCGCGGGAAAAAAGGAAACCCAGGATCCGGCAAGAAAGGACATATGCACCAACACATCACGTTTCAAACGCGCGAATAAGAAAGGTGTCTAGACTCCCGTCGCCGTCCAACAAGCGAGAAATCAAAGGATTTTGTCGGGAAGCACCGCCTTACATCTTGCTACATGACTACGGAAGAAAGCGCCGCGAGTGCGCTAGGCTTCCAATTAGAGAAAAAAGCTTCTCGCAATTAAATAGGACCCCATTGGACCCGCCAGCTGAAAAATCTGATGGGGTCTCTGGAAGGCTAAGCACAGGGATCGACATCCGTGACGTAGACCGCCTCACCAACAACGTGGAACGGAAGCCTACAAAAAGGGAAAAAGATCACAGTGGGCTTGGGGTACGTGAAGTTTCGACCGCGACTCTATATCGGCAAGGTGAGCACAAGGTGGGGGGAGGGGGATCGAGAACAAAGTAGTACGCTAACAGACAAGAAACCGTGGCTGATTAGATAAAGGGAGTCGAAGAACGGAACGGAAAGGAAGTAAATCGGGAATGCTGTCAGGGAGGAAGTTGGAAGGGGTATACGGAAAGGATCAGACGTATCATCGGACACGGAGAAGGGGACAGCAGGGGGGCATCGGGGTCTGAAGGTGACAGATGAACGAAAACTCGGGAGAGCGATGTCAAAGTTAGGGCAAGATCCTGGAACCGTCTCGTCTATTTGTCCCTGCAACTATCAAAGGGGCCAGGGCACCAAAAAATTGGAAAGGACGATCTCCCGTTAGGAAAGGAAAGAGGTATGGTGGTGGGGAGGAGAAGGGGCTTCCAGGCCCTTGAGCTTTATTACGCGTCCGGGAGGGGGGAGGGTTTCTGTTGACGGAAAAGGGTGATCTGGTCGGGCAACTGAAAAGAGGAAATAGCAAAGTCATATTCACCGTAGTCTATTAGCAAGCCACACTTTGTGAAGGGAGCCACCAGTGGTCAGCCGTAAGTCTCCCTGGGTAAGGAGGAAGGATTAAGAATTTACCGGCGGCTCCCGTTCACGCTTTTTCGGGGGGTAGAGGAACTATCTGGAGGTGTGTCGGACAAGTGTTCACGTGTAAGGGCGCTAGAGGGTGTTAAAAAATTGAAAATATCATAGATTACGCTGTCTGAAGTTTTTGCGTCGGAAGTCAGCCATACAGGTTATCACGCGAGCGATTGATGCTGGTCGGCGGACAGAGAATTTCCGAGAGGGCAGGAAAGGGGGGAATATGCCTTTGGGCTTCACTCTGGGTTGTGAAGGGGGCATTGAGGGAGGAGATAGGCTTGGGTTAGAGAGGTGTGGGGGGAATGAGAGAAGTCAGGTATAACTGTGCTTTACCGCGTGGGTCCACGTCGCAGTCAAAAAGAAAGGGCACCGAAAAAAAGAAAATAAGAGGACAGTAATCGATCGGAAAGGAGAGGTAAAAAGGAAAATGATTGCCTCTTGTCCTCGCCCCGCAAGACTGAGTGCTAACGAAATCACAAAAAAGAGGCAAGGTTAAAGGGGAAAAAAAACGAGGGGATGAAGAAGACATACCTGTTGGAGGTAAGAGGGTCACCGCTCGACGAAAATGACAGATGCGAGGTCAGTTGGCCAATGCGTGCCGTGTACTTTTGGCTGGAAACCATATCCAGAAAGCGAAAAAGTTTCCAGTAAAGACCAGCTACGGGTGGTGACCAAAATACGGAAGCTGGGGGAACCAGAAAAGCATAACGTGTTGCGTGAAGGTTGGGCCGCCGTTCCAGAACAGGAAGAGAACCGGGGGTGGTTTCGAAGAACGCAAATTTGGGCGTCTTCGGGGGGGGGATCTGATATCACGTCCACCGTCGAGGGTGAGAGGGAAAAAGAGCCGGGGGTCGGTGGGGGCGGGAACGCAGGAAGGAAGGGGAGGGTCAGGCTTTCCTGTCAAAAAGTCCTTGGGGTATTTGGTCCCACGCCAAATCCAAAAAATCTATGTTTACAACCCGGGCGGGCGTGATGTTCAACGACGATCGGTCTGCGTGTCAGGACCGTGGAAGGGGGGGTGGGAAAAGCGGTTGTTGATGTTTGCCGACAAACCCCAAGGAGATGTGGCATCCACCGGAAGTTTTAGGAGTGCAGGGGGGGCCCACAAGGGAAATGCGGTAACTTGGCGTGAGGGGGCAATCTGACGGTCAGAAAGCGGCGCAATTGGGAAAGGACGGAAAAAAAAACAGCAGATTGACAAGAAACGCGCGCCGGGTGGTAAAAAAAAAAACAGTGTGGGGGGGGGGGAAAAAAAAAATTCGGACTGGCGTATTTTAGGTCAAAATGGGTGCTTCAGACAAAGGTGAAGCTGAGCGTAGGGACGAAAAAGCCGTGGAACGGTGAAGGAGCTGGGAGGGAAAAATATGGAGGGGAGGGAACGTGCATTTGGTTCTGCGCGGAAAACAGATGAGACCGGGGAAAAAAAGCATCGGGCGGCTCGGTGTACGCAGACGAGGTCGCCGAAGGGAAAGGGGGTGAAAATAGGGTGGATCGTGGTTATCAAAACGGAAAGAGGAGGGGAAAGGGGCCTTAAAATACCTCGTATTCAGAAGAAAAAATTCCAGTGGGAGTTTGCCCGCGTACGCTGGTTGGGCGGAACGGGACATAAAGGAGGGGGGGTTTTGGAAGACAGAAATGCAGTAAACGAGGAGGCCCACGGAGGAAATTGGAAGATTTAGGAAAAGCAACAGACATCTGGGGGGAATCTGGGGGGGGTGAGGACCTGCCCAACAAGTGGCACACCTAGGAAAAGGTCCCGACAGGAAAAAGAAAAAGGATGCGAACGAAGGAGAAACTGCAACTGCTTTTTTTCCGTTCACGAGGGGGGAAGGGGCTACCAGGAAACGGGGGGAAGGGGAACCACATCAAATCAAACCTGCTGAGAAAAAAGGGGGACCGATTGTAGGTGTCGTTCACTCGCGTGTCGGGGAGTCCAAGAGGGGGGAAGTGTGGTGCGACACTAAATGCCGCCAGGAAAGCCCACATTGCCCGTATCGGGCGAAAAGAAAAGGGGGGGGAACAAAAGGGAGGGGAGGAAAGAAAACAACAAAAAAGAAAAGGCACGATGGGGAAGTGATCATCAGAGGGGGGGGTTGGAGACAGGAGGGTCGGAAGGCACCGGTCCAAAATCTCGGTCGCGAGGAAATTGAGAAGGTGGGCATGGGAAGTCTGGGTTGCTGCCTCTACAGCTTCTGGGAGGGTTGGGGGAAAAGAAGCAGAGGGGGGTTCGCTCGAACCGACAACCGTGCTTTGTAAGTGGGGGACAAAGGTTTTTGGTTAAAGGGGGGTTCCGTGAAGGATCGTGAAGGGAAGGTTCGTCCGTGCTTAACGGTACGCTGCTGGGGGGGGGGGAACAGACTGACACCAGAAATCGAAGGGGACCCGGGGAACGCCGGTGATCAACGCCTAAAAACAAAGAGTTGGACGATGTGGCGAGGAAAGAAGCGCGCACAGCTTGGGCGGAACAGTGAAGGGGGGGTAAAGAAGAGGGACGGGAATGAATACACAATGTTGAACGTGGTCGGGGGGTAATCTACTGCTACAACTGATAGATTACAAGGAGAAGAGAAGTCGAAGAACCAAACAAAAAGGGGGGGGGGAGAAAGAATCTGTATCATCATTGGACGTCTGAAAAGGGACGAAACAGGGTTCAATGCCAGTAAAATACAGTGTGAGGGGAGAAGAAAAGAAAAAAAAAACGTTTTACGGTTAAGAAGAACGAGGACCCCGGGACCTGAAGAGACCGGAACACAGAAGCTCCTTTTCACCGCTTCACGAAAAGAGAAATCCCGAAAAAAAAGTGAAAGGGAAAAAATGGAAAGGGGGACGTTCAAAAAATAGCTGGGGGATCAGGGACAAAAATGCGGAGGAAAAAACTTTCCTCAAACCTGGGTGAAAAAGGGACAACAAAGCAAAAGGGACGGACAGAAAGACCGCTCTCCCGGAAAAGGGGAGAAGAACGTACGGAAGGAAATACAGCCAGTACTTATTAATGCACTTAGGCCCCTTATCTGAGGGCGGAAGGGATGGAATACACCGGATGTGTACAGGGTGTTGTTTCCGCTCGTAATTTGTCAATGGGGGAAAAAAAAAAAGGGGATCCTCGCCCACTTGCAAAGGTCGGTCTGTCTAGCATCGAAACCTCGACTCTAAAAGAAGAGAAAAAAGGGGGAGGCGGAAGTCCTCGAAAAAACGGCTTTTTTTCCCGACCGACCGGGGGTGAGACAGAACAACTCGTGAAAACACCAGCTTTTTTGGGCGTTGCCAGTCTGGGTCGGGTGACCAGGGAAGTGAAAAGTCAAACCTTGGGATCATTTGAGCATTTTAGGCGGATTATTCACCGTAAACAAGACACCCGATTAAGACAAGCGAGAGAATCGTTATTCAAAAAAAAAAAATGCCTGGCGATAGGGTATCAAGAGCCGGCAACAAGAAGTGAACGCCGCCAAATATCACCGGGGGGGGTCACCAGATTCTCCCGACGAGCGGGACTCGCAAAGTCCGTAAGGGTTAAATCGACACAATTCCAAAATGTAAAAAAAAATACCGGAGGGGGAGAAAGAGGGGGGAGCAATAGGGGGACAATATAACCTAATTCCTAAGCGTGCAAAAAACAAAGTTCCTTCACGAACTTACAGACCTCTAGAAAGAAGGAGGAGTGAGGCATCCTTCCTAGAAAGGGGTTTCCGACGCCGACGTACGAAAGCCCTCACCTTAGTTTTTTCCACCGACTAAAAAAAAGGTCTACAGGGATTTAAGAAGGGTGTTGTGAACGGCACAAAAGAACTGTCAGTCCATCGGAATCGGTACGAAAAAGGTGACCCAGCTCGGGGGGGGAAAGTCACCTACAAGTCACTGGGGGCTGTTAACAAGACGACCCAGTCTTTAGCCCATAGTCACGATTGACGAACGGCCAAGGGAACGACTCAGCAGTCAGGTTTAGATCATTAGGTGGGGGGGCACACAAGCAAATGTTGGGTCGGAACGCATGAAAACCCGTTCAAAGACGAGACCGACCACCGAGACTACGACCGAAGGGGGTTTGTCAGTAAAACACGAAGAAAACTGCCACTTTAGTGATCGAAAAGAGTGCCTTCGGACCGGTTAAAGGAAGGAACTGCGGGGGACAAAAAGGGATTTGAAAAGAAGCGATTCCTCAGTAAGACCTGAGAAGAAGGAACGGGAACGCCTGAAAACTTCCATCCAAACGTATTCGGAAGGACACTGACAAAAGGACCAAGCTGAGGGGGCGACTGTACAAACTTATTATGGGTCAGGTGACAAAGAACGAGACGTTGTTTATCTTTAAAGGAGAAAACGGCGCGTCCAGAGGCAATCAGTTGGGCGCGGGACCGAGCGTGGAGCAGCATCGCGGACCAAAAACTTATCTTTGCCCAGGGGAAGGAAATGGCGAGTGACAACGGAGGTGAAATCATTACCATCAGCTGACAGTCATAGGCGAGAACTTGAAAAAAAAAACATAAAGGAGGCAAAGTCGGGACAACGGTAACCAAGGAAATTGGTCAAAAAGTCGAGTCGGAGTTCTACTACATAAAAAGAACATACGTATACAGGAGGCGTGGGTACCACACCCTTCAGGGACTATGGCTTTCTACGGAAAAGCCCGGGGGGTACATAGTAAAAAAGTAAATTTCCCTTGCAAAAGAAAAGTAAGAGAAATAACACCTTCAGCGACGTGCTTGTCCTTAGGGAACCAGGGAGGCAGAAAAGGAAGGGGAACCGCGGGAAAAAACACCGAAGACGGAGGAAAAAAAAGGCAAGGGTGATTCCCTCTTAACAAGTTCGCAGCCATACTGAAGCCGACGGGGAAAAATAGGAAACTAAACGGGCGCCGAAAAACGCACCCTTAGAAGGCAAAAGGACAATCACTTGCGCTCCGCGAATGACGAGCAGGGAGGGGAAAGAGGCATAGGCTAAAGAAACAATCGGACTTAAAGGGGGGGTCGGGGAAGGCGACAAAAACCGGGACCACATCTTGCGTGCTGCAGGTCAACGAAAAGAAGCTGGCGAGGCAGGAGAAAAAGGTCGAATACCGTAAGGATTAAGAGAACAGGGAAGTCACCTACCTCTTCTAACCCCAAATCGGAGGGATTCGCAGAAAGAATGTAGGAAGAGGGAGCACACAAATCAATACCCTAAAAAAAGGACGAAGGGACGCGTGAAACGTGCCTTTTCTTTGCCTGACCTAGGCGGGAATTGTCGTCCGCAAAAAAGGTTGGGAAAGACAAAAAAGGGGAGGAGGAAAAGATGAAAAGATTCTAACCGGGGAGGCTGGGAAGAAGTGGAGCAATAAGCTGCCACGTTAACGCTTGCTCCTGGCAACGAAGTGGAAGAGGGGAAAGGGGGAAAAAAATTTTTGGGTGGGGGTCGAAGGACAGAAGGATCATCAAAAAAAAAGGTCGCGCACATCCGAGGGGGGGGGGGGGGGGGTATGTAAGGAAGTGCGATGAAGGAAAGCTAAGGAAGAGATCGGGGGGAGAGGGAGAGGCGCGTCTATTTGGACCTGCAGCCACGAGATGGGGGGATTGAAACAAGAAAAGTGGATTTACCGCCAAGAGAAGGGGGTTGGCTACTATCTTCCCAGTGTCTCTTATTCAGATTCGGAGAAGGGGGGGGGAAAAGGGGAAAGTTGACGGCAAGGTTGATTGTTCGTGTGAAGGACGGAGGAAGACGCCCATCATTCCTATTACTTCGCTAAATTCCGGGCGGGGGGTTTAAAGGAAAGAAACCAATGGTGGACGTCGGACTAAGTCGTCCATTGCAGGAAGAGAAAGGGAAGATTGACCGTGGCTCTCGGCACTGCTGTTTCAACCGGAAACAGGTGTGGGCCGGGAAAGGTATTGCTAGAGGGGCTTAAGTCCAAATGTAAGAAGCATCGCATCTAAGGAGGGTTGCACTGGGGAAGACTCCCTTCCCTAGGGGGAATTTGTGGATAACTCCAAAAAAAATATTTGGGGAAGTTGTTCTTCTGATGTAGCAGAGAGGAAAAATAGGGCGAAAAGAGGAAGGGGGGGAAGACACACCTGGTTTGGCGGAGAAACCGTGCTTTATTCTGGCGTGTTGGAGTGGAAATAAGGAAGCGATCGGGAGGACGTGGGCGTCTCCTTCAACCGCCTTTTGGTCACGTGAAAGGAACAGGGAAAAAGACGAGTTGTAGGAAAGGAGGCAGCATCCCCCGGGGATAACCCCAAAAAGGGGTTGGATAGACAAACTAGAGCCGCTGGACGTAACCAATGGTCAAGAGAAGGTGAGGGGGAGGGGATCACAACTGAAATTAAAAAGAAGGAAAGGGGGGGGAGAAAATCTCACTATTGTTGAACAATGGGCTGGGAGGGAAGGAGTTGGGGGGGATGTCATGGTCGGAAAAAAGTTCCAGAAAGCTACGTTGGACCTGTGACTGGAAAAAGGAAAAGGGCCATTTTTGGTTCTGGGAAAAAAAGTAAAACCGGAGTGGTCGCTATAAGTTTTCCGACGGGGTGGGGGAAAAACCTGGGGCAAAAATGTATGACGGGGAGCCGGATAAGGGGGGGGACGTGATCGTAGTTCCAGCGCTTTCGGGTGACGGTCAGTCGCGGAAAAGGAGGAAAAGTTCCAAAAAAGGGGATTTGGGGGTCAAACCTCCAAACAGAACTCTAAGTTTTGGGGGCGGAGGGGGGGTGGGGAGGGGGGGTCCGCATTCAGACCTGGGAGGATTGGGAAAGATCTTGTGCCAACACACAGAAAGGGGGCAGACAGGGAAAAGGGCGTGCCTGACACAACGTTCTGCAAAGAGAAAAAGTGAAGCGATTTCGAGTACGAAAAAGCGATAGGGCACCAATATGCAAAAAAGGCTCTGCTCCATTTGGAGTCCGGGAAAAATGTCGGCGAGGGGAGTGGGGGACAAAGCAGGACGTAGAGGCTTAAGTCAGCGAAAATGGGAAGCGGGGGAGAATGGAAGCTTTAAGGTGACTTTAGTGGTGAAAAGGGCAAGGATGGGAAGAAAAAGAAAAATCAGCGTCGGGAGCGACAAGCCCTTTTACTTCGGCAAGAACAAGGGGACGGCAGAAAAATTCCCGACATTTAGAGGACGGCGCTCAAACGTTGTAAAAAAACGTAGGGAAGAGGACAAAAGGCCGAACGCTGGGGAAGCTTCCGGGGGGGGAGGTGAACTGTTGCAAGCTAGGGGAGTGTCAAAACGTAGTTAGAGACCACTACTTGAAGATCGAAGAACGTGGGGCGTTAATGTCTGGATGCAATTCCTCCCGGTTCCACGGGGAAAAAAAGATCGATCGGGGAGGGACTGGGCGAAACTGCCGGTTAGACCAGCGGAAGGGGAAGGGGGTGTCCGTGACGAAGGGGTGAGCGAAAAGCAGTCTACGATCGGCAATAAAGGAACTGGCACAGGCGGGGAAACGACGGGGTATAGGGAGTTGCAAGAAACACGGGGGACGGTCGCGGGAACCCGCCCACCTACCGGGTTGCGGAGGGGTGGCTAGCCTTGGAAAGTCAGCCTGGAACGGAGGGTGCTGGGGACAAGAAGGGGATTCAAACCGTGGTGTGCGAAGACACTCCAATGCAAGACAATGAGGGGGGAACGTAGCCACGGGGGGCGGGAGGCTCGAGGGTGGCCTCATGGTGCAGAACTTTCACAGAGAAAAACGTGTACCGGACACTGGAAAAAAGGGTTCCCGGAGAAAGGGGGCCACGAGTGTGCGGGCACGGGGTTGGGGGTGGCACCAGGAAAGAAAATGGGAGACATGGTTCGGTTCCAGGGAGCGAAAGCTTGGAAGAAGTTCACCAGGGTGTAGGAAGCTTGTCCTTGGGGGGGGGCGCGGTGCCGAAGGGGTCTCCAGGATCGAAAAAATGGACGATCTGGTGGGGGATTTTACAATGTGAGAACTCCGCTTAAACGAAACCGGGGGCCGCGGTTCGCAAAGAAAAAAGTGGGGGAAAGGGCCGAGGGAGTTACAGACGGGGAAACAAAGCTTTATGGAACACGGTGAAGGGATGTACTATGAGAACTTTACTCATTCGTCACAAGAGCTTGGGGAGGGGGGGGAAAGAAAGAAACCAAAAACGGAGGAGGGACAAACTATAACATTCCACAAATGAGGGGAAAAATGTCAACGAGGGGGAAAAAATCAGCGTCTCACACATGTGGACCACGGGTGTGCCTACCACGAGGTAGGGAGAAAACCCGCCCAACTGGGTTCTGTCGAATAAAGAAATCGTCAAAAAGGGGGGGGGATGGACCGCTTTGAAACAATCTTCAATACCCCGCATCTCCGGGTCAAAGCCGGAAGAACACCCCAGACAGTGGGGGGAGGCAGAACGAGCGACACACTTCTACAAACGGAACACAGGGTGGCACGCAATAAAAGTCGGTGGTGTCGTAATACAGGGACCAAAAAATCTCTTATGACCACAGGAAAGCATAAAAAAGGACTTAAAGAACTTGTTAGACCCTCCTCATTCGGGAGGACAAGGGGGGGGGCTGGATCAAAGGTTTCCTAAAGCAACCTGGATAAACGGAGGGGGAAGTAGGGGGAGGGAATGCCGGACAAGCCGGAACCTTCGTAGGACTGACGGAGGGTCAAGTGGGTGACAATTGGCCTGGGTCTGACTGAAAAGGGAGAAGGAATGGGGGCGCCTTCCTATGTCAATCACCCAGAAGAAAGTGGAAGTGGACTAAGTCTACTTGACAAGAAAAAAAAGCTTTCGCCGCCCAGCTTTAACGGGAAGAAAAGGGAGTGGACAAAAAGACTCAACCTTATGTCGCTTAAATAGCGGGTGCTGGGGAAAAGGGGGGCGCGAACACAACATCCTTCGCTTTCAAAAAGGGGGGTCCTAGGGGGGTCAATCGTCTGATGGAGGTCAGGGTCTTTTAGCGGGGGGGAAGAGAAAACGAAAAAAAGACCAGAAAAAATCTCCATCGCGATGACAATCGAGGGGGGGGGCGAGGAAAAGACGGGAAAGGCGAAAGTCCAAGCCGGAAAAAAAAAGCAACCGATTCTCCGACACCGTGAACCTTCCGCCGAAAGGAAAAAAAGGGGTAGCCGTCGACTCTCTGGTAACTCGAACCAGCGAGCACACGCTCGGACATACCGTGCGACCGGCCTCGTCACCGAAACAAATTACTCCGGAAACAACCGAGTAGTACGACGTGCAAGGCAGGAAAAGGGAACAACTTGCCTGAAACAAACCCAAAACACGTCGCAGAACCTGAAGGCAAAACAAATCGAGGAAAGATTTTGGAAGCAGTGCGTGTTCGGAAACACGGGAAGATGAAGACGGGAATCAATCCAACGGGCACCGCAAGGGAACACGCACCTTTGCCCGCCGGCAAGACTAGGTTGAAATCGTCGGTGGTAGCAATCTCTACCAAGGTGTTCAGCGATAAAAGGAGGGGGGACGAAAAGAGGCGAGACAGACAGACTCGGTTGAACTCACGCGAAAGTCTAACGGAAGTTAGGGGGGGGGGGGCAAAAAAAGCGACAATGGCCGCAAAACGCCGCCGCGCAGAGTGGCTCGCGGACAGGGGGAAAACGCAAAAAAGTAAGAGGACCGGAACAAGAGGCGGGGGTGGCTCCGATATCGAGAAGAAACTTGCAAACAAGTGGGGTGACACAGCAATGCCGGGAGGAAGATATCGTTTTCTTAGGGTCGGAAACCACACCCGGGGGAGGGTGGCGAACTCCAGTCCTAGAAAAAAAGAAGAAAGGTCATCAAGGAAAAAAAGAATTTTGTCGGCGGCGGGGAGCACACGTTTGTTGTTTTGCATGCGCGACCCGAAACAAAGAAAGAAGGGAGTGGAGAACCCAACGAGGCTGTCCACATACAATAAAGGAGTAGAGGAGGAGGACACAAAAAACGCGGTTGAATCTTACCTAATGTAGGTGGGGGAAAAAATCGAGTGGGAATGTGAAAACCAACTGGCCGTGCTCGCAACGACCTCTCCGCAGATGATCAGGGGGGCCCGGAGACATTTCACGGGGTAGCCGACACGGTGCGCGAGTCGTATATAAATCAACGTAAGGGAAGCCTCGAGAGAAACAAAATAAGAATAAAAATACTCGGAAATCCCAGAGGGTATAAAGGGGGGAAGGACACCAACTGCTCTGGCACGGGTTGGCGTCTTCAGGAGAAGGCAAAAAAAACCATACCGCAACACAACAACCCCAGAGTAACCCTTGAGGGGGAACACCCGCAAACTTTACATGTCGGGATCACGCAAACCTCCGGAAATTCATTCAGAGCGGAAAACGAAGGTGTCAGTCAGCACGCGAAGCATCGCCCTCCTACACAACGGCATCCCTCGTGCTGCCGTGCGACCGTGAAAGGGAGGGGGAAAAACCGGAAGGAGTTAACGCGTCGCAACACAGACGGTACTACGGTACGTCGGATTCAAAAAAGTGGCGCACAGGAGAAAGCCGACGGTGATAAGTACTATTTTCGGACCTGCGAAGGGGTAGGGACGAAAAGAAACCGGAAGGCACCTGTCAAAACGACCCTTTAAGCTAAAGAAGAAGGGGAAGAACGCCACCCACATCTCTCTCAGGCCCTCACGTTAGAGACACTTCAAGTTGAGGAAGGCTCAAAACACCTACAACACTCAAGGAAGAAGGGAAAAAACGCGGCCCTTTAACTCAGCTAGCTTTCATCAAGGGCCTACGCGCGACCGTCAAGAGTCGTATATAAGTGCACCTTCACCGACCCCAAAGAGGGGGGGACGGGGGAAGAACATATTATCACTGTGCCTTATCTGTTTTCAATAAAAAAAAAAACAAAGCCGACCATTCCCGATAACAAAAATCGGGGATTTCAACTGGAGCGGGGGGAATTGAAGGCCTACCTTAAAGCTTCCAGTTGTCTGCAAGAAGCCAATTTTCTATACGAGCAGACAGAGGGAGGTAGTCCGACGTGCTGAGCAGCCTTTACGATTGGAAATGTAAAGCAAAAGAGGGGAAAACGGGGCCCGTCGCCTGTCACGAAGGGTAGTCTGGAAGCTTTCGGGGAAACCGGGGGGGGGGAGGGGGCCGAACAAAAAATGCAGTGATCATCTGCCCTTAAAGTCAGTGGGGGGGGGGATAGAGTCGGTGTGGGTCTCTTAGTGTACAACGCCCAGAGGTAGCGGCGCGACAATTGACATAGCCAGAGCGGGACCCTTCGCAGCTTGTGGTCCCTGAAACACGAGCAAAGAAAGGGTCGGGATGGGCGATTAAAAAGGGTAAGTGGAGCTGAAGGGATGTCCGTAAGTAAGAGGGAACGGGCCAAGAGGCCAGCCTTTCGGAGAGTTTTTATTCAGAAAAGGCGGGCTGGGAGGGGGAAAGTTGTGTCCTTATTCCATGATAAATGTGACGAAACGTAAAAAACGGTCGCAATCCGCCCATCGAGATTCACACAGGGGGGCCAGAGGACGAAGACAGGTGTGTGAAACCATGTGCACTGAAAGTCACGACGGGAGCCCTCTCAGGGAAAAAACTGTCTAGGTAGATTTACCTGGTTGGCCGCAGGGGGGGCGGGGAAACAGGCCTGGAGGTGTGGGGAAGGGAATTTCATGTTGACAGGAAAAGAAGAGGTTAAAAAGTGGCGCTAGAGGTGAGAGTCCTGGCCAGAAGGGGACGAGATCGGAGGAGTAAAAGGGGTCTGGGAAGGAAGGGGCTAACGTCTGAAGAACCACGGGGGGGGGGGGGGTGGACATCTCGCAGGCCGAGATATTGAAGGTCTAGGGTCCGGAGGGCGATGGAGAGCCGAGGGAAACGGGGGAACGTTGAACGGGGGGACGTGGGGGCAGCCAGCGCGGTGGGGGGTAGAGAGCGTCCTAAAGCCTGGTGCTCGACACGGGTGCATAAGGGGCCAAGAGAGCCCGTCAGCGTTCGGTACCTTGTACGCAACAGGGCAGGTTAACCAGGGGGAACCAATATCAAGATTTTCGTCAAAGAAAGGGTCGAACGAAAAGGGTGTTGAAATTGCCCGCTGAGGCGCCGAATCGAAAGCAGAAAAGAAGGGGGGAGGGTCACCAACTTAATCGTCCGAAAGAATAGATTGTTGGTCCGGGAAAGAACTTTCAGAGAAAAAAAGAGAAGTTGGGAATAGCTGGGGTCGGCCTTCACAGATACTTGGAGCCGAGGGGGCGTCAGGAAAAAGTTCATTAATCATCGGTGCGGACCTTTATTGGCTGCACAGGACCAAAAAATGCGTGCGAAAGGAGGTGGGAGGAAGCGGGTGTGTTAGTACGTGAAACAAAGACGGAGCAGGTTTTCGGCGCGCAGAGGGGGGGAACAGAAAGAGTGTTGCGTGACAGAGTTCTTCAGTGGAAGGATCCACCGGGGGGGAAATGGGTCGGGACGCAGTTAAAGCCGCGTTGGGTGGAGGTGAGGGAAAGAAAGAACGGCCAGGCATTAGCTTCGCTGGTGGAGGTCACAAATGCCCCGTGCTCGCGGGATCCCGGCGTGAGGAAAAGGGGGCATAACCGGGCAGGCGTCGCGTCAATCAGGGAAGAAAATTAAAAAAGATGGGGGGTAGGGTACCAAGGTAAAACGATGCCATAGTGGCATCAAAAACGAAGGGTGGTAGGGAAGGGAAAAAGGGTCGTGAGCGAGGCCGTTCTGGTGAAGGGTCAAGAACCACCAAAGGAAAGGGAGGCGGAGAGGGCACCGCCATAGGTCAAGAAACGCGCGAATCGGGGGCGAGATGGCACATGGCGGCGAACGGGAGAAACCCTGTGGGTTGCTCGCCCAGGTAGTTTGTTACAAGAAGAAAAAGGAAGGGGAGAAAGCACGTTGGGGCGTGTGAGAAATTACAGAGCGTGTGAAAAGGGAGGCACCGGTGTGTTTCGGTGTCCATGCCGATCGAGAGGGGACAGACGTGTGGACGGTAACTCCGAGCTGGTCGTTCGATGGGACGAAAGAGAGAGAAAAAAGACTGAGGTGGACGCTGTCCAGAATCCGGGGGGGTGGGCCCCGGGGCCATCGTTGGAAGGAGAGTGAAGGCCGAGCCGCCGGCCAAGGCAACGATTGATCGTAGTGGTATTCAGTGTTTCTTCAACAGGGAGTCAGTAAGGGATGTAGGCGTTTCACTGTTGAGCCCCCACTAGTGGGGGTACCTTTTTTGATCTTCGGGGGTAAGCTACCTACGCAACTGGATAACCAGAATTGTTTGTCCGGGGCATAGTCATATGCGGGGGGGATGGGACGAATTACATTCAAAACTCTCAAAATTTCGCAGACGGAAAAGAAGGGAGAGGGGGTTCCTTGATGGGAAGGAAAAAAAACAAGCCCCACCCACAAACGCACCAAGGGGGGAAATGCAAAGATTAAAAAAGGGGAAATCAATCACCGTTGGGGAAGAGGGGGGGGGTTTTGCTTTATTCTTAGTCTCTGATACCCTGAAGAGGGGTTGGGGGGGGGGGGGGGGGGTTGGTTTTTTTTTTTTAATAGGACTTTTAGGGGGGCGGGTAAAAACATCTAAGGAAGAACTTCTAAATATCTCGTTCGGTACAGATTGAAAAAGGGAAAAAAACTAAGAAAAGGGAACAGAAAAACGGGGGCCCTCTTTCGAACAAGGGGAAAGAGTCGATTGTCTTTCTCGGAAAGTCCGATCTTAGCATTTCGTCGGCAGAACCGGCGGGGAATGCGGGCGCGGGGACTTCCCATTTCTGAACGCATGAAGAGACTCTGGAAAAACACTAACAAAGCTACTGTTCCTCTCTTGTCAGCGCGGGGGGGGGTTCGGGGAGGACCATTGGAGCTATGCGCCAAAAACCGGGGAAAAAGATATGGGTCGTCCCCTGGAAAGTACTTCCACAAAAGGGACCTACAGGGAATGGGGAAAAAAGGTCAGTTACTCTGTGGGAATGAGGAAATAAAAGAATCTTTACCAGTATCCTCTCCGGGCAGCGTGGCAAAAGAGTTCCCAAAAACAGGGGAAGTTGTTGACGGGCAGCGGGGGGGGTAAAAAAAAAAAAAAAGAAAATAAAAGAGGTCTCACATAGTATAAAGGAACAAAGGTTCCAAAGGATAAGAGGTGAGAGCAAAGGGGAAGACTGCTGAAGGCGTCCAAGCGGACTAAAAAAGGCCGGGAGGAAGAAACACTCGGGTTCCCTGGGGCGAAACTTCTACTGAGGACTGAAAAGGGGGCCCGAAAGAAAAGAAGAAAGAGGGACGGCTTCGGGCACCCCTAAGTCTACGAAAAAAAAAAAATGAAAGCGTGAACGCCGATCAGATGACCATCCTGGCACAGAAAGAAGGGACCAGGGCTTCGGCCCGGGAAAAAGGTCATCGAAAGACTGCGGCAGGGTAAGACTCTCCAGCGACAGAACAATACGATTGCCAGCAAAAAAGTATGCGCCCAACGCCGCCGCCCAAGTCAAGGAGAGGAGAGGCCGGTTCTCAACACAACTGGGGGGCGGGGGTAAGGGCTTAAAAAAAAAGACCCTAGCTCGAAAGCCACCCCCTTTCCCGGGCCTTCGGAGTTATCAAGGATCAAGGAAAATAGGAAAACTCCGAACTCACAAACCCAAGAAAGGGTAAGTCGTAACATCCCCGCCACTGTAGGGCACGGTCAATGAGAGTACAGAGGGGGAGAAAATCAAATTCCCCTTCAAGAAGAAAAGGAAAAAAAAAATCGACAGACGCGCCTGGATAGAAGCACGCTCGACAAACAACAATCTAAAAGAGTGAACGCAATTGACAAACCCAAGAGTTGGAACTGCAACCTAGGAAATCTTCCCCCTTCTAAACTTCGATCGGCAGAGAATCGCAAAAAAAGAAGAAACCTCTTACAAAGTTGAAAAGAAAAAGGCCGAGGGGGGGGACTCAGAAAAGAAAAGGAGCTGGCGCAGCACTTCTACTTACCAATCGGTTGCACCGTGGGAGAAAAAGGGGGACCCAGGGGGAGAAGCACTGCGACTCGCCTCACTCAGAGCAATAGGGGGAAAGCAAAAAGATCTTTGGGGGGGGGCGGAAATCTGGCTGGACCATCCAACGGGAGAACACAGAGAAAGGTCCCGCGTCCGACGAAAAAAAAAAATTCCAGAACTTTTCCAGGCCGCCGGAAAAAAAAAAAATCGACTGAGTGGAGGCCGCGGGTCAGCCCTGGAACCTACAGGGGGGGTCGGGGGGGGGGGCAGTTACGGGAACCGTCACAACGAAGTAAACGCACAAAAAAAGGACCCAGTGGCGAAAGTTTTCTGGCCCTCCTTCCAAAAGGGGGAGGAGGGGGCTGCACGACCGTGAAACAGGTAGCTCAAACAAAAACTTAAAAAAAAAAAGAGACCAAGCAGTTTGTCTCGCCAGTGTTTTACTCCCGCAAAAAAAACTAAAATACGAAGGAGAGAAATGGGGCAAGTGCGTCGGAAGCAATCAGATGCTGGAGGGGGGTGGGGAAAACTGGTCCTGCGGGGGGGAAACGTCTGCCAATCGTCTCATCAAAATAAAACACAAAACGAGGAGTAAGATATTATATACCTCGGGACAGGCTTACAAAAAAACCAGCAGAAGCAATCCTTCTAAATTCGAGCGAGTTAGAAAACTGTCTGGGAGGGGAACTGTGTTGTGACCGGTTCAACGTACAATAGTCGAAAAACAAACGAGCCGAGGGTGCCGTCAGGCTTCTGAAACCACAAAAAAAACACGAGGAAAGGGGCGGAACGGTTGGGCGCAAGCGCCAGGGGGGGGAAAAATCACGAGACCAAGCAAAAAAAAAAGGGGGTCACCAAAAAGCTTTTGGTTTGCACATGAGGGTGGGGGGGGGGCCTACAACAAACGTCGAAAGGCGAGAGGGAAAAGAAAAGAGTAAACCGGACCACAGCAGCCAAAAAGGAAAGAAACCCGAAAATCCTTTTCGGGTAATTCCCTAACTGGCCGTTGAAAGGACAAGTTCGTACTTTAGGGGAGAAACAGTAAGAGGGGAAGACCAGACTCCCTCACCAGGGTTACCATGGGAAAGGACGAACAAGGCCATCCCACGTTAAAGGGGATTTGGTCATTATCACTATTACTTACAGTAGAGGGGGGGGGATGGAAACAGGCTACTTTAGAAACACTCGTGAAAAGGGTAGATAAAAAAGGCCCGACCGCGAGCCGTGCACGCACGTAATCGGGGGACTGGCCCAGGCGGTAAACTTGCGCCTACCGGGGAACCCCAGCCTATCCGTAACCATCGAGGGGAGGGGAAAAGCTGCACCTCTCTTCTGACATTATTAAAAAAAAAGAATATAAAACGGTCCCCATCAAACCGCCACCAACCTTCCCGTATGCAAGGTCGGAAGGCTGCGCCAGGCCGTGTGATATTGAAAAAGTTGGGCAAAAGTCCACGAGGGGGTACCCGCTTGGAACGGGGGGGGGTTTAAAGGAAGGTGCCAAAAGCCTTGCCAGAGATAACCATGTCTCGAAAGGATGTACAGGGAAAAAAAGAGAAACACACCTCCCGTTGGGGGACCGCGACGGGTTAAAGGTGGGGGGGGGGGGTTTCCAGGAATGGGGGGGAGGAAAGAGGCAGCAGAGGGGGTGTTGGGTGGAGGATTAAAAAAGGCCCGAGAACGGACGTTTGGGTTCGTGCGCTCTACGCCCTCGGGGTGGGAAAAAGAAAGTTAAGGGATGGTGGGAAGTAACTCACCGAAGCGAACCTCAGGCAAAAGTATCCCCCAGAAGTCGATCTCCCACGTGGGTGGATTTTAAGGGGGTTGGGACCAGAAACTCTAGAAAACCATGAAGGGGACGCCGGCCCGGGGGGACTACGAGCGTCGGTCTTTTCACAGAAAAAGCCGAAACGGGGGGCGAGAGAAGCTGAAAGAACAAGAAAAAGGCAGGTCATCGTCCATTCGGGACGAAACCCGGGGGAAAACCCATCGGAAAAGGGGGGGACATCAAGACGAAAAAAAAGGTTTCGGAAAAAAAAGCAAAACCCGATGTAAAAGCTTCCGACGCCGAAATGGGATAAGCTAGGAAAAAAGGAAAGGGAGATGGCTGAACTGGGGGGGAAAAAGGAAAGGGGTCAACTCCGGGAAGATCTCGCAGGTTGCAGGGGGAAAGGCAAAAAAGGAGGGAGGGGGGGGACACATGTTTCAAAGAAGGGCCACCGCCGTGCGTAGCTCTTTTTACCAGTTGTTGGAGGACTTGAAGGGAAACGAGGGGCCAGCTCAATCCAACACCAAATGTGAGAGCGAAGGTCCGGTGAGGGGGTTCTTCTTCTGGGAAGAAAGCTCAAAAACACGAAGGAGCAAGGAAATTGAGCTTCGATCTAAAAATCCTGCCCTACGACAGGGAAGGTGTGGGGGAAACGGCTTGTTTCGTTTTAACTAGAGGAAAAAAGGCGAAAACCAGAAACCGACAGTGGGGGGGAGAACTGAAACAAAAACTGAACGGGCAGAAATTGAACTCTCGGGATCAAATGGGGTAGAGAAAATGTTAGCAGGTCGTCAAGCCACTGAAAAAAAAAGGCAGAACTCTTACACTGATACGTGGGGGGGGTCGTACTTAGTCCATCCCCAGCCAGATAAAAAAAAGGGGAGGGTGACAAAAATGTCCTCTTCCGGATAATGAGCAAAAAAAAAGAAGTATTCCCTCTTAAAAGCAGGGGGAGGGGGGCCAAAGGGAAAGAGCTGACGGAACGGAAGCAGCGCGGGATCCTAAGAAAAAAAGCATGCGGAAACAACAAAACAGTGAAGCCCGGCCGAGGGCTAAGCTCGCAGCTCGATTGATCAGCCGCACGTACTATACAGGGTTCAGAAAAAAAACAAAGGCCGGGAAAAACCGGTGGGCATCACCCAAGAAGTGAATGGGAAAAAGACATAGTGGACCGAAGAAAGAAAAGAAATTGAAAAAGAATAGCGGTTTTTGGAAAAGGGAGTGAACCCACGCCAATAGGGGGGTAAATTTTTGAAGAGGGGGGGGGCATCTTCCCCCGACAAACTTCACCGCAAAAAAGGACGTCCC
>Ga0179593_1597208_pt1 | contig 20088 bp, 29 predicted proteins | sample CZODoug2_1_08_16_FD_185931 | JGI IMG/M metagenome (GOLD analysis project Ga0179593, IMG submission 185931) | Vadose zone soil fungal communities from Angelo Coast Range Reserve, California, USA - CZODoug2_1_08_16fungal (PacBio error correction) | ecosystem: Environmental > Terrestrial > Soil >...
AGCAAAGTTTCCACGCAGCGGCATGAACGCCAGATTTGAAAACACACTACTAGGGTCAAGAGGGGAGGGGGAAGAAGGGGAACGATGAGGGCGAAACCGTTCTTAACGCGTCGTGGAAAAAAGGAAAATTATGCAAGGTTGGCAGTTGCGGAATTGGATGGCGACTCGGGGAAAAAAGGCCCGCCGGACTAGAGAAGAAACACAATAAGTCTGGTGCCGAAAAAAAAAAAAGAGGCAGTTTCGAACTGTCTCAATGAAGAGAAAAGTCGAGGGGGTCTGCATCGTTGGAACGCGTTGACGAAATCAGGGGGCTATGGAAAAGGGGAAAAAAAAAAATTCTGGGCCGGCCAATAATGAAGGAGCGCCATCCCCCAGCAAGTTTCAATGGCGAACAAAAAAAACACAACCTGCGAGAAAAGAAAAAATATCCCAATGCGGGGGAGGGGAGCAACTCTATTTAACATAAAAGAGGAAAACCCTGATGAGTGCACATGCTTCAGGGGGAAGTGCCCAGGGGTGATAGGGGAGGATGGGCTGTGAAAAAGGGTCGATGAGAGAAAAAAAAGAAGAAAAAATCTCTTCTGGTGAAAGAAAGGGGAAAAAAAAGCGCTCCGAAAAGAAAGCCTCGCTTTAGGATGTCAGGCTCCTCGCAGCTAAAGGGGGAGGGCCGGCGAGGGGGGAAAATCGGATGAAGGGGGAGGGGGCGGAAAGAAGGGTCCTTCGTCTTTGCGAGGATTTACCCTGGGGGGAAAGGAGTGCCTAAGAACAATGATCGCCAGGGGGGGATTCCGCAAATTGAATGGCGTACCTACCCATATCCAGAAATGCAGAACGTGGGCTGAAAGTAAAAATTCGTCGAAAAAAGGAAAGGCAGCGTATATCGGCCAGAAATCCTTCATTAAGAAAGGAGCATCGACGTGGGAAGAAGAAAGAAAGCCGAGGGATACTACTTGGGAGAGCCAAGGGGAAAAGAAAATACATTCGTTCTATTTGACCGAGGCTCGGAAAGAGGGGAAATATAAAAACTGAAAGCCGCTTATGAAACATCCTCATATCTCCGGAAAATTGCCGCGCCGTGAAACAGGGAGGGTGAGCGAACATTAAAAGGGAAAGTTTGCGTCTGGTGCAAGGAGGGGGAGAAAACGGTAAGCCTTATCGCTAATCGACGTACGCAGCCGGAAGAGGAACCAGATCCGCGAAAAAAGCAGAGAAAATGGCACCTCTACCATGAAGGGGCTAAAAAACCCATATGGTCAAAAGAAGAAGACAATGGAGGAGGAAAGAGAAAACAGGTCGCGAAAAAGCACGCTTCTAATCTGAGAAAAGGTAGATCGAACCGCCGACTTTGCCAGGCAAGCAGCACGGATAAAGTCGGGGAAGAATCTATCATTGGTGAAGGAAAGGAGTCAATAAGAGACCAACGTGGTGTTCGAGAAAGCTCATGCTAGCGTGAAGAGGAGATGCAGGAGGGAAGAAGAAGTTTCAAAAACTGCATTAGTCCGGAGAGAAGAGGGCGTATTATAGCAAAAACCTCTAGTTGTGGACAACAGGAACTATCCAACTTACAGGAAGGGCTGCTGTGAAACAAGGGGGGGGGAAAAAACGAGGGGGAACTTGAATTCCGAAATCTCGGGGAACTATTGATCAAAAAGGAGCTTCAAGGGAGAAAAGAATACGGAGAAGGGGGTCATGCGAAAAGAATAAGGGGAGAGAGAAAGTGGCCTTAAGTGGAAAGTCTCCGCGACCGACCCTACCCCAGTCCTTTGGTCATGCAGGAAGGGAAAAGAACCATCTTGAAAAGAAAAGAAAAGAGAGACATCACAAGAAGAGGGAGAAGAATGCGGAAAGGTCGAGGCACTCGCGATCGCTACGGTCGCCACAGAAAAAAGGGATCCGCGAGACGGGAGAAAAAAAATGGAGATGGGCTCTCTCACAAAAAAAAAGAGCGATAATCGCGGCCCTTTTGGAAGGATCGGCACGCTCCCTGCGGGCATGGAAGCGTTGCAAAGGAGGGGAATAGGGCACCTCGACGAGAAAGCGGGAGTCAAAGAGAGAGGAGAACGGAAGGGGGGGGGGGAAGATGTTTTCGTGCCTTGCAAATAACGATCTCCTTAGGATTTATGGAATCCTTGGGAATTACTACCGAGAGGAGGGGAACCTTCAGGCCAGCTCTGTAGAAAGGGGAAGGAGGTTCGCGAAGGGGGCAGCCGATGCTGCGACCAAGCGTTTGCGAATGGGGCAAGATGGAAAGAAGTGAGAGCTCCGCTTGTTTTGGGAAAAAGGGTTGAAAAGGGTGGCTTCCTAAGTGGATGAACAAGGAATTTAGAACAAAGAGGGAAGAATTTCCTCTGAAGTAATAAAACAAACATCCTCGAGACGAAAGGGAAAATCGTTCTTAAAAAAGAAGCATAAAAGGAATCCTGAAGCGACTCGTACCCAACGGGGTCGCCCATATTTCTCCGAATGATCGAGGAAGGAGAGGGGCACAAGGCAAGATCGGAGCCTCAATCAGGGGAGGGACTGCGGGAAGGGTCGAGATGCATCTCGCTCAGAGAGATTTCACGAAAAGCTTGTAAAAGAAAGTCAACAGGATAGAAAAATCTGGTGTAGGAGGACGCGGACGGCAAGGGCGAGTTGCCAATACGAAGAGGTGTTTTTTGAAAAAAAGGTGTTCTGAGAGATCGGAAAAAAAAGGGTCGAAAGCGAGCCGTCGCACCGTAGGAAAAGTCTATTCGGCCCGCAAGCAAATACGAAAAAAAAGGTAAGGGGGAAGCCAAGTAGGGGGCGAACGCGCTGAATTTATGCCAAGGGAGGGAGGCTGTCCAAAAAGAATCGGCGGTCCCATCGGGAAGGGGATATTAGCCACGAGATGCGATGCGGTCTAACCTGGGGGCCGGGAGGGAATTGTCTTTTTGCGGGAAGAAAAGGTGGCTCAAACTTGCGGCTGGGCCAGGAAACTCGCGGAAAAGAAGATGTGGAAAGCGGGATCAGCGCGGCTCGGGGAAGGTCATTTCTACAAAAAAAATTGGGGAAAAAAAACAATGAGACGAACGGAACGCCTGTCATCCACCGGAAGGAAAAGTCCTAAATGTCTTTTCAACGCCGGTTGCAAGACCTCAGCCCGTAGGGGAAGAGGCTCGAACGCCCACAGAAAAGACGCACCTTCAGGGAGATATGCAAAAATGGTACTACCTCAGAATCACGGTCTCCCCGTCACACTAAAAAAGGGGTGACGAAAAAAAAAGTGATCCTTTAGCGCGGCGATTGCTGCCAGCTAAAAGGAGAGGAAGAGGAATCGCGTGGAGGGAAAAAAAAGCCTTGTGCGAGGGAGAGGTGATCAAGGGGGGACCAAAGGAGGAGAAAGAAAAAGCCCCACATCCAAAAGAGGACTAACCCCCCCCTATCGTTGGAAAAACTTTGCAAAAGCCTACTCTCAATTTTGCGCGAGGTTGGACGAAAAAAAAAAAAAAGGGTAGGAGCGCATTTGGGGGGTCGCTGTGAGGAAAGGGGAAAAGGGGCGCGGGAAAACTGAATCGTGCCAGGGAGACATATTGCCGGCCCTAGAGAGCGATTTCCAAAAGGAATGAGAAGAAAACGCGCTGATTTTGGGAAAGAGAAAAGCCAATGGAGGTCGAACGGCTTAGCAAGGTCGGAGTGAGCATTGAAAAAGCGTGCGAAGACAAACGTGTAGTTTAGACCTTCTCATAAGGGGAAAAAGGTCGAGGGGGAGAATCCCTCACCTCAGGAAGGGCTTGCAACTAAAGGGGAAACTTCACGGGAGAAGGGGACAGAACGAGAGGAAAAAGAAACGCGTTAAGCACTTGTCAAAAAAAAAAGGACACTTAAAAAAAACGGCTTCAACACCGAACTGGGGAGGAGTCCTTCTCATCTCAAAGCCGTATCGGAGAAGAGAAGTCGAAGCTGACAAGGGGAAAAGGGTAAGCTCTCTCACAACAACACAGAGAAGAAAGGACAACCTAAGGGACCTTTGCCTCTGCCGTCAGAAGGAAAAGCCAAAAACCACTCTAAGATAGGGGGAGAAGAGATCATTTTGGGTCAAAGGGGAGGGCAGTCAGCGGGGGGGGGAAGATTGCTAAACCTGCAGAAGGGTTCGTCATGAAAAGAAAATGTCAATGAAAGGTGGCAGTGTTGAAAGGCGAAACTGTTAGTGGAGAGAAGACTCGACTTCTCCAGAAAGGACTATAAGCCGAAAAAAGGAAACTGTTGTGCCGTACTGGAAGAGAGATGTCAGTTGGAAAAAAGGAAGAGGAATACCTTCTCAGCCTTTCGGACGGGGGGTTAGCCCGGAAAAAAAAATTGCGAGGGGGAAAAGAAAATCAGTTTCTAGAAAGAGCAAAGAAACAACAAAATCTGACGCTTCAGGAAAAAAAAAGCACCAGCGGCCTTTTCAAGGGACGCCGGAAAAAGCCAACACCCAGAGAACAAGAAAATAATCCCAATGGGAGGAGGAAAACCTCAAGCTACGCCCGTATTTGCAAAGGGGCCTGAGGACCTTCGGAGGGGGGAAGGGACAGGCCCGAGGAGGGGGCGGCTCTGGCAATAAAAAGTATCGCTTGAATCACAAGGGAGAAGAAAGCCAAACGGTTTTGACTAAAGGGGACACTGCACGGGAAGGGAGAATTTAAAATCTAGGAGCGGAAAAATCGCCTCTGAAAAACCTGAATGACAACTTGGGTCTTAGAAAAGGTGTGACTTGATAAAAGTGTATGTCTGAAGAATGCGTCATTTTCGAAGGGACCGTGGGGGAGAGGAAAGACCAGGTTTTAAAAGCCAATTATCGAAAGGCTGCAAGAGGAAAATGAATGGCTGGCCCGACCATATCGAAAAGTAAAAGAGGTGCGAGAAAGGTTCGTCGCAGAGAGGGAAAAGGGAGTTTTAGCAAGGGAAAACACGAAGAAGAGAGTAAAAGAAGGGTCGGGACGAAAGCCGGAAGGGTCTCCGAAAGCAAAAGAGACTTAGAGCAAAGTGGGATCAACTCACAATCTAATACATTCGGAGAGACCCGATCCCTATCTTATTTCAGTATTTTAGAGGAGGAGGATTTAAAAAATGGGTTCAAAATTTGACCGCAATAATCTCCAATTTGTGAAAAAAGGGGCGAAAGTGAAGGGGAGGCTTACTTCATTACCATCACCAGTCGACTTATGGAAAACACCATCGGGAAGCCGAGAAAAGGAATGTGTGCCTTCTCGGAAGGAGAAGGAATATATTGGAAGGAACTACAAACCGCCTAATTCAGAGGTGAGATCGAAAAAAAGGGGGGGCGGACAATCGTTTGAAAAAGACACCCAGATGTTCAGGGGCGAAATCCTGACCATGGAGGGACAAGGAACGCGCTGGCAAGGAAAACGCTCTACTCGAGTTGCCAAAAACTCGCAGAAAGGACCTCCTGCCCGCACCCTGTTTGATGAAATAGGGCAGTGAGAGTCGATCATGTAAAAACTTGAGCAATAAGGGGGGGAAAAACTTTGTGTTCTAGGACTGGAAGGCGATCTTTTCCTCTTCAAAGGTGACTGAGGCATGGAGAGGGAATACAGTTCAGGGAAAAACCCTGCAGATCGAAAAGGGAGGGAGGGGATATAGAGGAAACACCGGCGGGTTCTACATCCCCGGAAAAAACTAAGGGGAAAAGCTGAAGGGGTTTTCAAAACCAAAAGAAAGGGGCTGAATACGTATGCAACAAAACCGAGAGGGGAAAGGTCCGCAGGAAAGCTTTGGGTGCATAAAAAAGACATCATGGAAAAAGAAGTAGCTTTGGGTTCCAGCAAAGAGAGGAGTAACCAGGACCAGACCCACTTCAGGGAAAATCCTTCAAGAAAAGGTCAATAGCACTACACATCGGGGGGCGATGAATACAAGAATTTCGCATGAATATCAAGAGAGATAGAGAAGCGCGATCTCTGACGTCATGATGGAACGCCAAAAGTCCTATCAGGGGGGAGGGACATATCCTCATCTAACGGCCAGCAAAATGGAATTCATATGAAATCTAAACAAAAAAAAAGGAAGAGGAAGAATAGGAAAAAGCCATCTGAATCCCTTTTAAAAGAAGGGGATCATGCGGGGGACTAGGAATATTATCGAAGAAGAGCCAGCCGATCTCTGAAAACTCAGGAGAATGTTCATATTAAAACATTTATTCAAGGAGAGCCATAAAATACTTTTATTTTGAATTAAATCTTAGGGTTGCAGTTCAAAAGGTCGAAATCCGCGTTCCTGGGGGGATAAATGGAAGGATTCCTTTTGCCTGTGAGAAAAGACGGGCTCTCTAGGTAACCTTCCAAAGCGAGGAACTTTAGCGGGAAGCATGAAGTCGAAGTAGGAAGAGACAAATGGGACTCGCTGAGGAAAGCGGGGGGCAGACTATTCTTGAAGTTTCTCTCGGCCGGGGGGTGGTTTGGCCCCCAAATTGAGGGTGCTCCCACTGGTTTTCTTGGTAGTGGTGAGTCCAATATAACAACTCGTGGTTTTAGGGGGGCTCTATCAACCTACCAAGAGACGAGTGATAATCGTGGCCCACAACCTGGACGGACAGAGAAGAACAGCTCTTCAAAGACAAAAAAACGTTGTCGCGGATGGCTCAAGGAAAGTGGGAACTCAAGGCAATCACTTGCGCACGCAAAAAAGGAAGGGCTCCTCAAGGGCTGCTTTCCGGAGGAAAGCAGTCAGATAGAATAGAGACGTGATGTCCGGAAAGAAAAAAGACTTGGGGTAAAAAAAATCGCATTGTTGCCCATCGGGGGGAAGCCGTACGCTGCGCCTGAATGACCGAATTCGCAAAGGGTGGGCAGATGGGGAAAAGGCAATATCTTCAAAAAAGAGAAGCGAGAAAAACCGTTCTCTCTGGTGTTTCTGCACCTGGCAATCGTCATGGCGTGCGGGTAGGGAGCGCTCCAACATGAAGGTGCGCGTAATTGGACAGTGGGAGGATGCCCATACGAAAATCGAAATCGTTCCATCTGGAAAGGAGAGGAAAGAAGGGGAAGCGCGAAAGGAACATCGACCGTGCCATTTCAAGAGGGTGTCTCCTTGGAAAAGGGTACTTGAGATGCGTAGACCCGAAACTTCGTCTGCTAAAAAAATCGGCCACCGGATAAAGATGAGTGGCACGGATTTTTCTCGAAGTGCTAAAATCCCTTGAGAGAAAAATAAAGCAAAGAAAAAAAAAAAGGCATCGCAACCGAAAGGGGAAACTTGGAGAAGAGGGGTTTTCAACGCCATTCATTAAGAACCGGGGAGAAGTCAGAAGCCCCAAGCAGCAAAATAGAAACAATTTTTCTCCTTCGCGAAAGAAAAAAAAGGAAGAAAAAAAATCCGGTCTCCCGTCCCAAAAAACAAAGCGTGCGACAAGCGAGAGAAAGGCACGGTGAGGACGAGGAATTGAACGGGCCGAAAAAAAAGGTAAGAATAAGATCTGCGCTCGTGCGGAAAAAGGAAGAATGGGGGACCTTCACGAGAATATCGACCAAAGGAGGAGAAATTCCACTAGCCGCCAAGGGCCTGGCCCAAGATCAACGGAAGAAAGGGCACCCTGGCCATCAAGGGGAGGGAAAAAGTTTCCATAGAAAGGACGGCCCCATTGGGATAAGGGGGATGGAAAGGCGAAGTGTGGGGAGGCGCCATTGAAAAACGCGGGATACCAAAAATCAATCGACATATTTGAAAAAAAAAAATTTAAGGCGATTCCAAAATGATGTCGGAAAGAACGCGCTGAGTTTGTAAAAAAGGGCCGCCAAAATGGGGGGAAAGGACCGGAATAACGTCTATCAGGTCTTCATCGGATTCGAAAGGGGGGAAGGTAAGGCGGGAGTAAACAAATAAAGGTAGAGAAAAAAACCGCGAAAAAAGTTTCCTGCAGGTAGGGGCTACTCGATGCGACCCAAGCAGCTTGGCAAAAAACTGCCCGGGGGCCTTCATAAGATGCACACTTACTAAACTCAAGGTTTCGAAATCCTTAATTGACAGAGCTGGAAAAATCAAACCTAACCTTTTTAACCTTCAGAGAAGGAAAGAAAATCTGCCTTAGAGGGGAGAAAATAGCCGGAGCTTCATGGCCGCTACGGGCAATGTGCCGGGACTAACGGAACCGACGTTGGAGAAAAAAAAAGAACCGCTCACACACACACGGGAGAGGGGAGAGATGAAAGGGCCTCTTCGGGAACATGAAGAGAGGCATGAAGACAAAAAGTCATGCAAAAAGGAAGATAAGGCCGAGAGGATGGGGAAGGAAAGGGGGAAAAGTTCGGTGGGAAAAGGAAGATGTGAAGTGGAAGAGGGACGTAACGGAGAGTTCGGGAGGATTAAATGAAAGGGAGGAAGAGGGAATGTGGGGGAGGGGAGTCGAAACTGGATTGAGGGAAGAAAAGCTCTACCTAAAAGAAAAGGAACTCTGAGATCTAAACCAGCCTTTCGTTCGGGAGATAAACGTCTCGAAACGGCTCAATTCGGGGAAAAACAGGAAAATTCTAATCTCGGGAAAAAGAAGCGTCTCAAACAGAAAAAAAGGGTAACGTTCCGACTCAGGTTGGGAGCGAAAAGAAAAGAAATGGGACCTAAAATATGAAATCAGGATGGCGCCATCACCCTCGGGGAAAAGGGGGGGAAAAACGCCGCCAGAAAAAGCTTTCATCATCAAAAAAGGGGTTCGTCGGCAAAGCGGGAAAAACGGATGAAAAAAGTCCGGGAACCGTCTTCCGGCTGGGAAAAAAGGAAACGATGGGGGAAACGCTCGGCATGTAGACGCTCAGATCCTGGCTGAGAAACGAAGACAAATGCCTTTAGGGTTGAAGGGTCCTACGGGCCAAGAGCGATCTGAGTATAACACCGAAAGAAAGGAAGGCAGCGCAGCTAAGACTGGTTGTTTCCGGAGCTGATGAAACGAGGGGGGAAAAAAAGGGCACCAATAAGAAAATGAGTCGTACCTGCTGAGGGGGGGCGAGAAGAAGGAAGAGGAAGAGGTGGGCCCGACAGGGAGGAACAGGGTCTGTGCAAAAGGAAGACCCGACCGGAAGTAGACAAGGAAAAAAAGCGGCGTTTCTATTACGAGGAGGGAGAAGGGGATAAATAGAAAGGGGGAACGCACAATCTAAGCAGAGCGGCCACGCAGGGCATTCGTAAAAGCGGAGAAGTGCTTAGAACACCTCCAGCTGAGAGACAAGGGTCACACACTAACGAAAAAAACATGAGCGAATTTTCAAGCAAAAAGAAGAGCTCTCTCGGGAGAAAGGATTGGAAGATCCTTCCCCGAGGACGCAAAAAGAATTGGGACAGCAGCCCCTCCGCGCCAAGAAAGACGTCATTCCACAAAAAGGAATTTGGCGTCATGGTGCAAAAGAGAGAACGTAAGGGGAAGTTAGCCTGCTCGCTTCGGCAGGGGTGAATATTTGGAAGAACTACACAAGACGATGGGAGGGGAACGATGACCATGAAATTACGGGGGCTAACCAAAGGGAAAATGAACTGCACCCCTTCCTTCTCCGACGAGAAGGCCCATCCCTCTCGAAAAAGGGAAAGAATCGAGAGAAAAAAACTCCCTGTGCGAAGACGACTTTATTGAGACCGATCGGAAGCATTGAATAGATTTACAGGAAATACGGAGTACTTTAGACGCGGTTCGAGGGCTATGAGAGCTCAGATGAAGAGCATCGAAAAGAGAACGCTTTATCACCCTGCAAAAGAAAAAAACTGAAGGGGGCTCGCCAACACCTTCGTTAGAATACATGGGTAAACGTACAAAGAAGAGTTGCTCTTTTCAACAAGTGGTGGGGGAAAAAAGGAAAATCAGGATGCGTCCAAGAAAGAAAGTATAGGGGACGACCTCGAAAGCAGAAGAGAAAGGGAGTGGGGAAAGAAGAACCTCATCATGGAAAAATGAAAGGGGCCTGAAGGGGAAAAAATCTGCGTCGTACCCTTAAAAAAAACTGAAGTAGAAGGTCAGGGAGATAAGGGAATGTTTACAGATAAAAAAAAGCGGAATACAATTCTAGTATCCGATTTGAAAAGGGGAAAGAAAGCCGAGGCACGGCGCATCTCGAAGGTCATTATGAAAAAGGAAGTGAGAACGCCATGATCCGCATAGAGAACGGCAAAAGGAGAGTTAGAATATAAAAACAGAAGGGAGAAAAGAAAGCTCATCATCTTGAAAAGGGAAAAAAAAAAGAGGGATCATGGCGGGAGGTCAATATGAGCGAAAAAAAGTCAGCAAAAAAAGGGAAAGACGCGAGAGAAATCCGCATTGAAATGAGGGTATCCTCGAAGAGGGTTTGAAAGATGGGGTCCGTTCTCTAAAAAGGAAAAATCTAAAGGGGGTCGGGTGGCCGGTTGCAAGAGATACCTTAAAACTCGGTAGAGTATTAAAAGGGGAGGTGCGCATTCCCCAAAGCAAGGAAGGAAAAACATTGAAGCAGAGGGAAAAAAGATTGGGCAAATACGATTGAGGGTCGAGCTCGCGGGGGGAAAAAGGGAAAGGTTTGCGTCCCTTAAGGGAAGAAGGGAACAACTCTAAGGAAATAATCCGCAGAAAAAGAATGCAGGGGGATTGCGCAACGCCGCCGGCCAGTAAGAAAAAAGGACATTCGCCTGAAAAGAGAAAACAAAGGGAAAAGTATTGCTCCAGGTAGTCATTTGAAAGAATCGATGAAAGAGAAAATCGATCAAAGCCAGGAGAGGCTGGCGGCGTCGAAAAGAAGAGCAATCTCGCTCAGATAGAAGGGAAGGGAAAATCGAAGAGAAATTGTGTCAGGCGCAGGGTGGAAAAAAGGGGCTGCCGTAAAAAAAAAAAGGGTCGCGGTGCCAAGACAAGACGTTTGGGGAGAGGGGGCAATATCTTCAAAAGGAAGTCGAGAGGACGCCACCGATTTCCGACTTTTGAAAGGGATGGCAACAGGGAAGAGAAAATGGCGCTGGTAATGCGTAGAGCCAGAAGGGGGTCGACAGGGAATTTAAGGAAGGTGGGGGAATCTGGGGGGATGGTCCCTCCTTGCAATAATCGGATTACAAGGGGGGGGGAAAGGAGGGGGCCAGAGATAGATTAGTTGATGAAACATCTACTAAGGGGAGGGGGGGGGAAAAAAAAAAGTCTACCCTTTTCTAAGGGAAGTGGCCGTGAGCACGAAACATTAGAATGACCTCGGCAAGGAGGTTAAAGGGATTCAATTGGTCCGTCTCGGGAAATGTGGAGAGGCCCTTTTCTATTCTCGAAAAGGAAACATCTCAGGAATGGTAGAAATGGAGGGGGTCAACTCCATGTCCTGGGTAAGAAAAAGGGATCATGGCGGGTTCGGAAACAACAGCGGAAAGGAAAAAACACCGGGGTGGAAAAGAAGTCGTCGCACAGTGGCGAAAATCATTACAAGGTCTCCAGTAAAAAGAGGTAAAGACCAAAAAAGAGAGACGGAACACATTTTGAAGTCAAGGGGGGAGGAGGGAGATTGCTGAAAAAAAAGATCGTCTCTCGTGCGTGCCCCTTAAAGTGCCTTGGGGCGATATGGGGACAAAATCTACTCAAATAAAAGAAAGAAAAAAATATCAAAAAAAAATTCCTCCCCCGGACGAAAAAAAAGGCTGGAATCTTTTCCCCTCAGGGAAAAAAAGGAGGAGGAGTAAAAACCCTTTTCCCTCGTGAACATTTTTCCAGAGGCCCCATTGGGGGAATAAGGAGAAGCGAAAGGTTTGGGAAAAGAAAAAAAAATTTCGGGAAAGAAAATCCTTAAGCGTCAGATCGACATACGACCGGCCAAATCCATACTTGTCAGGGAGTCAGGATGGAGTGGCCAGCACCTTCTGTCGGGAGCGAGAAGGGAAAAAAGAAGCAAAATGCCTTGAAAGGATAGGGAAAGGAACGGAGCAGGAGAAAAATCGTGTTAATTTGAAGTTAGGGAGTCAAAAAGTCGTACAAAAAGAGCTTTTTCGAAGAAGAGTAAGAATGTAAAGAAGTTTAGCATCTCGGAGGGAAAGAAATCAGGTCGACTTGAAAAAAAAAACCTTTCATCAAGGGGGGATAAGCGAGATGCCCTGAAAAGGGTTTGCAGGTTGAAAAGGGAGTCCTCCATGAGGATAAAAAAACAGAACCTTGTGAACGGCTTCGCAAGAAAGAAAAAGGAAGTAAGTCGTGGTTGAAATAAAAGGAGCGTCATGCCCGATGAATCGGCAACCGGGAAGGGGAGGAAAGTAGAGAGGAAAAACACGTAGTAGGAGTAAAAAAAACAAAAGGAAAAAAAAGGGCAAGGTCTCGGCCGGTGGGCCCGCAGCGTCAGGGGGTCCACCACGACGAAAGGGAAAGGGCGAGATGAGATGAATCGGAAAAAAGGGGCGGTTTGAGCCGGTGGGGAAGGGACCGTGCTTAAAAGAAAACATCTCGCTTTAGAAGGAAAGGGGAAGGGGCAGGTGGCAGGGGAGAAAGGAGTTGGAGGGAGAAAAGACTCTGACTTCTCCCTTCCTGAGAAAGCATAAAAAGAGGGAGGGGGAAAAGTACTCACGCCTACCGCGGAATTTGGACTGAGAAATGCCGAGAAACCTAAAGTGCGATCGCGGTCAAGGGGGGAGAAAAACTCGCAACAATAGGAGTGGTCCGAATAGAGTTTGGAAGAATGTCGAAATCCCCGGAAAAGTGCAAGGGAGGGACGCTTCAGGATGGGAAAATCGAAGTTTCAATGGGGGGAAAGAAAAACCTGCGCTTCAAATCAGACAAAGAAAATGGGGTCAGTTTAAAAAAGGGAAAAATTGGATTCGTCTGCGGAAAGAAGAAGGGTCCTTAGGAGAAAAAAAAAGGGTGTGATGCCAGCCCTAGGGGGGGCGGGTGGAGCATGTCGAAAAAGGGGAGGGGGGCTAGAAGGCTTATCACATCTCGAGTGAAAGGATGGGGAGGTTTTGGCGCGACGGATCTCTAGCTCGATCAGCAAGCTCAGAGGGACTGTCAAAAGTGAAAATCTCACGCTGTGGCGGATTCCAAAATGTAAAAGAGAGGACCTGATGTCGTCCTGAGTCATTGGGACGAGAAAGGACCGGGAATACGAGGGTGGCCTCGCAAAAAGGTCCTTCCTGAGTTAACCCGACCAAGGGTAAAAAGTTCACTCCGGCGGTGAGAAAAGATAAAGTTCGGCGGGAAGGGAAAAAGGGAGTTATCAAAAATAAATCGAAGAGCCCACGAATCCGGCATCGATCACGTGACGATGAAAAGAACTGTCTCGGAAAAAAGAAATTACTTTCGAGCCCAAGGAAAAAGGACTATAAAATGTCATCCCGATCCAACGAGAAGACTCTTGCAGGGGAGGAAAAATGTAACGCCGAATGGGGACGGATAAGCCGAAAAAAAAAGAAGAATTCCCCCCAGGAGAAAAGGGAATGGAGCAGTAAAAAAAAAAAACATTCTCGATTTGCGGGGGAAGAACACCCTCTGAGAACGGGAAGCTTCGGAGCAGAAGGGGGGGGGGAAAAAATGAGAAAAGAGCCATATCAACACAAAAAAGAGAACTTTTAGACAACCAATTCAGATTACGGAAATGGGGACCATTCGAAAGGCTGACAAGATGCTCTCGCGCAAAAAAGACGGACGAATTGAGACTCAAAACCCCGTGCTTCGACTATGGAACAAAACGGGTAGTTAGGAATCCGATAGGGCGGGCGCAAGGCGGAAGAAGAAGGTGTTCAAATGACTGGAGCAATACTTGAGAAGGGGGAGGATTCTCGGACGAAGGGGGGAAATAAGGCGGTGATGATTCGCAAGAAGAGTTCAATCACCAAAAGACGTCTCCGCGCTGATATCGCCACAACCGCAGTTGGGGAATCTTGTTTACCAGAAAGGGGGGAGAAAAACGTGGGAAGAAAAAAAAGGGGGCAAAACAACTCAAAAGGCACTTGATGCCAGCCATCGGAAGGGAAAAAGGGGCTGTCGCAAGGTCAGGTCGAGCAAAAACTAAGAACCGAAGAGGAGCTACAGAGCCTTGGGCCGGGTCCATCAAAAACGGCACCCAAAAACGTCAAAGGTGTACAAAGAAGGAGATAGACATGTTGCCAAGAAAACCCATACGATGAAAGACATCACATTCAGGATACGTAGGAATAGAAAATGCGGAATCACGATGAAAGAGACCTATCGACTGAATGAAGGGAGGCGAAACTAGGGAATAAGGCCGCCAATGATCCGCAGAAAATGGAATTCAAGAGAGGGGAATCTCAACAACAACACGGGGAGGAAGATGATAAATCATCTCACAAGGTACCGTCGTGAGAGAAAGGGGGAGGGAGATGGAATGAAAAGGAATCATGACTTCACGGGAGAAAGAAAAATCATCGTGAGAAGAACGAAATCGAAAAGGGATTTCCTTTCATCATTGGTAGTGCTCTGGCAACAGGTGCAATCGACCTGAAGAAAAGGAAACGTGGGGTCGGGGGGAGGAGAGGGATGGAACCTTCATGCAAAAAAAAATGTAGCGATAAGTCAGGTTCTTCAGAGAAAAAGGAGAAGCCGGAAGGGGACGCGCGGTCAAATTTTGCCCAGGGAAATGGTCGTCATCAAGTGCAGGAGGCGTGGGTTAGAACATCGCAAGGGGGGGAACGTACGTAAGGAAAAGGGATGTATAAACAACTCGACTTTGTAAGAAATCCGCCTCAAAAACGCAGGGGTATGACAGAAGATCACCAAAGAGAACATCAGGAAGAGGCCCCTAAAAGAAAGAGACTCGACCAAAAAAGCTCAACAGGGGGAAAGGAGATTCCTCGACTGCGCAAAAAAGAGGAGCATAAAGACATTTAGAACAAAGTCGAAGCAGGAAGGGGGAACAGATCGCTAAGCGTGATTTCCGCTCGAATATGGGTATATACTTTGAAGGGTGGACAAATCGGGAAAATCTGGCGCCTGCGGAAAGACCGTTCGGAAGATATGTTCTGCACAAAGGTCTTCCCCTCGCTGCAGGACTTAAAAAAGAGGAACCTGATTTCCGACCGAAAGATGGTGTTAGAAAAGAAAATCTTCGACTGGCGCTGGTAATGCTTGAAGAAAATTCCTGGTCGCGTGTAAATTCTTGCGGCGAAAAAAACAAAGCCAGAAGCGGCGTTCCATCGGTCAAAGAAATAGCTCTCGGGAGACGATGGAACATCGACAAACAAGGGGTTTACCGCCGTATAAAAGGCGACGGGGTAAGTGGATTGCTTCGGGGACCGGAAAAAGGAAAACCCGCGGCCCCGGGGGTGACGAATGCACTGCGACGTCTCTGCTCGATGGGGGGAACGTGAACTCCCAGGGGGGATCCTGCTACTAACTTGAAAAAAGAGGAACCGCAGGAGGGGGAGGGGTATGGTCGGTCAAACAAGTTCAATACCGCGTGCAATAATTGGATTACAGGGCAAAGCTTCAATCAGGAGAATCTCGGAAAAAAAAAACGCATTACGACCTCACTGGACGGCGGCTTTCTCCCCGAGCGTGCGACAGCGGGAAAAATTGGGAGAATGAAGGAGAGGGATGCCAGCTCCAAGGAGCGGGGCGTTCGGGACAAAGGAAAACAAGTGAGGAAATCGCGGAGACCAAGGGCGAGAGACCGAGCGCCCGATAAAAAAAGGACAGCCCCTCCCTCCCGGAAGCAGGGGAACCTGGGAAAAAAAAGGACCCTCAATTTTTCAAAAAGGGGGGACGACAGAAAACTCCACCATGGGGGATGAAGACGCGTTGTGTTTACGGGGCGAGAAAGGAAACAAGAAGGGGTGTGGCGCCAATAAGAAAGACATATTTGCCGGCCAGCAAGGGGAGGGGTTGGAAAAAAAAGGCACCTGATGCAGGAAGCAAATGCATGGAACTCGCCGCCAAATCTTGAAAAGAGAGAAGTCTTCAGAGGAAGGGTCTGAACTGACATCGGGGGGGGGGAGGGGCGGAGGTACGGAAAAGGTGTCGCTCTAAACTAGAAAGGGCGAAGGTCGAGTATTTTTAGAAAAAGAGAAGGGTGAGAAAAAAAACACACTGCCCTCCTGCACGGAGAAGCCGAGATGCCCTAAAACGCCCTCTAAAGTGAAGAGAAGAGGACAAAAATTCAAACAAAGGGGGGGAAACAAAAAAAAAAAGGCTTCCGTAAAGGAGAGGAGGGGTGAAATAGGCAAGGAAAAAAAAAGGGCAAAGGGCCGCCGAACGGCCCAAGGGGACATGCTCATCTCTCGAAAAAAAATGAGCATGGGACAAAAGGGAAGAAAGAGGCGGCCGGCGCATCGGGAAAAACAGAAATTTGAAACCCCGACTCGATGGAAAAGGTTCGGTGAAGGGGCATCGAGATTACGTGGAAAAAGCGTGCGGAAGGTCATCTCGGCTAGGGGAGTCTTAGAGGGGGGAGAGCGCAACTGATTGAAAGGGAGGGGAGAGAAGGACCTTCGCAAGAAGGGAAGGAGGGAAACCAGCTACCGGTTTCTGTTGTGAAAAAGCCTACAGCGAGAGACAATTCCGGAGAAGAAAAAAACCGTCAAAGTGCTTTGTCTGCCGCGGAAAAAAAGAAGAGCGGTGACGGAACCGAAAGACAGGGGACGAAAGCCCCGGAAATACTGGCCGGCAACAAAGAGATAAGGCCAGCACCCCTCCTTTCAATGAGCCCAGCGAAAAAGAAAATTCATCATCAAGAATATCAAGCGTTTCACCAAAAAAGAGAATGGAAATTGGGAAAGGGAGAGAAAGGACCAAAGGCCTTATGAACTGCTTGGCCCGGGGAGGGGGGTGTCGTCTCAAGGGTCGCCGATCGATCCTTGCTGATCAAGAGGTGAAGAGGTGCGGTTTTTCTACTAAAGAAAGGAGCGCCAGATCTCTTTCTCCCAAAGGACTGGCAGCAAGAAAGGACTTCAAATTTGGGGGAAATCGGGAGCAGGGAAGAGTTTTACTTATCTTCCAGGGAGGCAGGCCTTCGTCATGGAATTGTCCCGGGGGCAAGTGGCACGTTTGGGAGAAAAAATCCAATGAGAAAAATTGCTTCTTTTAGAAGGGGGGAAAATTATGGAAAAGTACCATGGAAAAAGGACGTTGCTATTATACGGGGAAGTTTAGTAAGAAAAGGGAGTTACAATGAGCAAAAAAAAAGGAAGAGCGTCCAGAAGAGGCGTCAAATCCGGGAAGCAGCTACTTTTCCGGGAGAAGCAAGTAACAATGAGAAAAGGTCGCAAGGCGACACACTACGCAGGAAAGGGTGGAATGTGAAGCCCGAAGCGGAGAAGAGATGGAGGGGATTACCATCTCCTTCCCCGAAAAGCGAAAAGGGGGGGAAAAATTGGACAGCCGAAAACTTTGGGGAGCACGGTCGACAGGAATGGGGGACGCGTACCAGCGCCAGTCGAAGGAGGAAAACACCTCAGGAAAGGGGAGATTCTTCCTTCTAAAAAGAATGGTGGGAAGATATGGCAGAACCTAATTCGGGAGGGGAACGGAAAGGACATTCGCAAAAAAAAAAACATATGGTCAAGGAAAAGAAAAAATTCTTCTTACAATGAGAGTCAGGCGCAGGACGGGGCTCTCGACCAGCCGCCCGGAGGACTTGAAAAGAGAAGAAAAGCAGGGGAAAGGAGATCTATCATGGTAGATAACTTGAGCACTACTTGGAGTAGATTACTAGAGAAAGGCTCAACTAAAAGCGTCATGGGGGGAAGAAAAAAAAAAAACGCGTCTTATTCGTATTATAGGGAAAGCCAACCAAAGGTAGAGAGAGGAGGGACCGGGGGAGAAAACTAAAGGAGCAAAAAAGGGGTCAAACAAGTGGTTGGCAAAAGAGAATGGGAAGCGAGGAGGAACCTGGATTCTGGGGGACAAAGGCGAAGGTAGAATACTGAGAAAAGGGGGGGAGGCGAAAAAAAGAGGGAGGCTACAGACTTGTCCTTAAAAAAGACCAAGCTCGCCGTCGGGACCCGACCACTCAGGTTTTAAACAAACTTAGAGAGAAGGGGAAAAGGGCACGACAACATCTCACAAGGAAAATCGCATAAGAGGGAAAGAATCTTCGAGGCACGCGCGGGAGGACTTTGAATGAAGTCGCAAAAATACCCTGGCAAGCAATGATCCGCTCGGGGCGAAAAAGTGGATGAGATTTATCCTCTCAAAAAAGAACGATAGAAAAGCCATTTTGCCGTCGCCGTCGATGAGGGGGGAGGGAAAGGAGGTCCCCGCATGAGTCAGCGGATAAGGGACGAAAGAAAAATATCGTTCCGCATTGAGAGAGATGTACGGGAGGGGAAGATTTGTCGTAAGGGGAAAAAATGTCGAGCTAGTGCCGTGGGAGGGGAAGGTCACTCGGGGCGGGGAACCTTCAAAAAAAAAAGGAGCTATAAACAGGGAAAAATCTTCGCATGCCCCAAAGCGAGAAGTAATGCTGCAAACGTGCGACCAGAGAGGGGGAGAAAAAGGTGCTCAAAAAAAAAAGGTTTGGCCACCAAGGGAGAGGTTGGGGGGAAAAGTCTGTACCAGTATGAAATACTACGGGGCGCCAGAGGAAACACATAAAGAAGACTGCGGGGTTATTAAATCGGGAAAAAAAGGGCAGAAGGAGAAACACTCTCCTAGAGAGACTCCGAACACAAAGTTGCTCCAAGGTAGGGAGTTTGCCAAGTACAAAAAAAGGACGACACTCCCTGCCATATCGGGAACAAAGTTCTGTGCTGGAACCAAAAAAACAACCGGGAGGTCTAGAGCAAGAGAAAAAAGGGGAAGGTCCCATGAGAAAGAATCTTGTAAAGACTTGGTCCGAAGGGTTGACCATCTGGGAAGGGGAAAGCTGCGCCTTCAGGGGTCGAGGGGGCCAAGGGTCGGCGTTTTGGGAAAGGGGGGGGGTCGGCAAGAGGAGGGAAAAAAAGCTTCTTCGAATCGAAAAGCAAAAGGGGGAGGGATTGTGTTCACGTGCACCATAAATCGCGAAGAAAGGGGGTAATGCGTACTCTCCCATGAAGGAGCGGAAGTGAAGGAAAAAAATTCTTGGCGGCTGTCCCAAAAAGGAAGCTCGGCAGTTCCTCGGTGATAGGGGAGAAAGAAATACGCCGGGAATCGGGCGAATGTCTATGTAGGGGGGGGAAGGACGACCCTTGGGGCTCGAAGGTGCGGCTGGAGGAAACGTCGCTGAGAAGAGGCAGAATGGAAGAAGGGGTTCTTGGAAAAAAGAGAGGGCGCGAAGGAAACTAACTCCCTTTGGGGAGATTCTAAATGTAAAACGCAGGGGGCATCGAACGAAAAGGGTCGAAATGGATATGGTCGAAAAAGAACAAGGGAAAAAGAAGACCGGATCACGGCGGGAGGGGGCGGTAGGCTCAATCGCACCGGGGGAAAGGACATCAGGGAAAACAGAAAGACGACACTCATTTAAAAAACAATAATCCGGTCAGATACACGCCACAGCGTTGGAAGAAGCGGAAGTAACAAAATAGGTTAGCTGGAGCGACTAGAGGAGAAGAATCGATTGGAAAGATAATAAAGAGTTGCTGGGGAAATGCCTTTGTTAGTCACTCGCGATTGGGATAAAAAAAAAGGATCACCAAAGCGGGACAAAAAAAAAAATCACAAAAGAAATCCCCTCCCGCCATGCCCATAGGGGAAAAGGGCGTGAGGGGGGCAATCAAAAAATCGAGTTGCGACCGAAAAGAAAAGGGGAAAGCGAAGGAAGGGGGGGGAGAGGTCGCCATTGAAATTCGCGGTGATAAATCCGGAAAAGCGTCAGATCGAAATAGGAAATGTAAGTGGGGGGAAGGGGGTTCGATGGAAAAAAAGGAGTCTGACCGGAAAAAAGGGGGGTGCGACGCAGAAAAAATGCCTTTGACGCGATCGAACGGAAAAGGTGACCCTTCATAGAGAAAATTAGAAACTGACAGGAGGGGAAAAAAACAGAAAGGTGCTGGTTTTCGCTCTCAAGGAGAGTAAATTTTAGGGAAAAAAAGACAGCATTTTCCGACTTGCAAAACGGAAAGGTCCTTGCAGGGAAACTGACAAACGCAAGCGTTAAGCACGGTGTTCAGAACTCAGAAAAAGGGGGCAAACGCAAACCCGAAATGTGACCTGACGAGAAGAAAGCGTGGTGGAAAAGAAAAGCGTCATGCCGCTGCCGGGCAAAAGCCGAAGCGCCCCTTCCG
>Ga0179593_1472725_pt1 | contig 20086 bp, 26 predicted proteins | sample CZODoug2_1_08_16_FD_185931 | JGI IMG/M metagenome (GOLD analysis project Ga0179593, IMG submission 185931) | Vadose zone soil fungal communities from Angelo Coast Range Reserve, California, USA - CZODoug2_1_08_16fungal (PacBio error correction) | ecosystem: Environmental > Terrestrial > Soil >...
GCTAGAAAAGGTCGGACTGTCAACTCATTGAAAAGGTGCGTACAGAAAGAAGGGGAAGCAGAAGAACGTGGTCAAGAGGGTCTAGTGAGCAGGTAGAAAGGAAAAACTTTAGAGGAGGTCGGGAAAAACGTGATATCCTTCAAGAGAGCTGAGGAAAAAAGGGACAGCCCGAAAAGTTGTGGACAACGTCGGAAAAAAAATTTGTGTCGCCCAGAACGGTGAAAGGCAGATGAAAAGTCTGTTTGCCTTCGAGGGGACTTGTAGGGGAACGCGGGTAGGGCAATTGGGGGAGACCGCCTGGTGGGTCGGGGAACCATGTCCTTGAGAATACATGAAAGACGTAACTTTCAAACTGGCAAACTAGGGGCTGCGAAAGGCCGGGGGCGAAGTAAAACCGGCAGCGATAGGGAAGAAGTCGGTGCCGAACATCTGTTCTTGGGAGCCCGCCTGTTGGAAAAAATCTTATAATGCAGGGGAGGAAAAAAAACTGAAACTGGCCGACCTTGGTCGCGATGTAGGGTAGTGACGCTCTGGCGCAGGAGGGATTAACATTTATTCACTTTATTGGAGGGTTCTGAGAAAATACAAAAGAGTAGGGAGTCTCGGATAATTTGGGCAGGGTTGTTAGGCAGGGTGGCTCTTAGAAAAACGGGGGAACATTAGAATGGAAAAGACGAAAGTCTGGAAAAGAGGGGGGCTCATCTTAGGGGCACCAATTGGGAATAAATTTAGACTCAAAAAGGGGGGGCCCGGGACATCAGGGATTGGGAGCTGAAGTGTAGGTGGATGTTATAAATCTTCTTATATCGAAAGAAAGTATTTCGGGGGAAAAAAAAAAAGTTGTGGGCAGGAAACCAAGAAGGTGAATGATATCGCTGCTGGCAGGTCGCATGAGGGTCCTAATTCTGCGGAAAATGCGGCGTCAAGGGGGAAGTCGAATTTCAACTACCGCAGGACTGGGGCCAAAGTACCCCTCTAGGTGGCAAACGGTGTCGCTCAAATGAGAGTAACCTCATTACTCGAGCCCATACGTTAACAGGGGCCATACGGGGAAGGAATCTACGTGGTTTGGAGGACGTCGACACTGGGGCGAAAACATACAACGTCTGAGCAGAAAGAATTCGAGCTAAACAGAGGGTCGGGGTAAGTCGGAAGACTCCGTCAATCGGGTGCGTGAACACTACGCTTGACTGAGTTCGATGGTTAGGTTCGAATGGGGCTGTATTATCCTTCTGGGGTCGGGTGCATACAGCAGCGGCGGACAGATGGTGTCCGAGTGGGATCAATGAAAATAATCTGAAAAAAGGGGAGATTTAGACGAACTCGATGCGCGTAAAGGAGGATTTAAGAAAATGAGTTGTGCCGGCGAGGGAGTATGAAGAAGTCGGAGACGACGCACTCACAGGGGGAAGGCTCAAAGCTCGAAAACTCAGGGCCTTGAGGCAGATCGACGGAGGAGGGACGCTACATTAAGGCTCCTATCTGTTGGTGGAAGGGGAAAAGCCGGGGACTATTTCCTGCAGCGAAAAAATCCAGAGCGCGGTTTTGGGAGCACCCCCGTTAGCACGTTAAAACACCTCAAGTAAAAAGATTACAGAGAAGGACAAGTGTGGGGAATGACAAGTCAACCTTCAGGGAAGGGACCTTCAGCTAGAAGGTCTTTGGGGGGACGGGTACGAAAAGGACGAGACGACGAGCCTCGAGCAGGGGGGGGGAGGGCTCCCCAAAACAGTTTGTCGGAAGGTCTGCCAAGGGTTTGAGGAAGAACCCTGCAGAAGTGTGAAAAAGATATAAGGTCGAGACAAACGGAATAAGAGGGAAAGGATAGAGAGTAAGAGGCTTCGCACCGCGCAGCCGTCAGGATGAAAGTAAGAGTGGGGGTAAAGGATTGGGGTTGTCGGGGGGGCGCAGTCATAATTTACTTATGTCCACTGCTGAAAGGAAACGTAACGACAGACCGAAGCTGTTCGGGCGTCTCCAGACTGCTCGAATACCGGAGAACTGTCTCAGTTTGGGATCTTCAAGGGAACTGTAAATGTCACATCAAGGGCCTCGTCATTTTTCTACTTGGGAGGATCTCCTAACTATATAATAAGAGACTGGACCGGATTGGAGGATATGATCATAGAAAAAGTGTTGGGGGGCGTTCATCTCATAGAAAACTGGAAAGAAGGCGCGGAATACTACTTCGAGCAAAGTAGAGAGAAAACACCAGTATTACTTATGAATGTATCGGGGAGTCAAGAGCAGAGGGAGCCAGAAGAATGCAGAATTCGACCACCCGCCCGTCACTAGGGTCTGTCAGAAAAGTTGACCGGGTTTCCCACCGAAATCCAATTTGGTATTAATAATTAAAGTAGTACGCTCGAAATCACAGAAGATGCCAAAAGGCAGGGAGAAAATGGTTCTTTACAGTCATCCGGGCAAGCTAACGAAAGTATCAGCGACAACGGTCGCGTATCGGTGTTCTCGATAAACCTGAGGGAGGGAGGTACGGCGCTTCAGGGCGAAGCCATCCGGCGAGGAAAAGGTCGGTTTGCTGAAAAAGCATCGACGGGCTCGCTCAGACTAGCTTTCGAACGGACGGCGGGGATTGAGAGGGGCGAAGAGATGACCGCGCGAGCGATGGAGAATGATGGTTTCGGGGTGGCGTCACGACGCCTAGACCTTCAAAGCTCTGCATTCCCGAAGAAAGCGCCTCACAAGTGGAGAATCACTTCGCGAGAAGGGAATCAAACCTTTTAGGACTTCGTCCCGACTCTGCAACAGATAACGAGCATGCGAACGGTCGATCAGGAAAAGGAGACGCTGCGGCGTGCGTATGGAAAGAGTGGCTGACTTGGAATATTAAGTTGTCTGAGGATGGATCGCAAACCCGCTCGGTTGGGCAGGGATAATATCGAAGGGGAGCGAAACAAGTAAAGTGAGTTTGCGAAGACCGCATTCCTCCGGATTGCGGGCTTGAAACGCGATGCTGTGTTTAAATAGAGGAGGCGATCGGTGAAGACGCAGGAAAAAAGAGGTCGGAATCAGGGCAAGACGGTGCTCGATGTTCCTAAATTCAAGCGTTCTAGAGTGGAACTGCATAAAAGAGGGCACCATCGGAAGTCGGAAAGTAAAAAAGGAAAGAAGGGTAATCAAAAAAGAATAGTCGTACCTCATAATAACTACTCCAGGTTTTCAAAGAAACGGATGGGCTTGCGGGGGGTGCGGAACGTCATTTAAAGAATCGAGTATCCCATCAGTGGGGGGCGTGAATAAGGGCGGATCGTCCAAGTCCAGCGCAGGGGGAAGGGGTGCACGGCTTTTCGGGAGATGGAAATAGGTAAGAGCCTCGAGACCACAGAAGATATTCTGAGAAGTTCAAGATGTGAGGGTTTGTGGAAGGGGGGAAATCGCGACGAATCGACAACGTCGAGTAAAACGCAGGACGCAGTTCGTGACTCCGACAATCAAGAAGAGATTTCATCAAGGATGTGGTAAGTCACCAGTGGGTGGAGAAAGGAGAAAGGTAACTCTTGTCAGAATCACAACAAGAGGTCTTGCAAGCCAAGGAGGCGGTAAACAGTAAACAGTAGAAAGACCCTACTAGGAGTTCACATAGGAAAACGCTCATCACTAAACAGTGTGTGCGGCAAGGGAATCGTCAGAGGGAGATAAGGGCCAATTATCGAGCAGAAGTTCATAAACAATAGAATGCAAAAGCTTAATGTGGAATTATGAAAACCGTACATGTGAAGCGCGAAAGAAGAGGAACCAAAACGGGTGGGCCAATTCTGAAGTAATGACGATCGTTGGAATCCGAGGGGTCACACCCAGTGGGGGGGAAGATATGAATGGGTGGCTCCTCTAACCGTCGACTATTCAGAAAAGGCCCTCGGTGGTGAACGGTCGAGTCGCTCGAATTTTGACGGGGCGAAAGTTCGGTTGAGGATGGTTCTCAGGTGGCCGGGGACGGGTTAAAGACAATCCCGAAAGGGGAACAGATGAAAGATAGCTTTCATAAGAACCCAGGGTGCTTCTACGGCAGCTTCATCGAGGGCGGGTTCAAGTCCTGGGAAAAAGAGTCAAAGGTCTGGAAAGGGGCTAGGATGGAAGCAAGAAGACACCAGACTGGGAAAAGCTTCGATCACGTTGACGACGGGGAAAATGATCAATATAAAACAACGGGAACTGAGGGTAAGACGAAATTCCTTGATCTGTTTGAAATCGGTAACTAGATGATAGAGAACGAGACAACAACCCCGAGGAGGGAAAAAAGAGAGAGAAGGTCTGATCAACGCGTAGGGGGGGTCCAACATGCAGAGTGGCACGCGGGGAAAAAGAGAACATCTCAAGTGGACTACAGACCGGGTCCCTAGGTGACTTGAAAGGGTACTTAAACGTGGAAGAGCATAGGGGGACACGTTGGAGATGGGGCTGCATGAAGGATCTAAGGGGACGCCGAAGTGTTAAAAGGACGAAGGGGTTGTGGCCCTGTTTGCCGGGAGAATGATAGCCTCCTGAGATTAGGGGCGCTAGAAGACCATGCGGGCTTGGAGGCTGGCAACGGCAAGGAGGGGGGAAAAGGAATCACACGACTTTCGCCGGGGTAAAGGGAAGGGAGGGGGGGGAAACTTGGGGGGAAGGGCTACCAAGGACATTTGAAGTCTAGAAACTTCGCTCATACAGAAAGCAAGGGAAAGGGGGACGGGCAAAAGCCTGGGTTTTGGGGTTTGGGTGGCGGTCGGGTACAAATCAAGGTCACGTCTCACTGAAAAATTGGTACAGGGTGGCGGTCTACGCCGGGCTACGTAGGAAGACAGGTCCAAAGGGAAGGGGTAGGTAGGTGGGGCGGGCTCGAAGTCTTCTACAAAAGGACTGAATCTAGATCAGGGTGGCCGGGTGTTTGACGGAGGGACGAGTGGCTCGGGGTCTTGACAGACATGTTCAAACGGGTGGTCGGTGGAGCTCAATCTTCTTGCACTACCTGGCAGGTGATTAGGTCCTGGAATGGATTAGGGCGGAGGTGTTAAAGGGATGACGCCCCGGAAGAGAAAGAGATTCAAAATTGGAGGTGTTTCTCACCAAAATGTTATTGACAAACAAGACAGGGGGGTCTCTCGTTCTTTTCGCTAATTAGGGTCCAAGCACGGGGGATTTCTCCTGCTCGAGGAAGAAAGCGCGTGTTTCATGGCAAGAATAACGGGGCCACGTCACTCTAGGGGAAAAAAGCCAGGGGGAATGGCTAAAAAAGCGACATCAGTCCCCCTCCACCTGGAAAACAAGGTGCATTGAAAAGGCTATGTATTTTTGTATTAGCTGTACGCTGAAATTACTGGATTAACCCACCAAAGGATCTCTAAAAAAAACGACTTCGGTAATTGGGCACCAAAGGTCTACGTCACTCAAAAACAAAGCTCTTTTGTGATTCTAAGTATTCTTTCTAACCGCTTAAATCTGTGGCTAGGCTGGTAGGCTAATCTACTGAGGCAATATGTGGGAAGAGGGGTCTCTCACACTAATATCGAGCAAACCGTCTTTTCGGAAGGAACTATGAGCTCAACTTCCTGGAACACGGAATGCGAAATAGCTCACGTCTGGAAAACCTCCTTCTCTGGGGAGAGACCCAGAATGGATAATTCCAAAGGAAGGCGTCCGGGGGTTAGGGGGCGATTTGTTACTCTAAGTTCTAGATGACTGCCTCGGGCGAACACGGTTTGGGCGCAATAACCGGGAAACAAAAGTGAACCTATTAAAAGGAGCTGAGGTATAAAAAAGCGAGTGTCCGGACTGACGGCTGGAGATAAACCCATTATCTGTGTCAGGGAGGTAAAATATAAGATAGACCAAGGGGGAAATATACCTCGGGAATAACGATTTGAACGGGCAAAGGTAGGGCTCTGGGACTAGGAAAGACAATCATATAGGGGAGCATAGGATTTGAAGAAAAGAATAGCGACCTCGGTCGTTGCTCTCTGGGAAAAGCGAAACGCCAAAGGGCCTTGAGCTAATGCGTCAGTTTTCAAAGGAGGGGGATTGTTGTGGGGGGACCAAGAAAATTGATCTTGTTGAAAAGAAAAAAAGACCCTGCGGGCCGGAACGGCAGAACCGAGGTAAGGTCGGAAGCCAGCAGTCGAGAGCGACCTTGAGGGGGAAAGGTTCAGCACTCCCCCTCTTCTTTAACTGGTAAAGGAAAAAAAGGGGGGGAAAACTTTCCGAAAATGCAGCTACTGTTGGGGGTAAAGAATGGAAATCAAGAAAAATTATGTGTCACTGAGGCTACCGTATTGTAAGATGAAATCCGACAGTGCCGTTGATACGGGGACTTAGGGTCTTCAGGGCGAAACGCGGGGGGGGGGGAGGTGGGGGGGAGAATACAGGAAGAGGAGGACGAAAAAAAGGAGGGAGGGAAAGAGATCGTCAGGATCGACACCGCGCGCATGGAACAGGACGGAACGCTTCGTCCGAAAGAAAGACCAGGGAAGGACATGCGGAGACAGGAGGGAAAAAGGTGCCACCGGTCAGGGGGGTAAGTCAATTGGCTCTCAACATGCCAACAAACCCCGAAGGCAATGAAAACATGGGGCTAACAGGGTGCCGAAAAGGGCCGAGAAACAAGAACCTTACGATAAGACATCAAGGAGTTACCGGGACTGCGTTCAAGGAGGGGAAAAAAAAAAAAAAGACCTTTTCACTGCGGTTTGAATGAAAGGGGAAAGAAAGACAACAATCCGCACTGGAAAGGGAGGGCACTAAAATTTGGGGAGCCGGTGTCAGGGGGATCAAAAAAGCGTGTGAACAGAATGAAGGAGCGGATTGAGAGAAACGCATGTGCACTGTCAACCGAAGAAGGAGACAACTGCTGCGGAGGGGGAAAAAGCCTGAGAGGGAAGCTCCTGGGGGGGAAGAGCCTAGCCTCACCGAGACGAGATGCCGGGTGGAAACCGAGGGACTTCCTTTCAAAGGAAAAAGATAGCTAGAGTGATTACTAAAGGCTGAGGGGGACTTGAGCCCTGTTCCGAGGCGATCACACTCTCTCTTGTAGGGGGGCGCCGAAGAATATAGGAAGAGGGAACATCGTCCTCAGAATGTGACTAGGAAGGAGGTATTGGAGCAGTTGTGGAGGAAAGGGTAGGAAAGCTTTCGTCACGTACCTGCGCAAAGGAGAGCAGGCACAACGCTCAAAGGTGCTGGAAAATTCTCGATTATCGCGAAATCGCCTAGGGGGGGCCAGTTTTCAATGCTAGAGCGTTCATCTTTTCCGACAGGATGCAAGACGATAAGAAAAAAGAAAAAGGAAAAACCCGGTCAAGAAGGTCGTCCGCTCATAAGCTAAGGGGGGACAAATGGTAAAGGCGGCGCGGGCCGAGAATATGTATCATTTGGGCTCGTCCAAAAAGTGGGAGGGTGAGCATTGGCGAGCTACAAAGGAGAAAAGAAGAGCTTGAGCCGCACTGGTACGGCGGTGCTCGGGTGGAGGGGCCTTGGGCTCGCAAACCATATCTGGTCATCAAGGGCGCGCTACGTCAGCCGTATCTTTTTTCACGGTAAGGGGGGTCAATCCGGCGTAAAATAAAAGCGTAATGGCAAAAAGAAAGAAAAGCCCTATTGGGGAGGACCTAAGAGCGGGAAACCTACAAAAGTACCTGTTTGGTCTAAACAAGTTGGGGGTTCAGGAAAAAAAAAGGAAATGGTGACTTCGATAGTAGTCTAGGGAAATAAAACTACTTAGAAGATCTCTGTAAAGCGAACTAAAGGACTTGAGGGCAAACGATGGCACAAACACAAAAACAAGACTCATTGGCCATCGTCAGAGAGGCACACAAGTGGGAAAAACGCAAAGCGAACTCCATAAGCAAACAATTAACTGGATTCCTAATTGGGGTTGAAGAGGTACTATCAATCCAATCAAAGAATAGGGGTGGGTGACCCCTGAGGAAGCAGATTCTAAAAGAAGCTCCTCTACAGTGAGTCCATAGAAAAAGTCATTACTTCATGCGTCTTTTTGTAAAAAGTTGAAAAAGAGATGAAAAAGAAGTGAGTCCTACGAAGGCGGGAAGGTCTGAGAAAGGCTCTGCGGGGAACTTAACACATGGGTGAGAGGGCCCCTTGTTGGGGTCGGCGAAAAAGGGGTGCTGGTTCAAGTAAAACTCGGGAAGCTAGAGGGCAACTAAGTATATCAATATACGCTCAGAGGGGCAAAGATCAATAACAGAAGTAGGGGCGCACAAGGCACCGGCTGGGGACAAAAAGAGAGGGGACAAAACACTTTCTGAGGCCACTGGCAAAATGGCTAATGATCTTTTTATAAAATAAAGAGGGTGAGGGGGGTGGGGGGGGTAAGACTTTTTTGTAATGATCAGCTCGTTACAAAAGGGAATGGAAGTCGATCACTGGGGACGGAAATCTAAGAAAAGAACGAGTGACGCAACCGGTAACATCTTCACGTCAATGTCTCTCTTTAACTTCGGACAATCATGGGGTGAGGGACGCGAAAAAAAAGGTAACTGCAGCGAGCTCACAACAAAACGGAGGTTGGGAAAAACGGGGGAAGGCGGGTCGGAAGCTTGCAATAAAGAACATGATCTGTGTGAAGACGGTGTGCCGAGCAAGGGGGGAAAAGATCTTGAGAACATTCGACGGAGGGAGAAAGAGTTGTTAAGTATTGGAGGGAGGGGAGCTGAAAGAATTACTCCTAAACGTGTTACACGCTGAGGGGAAGACATGTAAGACAAAAAGTGGGGCATGTCAGATGACCTTCCTGGCGGGTTGTCTTTGGGGGCCGAGATGATCGAGAAAAGGTCGGAAAGTCGACCAAGGGCACAAAAGACAATCCTTGCGATAAAAAGTCGCATAAAATTCGCCGTAAAAAAACGGAGTAAGAAGTTGAGGTAGAACGAAAAAAAAATACGGAAGGGAAGTTCAGTCATCGGGAGGAAGGAGGCCACAGGGGAGCTCGGGGAACCACCGTGGGCCCATGCGAGGGAATCAGAATAAAGAAATATTCGGGGAAAAGGAAAACGGGGAAAAAGGGGGGGGTTCTCGTTTAGTTCTGGAAACGCAAGTACAGACGTTCAAAGAAGGGGGACACCCAGTTCTGGGGGGAGGGACTCGAATTACTTCGAAAGGGAACTGGATCATGAAGGGGCCTTTGGGGGGGAGGTCGCGAAAGGACTAGTGCTGCGACACAGTTCTATTCATAAGGGGGGGACAACTCCTTTCTGTAGGGAATGGGGAATCCAGGGGAACAATGGTAGTGGGGGGTTTCTCATGGAAATGCTTTATTGCTTATTGCGCCGAGTTGGAAGGATATGGATTCTGCCAAGCGTCTCGGGGGAGGGGTGGAAAAAAAAACAAGTAATCTTATTGGGACATGTTGGGTTGCAAAATCCGTTGTGAAAAGGAAGATCAGGGGGAGGGTAAGGGGGGGGTCCAGAAAGAGTTGAGTACTTCTCGAGGATTACCAAGGGTAGGGAGTCGGAGGATGGGGGGGGGGCAAAAAAAGTCAGAAAAAAAAAAACGACCGGGGATTAGGAATAGAACGGACGCAAGGGTTTTTGCGTAAAAAAGAACGAGGGTACAGATGGCAGGAGGGAACGATTAACCATGTTCAAGTCCGAGGCAAGCTCGTATGGGGGGGGGGGGGGAATAGCGGGAATGATTGGACCTAGGAAGAGACGAAGGAAGTATCAGTCTGTCCGAAAAAAAGGAATGCCAAAAAAAAGTGTACGAAAACAAAAGGGAGGGGGAAGCAGGATGAGGAGGCCGGAGGATCGGGTCGAGGGAGTTGTCTGGAGCTCAGCTGGGGGGGGGGGGAACATAAAAGCGTCACTCGATCATTTGGGGAAGCTGGGGAGACTGACCAGGGACAAGAGGATCGAGCAACAGCTATTGAGGCGAAAAAGGGAAAATCGAAGCTTCAAATTGTTGACGTAATCTGACTTTGGGGGCCGGCTCGAGCTGAGAAAAAGGGAAGGAAAGCGAAAAACACCGATTCGCTGAGGTACGAACTTTTAAAAGTCTGTCGGGGAATCGAGTTAACAAAATCTTCTAGGGTTTTTGATAGTCCGGCGATTATAGGGGAGGGGGATAAAACGAAGGGGTGACAATAAAAAACGCTCATCAAACTCAACTATAAGCAGAAAAACGCGAAGGGGAAACTCAAGGAGGGTTTGGTAAGGTCCGATTCGGATATCACGGGATGAGCAACAGTAACGGGGAGGGCTGAGTCTCAGAACGTCCCACTTGTCTTGCCAAAACGCGAAAGAGGGTGGGGGAAGGTAGCGAGGGGCACAACGGTCGGAATCTCAATAGAAGGCTTCGAGGAAAAAGAAACTACACAAAAGGAGGGTCAGAGAAGCTCGATGAATTTTCCTGAGAAAAGGAAACGAAAATCCGGCAAAAGGGGAAGCGGTGAATGAGGGATATTGGGTAAAGAAGGGGTGTCGTACATTCAAAAAACGAATTTAATTCGGGCTGGAAGATGGAAGCCCTTTACAAAGGGAATAAATTAGCTGGGGTGAACAGAGCCAGCAATCTGGAATTAACGGGGGTCTGTAAGAGGCCTCTGGAGGGTGAATGTGGGAGACCCCAGCAATTTAACGAAGGGTCGGTGTGCAAAGAGAACGGGGGATACGGGAGAAAAAGAATAAGTAGAAAGAAAAATTTCGGTTTTAACTGAAAGGCTAATTATGGGAGAGATGAAAAAAATTAAGCCTACGTAAAGTTGGCGGGGTCGGGCACGGCTTGTCTAAAACAAAAGTGGGGGGGGGGGAAATAGGAGTCGGCGCGAGATCGACTCTCTAACACACAAAAAAACGGTATTCTTATGAGGAGGGCGAATTGCCCAGGTGAGAGAGGCGCCGTAACAAGGGGAACCAAGGTACTGACCGCGCTGAGAGCCGACAGACAGGGGAACGGGGAGGATGGGCGTCAGAAAGGAAAAAACAAGGGTAGCAGGGATGAAAAGGAAGAAGTTGGGGATGGACGCATTCGTTGGTCTCCTCAACAAAAATTCCATGACTATTCAAGGGGGGAGAAGGGGGTGTTGAAGGGGTTACGCAAAAAACGGGACAGGGAGGAAAAAAAAAGACGGAGAGATGAGGATGTCATCTGAGCGCGCGAACTAAGTGGACTGCGACGGCGAGGGGACATGGCACGTGGCCAGAAAGGAAAGGTAGGTGGGGAAAGACACGACAACAAGCCTCTGAATCTCGAGCAGGGCGCAGTCAGTTGTTACAAGGAAGGAGGGGCGGTGGAGCGGTGCAGGGGGAGAGAAAGGCACGCGGATATGCCATTCAGGAGAGGTTGAATTGGTTGGCGAACGAGAAGCAAGTGTTCAAGAACAAGGAACTGAAAGTCAGAACCCGGATAAAGACCACTTCTGAAGCGGGAGTTGTTAAAGAAGGAGGAGAAGTGGAATCGCCTTGGGGAGAGAAGACTCGCCTTGCACGAGACGGGGCTCTCAGGAAAGGGGAGAGAGACGACGGCTAGCGTAAGGTGGAAAAAAAAATCGAGTAGAAACAGGGGAGTACTGTTAATCTTTTGGAATAGAAACAAGGGGTTGTTCCGATCGACGAAAACAGCGGATATGGGTGAAGAGGGGAAAAGATCGAAGTAACCATAAGCGATATTTCTCAAGTAAATTGGACGTGAAAAAGGGGAAGAGGCTTTGAAAAAAGAGCAGGCGGGGGGGGGGGGGAGGGAAGAAGAGACGGTTCAGGAAAGAGACAGCCGGCAAACGGCGGTCTTAACCAACGTGCTCGGGGGGAAAAAAGAAAATAAGATTTACGAAGAAGAAAGGGGGAAGGTCGAGCAGAAGGACTGGGGGGGGGGAAGGGCGCGCGTCGAAAAGAAAGTAGACACGCCTTCTAAATATCGGAAAGCAAAGGCACACAAAGACCTACCTCAGGAGGGGGCAAAAAAACAGAGTGGGACTGGGTCTTACTGTCCTCATGGGGGATATTCAGAAAAATCAGTAGATGCCTGGCGAATGGTCTTGGGCAGGCAGTTCCTCTACGGGCCCCAATAAAGAGGCGGGAGAAAAAAGAAGACTGTCAGAAGGTCGGGTGGTCGAGGGGGGGGACATGAGACTCCTTTCGTTACACCCTATATGTTAGTAAGAGAAGTGAGAAAGGGGGGTACGGGGGGGGGGGGGGGCAAAAAGCCGGTTGCAAACGAGATCTACCCATGAAACTCCCACGGGGCGTCCTCCTAGAGACAGAAAAGAGACAGGGACCAATCACTGATTGGACTAAAAAATGTGGCGAGAGGAGGATGAGGCCTCTTTCTTATCTAAGCGTAGAAAACTACAAAAAAGAGCCATCAGATCAGGGGAGGTTGCAGACAAAAAGGACCTTGTCACACTTGCACTCAAGAAAGCGAGGTTTGGGGGACAAGAGAGAATCTGGAATTAGGACCTACCTTCGAGCTACTCTTCAATCGAGAACGACAAAGGGAAAACATGAAAGAGAAAAGGGGGTGGGTTTCTAAAGCCAATCAGCAGAAAACGGAAAGGGGGTGTAGGTAATCGGAAGCCTCCAGACGGAGGAAAACAGCTAAGAGGAGAAAAAAACCAATGAACTTCATTCTCCGCTTATCTTAAACCGGTAGGGGAAAAAAGGAATGAGAGGGGGGAAAAGAAAAAAAAAGGGGGGGAGTTTTGAAATGCAAGACGGAATCCTACGACGGGAAAGAAAAATCTGCCGTAAGCTCAATTGATGGCAGGGGAAGAAAGCAAGAGGGAATGGCGCACCAGGTTTTAGGTGGGGCGAGGTGAGGAATCCTCAATTCTTTCGGTCGTTCCAATAGCCGCCTACTGGGAAGAAGAAGGCAAAGGGGAACGAGTCGGAAAAAAGAAAGGGCAAGAAAAGGCTGGGAAGGCAGAGGGGAAGTGCGCGAAAAAAGGATGGGGCGACAACATTGGAGGAAGTTGAAATGTTCAACACTTTCTTGGCACTTTCATAGCTTGTAATAAGAAGCTCAGACACCAAGACAGTGGAAAAGAAGGATGAAGGTTAACGGTCGACCTGCTACAAGAACTAGAAAAAGATCGCAGGGCTTCACGACCTGACGCCTCTTTACCATGGTTCAAGGCGGCATGTGGTACGGAAAAAAACGGAGCTATCTCCAAAAAAGAAAAACAAAAAAGGGTGAGAAGGAAAGAGAGAGCTGCGGAGAGGGAGAGGCGAAAATGGGGAAAGGCGGTTACGACATTATCTCTTAGGTGGCCTGCCGATCACGGAAACAAAAAGGGACTTGAGAGGGGAAGGTACGAAAGTCGAGAGGGAACACGGAGGGGTCAGATCTAGAGAAAAGCATTCGAAAAAGCCCGTGAAGTGTTTAAAAAGGGAACGAGGAAACGCCAGGGGGGTCGGAAAAAAACGGGTTTGGGGAAAAAGAACAGGAAAAGAAGGTAAGGCATGCTGGTTATTGGGGGGACTTTGAACTAAAGTCAGAACTCCCATGTCGCAAGGAAAGGGAAACGCCCGCCTTTGCGAAAGGGGGAAAGGCTAGTAATAGCACTGTCCGGAAATGGGGCCTCAGAATGACGGAAGACCGACCAGGCAATGGGGAGCAGTGCCGGAAGCGATCAGGAGGGAGGGTAGAGCGTGAGTGTGATGCTGTTCAAACTGGGTTCAAAATCCGGTGGGGGGAAAAAAATAAGGGGGGAGGGCACATGAAGGGGGGGAAGAGAAGAATTCTGCCAGAGGGGGGGGGGGGGTGCGGTCGGTCACGTGAGGGGAGCGGAGGAAGGAAATCACAAAAAATCAATATGTCCGGGGGCTTATACAGGGGGGGAACAAGCTTAGGGAGAGACGGGAAAGACCGGGGGCAGGGTGTGAAGGGGAGATGAAGGGAGGCGGGCTTGAAAAGGGGGGACGTGACATCTATTCCTGGCCAATTAGGTAAAGGGAGAGTAAGGAAGAGGGGGGGGGGGGGTAGTTGTAGAAAGGGAGGGGGTCTCTGACGCGATGCCGGCTTTCAAAGGGGATCGCAGTTAGGAGGGGGGAGATGTCGACCTTCATTCTAATATGCAGAGAGTGTGGGCCTTTTCGCAAAAAAAGGGGGCAAAACCTTTAGGTTAAGTGAGAGCTTTCTTTTCCTATGAAAAAGGGGGAGCTGGTGGGGGGGGCGAAGGAGGCGAGGGCCTTGGGTGGATCCTCGCACCTGGGCTTGGGAGACTAGCTATGTCCTCTAATAAAGAAGAGATTCGAGGGGGATGGGGGCAAAAACTAAGGGTTTCGAAAGGGAACGAGGTCCGAAGGCGAAGCCTTCTTGGGGGAAATCTAAAAGGGGGCGATTGGAAAATCAATGTCCGAGGGAAAAAAAAGAAACATTAAGAAGTCGTGTGAAGTTAGCTAAGGGTTACAACAGGAAAAACTCTTGAGCGAAAACTATGTAGGAGCTTCCTAGGGGGAAAAAAGAGCAAAGGGATCAAGACCTTACCCAATTTCTTGGGACTCAGGAGGGCTGGATTATTCTGCAAGGATGCTAGAGGGTGTTTTCATTCTCTCTGTCTTTTGGGGCAGAAAAAAAGCGTACCCAGGGGCATTGCCGGGCTTTGAGTAGACAAACACTCGTACGAGGGGGTGAAAGGATGCTTAGAGAATAATCGTTCATTCTTTTGGGGGGGGGAAAACAGCTAGGGGGAAGGCGGCGACGAGAGGGAAGAAAAGTCCTCAGGACTCAACTTCCAAAGGAGCCAAGAAGGGGGAACCGGTAACGAAAATAAAGGAACGCGCACACTAGCCCTGAAGTCGATTGGGTCCTCGAAGAGGGAAGGAAGGAGGGCAAAATCCAGCAAGCGCAGGGGGGGGAGAGGACTAACAAAAGGATCAAGAAGGTCCACAGCATCGATAAGACGAGAGGAGGAAAAAAGTGGTGTCCCTGACACGGGAGAGAAGGGGGAGGGGCTACAAAAGGGGAGAGGCAGTAAAAAGGTCAGGGGACTGGAGGAATGCCTCCGTAGATGGAAAGAATCCCTTCCACCTAGCAACGGGGGGTGAGGGCTGGCTCGTGGTTTCGCGGACAAAGGGAAGTCGGCAGTTGAACTAGAGCTACTAACGATTAAAAGGGGAATTTCCACAGCTGCGAAGAGAGAGGGCTATCGAAACTAAAAGGAAGGCCATTCCGTAAATTGTAATTTCTCTAGCAAACTGGGCATTTTTGTTGGAAGGTGGGGTTCCTGCATTAAACTGAAGTGGAATGAAGTTAAGTGGCAGAGAGGCCCACTCGACCTTAACAGTCCAGATGCAAAATGGTCAGGAGAATCTGAAGCAAAACGCAACTGAGCGGCAGGGTATTTGATGAATCGGCCGGTCGGCTGCTTTGGGGGGCACCCTCGGGCATTGAAAACCGGACAAAGAACGGATAAGTTGGAGGGAACGCGAAGGAAAAAAAAAACATGTGGGGTCCGTATTTTTGACGAGGAATCAAACGAAATGAAAGGTGGGGGGAGGGGTCGGGAGAAGGCTGGAGTGTGGAAGATGCGACGTCTAACTCGATCATTCGAAAAAAAAAAGATAAAAAACACAACAACTTGAGGGGAGAATATGAGGAGACTTTACGCTGGAAGGAAAAGCGCGATAAGGGACCCAAAGGGCATCGATGACTCTACGAAAAAGACAAAGTCAGAGTCGAAGAAAAAGACCCCTTCAGTACGGCATCCCCTTTTTTACGGCATCTGGAGGAAAAATTGCAGGCAAAACACCCCCCCATCAACAGGGAAGAAGGAAAGGAGGCAAGGGAGGTTGCGGAAAAGGTCACTCCGGGGCCTTTCCAATATACGGGATCTTATAGGTAAAGAAGTAAGAAGATGGAAGAAAAAAAATTCACGGACGTAGGGAAGGGGCGGTTAAAGGTAAGCCAAAACTTAAAGGGCACTGAGTTTGAGGATGCCACGACAACTAGGAACACGCCTCGACGCAGGCATCACTTCAGTGGGGAGAGGTGACGGAGATATGCCCAGCCAGGGGGGAAGAGGACCGTAATTCTGAAAATCGGGGCCGGGTGAGAGAATAGAAGATTACCTGAAGAACTGAGAGGCACAGGTCTGACAAAGGACAAGACAAAGAAAAAAGGGATGGGCGATAGAAATCTATTTCAAGACTTGGGGGTAGAAACAGTAGGGGCAACCTACCTGGAAACAAAAGATACATCATGGGAAAGGGTTCGACCTACGTCGAAGTACTTAAGGTTACACCAAGCGAGGACGTATGAAAGACGCTGGCGGAAAGGGGGGGGAAATCGGGTAGTGATGAGAAGTTGGGGGGAAGGATCGCAGAACAGGCGTTTGGGTCTGAATAGAGAAGGGGATCACGAATAATAGAAGATGCATGGTCGAGAAGGAGTTTCTCAGGGGGGAAGGAAAGTCAAGTTGGCGATCGAGGCAGGGGTCATAAAAAAGGGGGGAATAACGTTCCTTGCTCTCCACACGATCGTGCTTATCAAAAGGACGCTCGATTTCGAGAAGGAAAGAGACGAGTGTGCTCGAGGAAGAGTGGCCGGGAGGAATCAAAAGGGAAAAAGGAACACGCCGTAGGAACGAATAAGAGCTTAACCACAATGGTCACAGTACTAAGAAAAAAAAAGTACTCGGGGGGGGAAAACAACGAGTGGGTACTGGCGTGCGGGAGAGAGATGTTAAACCGAGGTGTCCAGAAAGAAGTTTGTGGGGGGAAAAAGCAGTACGCGATCATACGAGCGCTAGCCCGGTCACCTGGGTGGGGACTGAGGGGGGGACGTGAAGGAGGGAAAATCAAAGTTTTGACCCAGCTGCTCAGGTTCAGTTCTACTTCACGGGGACGTTTGGAAGAGGGGACGTTGGACGGGGGAAAACCTGCGACTATAGAAGTCTGAGGAGAGAAGAGCACTACTTGGGTTGCTACAATACTGACACAAAAGCGGAGAAAAGGTTCCATAAAAGGAGGTGGGGAACCAGTTTTGGGAAGGAAAAGAAGTACTCTTCGATACGAAGGTGCTAATCCAATAAACGGAGAGGAAAAGGCTGATGTCAATCAAGGCGCGAGGTAAGAAACGACAGAATTAAAAGACACGGCCCAGTCCTCCAAAATTGGGGGAACAAGGACTCGGAATGCAAAGGACCCATGGTGGTACAACGAGAAGCGATCGCGCGAACAAAGGCCACATGAAAGAAGTTGTCAGGAAAGGTCAAGAAGGTAGAAGATCAGAAGAAAGCCTGAGAGTGGGGGGGGGACCCACTTTGAAAAAAGTAGCAAAGAGTCAGGGGAAAAGGCTACCGACACGAAATTAAATTCGAAGGCATATAAAGAGGGCATGGAAACGAGAGAAGGGGGGAACGGGTTGAATATAAAATGTTCTAAGGCTCTTATAGCGAATTGACTGTCCAGCACTGAGAAAGGGGACTGTATGGCGAAAAAGTCTTCGGCCTTAACGGCAAATTCGATAAGTTCGTCAAGGTAATGTCAGAGGAGGGGAGGTTCAATTGGGAAAGAAGGCCCGACTCATGGGGGATACAGAAGACAAACTAGCGGCAACAAGGGGGGAGGGGGAGGTCTACGGCGAGGGCTGTCAACCTTAAAGGTTAGACATGGCGTCCGGTTAATCAAAACGTGCTGGGATTGGTTGACATGGAACAAGCCAGAAGAGAGGAAAAAAAAAGTGGAGAAAAAAACTTTTACGTCCTCGATAGGAAGGGATCTTCCACCAGAAAGACGGGAGCGCTTGAGAGCAAAGTCGGTTCATGTTGATACAGGACGCGACTAAAAAAGAGAATCAGCCCAAGGAAGGAAGAGAGGGTCTTCTTCTATACCATGGCCTCATTCCCGTAAAGTAGGGACAGTTGGGGAGACTGTGCAAGGCATCACAGGGGTGGGTAAAGAGGGGATTGAGAAAAGGGGGGGGAGAGTAAAAAGGGAGAAGAGGTTTAACGGCTTGTTGTTGCGGCTCATGAGCTAGGAAAAGACGGGGGTTTAAACAGAGTCGGAAACTAAGGGGGCGCCCCAGGTTTGGTTCCGCGCAGTGCAGGAAAAAACTAGACGCTCAGGGGACGGGGGTTATGATAGGGCCGCGATGGAAAAAGGGGGGATGAGGCAAAGGGTAGGCAAGGGGGGGAAAGGGTAAGAGGCGCCCGCCTTGGCCAGTCCTGTGAAACATCATCGAACTGTAAACTAAGTCAAGGGGTGCCTCGAGAACTTGAAGGGAGGGGGGGAAAAGAAAGGAAAGGGGCGAGGTGTGGGGATCATAAGGGGTCCTGGTCGTAGCCATTTCTTGGAATCTCGTGAAAACAAGAAGGTTTTTGTGAAAAGGGATGAGTTTCAGAACCGATAGAAGGGGGGACACAGGGTGGGCGCTGAGGGTGTAGGGTCGTGACGAAAATTTCTTTGAACGGAGTCCGACGGTCAAAAGTGGACTGGAAAAGTTTCTTAGGTCTTGCTCTGAAATTCAAATTGGGAAGTATAGATGGGTCCGGGGGGGTGGGGACGGTCAGAGATGGAGTCAGGAAGAGGGGAAAACAGGTCGGGGTATATATGTCCACGAAGGAGGAGTGGGAGGCTAAATTTAGGGGGATACTTGCAGTTGGGGGGGGGTGGTATTGAGAGGAAAAGCTATACATTCGGAAAGAGTATCTGACAGGGTGTAGGGGTGGATGATTCTACCGGAGTCGAGCGTAAGAAGAGTAATCTGGAGGGAAAACCAATTTGGGTGGCGGGAAAACAAATCATGGGAAGGGGTAATGCTCATCGGGTCAAGCAAAAATGTCTTTTGAGGAATGAGAAAATTGACTCGGGGGGACGGTCTAGGAAAATGCAAAGGAAAAAGAAAGACAAAACCCGATTATTCGCTACAAAGAAGACCGTCATGGGTTGCGCGGAGCTGAAAGGAATCATTTAACAACGGATCCCTAACGGCCATTCGTAAGCGCAAGACGTAGTGGGGGGGGGTTAACGTAGCGTGATAGGGATCAAAACTAAAATTAAGCTACAAGTCTAGTGAAACACAGTCGTAGAATAGAAGGAAGACCAGAACTCAGGGGGGGACAGTAGTGAACAAAGTCTTAGATTTACTTAGAGCTGCGGAGTGGTGTACGACTGAGTGGGGAGTTAAAAAGGGTCATGGGGGGGGTAACAGGGCCCCAAAGTGCATTTGGACAAGTATGAGAAAACAGGCGATTTAAAATTAAAGTAGAGAGGATAGAGAAGTCATTGGTAAAGGATTACGCAGCTAGTTTGGAGGCTAGAGAGCAAACTTCGGATAAGCGCCGTGGCCTGCTAAAGCTGAGAAAACGCATGAGAAGTGCCACGAAGGGTCTGAGGATAATCTACATCTAGGCCTCTTTATTGTTGTAGCTCAAGAGGTAGGAATGCACAAGGCAAAAAAAAAAATAAGCGCGCGGGGGGGGGGTGTCTCGGAAGGAAAATTTAAATTCACAGATGGACAATGTCAGAAGGAGAGTTAAGGCCAAAGCTGCGGGGGGGCCGGGAAAAAGAATTCCGCCTTCTGCTATCCCTTCCTGAGCGGGCATTAACGGTGTAAAGGGTAGGGGAGGAGCTCAGGAAAGAAAAACTCGCACTTCGGCAAGGTTGCGGCTTTTCAGAATCGGGGTACGGACAAAACAAAAAGGGGAAGGCGAACGCGAGGATTCGACAAAAAAACGAAAAGAGGACATCCTAGTAGCCAGGACATAGAGTTCTAACATAGAACTGAAAAACGCCTGAAGGGGAAGAACAGGTGATCCACTTTGTCAAGCATTGTTTGGGTGTTCTTTCATACAAACTAGTGAATGTGGGAGGGGCAAAGGGTTCGCTGCAAGAAACGGGGATGAGAAGTAAGCAGGCGAAGTCTGTATTCACGGCGCAAAATCGTAATGGCCCAATCAACTCAGGGTTCTTGGAAAGAGGACAGAAACAGCGGCAAAGTAAGCCGGGAAAAACGTAGCGCAACTTGCCTCGTTGGGGCACTGTCCTGGGTTAGTGGGGGAGCATAAGGGAAAAGAAAGGACACAGAGTCGTTGGGGAAGGGAGGGCTAAATTATTGGAATATGACATCCCTGAAAAAGGGGGCTGGTCAGGGAGAGAATGCGGGTAAGGTGAAGTGGGGGGACTAGAAAGAGATCTTAAAA
>Ga0179593_1444514_pt1 | contig 20085 bp, 22 predicted proteins | sample CZODoug2_1_08_16_FD_185931 | JGI IMG/M metagenome (GOLD analysis project Ga0179593, IMG submission 185931) | Vadose zone soil fungal communities from Angelo Coast Range Reserve, California, USA - CZODoug2_1_08_16fungal (PacBio error correction) | ecosystem: Environmental > Terrestrial > Soil >...
TGATCGAAAGGATCGTCTTCGAGAAAGTTTCTCTCTCTCGAAAGGGCCAAAACCATTACTCAAATGAGGGAAGGCGAAAACATTACCAGAAGCGTCCTTAGTTGAACGGAGACGTGGGTCTGGGAAGGAAAGATTTCTCGGAGTAAGCAAGTCGCCTAGGATCGTAGATAGATGTGGTAAGACGTCGTATAGGTTCATTGACGAGAGCGGCAGGCTGAAAAACGAGCGACACCGGGTACTGAAGTTTCAAAGATTGAGGTGGAAATTTGGTCTGGGAATTTGACTAGTAGAAGGCCTTGAAGTAATAGGGAGCGCCAAAACCGGGTCAGGGGGACGAGAATAGGAAATCAATAAATTGCGGGACTTGAGTGGCCCTGTGCGAAAAATTGAAGGCAGAGGAGTGAAAAATCCGAGGGTCGGAGAGTGGCGAAACGAGGCCAGAAGGTTGGGGGACGGGGAAGTACCTGCAGGGAAGTGGAAACGCGGAAATCGGTTTTTGCCTGTCAGCTCCATCAGGAAAACGCTCGCACGATGAGAGTGGAGGTCCCCAGTTCATGGGCCGAGAGATGGGAAAAGGAAACTTCGGAAACTGGAACTGGGGACCCTGTAGTCGTATTTATAACGGACGGGAAAAAGGACCCGTCCTTGCCTACTTGGGCGTTTGGAGGCTTCTTCGATTTGCATATTATAAGCCCAACACGTAAACTGTTGCTCGCGTCTTCCTTCGTGACTCTCTCGGGCGGGGCATAGAACTTCTGCTTGGCTTGTCACATGTCCTTTGGTTTTTTGATCTTTTTGTCTGTGGAGCGCGACTGCGAGTCGTCTCCCCCATTCTACCACATCCCTAATATTTCCCCTCCCGCTATGTTCGTTTTCTTCGCTATGACCCTTCCAACGAGATCTCCGCTTTTTGGAAGCCTTAGGAGTTTTTTTCTTTCGACTGGCGCAAGGTGGCAGAGCTATCCGGCAGGAAAAAATAAGAGGGGGAGGTAATGGAAAGGGAACGCGGTCAAGGCAAAGGTCGGCCTCGAGTACTCAACTCTGCAATTGACAAGATTGGGCGAGAGATAGTAGGTGCTCTTCCCTTTAATTTAAAAAAATCTCAGACGGCTCGGGAGTTCGAATAATATGCTTCTCAGAGTAGTGTCGGGTACCGGATAGAGCAAGTTCAAAAAAAAGCGGACTGATGGAAGTCGTCTTGAGGAAGGGTGAATAATACGCAGAAAGCCAGTTCGGGAGAGTGCAGGCCGGGCCAGAAGCCAGGTAGGGTATTCGCAGAATCTATCGAGAGATTTCAGGGAAACATCAAAATAGCGTGGTGTCATCTAGAACGATAAGCTAAACAGGTAATAAAGGGAGCTCGAGAAGGAAATTCCATAGCGGTAAAATTTGTCTTTTGGATTTTCGGGTGAAGGGAGCACACCGTGCTCCTATGCAGATCTGCACCTGGGGGACCTTGCGCCACCAATCCGGGGGTAAAAGGTTAAGAAAGGCACTCGATCATACGAGGGAGCAGGAATCGCCTCAAGTGCGCGCCTATGGACCCGGGGAAAGGGGAAAGCAGAGCAGGGAAACGAACGATGAGTCCAACGCAGCAAGGTTAGAAGAGAACCTTCGGAGAGAGGGAAAGCTGTTCGCTCCGAGTACCTACCGATTTTAAAACACGCCGCAAGGGGTCGGAGCCGTAAGACAGCCCGAGCGCGAACAAGATTTCGTAGAGGAAAAAAAAAAAAGGAGGGAAAAAAAGACCATATAGTTAAGCGCCGAAGGAGGACTTTCATAACAGGCTGACCTTCTCGGAGAGCCAGCACCATAGGACGCATACGAAGCCAACAAAACGTCTCTGCTTCACTATTCGGAGTGGGGTTTCTTACTGACTGGAGAAGGCAGACGGCGGATGACGGAGGGAAACAGAACCCGGTGATCGTCGGTCTGGGGGGCGACAAAGGAGGACGCTGGGAGGAGAAGAAGAAATCGTGGTGCTCATTTCTTGGTCCGGAGCCACAAGAGACCGTCAGAGGAAAAACGGCCGGGAGTCACGAGGATTGAATGGGCGAGGCCCGGGGGGAGGAAAAGCTCGAAAGACGGGGGAGGGTTTCCGCGTTATTTTCCGACTCGTTTGACCGCTGCTCACCATAGCGGAACAACCGGGAAGAAGAAAAACCTGCGACTCCTGGCGTTCAAGAAGCCGGAAGTGAAGGTATGACCAGACTCGGGGAGGGGGGTCGACAACGGAAAAATGGAAAAAGAAAAACAGGGTAAATGAAGCAATGGCGATAAATTAAAACAACGTAGGCACGACAACAAGGGACAAGCCTCCTGGGGAAGGAAGACTGCTCGATACTACAGTTGGAAGGGGAGACGAAAGTCTTCTATTACCAACCGCTTCGAGACTTATTCTAGATCCGCCGCCCCGGGGATCTCCGATAAGCGGAGGAATTCAGAAAACCGCAAAACCGCGGCTAGGATAAAAAAGGGTCAGCGGGGAAAAGTAGATTCAACACTTCTAGAGGAAAAAAAAAAAAACTGGCAGAGATAGCAGACTCGCCCCCGCGGGGGGTCCATGAAACCGAAAAACGACTAGGAGAGAATATCGGAAGGCGGCGGAAAGGAAAAGAGAGGATGCTTGAATCAAGGACACGCAATCTAAAATAAAAAAGGTCTAGAGCACTTAAGGACTTTCCCGAGTAAGGATGTGGTGAAACTCGCGAAGGACCGGAAGGGAAAAGAGCAAGGGTCTTCGCAAATCGGAAAATACGTGGGTTCGCTAGTGCCGGAATAATAGTCCAAAGCTAGACCTTATTAAAGAAGAACTTGGGGTTCATTCCGTCAGGAAAAAGGAAGAATTCATCTCCGGGTCAGTAAGCTTAAGCAGCAAGAGAAGCGAAGGGGAAAAAAAGTTTCGACACGGAAAAAGGGGACGAGGGCCCAGAAGGAGGGGACCGGACCTGGGTACCAGCCCTATCATTTAGCAGCGTACGTTAAAGAGTCTGCGCGCGACTTAACGTATGTCCTCGTAACCTTTGAGGGGCTGACAAATGGAGCTACAAAAACGCTACCAGATTTCTAGGAGGCGACAAGAGCCTCTTGAACCTGGAAGAAAAGCAAGTTGCTTCAGGCTTGGAGGAAACTGTCAAGAGAACTCAAAAGCCCGTGGGCGACCAGCTTACACTGTCTTGGAGAGCCTATTACGCCTGCGTTAGAGCATTACTTCTCCGTGCGACTCGAACTCAAACCTGAGGGGAGAGGAACGAGGGGGGGTGAGAGTAAGGGGAGGGGGGGGGGGGGGGATAAAAAGGGGAGGTCGTAAGTAAAAAAATCCGGGTGACCGAAGATTCCGTGGCATTGAAAAAAGCGCTTTGTGGGAAGGGGTGACATAGGGGCTGCCATTCTTCCGTGGGACGCTCCAATGTTCACGAGTTATCAACTCTCGGGCTAGTAGGTGCTCCCCTCGAGGGGTCTCGGAGGGAGGCCTCCTAAGGCTCTGTTAAATGGGACTAAATTCTACAGAGGGCCTCTTGAACACATGGACTGCCGAGCAAGCAAACTCAAAAGAAGGAGGGAATTACCCCAAAATGTAAAAGAAAAGGGGGTCGGACCTGGTGCCCGGACGTTGAAAAGCAGACGATCGAGACCAGAGAAACTCAAAAAAAAAAAAGGAAGGGGGGGAGGGGGGAAAAAAAAAAGAGGGTATATCGTCTCTAGAAAAGGGGCCCTCTCCGGGCAAACCTGGAAGCCACACATTGGGGAAAGACGGCGGCACAGGGGTAGAGGTTGCAGGTATCTAGCGTCAAAAACCAATGTAAGAGGAAAAAGAGGGTACGAAGTGTCACCCTTCCGGATTGTTTAGAGGCAGATCGGTCCTTGAAATGTCGAAAAGAGGACAGGCCAGAAGAAGAGGGGAAACAAGTCTGAAGGGCACTTCCTCAAAAAGTTGGGGTGTTTGGATTAAAGGTTGGCTGGGAAAGAACCGCCGATTAATCGGGGGGGAGAGCACAGCCAGGGGTTAGCAACGGAGAAAGGGAAAGACCAAGATGCGTTGCTGTCAGTAATGGGGCCTTGGCGAAAGAGGTAAAAGAGGGGGGTGATGACCAGTAAGCGGACGGTCAGGGGGGAAATAGGGAAAGAAGCGTTATTTAGCCGGGAAAACTCCGGGACGCGGAAATGGCATCTTTCAGTCCGACGATCTAAAAGCTGAGCAAGAGAAAAGTAGAGGGGTTCAAAACCACCATATAGGGGGGTCCATTAGAGGCAAGGGAGTCCCTGGAAAAGTTGGAACTTCAGGGGGAGTAATGGATGCGGAAAGATTTCAGACTCGGCTCTCCGAGATGCAGGGAAAGCAGGACTGCGACAAAAGAAGGGAGGGTAGGGGGAAAAAGAGGATCGGACCATAAATTCGGAGAAAAAAAAAATTCCCTAGCTAATTATGGGCGCGGGGGGGGGAGCAAAGATCTTTCTAGGGGGGGACCGAGAGGTCGGGAGGGAAATCTTTTGGAAACTAACTGACTCGGGTGAGAAAGTAAAGACGCGTTTCTGGAAAGGGATGAAAAGCGCAGAGGGGGGGGGGAAAACTGGACGAGGTGGGAAAAAGATTGCGTTAGAGGACAACTCGGAATAGTTGCCCTAGGATCGAGGGAATTGCGGAGAGTCGCGGCAGAGAAGAGAAGGGGGTTGGCAAGACTACAACGGGGTGCTAGCTTTCGATTCGATTTCCGCCAGCAGGAAAGTTGGCGGAGAGAAGGGGGATAGAGGGAAAGAGACAAGGTATTTGGTCCGAAACATTCGTCGTAAAGCTTTGGAAGAGCGACGAGTCGGCGTAACATAGAGAAAAGGCGGATAAGGAAGAGGATGAAATGAAAGCTTCGTGTCTGTAGGTAAGTGTCGGGGACGGTAGCGAAATCCTCTTGAGCAGGGAACTGTTCTTATCGGATCAAGGTTCTCCCCCAACAAAAAAAAACCGAGTTAATAACGAAACTCGAGGCTTCAGGAAGATAGAGAAGGAACGGGCGTCTCTTGGGGCATTGGGAGCGCAGGGGCGCTAAGTATTGAACCACTCCAGGAAACGAAGGATGAGGAAGGGGGGAAGAAAAGGTGAAAAAAATCGAACCGTCTAGGTCGGGTAGAAAAAAACTTTGTGACTCCAAGCTCCCTTCAAGAAGGTGGTCGAAAGGTAAACAAGGGACGAGGAGAACAGGAAGTTGTCTGGAAGAACCCCACATAGCGTACGAAACTAGTCAGAAGTCTATTAATAAAAATCGCGAATGTTGGTTCGACTCCACCGAAGGAGGCCTAACTCATAGGACCGTGCATTGGTATCGCGCTTGGAAAGGAAACCGGGGGTTAAAAAGGAAATGGGAAGAAGGGGACTGACAGGTAAACGTTCAAGCTTAACTTCGCTTGGCCAGCAGAAAAGAAAGCACCCCCGCGGCAGAATAAATGGGAGACAGATGCCAAGATCGCGGCGGATCAAAACGGGAGGATCGGAATCCAGAAGGTATTCTGATCTCTCGGCCCGAGAACCCCCGCAACAGGCGCAGGCTGCGTGAGGACCGAACTGCATCGGAACTCTGTGCTCTCGGAATTGATGGGTACATGAACATGGTCATCCATATACTGTCGGGATCCTTACGGTTAAGGGTTAGACCAGCAGTCAGGGATGAAGAGGGGAGAAGAGGAAGAGGGACGATGGGGGAGAAAGGGGGGAGGGCGGAGGGGGAGAAGAGTAAGGGGAAAGGGGGGTGTGGGGAAAAGAAGAGAGCGGGGGGGAGGGAGAGGCAAGAGTGAGAGGGGGTAAGGGGGGAGAAGGAGGCGAGGAGGAGGAGAGAGGCGCGGGAGGAGTGAAAAGAGGCAGGTTTAGTGGGGGAGGGGACGAGGGGGTGGCGACAAGGAAAGATGAGGGGGGGAGGGATAAGGTGGGAAAGGGAAAGGGAAGGAGGTGGGAAGGAAGAGGGGATGGGGATGTGAGACGGGGGAGGAGGGAGGAGAGAAAGTAAGAAGGGGGGGGGGAGGTGGGGTAAGGGTAAAAAGCGGGTTGAAGTGGAGAAGAGGGGAGGGAAGGGGGAGGAGAGAAGGGGGGCCGGGAGGGGGGTGGGAGAAGGACGTGTGTAGGGGCGGATTGGGGAATCAGGGAACGGTGTGAAAGGACGGGTAGGAGGGGTGAGTGGGTGGGGGGTAGGGGGACGGGGAGGGAAAGGGGGGAGGGGAGGCAGGAGGGAAGGGAGACGTTGGGGGGGTGAAGAGTGAGGGGGGGAACACAGCGGGAAAAAAATGCGGGGGGGGAGGGCACTACAGGGAGAGGGGAATAGGGGGGGGGAGAAGAGGGGGGAGAGGTGAAGGAAGGGAGGGTGACGAGGGCTGAAGTAAGGTCAAAAGGCACGAGGCGGGGGGAGTGGGGGGTGGGATGGGGGGGGAGGTGGGCGGGGGAGGGAACGAGGTCTTCATATCTCCAGGAGGAAGAGCGCTGCGTCGTGGAAGAGGTCTTAGAGGTGGCGGGGTACGAGTCCAGGCTGGTTTAGGTGGGCGCGGAGCTACTACAAAGCGAAGTTAGGAAGGGGAGAGGCATGTGCCAGCAGGAGGGAAGAAGAGTTTGAGGTGGCGTGGCAGCGGGGGAGGGGGGCTGGGTGCTACCGTCAACGGGGTGGAGGAGTTGTAGAGTGAAGGGGTCGATGGGAGAAGAGGGCAAGGGACGCGAGAGCGTCTGTGGAGAGAGTGGTAGGGGTCAGGTGCGGATAGAAAAGGGATCGAGAGAGAAAGTTGGGAGACGCATATTGAGGTTAGGTGCAAGTCGACCGGAGACGATCTGTTCTTATGAGCCGCTTTCTTGTGGTCCGAGAGTGGGGAGTACGTGCGGGGTCGAGGGGGTACGTAGTACTGGGTGGGGTGTAATAGAGGCGGCCGATTCGCCCACTTCGAGGCGTAGAGGAGCGGCATGAGGCATCGAAACGGAGGAAGTCCTGGGAATGAGCAGGACGATTGGGGCGCGAACAAGAGAGGGGCAGAGGGGGGACGGGTAGTGTTGCGACAGAGGAGATGCTTAATTTTGGGCGACAAGCGTAGGAGGAGTGCAAGGGGGGAGGGAGGTAGAGGTGGCGCGTGGGACGGGTCGTGTGAAGAGTGGTGGGGTAACGGGGAGAGGGCTTGGGACGTGGGTGCGAATCTCGGGCCTGACTCGGGGAGGTCATACCAAGCTAAGAGGAAGGCGAGAGGGGGGTAGAGGAGGGGAATGGGGGGAGATGGGGAGAGGGGGGAGGGGAGGGCGCTGACGAAGAAAGAAAACAGGGGGTAGGGGGGGGGGGAGGTGAGTAGTCCGGGAACAGGACGAGGGGCGCAGAGAGAGAGTGAAACGGGGAGCGGGGAGAAGGATGGGTTGGGGGGAGGCAAGGGAGAGGCCAGGGGTAGGAGCTGGCTCATGCTGCATAAGAACCAAGTCGACTGAGAAGAGCTTGAAAGGGGGAGGGGATCGACACTTGAGAAGGGATACGATGGAAAAATAACGGAAGACGTAAGTCGGAAGGATCGGCAGAGAGGTAAGGGTTGTGGGGTGGGGGAGCACCTAGCGACGGTAGTGGGCCGAGCGAGTTGTGGTCCTATGATGGGGTTGGGAGAAGGGAGCACCGGGATACTGGGAATCAGGTTGGCGAGCTGGTTGAGAGGGGTAGTGGCGGGGAAGAAGCGCGCAGCGACAGCCACACAAGGGTTGCTCAATGTGTATGTCCCGGAGTGGGATGGGGAGTTAAATCCAATCAGTCTGAACTGAGGAAGGAGGGTTAAGAAAAGATCTGGCCTCACAGGGCGTCAAAGAATGGTGGCTAGACTCTGCAGCCGTTGAGGTCACGGGCGGTGACTGGTTCGGGAGGCGGGGGGGTCCGGTCATACCGGAGCGGAGAAGCCCGAGTAAGACAGAAGCCAGAACGAGATTCATGGTGGATCATATCGTAAGAATGGCCAGGGCTGGCTAAGGGGGGGGCCATTGGTGGACTCCGGTTGAGGTTCATCGCTAACTTTAAGGCAGCATGGGAGACAGGCAAGGATAAGCTCGGCTGTTGGAGTGCTCCAATGCGACAGGAGGTCAATCCAGGGAGGGAAAAGCAGTTTTGGGGCAAGTGTCGCCCCTGTGGCAGTCCTGCTCAGGAGAAACTTCCGTACGTGATGGAGACCTAGAGTAGGGGGAACCGTATGGGGAGATGGGTATCGTGCCCTCGACTGCCAAGACATTGCGAGGAACACGGGGAGGCACCAGGCCTATCACGCGTCGGCGGACGAGTATAAAGTCACTAGAATCCTACGCAATTCCGCAAGAGAGGAAACCATTCGGCGAAGAGCAAGATACCACTAATTCTTCGCCTTCGGCCGAATCTCGATATCACTGATACCACCAGCGGGGATTCGGTCATACAGGTCAGAAAGAAAAACGAAAGTCAGAAAGAAAGAAAAAGAAACAATCCGGTCTCAACTCAGCGCCCTTAACGGCTGAGATAGTGGGATTAAAAACAGCCCCTGTACAGGGATAGTTTCTTATAGAGGACCTTCGCGATCTTCAAAATCTACCGCCGGATGGGGTCGCAGAAGGGAGAAGCAGGAAAAGACTTGGGACGACAAGAGAGAAGTTGAACTTCACATGACTCCAAGCGCAACTGGTTGGGAAGTTACTAGCCCTGCGAGGAGAAAAGAGAACCAAGGGGAAAGCCAACGGAATGGACTCGCTTCATCTTCTCCGGGAAAAGAACCTAGCTGACGTTAAATTTCGGCGGCCGGGGTAGAATCTAACCAACACGGACTATGCTATTCTCGACAAATGGAAGGGGCAGACAACGTCCATGAAGTAAAGGAGGGGGCAAGGGAACTAATGAGCAAAAATCACCTCGGGTAGATTAACGCGGGGGGGGGGGGGGGGGGGGGGGGGGGGGGGGGGGGGGGGGGGGGGGGGGGGGGGTGGGGGGGGGGGGGGGGGGGGGGGGGGGGGGGGGGGGGGTGGGAGAGAACAATTCAACCACGAGGATTCAAGGAGAAGCCAATCGCTCAATCACTTACAACTTACACGGGGTAAGCTACCTGGACAAGGGGGAGTGGAAGAGGAAGGGAGGAAATAAGGCGGCATAAAGATAAAAAAAAAACTACTAGACGGATATTCCAGAAAGAAAAAATGTGACGCCGGGTCGATCTACCACCTAGAAAAGAAGGAGAAAAGTTAAAAATGTAGCTACTAAGGGTCTAAAGCTTCTAGGGGCGGGGGCGCAGAACTACCTCTCACACGGGGAGAAAGGAGAGAATGGGGCTCTTCTTAGGGGAGGGAATTGAGAACGCGCCGGGGAAAGGGGAGATCTTTTCAGGTTTTATAACGGTATATCAGGAACCGCCAGGCTGCACCGTGAACTCGGGAAACGGTACGGGAAAAAAGGAAGAGCTCCACGTTTCAGAAGTCTTTTTATAGCGAATGGGGCGGGAGGCGCTTCCACCGAGGGAAATAGCTAAAAAAAGGGGACTGCAGGGGAAAGTAAGCGAAAAATGGGAGGGGGAATACATTTTTCTGCTATGATACGCCGTGTAGGAATCGGGAGGGAAGAAGAAAGTTTTAGAGCGGAAAAATCCTCCCCAGAGGTCGGTCTGGTTCATCTTACCTTTCTCCGGTGGCCTACCGTCTTTTTAGAACATACCAAAAAGATGGCTGGGGGCAAACGCCGCGACATAGCGCGGGGTTTTCGAAGTTCTAAATTTCCCAATGGAATTGCATAGGGAGGGGCAGTCTTGCGAACCTGAGCGGAAAGGAAACTGAGGCAGGACTCGGGGGGGTGTCCCGGTTCCGTCCTGTATTTAAGGTACGTTCCGCTTGTAAAAGTGGGAAGGAAAGGGGGGGAGAATTGATGCATTAAAGCTTGCTTAGGAAGAGACGCTGTCACTTGAAAGGGGAGGGGGGACTGTCGAACAAAACAAACCGTCGTGGGATCGGAGAGAAGGTTCATATAGCCGATAAGGGAAAGGTAGACACATTAGCTCTTTATCCAATGTCGCGGGTCATAATAAAAGAGACCGATTTCAAGAGGAGAGGGGTGCGGAGAAGATAAACTCTGTATATGACCTGTATTCTCTATTTGGAATCCGAGTCTGAAAGATAGGAGAGAGACAAGTGAGGGACGGTTTAGCCTCTCAGTTCACGCGGGCGGCTGCCCGCTTCGAGGCAAGATCTCATTTTTAATGAGGACTAAAAGAAAGAATGCGAGAGAGGGGCCGGAAAGGGGCAGGGCCTCCTGGTCTCGAACCTAGCGGTAAGCAGGGATTGGGATGAGAAGGAAGCAAGTCGGAGAAGGTGGGTCGCGGGTCTGAGGCCGATAGACCGGTCCGAGAGCAGGGTGACATGCAGCGGGTAATACATTTGCGGGTTCGGTTGACTTCAAGAGCGTAAAAGCAGTAAGGGGCTGAGAGGGCAAAATTACAGGACGAAACCCTCACTTGCATGGGATCGTCGTCAATAACGTCGAAGGGAAACTCCAGCGGGGTCTTGGGGGGAGGGAGGGAGGGAACGGGGGGGGCTCGAGATGGTTGAAACATCTCAGTCAAAACTTGAGGCACGTATCAAGTGCAACACTAACAAGAAAAAAGGGTTCGAGATTGTATAAAAGGTGGTCAGCAGGAAAGCAGAAGAGGGGGGAGACCCGCTCTTTGTAAATCCGATTTCATCCGGAGAGACAGAAAGAGAGCACCGGGAGAGAGGAAGAAAAAAGGAGAAGAGGTACGCCAACACAAAAAACAAATCATACGAAGAAGCGCCGTTAAAAGAAAAAGAGGGAAAGGAAGAAGGGGCGAGACAAAAAAGCTCGCTCAACACAACGGGAAAAAATAAGCGGGGAGCGAGAGGGCAGAGAACGGACTGGTAAAAGGGGCAAAAGAGGCGATATGATCGTCTTGCTAACCGGAGAGGTCGAGGGTCGGAATCCGAACATAGGGTGTGTGAGCGCAAAAATCTTTCGGGTCTACGTCCACTCCCAAACTGCTGGCTAGGTCTCTAAGGGATGTAGGAGGGGGAAAGGAGGAGCCAAGAGAAGAGGTTAGATGGACCTTGAGGCCTTTTCATCATCGTCATGGGGTCAATCTGCTCACCAGAAGACAACCGCTCAGAGAAGAAACCGCCAAAAGGAAGAAGGAGAAGGCGAAAACTTGAAAGCCAGGGGGACGAGTTACTGGGATTAAAAAAGACTCGTGAGGTTCAGGCCTTGAGATCGACTTCTGCACGATGTATGGGGACGAGAAAACGTGACCTCTCAGAGGGGAACGTAACCGACCCACCGGCAACTAAGTCTCGGAATCCGACTTTGGAAATTCCATGTTCACGCTGATTCGAAAAAATCCTTCTCACCCGACTTATCTTCAGGGAGAGACGGAGCCAAAAGCATCAAATAACAGGAGGACTTGACTGGGGGGGGGAGGTCACAACTACTGCAAGAAAAAAAAAATTAGCCTTCGTCTAACCTGCGAGCCTAAGTCCCGAACGCCTCAAGGAGAGGGCAACGTCTCAAAGAAAGCGATCGAGAGGGAGGATATCTGAACCTCATCAAACGGTTCTAAAAAAGTCTAGAAGAAACAAGGCAGAGGGAAAAGGCAGAGGGTATGCGAAAAGACTCAGCTTCCGCAATGTAACTGGGGAGAAAAAGGAGAAACTATTCAGGGAGAGAGAGGGACGGATAAGGCCACACACCGCAAGTCTTCATCCGGCTTGCGCAAAGTTGGAGAATCGAATCTTCAAAGAGAAAGGGCGGGAGGCCAGGCAGCAGCAGCACAATTAACGGGTCAACTTCCCGGATTGCGGGCCGCTTACGCACCGAAAAGGTTGCAAAAATAGAATTTTAAGAAGCGGGAGGGAGCGGAGAAGGCTGACCGAATACTGCACAGCACATTGGCCCGGAACTCACGCCTGAGCGTTCAAGGGAGCACTCCGTGGTAGCAACGAAGAGGAAGTCCAGGAGGTGCGCCAGTCACTACCAGCACCGCAGATGGTAATTGGCAGGGGAGGTACAAATTGCGGAACGAGAAGCGACAATACCTTCTGTCCGGGGGCACCCAAAGAAAAATCTGGAGAAACATAAAAAGGCTGGGGAAAAAGGACCGGGCCTGCCCTTTGTCGCGGAAATGTTTTCCGTCGTCGGGGTCGAGTATACAAGGCGCTGGAAGGAGAGACGGGAGCAGGGGCAAAAATACGGCTACTAACGCTCCTGGACCAGAGGAACGGGGGAACCCGGCGCGCGACAGACTATACGCGACTGGAATGGCGAGGAGGTCGCATAAAAAAACAGGGGGCAGGGGGGGGGTCCCGGGGGGGGGCGTGCTGGCTCAAGGTTTTCGCGCCCTATCGACATAACTCTAAACAACACAGGAAAGGATTGGGGGGAGAATAAGGGAGAAAAGAGAGCGAAGTGGGAGAAAAAAAAAAACCGCTCCTGCCAGGGAATCCAGCTGGGGGGTACTGCCTCGGCCGGGAGTTCCCGTTGTTACTGACAGCGGAGGAAAAAGCATGGCCGCGGAACAGGGAAGTTCGATTGCTCCAGGAACCTGGAAAAGGCAGAAAGTAAAGCCGCTTTGAAAAAAAGGTGACGGAAGGGTTCCGTCAGCACCTGTTTGAGGTTAGTCGGAGAAATGAAGCTACTAGCGGACCAGCAAAAAAGGAAAAAAACATGTTCAACGGCCTGCAAGGAGACTTATTTGTCAAAGGAAGACCCGAAAAGCCTGGAAGAAAGGCGGGGATGACAAAAGGTGCGCGTCGCAGGCCATAGGCGGTTGTGGGTTCTCAGTGAATGGAAGGGTTAAAAAAAAAAAAAAGATAGGGAGGGGAAGTCACGAGACGCCGAGAAAGAAAGCCCGGAGAATCTACGTTGAATGTCGTGCCGTTGCCACCTGTACTGAGGGGGCCCAAAACTGGGAAAGTTGTCGGAATTGAGCTGGCGGGAAATTGACTTCGGCTTCGAGCTGCTGAAGGGAAAACTGGACCGTTAGATGACAACGCAAGAGGTCGGAAAGGTATTTCGCGGGTCAGATCTGGAGGCACCCGATCGGGCCAGTAAGTATGGGGGGTGGCGATTGGAAAAATACAGTTTTGTTTTTGGTACGTGTCTTCTATGTAACTATGGCAGCTGGACCGACGAGTGTGGCGAGTGACTTGGTCAAGGAAAAAAAGGGGAGGCATCAGAATCTGCAAAATAGGGTGGAGAGCGGTGGGACAGGCTGCTCCGTTTTAATGAAAATCCCAGTTGGAAGGAAGGGTCGGATCAGGGAGATTCAATCAAATGGGGATACGGGCCTGACGCATTCGAGGCTAGTTGCCGCCGGGGGGAAAAAGCCTCCCGTATGGACAGCGAGCGAAGGGCTGGTATATCAGGGGGTTCGACGAATGGAAACCTAAAGGACGTAGAAGCGGTTGAAGATCGACGAAGTCGAAAAATATCGTCTCGAAAAGTGACATTACCCAGGAGACTGGGGAGGGTTAAACCGGGTGGTAACGGAGAGGCAAGAACGCCAAGGGCTGGCTGATGATGCCTGGGACCAAAAAACCAAAAGAGTTTGGTCAAAAAAGGGGTAATGAAATCGGACGTCCAGAGATCGGAGCTGTCCCATATGGGGGTGTCGGCGAGCCAGGAGGTCGATAGGTGCTCCGGACTCAGGAAACAGAGATAGAAGCGTAAGTTAACGCGCTTCTTCGAGGTGGTTCATTGAGGCGACCCACAGCAGAACTCGAAGAACCCCCAGGTGCTAGGGCGACCTGGGCTGAGACATCACCTAGAGAGAACGACTATTCGGAATAGGAAGAATAGCGAGAGCGGTGTCCACCGGGCTCTGGTATCTCCATTGAACCGAGAATGAAATAAAAGGTTGAAAAGGGCCTTCGAGCAAGCAAGCTGGGGGAACTCACAAAAATGAGAGGAAAAGAGAGTTATGAGCGGGTTGCTGAGCGCAGTGGCGAGTGGAAAAGGGCGGATGAACCGCCGGGCGTAAGCGCCAAACTATTATCTTGGGCTTGCCCCTCGTTCCTAGAAGAAATGTGTTTAAAAAAAAAACAAGGAGGCTTGGTCGACGATCCGGTCGCCGACGCATGGGCGGAGGAGCTCGAGACTTTGGGAAAGCGGAACAGGCTGCTACCGCGGAGGGGCGGGTAACTTGCTGCTGCAAAAAGGAGGGTTGGGGGCCGGTTCTTAAACTGGGCATAAAAGAGAGAAAGGAACTAAAAGCCGAGGGACATCACCCCGATGCGGATCCGTGCTCTTTAAGCCGAAGGGGGGGGGGCAGGAACTAAAACTGGGGGAAAAGGGGCAAAAAAAAGGGGGTAGCACAAAAGGTACGCGGCACTTGCCGAGCGTAAAAACCGGCACGTACCCTGTAAAAGGGAAAAACGAGGGCCAGCAAAAAAAAAAAAGATTGTACCTGTTCGCCAGAACAGACGCGAGGGAGGGGGGCATAAAACCGCTCCCTTCTACTCAAGGAGAGAGAAGAAAGGCCCTACCGGATTCAACGGCGTCCTCGAAATGCAGGCGTCTGTGCCGGGCGATCGCTTTAATAATAAATCGAAAAGAAGGACCGCAAAAAAGGAACGGAAAAGGCCTGAAGCAAAAAGAAGGAGAGTTGGTCATATGCGAGGGACACCGAAAAATTCGGAGGAAAGACTGTCAAAAAATCTAGCGTAGAGAGAACCACGAGTCGGTCAGAAGCGGCAAGTTCCGCCAAAAAAAAGCTACCGGCATAGCAAGGAATGGCGGAAAAGAGAAAAGCCAGAGTTACTGGCGCGCCAGGAAGCACATGAACGAGACGGTCTTACATAGGAAAGAAGGAGGGGGAAAGGCGGAAAAAAGGTCAGTAAAAACGTGAGCGAAGGGGCAATAAGTGGTTCGCGGAAGCGACGGGCAACGTGGACGAAAACGAATTAAAAAAAAAGCCATCGAGGAGGAACGGCAAAGGACAGAAAAAACGATATGAGAAGGCAAAGAAATTACTCGATACCTCTGCAGATTACATTGAAAAACGCAAGGGAAAGGAGAACAAAGGCGGAAGAGGGCATCGTCGAAAAAGAAGCCGAGTCAGCACGAAGATTGGGCGTTCCAAGAGCACTCAGCCCCAAAACACGGGGGGATGGGAACTGTGCCGGGTCTCCAACTTGACTATGAAGATTCCAGAAAAGGAGGTAAATTTAAGGGTCAAAAAAAAAAAACTCTGAGACCCCAACGGCGGACCCAGTCAGAGTAGACAGTCGGGAGAAGGGAAGAAAGACCTATCGAAGGCTTCGAAATCGACGAAAAAGGAAGGTAGGGACTAATGAGAAAACGAACCTATTCAGATTACCGTCGCATCTACAGGCCGCAGGTGATCGAAAGAATGGAAGGAGAGATGCTCGGAACCTTCAGTAAGAGGGAGAAGTTCCTTGCAGAGAGCGAGCATAGGCAACCACGGGGAGGATTAATATATCTCATTTCGACGTCTGAGGAGATAAATTGAGCAGCGCCTGATTTTTGGGGGCCGGGGTCAGACGCATGGTTTTGGACGTGTAGTGTCGCGGGTCGCCTGGAGGACCCTTTGTGTAATATGGACGTGAGAGTAAGTAAAAAAGAAAAAAAGTCTTAAGGGTTCGAGGATTGGAGGCCAGATCGGCCTTTGAGAAAGGCACGTCCCAAAGGGAGAAGGACGAAAGCCCCTTCGTCCCATCAAAAGGGCTTGTGAGAATCGGTGGGGTGGGTTCCGTGGGGCACCGTGGCCGCTCGAACCGAAAAGAATCTAAAAGAAAGAACAACACAGTTGTACCTAAAAAACGGGCAAGACAAGTGGGATGCAAACGCCTGGAAGGCATATGAGGGGATGACCACATTCTTCTGATGGGCAGAAAACATAGCCATAGGCGGAGTTTTGATTAATCACGTAGCCGCCAATGGAGCCTGATAGTGGGGGTTGAGGGTAAGCAGACGCCAAGAAGACTGAAAGACGAGAAAAAAAAAGGCTCCTTGAGGGGCAAAGGTGCCGGCCGATGTCCAACGACTTCGTTCGGGGGCGGGAACTTGAAAGGTTCGGAAGTGAAAAGGCGGTGCAAGATGCTTGGGAGTACTCCGGACTTCGGCTCGAGGGCTGGAAGGGTACTGAAAGGCACGGAAAAAGGGGGGGAAGGGGGATCGCCGAAGAATCGAGAAACCCGGCCGGGCAGGGGCGTGGGAACAAGTCTGTCTAGTTGGATTGACGGCGAGGAAAATTAAGAGAAGGGACCGAGGCTTTGGGGGGGGGACGGAGAGTAGGGCGTGTCGAAGACAGATGCAGGACAGCTCGAGTCCTCTTAAGTAAAGATGAAAGGGCAAAAATCGTTGAGATCGCGCAGGGGGCCAAGAGAAGGGAGGGGAGTCTGGCGGAAAGGGGCGTGAGAGGCAGGGATAGCAGGGGGAATATACAAACGTCTCGGTATCGAGTTACGCCCGCCTCCCGTTATTTGGGGTCTCGTATGCGCGGAAAGAGAATAGGGAGCAGGGAGCTTATTTTGCAGAAAGAGTCGTGCTTTTTGGGTTCATCTAATGAGTAGGGGAAAAAGGATACAAACGGAAAAAAGTATCAGGAGAAAAGGAAAGGGAAGAGGGGAGGAGAGAAAGAGGCGCGGGTGAGAGAAAGTTTTGGGGGGTGTCGCTGAATTGTAGGGGTATCACAAAAGCAGTTACGCAGTGGGCCCGAAAGATAAGGGAGCGAAAAGCAAATGGCAACATCCCTTGGCGACCGACCAAGTTTCCTGACACAACTAACGGGGGAACAGTAAAAAGAAAAAATGCGCACGAAAGAATAAGGGGGTCAGCAGCAGTTAACAACCTGCCAAGCTCACAAAAGATGAGGAGGCAAACCTCAAGGTACAATACCTTCTTCGGGGATGGAAGCAGCAGGGAAAGAAAAATAAATGAATCGGGATACTACGAAGTTCCAGCGAGGAGGGGGCACAGGGACATTCGAAAAAGGGACGAACGATGGGGCGGGTAGGAGACGAAGAAAAAAGGAAGAAAGCGTGGAGAGGGGCGCAAAAAAAACCCTAAGAAAAAAAGAAGGCTGACTCCACTGCCGAGGGGCAATTAAGCCAAACCTCGCGCAGATCTCGAACAACAACATTATGTAAGGAGCTGCGATACTCGCTTTTCACGAACTGGGGCACCAGGAGATTCAAGGCGAGGCTTGACGAGAAGAAATGATAACGTCGTCGGGTTGCGTACCCCGCGAAGTTTGGGCGTCTATCCGACAGATTTTCTCTCGACTTTAGGCGTCTGAAGTTAGCATAGAGATGTGAAAATCGGCGGGCGAACTAGGCTGAAATGTAGCGCAATTCTCCATGACTCAGGGGAGTGTAACTCGGGAGATGGGCCGAAAGTAGGGGACCGGAGAAACTAAAAAAAACCGAGCTACCGGCCTAAGCAAGCCCATTCTGCGGCGAGGCTATTGAAGGGGGGAGATAAAGTGGACGTGGAAAAAGAAAAGAGCTGGTGGCCCACTTGGATTTTAAGCGAGTACGAGGAAGCTTGCTTTGAACGGAAAAGAAAGAGAGAAACCTACGTGAACGACGAAAAAGCAGGGCGCAGACTCGGAGACAGGGATCTGTTTGGGAAGCGTTGCAGGAGAGAGGAAAAACACGGAAAAGGAAAAAACGAAGCGTCAAGAGAACTCCCGAAACCAATGGAGGGAGCGAATCTCCTCCCATAAGGCGGACGAAAAGAGGAAAAAACCAAGGAGGCTGCAGGGCTATTCACTAGGCGAAAATCAGGAAGACAAGAGAAAAAGAAACTTGCAGAACCGAGCATAGTAACGAAGGAAGCATAAAACAGAAGCATATCGTAACGATCGCGATTCAAAAGAATCTGGGGGGGAATTCAAAGAAGGGTCAGAGACCGAAGGGGGCTCTCGACCCAAAAGAATCCTTTCAAGGGCTGGGCTCCTCTATAGACGTCGGGGCAAAGAAAAGCAAAGAATGGGCAGAAAAGCAAAAAAAGAAACGAGGAAGGGGCGATCGGGCGGGAGGGCGGAAGCCACTTAGCGCCGATCTTCAGAACGTTGTCCGCAGCCGGAAAAATGGGACTCTGGGAGAGAAAGCTGCCGAAGGAAAAGGGCAGATCCGCAAAATTACAAAAGGGGAAACGGGGTCCCGGAAAAAGTACGCGGCAACGATCCTGCCCCGCTGTGTAACATAGAGAATTTTCGGAGGAGGGAAATAGAGAAGGAAACGAAAAAACAACCTGCAGAGCTTAAGGGACGGGCACAGCACACACCTAGACCATTACTTGAGGCAGAGAAGATTCCTGGGAAGAAAAATGCAGGACCAGGCGTGGAACGCAAGGGGAACCTAATGATAAGAGAAGGTAGCACGGCCCGCTAAAATTCTGGGGCTAAGGAAAACCTAAGGCGTCGCGTAATGGAAAACCATCTTCAGCAAAAAAAAAGCTGACCGGGAACAAAGTTCTCGTAAAAAGCGGATGGAGAGACCGAATGAACTCAAAGCTCTGAGGCATCCGACAAAGGGAGAAAGGGGGGCGGGCGGTACAAACGACAAAGAAAAGGGAGCCGGGGCGCGGGAACACCTCCGGGGGAGAGGGAAGGGAAACAGGGGAACTAGGAGGAAAACTACTGGAAAAGCGCTGGGCCAGTAGAGAAGAAAACAGCTAAAAAAGACTACGAAACACGAAACAAAACTTAAGGGGAGGAAAAGAAGTCACGATTTGGGAGAGAGGAGCCCCAAGCCGGGACAAAGGGGGAGAGGGGAGCTCGAGAGGAGTTGTGGAAAAGCTCAGTAAGGGATTGGGGTTCACGGCCACCCGGGAAAAAGGATACGTCAACCGGTACCTTCGTCAGGATAAGCAAGAAGGCAGGATAAGGTAAAAAATTGAAGGAGAGGAAACCGCTGCAAGAGCGAGAATGCTGGGGCCGAAGAAGGTTTAGTTGGGGGTCCTAGTGGAGTAGGAAAGGGAAGAAAACTGAAAGGGGGATCGTGGCTAAGCATGTATGGGCTCCCCGGAAAGAAAGTCGGCGCGTTCGGGAGGGTGGCAGTTCGAAAAAGAAACTGAAGGCATAGGCGGTGAGGGCCACAGGAAGGTCGACTTCCGGCCGAGGAGCGTTGGGGAGTACTTGGGAAAAAGCAGGGAAACCGATAAGCGACTGGGAAGATAGCTTGCAGGAGAAGGACAGGGGCGGAGCCGAGAAATTGAAAAATGCCGGGAAGAAGGAGTGCCGCGGCCGAATCCCGGGGAAGGCTCGGATTGAATGCTGCGAGAAAACACTTAGGCGAGACGGCGCCGGGGGGGAAAGGGGCGGTGCGACCCCGGGATACGCCTGTGAAGAAAACCTCGAAAAAGCATTTGAAGGAAGAGAGGACGGCCAGAGATAAAGGGGGGAGGTCTAGGTGAATCAATAGGCTGGGGGCAGAATTGGGGGAATGCACGAAGGTCGTCGAGGGGGACAGACTCGCGCGGAAAAGCGGATAGGTGCGAGGATACGGGGGAACAGCCTCTTCGAAAAGGGGGGCAATCATTCTATGAGGAAGAGGGACCACATTGTCTACTAGGGTAGGGGGACGCGAGGATATAGGGGAAGAAGAAGGAGGAGGCGGGGAGAGAAGGCGGGGAATAGGCAGTAAAGACACGCTTAGGCGCGGTCGGTGTGAGGAGGATCGAGAGATGAAAGATCAGGGAGTCGGAATGGTCTGGAAAAAAAAGCCGAGGTCGAATCTTGTTCCAAGCTAATTTCGACCATAGCATACAAGGAGACTAAGGAGAGCTTAATGACGAGGCGTCAAGGGGGTCTTTGACCTGATGGGGGGTCATGGCAATCTTGGAGAGCCCAGGTAGGATAGGTAAAGGGGAACGTGGATCCACATACAGTGAAATTTGGTACTTATTTTGTGCAAACAGGACTGAAGCCAAAAGGTGGGGGGGGTGCGGAAATATCAAGGGGCGAAATATTGGGGCATCCCGAAAAGTCAAAATCAACCCGTTAATAGCGTTTAGTAGGTTGAAGAGAGCATCATAAAAAATACTCCAAGAAGGTCAAAAAAGGGGGAACGTATCTGAAGGACATACAGCCATCTCAAACAAAGTCTTATAAGGTCAGATA
>Ga0179593_1293467_pt1 | contig 20084 bp, 25 predicted proteins | sample CZODoug2_1_08_16_FD_185931 | JGI IMG/M metagenome (GOLD analysis project Ga0179593, IMG submission 185931) | Vadose zone soil fungal communities from Angelo Coast Range Reserve, California, USA - CZODoug2_1_08_16fungal (PacBio error correction) | ecosystem: Environmental > Terrestrial > Soil >...
CATACTATGCCAACCATCTTGCAACGAAAAAAAGCAGAAAAAAACACAGATACAAAACAAAACAAAGGGTCCCTCCAAGAATAGGCGAAACTGAAAATCCTACACGGCTTGTCCAAAAACAATGAACTACCGCTCGATCTGAGGAGTCAATGCTCCGCAGAAAAAAACGATATGCCTTGGGAGGAAAGAATTATAAAATAAAGAAAACGGGCACCTTATCAAAAATAGTAACACATCACAACCGGCCCACAAAAACAGGAATGAAAATATACGGGAGGGGAAGACCACAAGCAAGATAGGATCTACACTCAAGGGGGGAGGGTCGCCAAAAGTCGGGAAAAGCAATAAAAAAAAATAGCAACGGGGGGGGGGGGGGTACGGAGTGGAACGGGGGAAACCTGTAAGTTCACGAACCGCCTGCAGGTTTGAACAAACGAAATACGTCCGGTCTAAACTAAAAAAAAATTGGGGCACCCCATAAGGACAAGGAGGAACGCGCTGCAAAAAAATAAACTTGTTTGGCCGGGCAAAAGTTGAAAAAAATTCGGAATAAGCACTATCACGCCGATGACTAAGACCATGCCAGCGAATAGGGCTGTCTTCAGGGGGGAAGGGGGTCGAAGAAAACGTTGGGAACGAACTCTGAGAAAGGGGGCAGTACGGGAGAGCAGAGAACAAAACGAACCTATTTGTAAAGGGGGGATCAAAAGACCTGATGTGGCCATGGCTTAAAAAGGAAGGCAAGCCCAAAAGGGGTTAACCATAATGAAAGAATGGCTCAAAAACGCTGCTCAGGGTGAGGGGGTAGGAATTTTTCGCGGAATTGGTCGTGAAACAAAAACAAAACGATCGAACGAAACAACCAGGTGTGGAATTGAAAGGCATGGCGGGACATTCGGTTTCATAGGGTCTGGGTACGCAAATAGAGATCAAAGACGGGGAGAGGGGGGAAATGGGACGAAGCAGTCCAGATGTAAAAAAAAAAGAGGTTCTATTGTGTGCCAATATCAGGAAGGCGGTAGGTGGGCCCGTGGGGGGGGAGGGCAATGGGTTTCGGAAAATAAGAAAGTAGGGAGGGGTCGGACAAAGGGGCAAAAAAAAAACAGATAGCTGAGGAAGGACCCGCGGATGAGAGTTCAAGGGGTCATCTTGGAGAAGAAGTTCCGGCGGGACAGGAAGGGGACCATGAGGGGTGTACGGAGGGGGAGGTATAGGCTCTAACAAAAGAGGAATGGGGAGGGGAAAACGAACAGGACATGAAGCCTTTTCTAAAGAAGGTTTCACCTTCCAAAGGCGGGGGAGGAGATACGACAAGCCCTAACTTGGGGGTGGAGCTTGGTTTGGGCAGAGTTTAAAGGAACTTTATCCGGGAGGGGAAAAAAGAAACGCGAAAACGCCTTGGGTAAAGGTGAATTGCAGTGACGAATGCACAGGGCGGAAGAAGGAACCTGTCGATCACGGAGGAGCGGCAACAGGGCGGGGGAAGGGGTGAATCGTGAATTCGGGAGGAGTCGGCAAAAGCCCCGTTTGGGGCAGCTGACATGGAGGGGAAAGTCGAGTAGATGGGTAGGAGATGAGAGACTATCTGACCACAGGCTGGGGAAGGGGAGGCGGTATAGAAACCGGAAACAGATATCAAGCCAGCATTGGGGAAAAAAGCACAGAGCGAGATCTCTTCAAAGTGAGAAGCCTGTTCTTCTTCAATGGGGGGAGGACCGCATTAAATGCCCCAGAAAAAAGAAGGGAGGACAGCAATCGGCCACCTCTCGGAGGGGGGACATCGCCAGAGGGCCAGTGGTTCGCCTGGGCGAAGGGTGGCGGGGGGGAAAATGGAAAAAAAAAACCAGGCAAGCCGTGGTGTTCTCCTCAAAAGTGCTCCCGTAAGCTGGATTGGTCTGTAGGCGCAAAAAGTCGAAAAAACGCTCGCAAAGAGAGGGGGACCAGAGTCCAAATACTTCCTTAGGAAAAACGACAGGCTTTGCGACACCCTCCGGCCGAATGAACGGGGGCACGCCAAAGGAAAGACAGTGCCAGAAAAAAGGGGCATGTAGGGGTTTAGGGATGGCTTCAAGGAACGGGCGATAGGACACAACAGCGCGCTCAGTAGACAAAAACACAAAACCTGGGGGGGCAACATGGCCCAAAGGACCCCAAAACAAAGAAAGGGAAAAGGGAGAGCAGAGCTCGACTTATTCGAAACAAAAAAAAAAAGGATGGGGGGAAAAAAGAAAGTAAAAAAAAAAAAGGGGGGGGAAAAAAAAAAAAAGAAAGTTTACTCAAAATGAGATAATGTTAAGTTGGGGTGGGGGAGGGGGAAAGTTCAACACATTTATGGGTGGTTTGGCAAAAGATAGAGGAGCTGTGTTTGGCGAACGCGCCGAAACGCACTCGAACCAAGGAAGGGAGGACGTCATCGGCACGACAAGCCAGCGGCGGATCGATCGGCGCAGAGGGTGGCGGGAAAAAGCACTCTTCAAAGACGGACGACTGTTTGGCAGGAAACATCTCTTGAAGAGAAAGGGTCGGGTTTGGCAATGCGTCGCAATACAAAAAGCACCGCCAGGGACAAAGGGTCGTCGGAAAACAACGGAAAAGGGTCGGGGCGCACTGGAAGGGGAAAAAGACCGTCGCAAGAGACCCAAAAGACCAGCCGGCAATGGGGGGGAAAAAAAGGCGTCGGATTGTCGGGTTTCTTTGGGAGAGGCAAAAGGACGGTCTCAACAAAAAAGTGCAAAGGCAAGGATAAACATAAAAGCTAAGCTCAAGGGCTTGGGAAAAAAAAGAAAAAGGTATCGTAGTTCTCTATAAAAAAAAAAAGAAGGTGTTGGGCTGAGATTACGAGAGGAGCCAGAAAAGAGAGAAATGAACAAAAACGACTGCCGGAAAACCAGGGGGAGAGGGACAGACCATTAAAAAAAAGAAGAGTCACTGCCCCCAAGACCAACTGGTCTCCGACTCAGACTTGAGAGGGAAGGAAAGGGGGATATGCCGCTGAAGCAGTCAAACGTCAAAAAGCGGGGTCATCCGAGGTCCAGAAGGAAGTATAGCTCCATTCACGAGGCAGCCAGATAAAAAGTAAGTTCTGGACAACTATTCAAAAAAGAAGAAAAAGGGAACTGGAGTTGGGCGGCGCGACATCAGCGGTGACTGTCACACTTCAAAGACGGAAGCGGACTCCTATCAATGCTGAGAAAGGGCTGCAGCAAAAGGAGGAACCGAAAAAAACGAACCAAGCTGCCGCTCATCGCTGAAAGGGAGAAAAAGACTTATCTGGCCGAACATGCCGACAAAAAGAGGCAGGACAAAAAGAAAAAGACCGAGAATGGCCAAAACGAGACGGAGGGGGAAAGGTAAACATCCTCTGAGTCAGAACGAGGGAAAGATGCCGGACATGACAAGAACAGAGCCCGCCATAACTGGAGGGAAAAACGAATGAAATCTACTAAATGGAGGCAACATTCGATAGTGGGGATCGAGGGGAGGGTAACGACCGTCAGACGAAAACGTAGCCGACCTGAAAAGGGGGAAAACCATAAGCTAATCCATTATGGTTTATGTGGGATAATGGCCTGGAAAGGAACAGGGGAAGACATGTCCTAAAATCCGAGTGTTGAAGTCAAGGGGAAAACTAATCAGAGAAAGAGGAAAGACAGTACCGGAAAGGTTCAAGAAGAGGGTTCCCAACTCAAAAAGGAAAGAGACAGCCCTGTATGAGAGACGCCTGTGGGGGGGCAAGAAGGGAAAACAGTAAGGCGACAGCAGGGATCTCCAAGGGAGGAGGCAACGGGTCACAGAAACAATGCGGGGGAGATCGCGTCTCGGTACAGATAGGAAATGGAGAGTTCAAAAACGATTTCGGTTAAAAAAACGGTTGGTCGTTGGAAACGCCAGGAAGGGGTACGGTCCAAAGCTTCAAACAAGGGCGGAGGGGTTGGGGGAAAGACTTGGCTAAAAGCAAAACAAGGGATAGAAGCCTACTGATGTGAAAAAACAAGTACTCTTGGTCAGGAAAGTATCGGGGGGGGAACTGGAGGGGTGTGTGCATGGGGAAGGGGGGTAATAGATCCTTGGGAAGGGAGGGAGGCTTAAAGTCTTTTAAATCCCAAGGCATACCGTTGGCGCTGGCGGAGAAGGAGGGGGGGGGGGGGAAGCCCCCCTCCTTCTCGAGAAGGGGGCCGGGTTGGTTCACCAACCGTCATAGGAATCGGCATAGGGATTTGAAACGCCGACGTGGGAGTGCAGTATCTATTGTGGGTGTGTGGTGATCGGAAAAAGTGCCAGGAGCGGGAGCACTATGGGGGGGAGGAGGGGAATGAAAGACGATCTCAAACAACCGGGAGACGGAAAAAGAAGAGGAAATCGAAACAAAAGGGGGAAGAACACGTGCCCTTTGCGATCTAAAAAATAGGAGGAGGGGTCAAGACAAAATCGCGATGGCAAACCCAGGGAACTAATGGCCGATAATAACGAAGGCTTTTCAAAAATGCACCGAAGTCTGAGAACGGGGCTAAAAAAGCCGCCAAAGGGGGGGAAGATGAAAGATTAATCAAAGGAAAGTGACAAAACCTTATAACCCAATAGGGGAACACAACACCGGCCACATCACTGGAAAGATAATAATTAAAAAAAGACTTGCTTTGGGGTGCAAGAACCGAAAGATAGGGAGAGTAAACATCGCAGAACGGCTGTGTGAAAAAAGACTTGGGACCACAACCCCATCCTCACTGGGGTACCAGACTGGGACGCGAACCGGCCGACCACCGAACCGAAGAGGGGGTGAACATCTGAAGTTTCGAAACCGAAATGGAAAAGAAGAGGCCAAAGACGCGCTGCGACCGTGGTGAGGAAAAGACAGCAGAAAACTAATGGACGATACGGAACGGTCGCACTAGATGAACTAAAAAAAACAGCAATCTCATAAAGGTGATCGGGGCGGTGTAAAGAGTGGAAAAGACCGGAAAAAAAAGGTCCTTTGACTGCTGCCGGCCTATTTAGAAGAAAGGGAAAATTGCTCAAGACAAATCCGGGGGAGCCAAGGGGAAAAACCAATGGACAGTGGGAGAGAGGAAAAGGAATACAACATATAAACCATAATGAGGGCCGATCTAGCTTGCCTCCGCAATGATAAGGGGGAGGACGACTTGTCCTGAAGATTAGGCAGGTACCCACGATCAAACAACCGAGCGGGAGCTAATCCTCCATTGGGAGGAAGCAGGATAATGAGGTTTCCGACGCTGGGCTCAGCTTCATAGATATGAACGGGGAACTGGGAAAGAACAGGAAGGGGGTACGGTCAAGAGGGGAAGAGGTTGGCCAAAGTGAAGATGCGGAGTTGCCGAAAGGGTGGGGGGTCGGTCCAATGTGGGTTCGGCCCATAAATTCGTATGCGGCCTGAATTTACACGGGGAGAGAGGAAGAGTCATCTTCGGGTAAGTCAGGTTCACTCGTGGAGAAGAGGGTAGAGACAAAAAATTGAACATGGGGGAAGGGACGAAAGTTAACTTGGGAATCCAAAACGCGGGGGTGGAAGGAATCCAAACCATAAAGTGGGTCTTGGTGGGGGGGGAAGGGTTGTCATAACTACTTGGGGGAGGGGGCCAATCCTGTACCAACGCTCCGGCATGAGGAGTGAGAAAGTGACGGTGACTATGGGGGATAAGCGGCAGAGAAACGGTGCAAAGGGAGGGGGAAAATCTGCGTCGTCTTAACGGGAGTGGTTACGGGTCCGGAGCTGGGGGAGGTCCTGCAACGGGAACAGGTTATCGAAGGAAGTCTTGTTCTTGGGTACGACGATTGGAGGCAGTCTATTAATTATACGGCAAAAACTACGAGGGTGGGCCGGCTGAGTAGAAACACCGACGTATATCAGGAAGCTGTTTTGGAAAAGCTCGGGAGCAGATGCTTGAGGGGAGGGGAAACCGGTGAGGAGGGAAAGGGTGTGAGAAAAAGCCAAAGACTGGACAAAAACAAACAAACACACGAAAGCCTCTACGGATGGGGCATCTAAAGGAGGGCCGTTTTTCCTTGGCGGAAAGGGGTTAGGTGCCAGTCAAACGCACTGACATGAGAAGGGTTTCCTCACTGCCAGGAACTGAGAAAAGGACAGTTAGTAAGGACGTGTAGGCGCATCACCTGACCACCCGCTCGCAGGCAAGCGCGTTGCAAGAAAAAAAACAAGTCGGCGCGTGCTAGGCCGGAAGCGGGGGACGGGGACACCCGCTGCGGAAAAGAATGCAGAGCCTGCAGAGGCGGCAATCGGATGCTCCACAAACCTCCCTGGGGATCTGGTCGTGGCAAGTGGTTGGCGGTGGCAGAGATCACACAAAAAGCTAAACGCGCAGTGGCTCAAGTACAAAAAAAGAAGTTTGCTCCGGGCAAAAACCCCACCCCCCCTGGCCAGGACAGGAAATATCTAGAGAAAAAAACCAAACAAAGAAGGCAAAAGAGAGAACGGAGGAATCAGCTCACAGACGGGAGGACCCTGGTGTTTGGGTCTGTGTGCAAAGTCCCCCCAGGTGGTTCTTTAAAGCACCACTGAGAAGCATCTGTTGTTGGGGGGAGATCGGCGGAACCCGGCCGAAAAATCTGACAAGAAAGACACGGCGTGAGAGGGAAGGGGAGAATCCTCGTCAGGATCGAAAAGGAGGAGAAGCGGTTTCCGAAAACAAATCGGCATCAGAATACAAACGGGGTGGAGAGGTCACAGCCTAGACTGCGCGGGGGAGAGGTGGGATGGCAGAACAAAACAAGCCCGGCAGGGAGGGGGAAGTGCAGACGGAAAAAACGAAAATGGCTTTGCGCAGAATTGAAAGAAACTTAGAAAATAAAAACAAATGTACCATACTAGAGGAAAAAAGGATCTCATTTGAAGGGGTGTGTCCCACGGGGTGCAGCGCAATCTTTAGGTGAAACAAATTAAAAGCCTCACAAGGAGAGGAACTGAAACCTCCGCAGGATAAAAAAGCGTGGAACCCAAAAGAGAATGATAATCGGGCGGTCTATACGAAAACGGAAAACAAGGGGTAAGGTCGATCACTACTATAAGAGCAATCAAAGCTAAAAAAAACACACAACAAAAAAAACTGCAACATCAAACATGTTAGGAGCCATAACCAATGACAAAGAATACCTAGGGAAAACACACTCAATTTGTCGAGTGCGACTAAAGATGGAAAAGGGTGAGCAGAGGTCAATTCAGCGTAAACCGCGGAATGACAAGACTACCTCATGTCCAAGGAGGGAAAGGACAGGTAAGGAGGGCAAAAGAGAAAAGGATTCTGGAAAGGCCAAAAAAAAAAGAACGTAAAAAGTCTTGGACGTTCCAACGCCATCCAAGCGGGGGAAAGGGACAAAAAATTCAACTCCAGACCTCGAAAGGGGAGCAGGCAGACAACTTCTTCTCCAAAAGAACCGCAGCGCATCCAGAAGGAGGATCTAACTCATCAGAGGCCTCAGGCCGAAAGAAGAAGGGATCTTCTGGCCGGGAAAGGGGGCCCTCCCAACCTGGAGGCTGGGGGCCAAATCCGAAAAAAAAATTTTGAAACAAAAGCGAACGCAACCTGAATCAGGCGGATGGAAAACGTGGCAAATAGGGACCAAAGCCGGGCCCGCTTAATGATACTGGGGGGAAAAAAAGGAGGGAAAGCAATCGGGCAGGGCCTTAATCATGGAAGGAGGAATTCGGTATCTGTTTTAAGATGTGAGACCAATTCAGACGAAAACGTCAAAAACCTGTAAGGAACTAAAGAAATAGCAAAAGGAACAGTGGAGGTTGGTTATATGTTGGGTATGAAATGGGATTGTAACAGTGAATGTGGCTAAGGGGAGATACAAATCACAGATGGGTTCGAGGGGCACATAAAAGCGTCAGAACAAGGAAAACAAGAAAAGGGCAATGGTTTCGGGGACAGGGGGGGGGTTGTTCACCCCACAGAAGAACAAGTCCTAAAGAAAGAAACCCTTTATCTTAATCTCTGGTAACTTGGTGGGGTTCTGCTTTTAAAATATGGGGAACTTGTCTGACGGAGGGAGTCCCATGTATTGCTGGGAAAAAAAATTCAAGAAACAGGGACTTGTCTCAACGAATCACGTACCTTTGACTATGATTGATGAAAATTAGAGGGGTCCTACAGGATTATGGCGGTTCAAACCGAGAGGCAGTTTCGGTTTCACAAGACATACCGGGGGAGTCCAAGCTGCACCCACCCCGTGATATGTGTGTTTGGGGGTGCCCTCCTTTTGAGGCCAGACCGTCCCGGCTGATTCTGGGACTAGATTGCAGGGGACGGCCACTGCAAGTACACGTTGATCCTTTATAAATCTTTGGAAAAGTTGTCGTTTTGTTATGGGATTGTTTTGAAGGGGGGGTTGTGAAAAGCGGTTGGAGAAAGGTGTTGCACGGGGGGGCGTTGCTGAGGAGGGACACCTCCCCCTCCTCTACTACAAGGGGGGGGGGGCAGCGGCGCAGAAAACCGACTAGGATAGGTAGGGGGACAGGTGTGACCAGAAAAAGGGGATGTGCCTCGCCAATAGGGGGGCGGAAAGCAATGTCGGACAAAGCAGGGGAGGGGGGGGGGAAAGCTGCTGGAAGCCAAGATCGGGGCGAACCCGGGGGGGTGAGATCGGCGATGACCTTCGACGCGACAAAAAAGGAGGAGGAAAAAAAGGAAGCCACAATCGCCAACAAAACGTGACGAACAAATGAACGGAGACAAAGAGGTCAAAACGAGCGCGCAACCGACAATGATCTGTCCTCCGCCCGGAAATGCAGCCTCGACCATTTCCTCAAACAAGCCTAAAAGAAAAGCGGACGTGGAGGGTGAACCGTGGACGCCGCAGCACACCTGTATATTCCTTTTTCTGAAATTAAGCAATAAATACAGGGAAAAGGGCCCCACTAGACCCAAGTAAAAAAACACAAAAATACGGACAAGAGTAGGTTCAAAAGTAAGGGACTGGTGCCTTACCCTCCAATATCGATATCTATCCGGCCGATGGCAGGTGTGAGAAACCCATAGACTTGTGCCAACCAGCCCAGCGCGGTGAACTAAAACATTTTAGGGTTAGCAGAAGGGTCATGCCTTACTGTTTTGCCCTATTGCGCATGGACGCTGCCTGGATGCGTTTTGTAACAAGCCGCACGAGCAAGACCTCCAGAGTCCGTTGTTAAGGGGTGTACGGCACACGTACCCGGCGACTTTCTCAAATAACTAAATGGGGGGGGGGGGCACCCAGAATCGGGACCTCAAGACTCTCTGCTCAAAATTGGTTTTGGGACTGGGGACAGAACCGAACTTCTGGAAGAGAAGAAGTTCGGAAGAAAATCATATTTGGACAAGAGACTACGAAGAAAACCACTCAGCTCTCCAGTGGTTATGGATTCTGTACGTTCTAGGGAGGTGGGGTGAAAAGGGGGAACCCTTCAAAAGTTGGGAATGTGTCCAGTGCAGTAGGTTGACGTAAGTGGAAGTTACGAATTAGATCCTGTCCCTTCGTACTCCCCCCACGTCGCCGCTGTGAGCAACCATGTTGAGTTACTACGCACTTTCCCAGTGTCCACCCTGAGAACCGTTTCGGCAGCAACCTAACAGAACGGCCCTCCTTGCCTGTGCCAGTGTCTAGTGCTTTAAAGCGCACACACAAGCGCCTAGACCATGGATCTATCACTCTGTTTATATCGGCAGCTGTTGAGGGTAAGAATTACGATTCTTCAGGCTTTGCTTTGCGGAGGCGTCAGAGTCGATCCCGGAGACCCGAATAAGAGACTGTACATAGAGCCACAATCGCCCTTTGGAGGGTGAGTAAGTCTGATCGACAGTAGAATCTTTGGCGAATTGACATTGTTCGGTTCGGTGCTGTATGGACAGTGCCTTGCACCAATCAGACCGACGAGATTCATTGGGACGGCGGGAGCTGAGAAGTGTAGGTGGGGCCACTTGACAGTGTGGGCCCTAGAGTCCGAGCGGGAAACTTAGTTCCCGAGATGAGTTGTCCGTAGTCAGGTGGGAACGAGGGTAGGGCTTGGGGGTGGGACGACCCTTCTCTTCTTAGACGTGGAGTACAGAAGTTAAGAGTCCAGACGAAGAGTGCACCAAACCCGGATGGGTAGGGGGGGCGGGGTGTGTGGCTGAGTGTGGATGCTAAGGGACCATGTAGGGTGGATTGTCTGGCGAACTAGGCGGCTCTTTATTGAGGAATGCATTGACACGATGCGAGGGGAATAAAGAATCGGCGGAGGAAAATGCGCTGTCCGGGCAATATTGGAGAAAAAAATTTAGAGCACTCCATTGCAAGGGGCCGTGTCGAGTGAAGGGGGAAGGTCAACCAACGCTTATGGGGCGGTCAGCCAGCCAGACCTTGGGGGGGGGAAGATGGGGTGGGGGGGTCAATAGTTGGTTAAACAAAACGACTGTCGAGCCTTGCCCGCCGGGCCCAAATGGGACGTCTGATCGGGACTAACAAAGCATGGAGGGAAGGGAAATTCAGCGTTGGAAAGTGACGAACGAGAAGCGGGAAGAGGCAACAAGGGGAACTTCGCGAAAAAGTAAGGGGAGTAGAACAGGAATGCACTGACTCTTGGATTGTCTGCTGGGGCATGGGTCTGGGAACGCTCCCGGTTGTATGGAAAAGCAGGGTCCCGTTGAACAAGGCGGTCTAGAGTGGAGAGGGGGCTCTCTCAGTATCGAAAGGAAAACACGTCGGGGTAAGGAGGTAATTAGAGCGAAGGCAGAGCTTGGTAGGAGAGGAAAGAGGATCAGCGTTGCCCCAGACGGGTGCAGGGGGAGAAAGGGGGGGGAACCAGGAAAGGAGCGCACCAACAGTGCCGTCTGGATTGGGCCATCGCACGTACTGACTTGGGGCGCCTGGGGAGAGGGTTCGTAAAAGTAAGCGGGGGGCCACGGACCTTCGAATGGTTGAAGAAATCAGCAGCCACGGGCACCCAAAAGGCAATTGATGTCGTACTTGGCGAGAGAAAAAAGAAATGCAGAAAAATCTCTTCGGAAAGCGACCTGGCAATCTCCACAACGTCACCGGGGGGAAAGGCCAGGGAAAGAATATTGGGGAGGACAAAAAAAAGAAAAAAAATGCGATCAGACTAATTCTAAAGCAGATTAAGACTCTCCCGAAAAAGGGCTTTGAGTGGGAAGGGGGGCAGTAAAAACGTCAGAGAGAGGGTGCAACCACCTCTCGCGCCCCTGGTTCTACGTACAAAACACAGAAAAGGGTGACATGGAAAAGAAAACACAAAAGGGCCAGCAGTAAGCGGGAAAGAGCAGAGAAGGATATCTCTCAAAACAAAGAGGAGACTTCCCAAGAGCTCTATAGTCGAAGATCGATACGGGGCCCTTGGTGGGGAAAGGGGGGAAATGACGACAGTGAAGGGGGAGGGTCAAACAACGTAGGCTATCATGGGTGGGGTTTCATGCCGCTTCGACCGCAATAGAAACGAATCACTTGGCAAGGGGGACGGAGACATCTTTAGAGGAAGACACTTAGATCAAAAGGGGAAGCTTTTTGGTCGCCAATCTCGGAGCAGCCGCCGACGGATTGGGGGGGGGGGGGGGGACTGAGATACGCTTGGGGGGGCCTGAGCGGTCTCAGGGTGGGGGCTGACAAAAAAAAGACGCACCGACCTGCAGGCTCAAATTTCTGGCGTTGACCACCCCGGAAGAAGTCAGTTTGGGCGCGGATAAAAATACCTGAGAAACAGCGACCCACTGTCCAAACAGGGAAGGAAAGAATATCGGCAGGGGAGTTCGGGTGGGCAGGGGAAATCGGATTAGAAAAGGGACCTCCCCTAAAATTCAACCGCGCGGAACGAAGAGTTGAAACAATACGACTGTGTAATGCGGGGAGAGTATCGGAAAAAAAAGCACAAGCCGGGGTGGATTTCTAGACAAAGAAGAAAGAGATCAAGAATCGAAAACACAAGACAGGACGCGAAAAAAAAAAACCAGGGCGCTGGGGGCAACAACAGGAAAACGCCATAAGAAAAAGGATTAACTGGCAAAAAACTAACCGCTGTGAAAACACGCGCTCAGCTTTATCTCCTTTGAAAAATGATCGTCCGAGGAAGGGGGCAGTCGCAAAAACATGGAAAACGAGAGCACGCTTACTTAAATGCGCGGCGGACACAAAGTACCCGCTTGGGGTGGAAAAAGAAACACGTAGGGAGGACAAATAGGAAAAAACACAAGCAAACCAATGAGGGCTTGTGGCTTACTAGAAGACCGCGGGAGGTTCAACCAAGTCAAAAAAGCTCCGGAAAAGACGGCTCAAAATGAGGGGGAGATAACGTCGGGAGTCAGGAGAACAGCTTGAAAAAAGGCAGAAATCCGCACCGATGGGAATCTCCTACAAATCCGGACCTTCAAGAAAAGACATCAAATACCTTGAAGACGTACGCACAAAGGGGACAGGCAAAAACCAAAACACCTTACCCGGAGGAGGGAAACAAGAAGAAGCCATTTTGGCCAAACTGCCGGGGAGGCAGGAAAATAAAAGTCTGAGACAGGGCAAGGGGAAAGCCGGAAGGGGAAAGGAGCTTACGAAACAAAAGAACTAGGCCCCGAATGAAAAGGAAACAGCTACTCCAATTTGGGGAGGAGGGAGGAAGATCAGGGTGACGCCTGGAAGACCAATTTCATATACCGTCGCAAGGGAAAAAGGGGGCAGGAGTAGGCACTCAATAGAGAAATGAAAGGAGGTTTACGCCTTTGTTAAATGCCTTGTAAAGGGGACCGGGGAGAATGGGGCAGAAAAAACATATTTGGGGGGAGCAAATTGCAGAAATAATCGATCGTCCTCAAGAGACGGCAATTGCGCAAGCGGGACGGTGAAAAACGAACTAGGAAAACAAAAAAGAAAGCAAATGGATGAGAGCTTCCTGTTTTGGGGACGGATTGGTTCAAATAGACGTCAAAACGGAGCGAACATCTCTGGGAAAAAAAAATGCCGGTAAAAGGCAAAAGGAGAAAGGCAAGGCAGTCGAGGGCCGAGGGGGGGGGGGGGAAAGGGAGGGAAGTTTCCGGACGCGAGAAGGGGGAACTTCCGGATTGTTTGGCGTGGAAACAGGGAAGGGGGAATTAGTCAAAAGAGGGGGAAAACCACTGGAGAGGGTGGGGGTTTGGCAAGAAGGGCAACAAACACGGAAGCTGCGTGATAGATCGGGCGGGAAGGGTTCTGCAAAAGAAAGGGGTCGGAGTATCGTTTCCAGTGCTTGGTTTGGTAAGGGGGGGGTGGAATAGGGAGAGTGGGGGGAATAAGGGGGGTGGGTGGAAACAAGTGGGTGATTTGGAGAGGGGGGAAAAGAAAAGGCAATCCGGGTGTGAAGCGCCAAGCAAAGAGCGCAGCCACACACGATTTAGTGATGGTGTGGACAAGGAAGGGAGGAGGGGGGAAATCGGGAATAGGAAAAAGAAAACGGCCCGATAGGGTCGTGCAGGAGCTCGTAGGGGGAAGATGGGAGGTAGACCAAGGGGAGGGGGGAGCACAATGGAGATACTATTACATCACGAGAACACAACAACAACGGGTAAAGAAGAGGGAAGGAGGGTTCAATAGAAATAAAAAAAAAAACAAGAGAAGCGACGCAACCTCAAAAAAAGAGGGGAAAGGGAAAAAACAAGACGAGGGGGACCAGAACGAAATGCCACCCTCAGACCTGCTGGTAAAAACCGGCTACCTCGAGAGATGATGGGGAAAGACTCGGATAAAAAAAAAAAACCGCAAACCTGTAGGGCAGGGGGAAAGAAAATTAAGAAAAGAGATGCAACATTCCAAAAAACCAGAGTAACACATTCACAACCGTCCAAAAAAAAAAGAAGGAAATATAATGAAGGGGGGTGTGGAAGAAAAAGCAAGCTCTAGAGAGACCTAAATTAGTTACTCAAAATCGGGACAACCCTCACAAACGGGGGGCCGGAGGGGAAACTTCTAAACGCCGGAAAAAAGGGGGCACAGAAACAGTGCCACTGCCCGGGGGACAAGAAATCTGGCCTTCAAACAAGAAATTTTGCAACCCTCAGAACGGGACAGCGACGCTAGAGGAAGACAGAAGTGGTCAAAAGTAAATGGCAGGGAAGAACGTCTGGTGAAAATATCCGGAGGGACAGACGAGATGGGAAAAACTCCGATCACACCAAAACAGCGAGATAAAGTGGCTTTTCCTTAGGGCCGGGCACGAGCGGTTGTAAAAGAAAAAAGGGCTGCGAAAAGGTACGTGAAAGGCTGCTGGCCTAGTGCGAAGAGTTTAGGCAATTGGGAGAACACAACTCACTGCTTGGAGAAAAGGTCAGCCAATTTACATGTTAGCAAGCCAGGAGAAAAACTATAAAACTAATGAAAGAGACTATGCTTATCCTCCTATCAAGGGGGGGGAGCAGAACTGGGGGCTCAATGACTTGGTCTTGAAAGAGGAAAACCGACAGGAAAGCGAACTCCCATGGGATTAAGAGCAGATACGGTCAAATAAGGGGAAGGGTTGCCTCAAGTAGGGCGGGTCAAAGACGTCTTTTCCAAGGGGGTTCACTGGATCAGAAGGTGGAAAAAGGGGACGGTCGGGAAAAAATGGCACGAGGGAGGGAGGTGGGGGTGACAGACTAAAGGGTGGGGAGTGAAAGGGGTCAGGAACCATATAAAGGGATGGCGGAATAAGGTAAGGAAGAGAGCGGGAAGAGGAAGTGGATGCCGCTTCAGGGTCATATGGAGGGGAGAGCCGAGTGAGAAAACCAAAGCCTAAGGTCTGGAAGGGTGAAAGTCCACGAGGAAGAGGGGAAAAAAACGTAACGTGGGGGGAACGGGGGGGGCAGAGGGTTGTCAAGAGACAGGAGAAGAGGAAAGCCGGGAAAAATGGAAGACGGCCTTGGGGATGGGGGTACTCGGACTAGGCCGGTGAAAGGAAAAGACAGGGGCGAAAAAAAAGGCCGCATCACCAAACCCTCGAGCAAAAGCTTAGCGCGGAAGAAAGGAGTGAAAAACTCCGGCGTGTTAGGGGGGGCGGCTGGGGAAAAACAGCGCAACCTTTGGCGGGCATGCAAAGGGCGGGTGCGTGAGGGAAAGGGGGGAGGAGATCTGGGAAACGATAAAGGTCAATCGAAACAAAAAGGAGGGGGACCGCGGAATAGAAAAAACACGGCTATCAGTCCTTGTGAAAAATAGGGAGAGACGAGCGGAGAAAAAAGCCGGTTTAGGCGTTAATCGGGGGGGGAGGAACCGAAAAAAAGGAAGACACCTACCAAACGTAAAGGAAGGACTGGGAAAGAGGGGGCCCTGCGGTCCAGTGGGGGGGGGGGGGGGGGGGGGGGGGGTCACTGGGGTTAAGAAAAAGGGGTAGTGGTCAACGAAAAAAGTCAACTCAAACAACCGCCAAACCGTGGGGTGCACGAAGAAATGTCGAAAACAAAAAGGGCTTGCTTTTCGGGGTCGAGAAAACGGAGACAATCCTAGACCTCCGGAAAAGAGATGTGGCCCATCTCAAACAAATGGGGAGGGCAGAAAGGATTGCGGGACTCTGTTCTTCAAAAAACCTCTGAGAAGGGAAAGGGACGATCAGACGAACGAGTCAAACGGGATCGCAAATCACCAAGGGATTGCGTGGGGAATATTGGGGGGTCGGAGAGAATCGACAAACAAAAGCGAGCGCACGGTGGTAAAGACACATGACTGGGGGGGTTCCATTTAAAAAATAAACCCACACCAGGACCAAAAAAAGGGGCGCGAGCAGAGCTCTAAGGGCAGAAAAAAACAAAGAGTATGATTAAAGAGGGCAATATCTGTATATAATTTGTTCCCCATTGGGGGGATGGGGGCAAATGGGAAAAACAGGGTAATGTGTTGACAAAACAAGTATAGAGGAAGGGTGGAGGGAATATAGTCTTACTGTACACAAAGAGCTCAATCACTTTAGCAGGAGGCTCATGAAATGTACTCCTAAGTATCTGCTTCTTAGAAGCGGGGAAACAAAGAGGGGGCTCTTATCAGACCAGATACGGGGTGAGAGGGGTAACAAAAAAAAGGTTTGAAACGGAGAGGGTGCCTAAGGGGGTGGGGAGTGATAGACAAGAAACGCAATCCGCTGCATTTAGCCAGTTAGGGAGGAAACACTTTGCGAGAGAGCAGGAATGGAAACGGAAAAGACGAAAAAATTGACAAATGTGGAAAAAGCCGGGCGATGGCCACAGCTATCTTCATGGTGGATTGTTTCTTTGCATTAGAAGAGGGGGGAGGGGAGGAAAAAAATTGCAGCCGCAAAAACCACCAGTAAAGCTCTCGACGTCAGATCCGAGCGGGGGCAAACCAAAAATCAATGACTGTAGGAGTAGGCGGAGAGGATGAAAAAAGACACGCCGTGGATCAAGATCGAGAAGAATAGCCACCAATCAAGCGAAGCAACAGAAATGAATTCCTAACAAACCGGCTAGGCCACCCATTACGCAAAACGACAAAAGCGCACTACCAAAAAAAAAGGACCATCTCTCAAGCGTGATCTACGGGGAACAGTGGGAGCGGGGCAAGCCGGGGTCAAAGGGAAAGTCCACACACAGTCAAAAGACGAATACATCCCTATTCAATCCTAAAAGGAGGTCCGTAGCGCCCAGTTCCCGCTGCACCGAGAAACGTACGTTCTGGACCAACTATTAAAAACACACGCATAAAAAGGGGGAGGCGTGGCTTAGCGAAACATACGTTGGACCGTTACAAAAACAGGCACACTCCTACATCGGCTCACTTTCCAATGGGAGGGAGACGCTTCCAATAAAAAGAGAAGAAAAGCGACCTTCAAGGATGGAAGATCTGACCATAAGGGCCCCAGAAATCCGTTCGGACCGTAAAAAAGGGCCAGAAAAACCAAAAACTGGACCAATCCTCCTATTCAGTTGGGGCGCAAACTACCAGAGGGAAAGGACAACTGATGATTCAAATGCACTATGGACAGACGGAACCGGAAAGGGAGAAGGGACAATTAAGGGAAACAGAAAGAACAAGAAGGACTCATGCTTACCCAATGGGAGGGGGAGGTAATTAGCTCGGGTGAACTGGTAACGTACCATCAGAAAGAAACCTAAGCAAAGGAAGGAGTCAAGCCAAAAAGAAAAAAAATCTACTCTACTAAAGGGGGGTTAGATGTTTAATCAAAGGGGGAAGGACCTGTACATGGGGGCAAAAAAACAACCTCCGTATTGTGTTTAGAGTGCCTAAAAAAAGAGGAGAACTACGGCAGCAAAAGAATTTTCGGCAGCAGTTGAAGGGGGAAAACAAAAAACGCGCGAACCGGCCCAAAGACAAAAGGGGGCAGCGAGAATGATCGATTTTCACATCGTCGGACAGAGAGGAAAAAATCACAAGGTTGAGGGTCTGACAAACGGCAAAAAAGGCCTGGGGGAGAAGAGGGGAGGAAGGGGGATGGGTGAGTTGAAAGGGTGAACGAAAGGCGATGGAGACAAACCGGGTCAGGCGGTGTTAGGGTAAACCTAACAAAGTTGGGAGCCAAAGCGTCAAAACCCCTTGACTGGGGTTTAAAGAAGGGCTGAAACAAAGCTGAAGTGATGAAAGACAGATTTGCTTTGGGACAACAACACAGGGGGACATGGTCTTTTACTTTTCCATGGATGGTGGGGAGGGGTTGAAGGGGTGAATGTGTGGAGAAAAGTGGGGGAAGGAAGTTATTGGATTATGGGTGAGGGTCAAAAGACCAAAGGAAGCCGGTGCGGAAAAAAGAGGATTAAAACCAAGAAAGCGATGCTTGGTGCATTGTGGAAAAATTCGAGGATGTCACGGCAGGGACGAAAGAGGGAAAGCTGTGGAAGGGCCAGCGCGCCGGAGGGGGTTACGAGTAGCAAGAGAGGGAGGCAGACTGGGGGGGGAGAGCTTCTCTGAAGAAGGAGAAAAAAAAGAACAACTTAGTATTGGAAAAGGAGGGGCTAGACGATCGTCACAAACAGAAGTTCAATGCCACGATAACGGTCTACGCAAAGAAAAGCGAGCGAGGAACGACACGTCCTAGAAGAAATGGGCCGAGGCATCAGAGGACTGTAAAAAATGCCTAATCCTCATCGGGTCGAGAGGAAGAAAGAAGGAAAAGGCTCCAGGCAGAACCGGATATGACCTGGGGGGAAATAACGTATCAAATAAAAGAAAACTTGGACAAACAAGTAGCCCCCTATTTTAAAAATTCACAACCTCCAAACAATCACTGGGAAGCAGGGATAATGACCACAGCGGGAGGGGGAAAAACAGAAGAGATATATCACGAAAAGCGGCAGGTTTAGAAAAGTTCTGACAAAAACAGAGCAACGTTGCCGATGGGAAACCTAACGGCCTGTCGGTTCTCCCGAAAATATTCTTTTTGGAAACCGAAAATAGAATGTCAAAAAAGAGGGGAGGGGAAAAATCATCGTAAAAAGGAAAAAAGACGATCCAAATGTTGCAGTGTGAACCCCCTTCGCAAAACCCGGCTGTACGAAAAGAAGCTGTCTCACGGCAGAACCGATACACCCACATGAAGACGCAAGAAAGCTGTCCTGTGGGACGAAGAGGGGAAAAAGGACCCTAACGCTGCTGGAAAGTGTTGCCGGGGGCGGCTGAAAAGGACCTATTTCTCACGGGAATGGAAAGGGCTCACCAAAAGATCAGGAGGGCCATGTCGAACAATGGTAACAGGGAAAAATGACCATGGTACAACAAACCATATGTACTTCTGATCTAGGGAGTGCCTCCGCCTGCTCAGGTTGAGGGAAGGGGGGAGGGGAGGAATTGGGAGGGGGAAAGCACACGATCTAATAAAAATCAAAGGGGCATGACATCTTACATGCGGTCATAAGTTCTGTTGCCTCAAGGGAGGACAGATAGCGGTAAAAAAAGGAAGAGGTCGCAGGAGACTGATCAGACGGGGAGGGGGACCGGGGGGATCGGTAAGGTTGGGCAACCATTCCTCAGAATTGGTCGGCATGGAAAAAAGGGGGGGTTGCTCTGGTGTTCTGAAAAAAGATAATGTAGTAGGGACGGGCATTCAAAAAAGCAAGCATAGCTTCCACGAAAAGCAACGCGGCGGATTCGCTGAAGGGAAAGGGGAGAAGAAATCGGACCAAGTAGCCCAGGAGTCAGGTCGCGGGAAGGCAAACGCGGAGGGGGCGCGGCAGAAAAGAACTTTTGGGATCTTTTGTGGGGGGGGATAGTTGAAAAAAAACTTGGAATAGGGCTTACACACGTTGACAATGTCGACTCAGAAAACGGGGAGGAAGTTGATGAAAGGAGGCGTTGCCGGTGACGCGGAAGAAGAAAGACCGGCAAAAACACCTGAGCGCTGTCTAACAGGGGCCGTGGGGAAAACCAGTTTCCGGGGGGGGGAAGAAGTCGGGGCCGCAGTGACTGAGAAAAAGTTTGGGGATCGGCAGTCAAGGCGGGGGAGGAGAGAGGATGTGGCTTTGGCAAGAATACGTCGAGACAGAACCACGTCTTGTTCACGGGGGAGGTGTTCGATATATACAAGAACTATGAAGATCAGCCGGTGGGGGCAAAAGCAATCTGATCGCTCGATCTCTTGCCTGAATCAGACGGTGGGGGAGGAGGCAATTTTTGCAAAAAAAAAAAGATGCCGCTGGTCCCCTAAACAACGAAATGACGAGTACGGTGGTTTAAATAGACAGAGGGGGGCCCTGGGGGGTCGCCTGGGACGAAAGGTGAGGGGAGTCAAAAACCAACTACCTTTCTCCGGGGTTTTGCCGACTCCTCAGGAAAGACTGTCGCCAGACAGGGAGGGAGGTACTTGGGGGGGTGGCGCGCACCAAACCGCGTCGAAAAGCCGACTAAAAAAGGTCAAAGAAAAAGTTTCCATAAGCCAACACCGAACGGCTGAGGTCACTAAATGGGGCTACCAAAAGCGCAAAGATGAAGACTCCACTAGTACCAGAAAATATGAGCAAGAGCCATCAAACTTGCTTGCAGTGGAAGAGGGCGGTCGGAAAAACTGCCCCCACAGCTCAGGAATAAGTGGTGCCAAGTAACCCCCCATACCTGGGGCAAAGGGGACACCCCATCAAAAACATCCAACCGGGGCACCAGTAATAATGCAGATCTAAACGGGG
>Ga0179593_1723298_pt1 | contig 20084 bp, 24 predicted proteins | sample CZODoug2_1_08_16_FD_185931 | JGI IMG/M metagenome (GOLD analysis project Ga0179593, IMG submission 185931) | Vadose zone soil fungal communities from Angelo Coast Range Reserve, California, USA - CZODoug2_1_08_16fungal (PacBio error correction) | ecosystem: Environmental > Terrestrial > Soil >...
CAGAACGGCACGGGGGGGGAAGATCACCGTGGACCGAGGGATCACTGTAACTGTCTCGGCGCCTTCCAGGATCAGGGGTTTCCCACGCCGGCCTAGGTCTCGATATCGAAGAGGCCGGAAAAAGAAAAGCGGGCAAAAGTGGGTCCACCCGATCGGGGAATAAAGAATTCGGCCCGACTCTTCGAACAGGGGCGAGCGGGCTGGTGGTCGTCCGGTACGGAGTGGGAAAACCAGGAGGGACGGGGGGCCTCCGCCACAAAGAAAAAGACCACGCGAGTGTCGGACAAGCTCGAGCATGTTTTGGGGTCAAAGTAGCGGCGTTGGGAACCACGTCGTGAATGAGTCCCCTGAAGGGCGTAAACGCGCGAGAAGCTAAAGAGTAAAAGAGCAGAGGGATCGCTCAGAAAGGCGCGCGCCGAGCAGCCAGAACCGGGGTGAACCTTCAAGGAGAGATCGCCGGAGAAGACAGGGCGCGAATAGAAGAAAGGGGGGGATTCCTGGGAGGTCTCCAACCAAAGGTATGCCCGCAAAAGGGACCGTAGAAAAAAAATACGAAGAAAAAGGAGCACGCCAAGCCGATCCCTTTCACTTCCTCGCCAGGACGGGGCCCACGGCGAAGGGGAGCGCAGAGAGTGGGCGGGTCACACCTGATAGGTAAAAGCGCAGCACGCGCCATCCGCACCGCAAAGAAAACTGGAGCCGAGAAAAAAGGTCCGCGGGTGTTCGAAAACGTGTCCGGGTACTGCCCATAGGGGCCTTAAAAGGGACGTATTGGGGGAGGAGAGTCTCAAATGCAATCTGTCTCAAAGAAGGAACTAAGGACGAAGTAGCGCTCGTTGTGGAGGAGTGCGCCGTCGTTCGCTTGGGTAGGAACAGGAGAAAAGTCGACAAGAGCGCACACGTCCAAAGCGTCGGAAAACGTGGCCGCGTTGCCTTGCGAACCATCTGTGAGTAGCAGGAACGAAAAAAAACGACTCCCGGCCGAACGAGATGTGGGGCAACCGGATCATTGGAAAAAAAGACTGCCGTTTTGGACGGCAAATGGCCCACGTTCCATGGATAGGGTCGAAGTCCGGGAACCAAAAGGGAAACAACCCAGGAAGGCGATCACAAGAGGCCGCCTATGTCACTACAGACCCAACTTAGAGACCACGTCGAAAGAGAAAGGAGACGCAGGGTCGGCAGCACGATTTGCGCCAGTTTACTTAAACCTAACGCTGTCGCTCGGCGAAAAGTTTCGATAGATGGTCCCGGGTTTACGTCCGTTCGAAACTAAGGGCTTCACAAGGTGCGCTTCCCTGAGGCTTCCGGGCTGAGCGGGTCATAGAAGGATCGAGGCCATGTACCAACCGGAGGGCCGCATCTCACCAACTGAAGGACACTTTAAGAAGATCGAGGGTCTGCGAAAGAAGGGGCGTGGGGGCGAGCGAAGGGAGGAGGTAGTTGCCATTTTGTCGGTTGGGAAAGGGCTGATGACTTCCCTGGTGAGGGAGATCCCGCCCGCAAAGAGAAAGATTGGTTCGGATGCGGAAAAAGAGGGGGGGAACGTAGGGTATGTTCGGCAACGTCTAGGTGACTCTCTCAACACCGAGTCACTCGACGGTCGGCAGAACTAAAGCGGGGATGCGGAGGAAGAAAGGGGAACATGGGGACAACGGTCGGCTCACGAAGCCCCGGCCCCCCCGGGGGTGTTCTGCTCTTCACGCTCGGGCCCGAAAATTAAGGGAGGCTCCTAGATACCACTCAGGCCTCGCTACCAAAAAAGAAAACAGAAAACCACCTGTGCAAGGACTCGCTTATTCAAAAAAAGTTCATGAACGTTTACTGGTTTCACGTGCCCATCACAGCACGCCTGGGCAGTCGCCCGCTAGCGGAAATTAATCAAAAGGGAAAAATTTGAGGCACATAATCGCCGAAACACCTCGAAGATCCCCTAACAGTTTATTTATTCAGCTGGATAATTCCTGTTCCCGTACAAAATAAAACGGGCAGTCCCAGGGAAAGAGCTACCGACTCAGAGCCGCTCAACACCACAATGGTATTAAAATATTAGAGATACACTGGTCTGAGGAATTGGGCAAATCTGGAGGTGATGAGGGGCGCACTGTCAAGGGGGGGACCGGCATAAAGCGTCGCCTAAATAACTCCTCATCTGTGTGCACTGTCTTCGGGCCCTCCGCAACCGTCAGAAGTCTTTCACTCCCTCCTCTTTGAAGATTGGCGGACTAGGGGGATTCCAGGGGAGGGGCACTGGGCGAGTGTCTATCTGGTTTGCGATGGGTCATCCTCTCGGAGCTCTGCCCGGTTGCGAGCCGGGGGGCGTGGCCGGGTAGAGTCGGCACCAACCCGGAACGTTGGTCCAAACCAGGGACCCCGAGAGTGCCTATTCAGACGTTGCTCCGTACTGAAGGGGGCATGTGTCCCCAAAACTCGGAGGCCCACCAGAACTCGAGCGGACGAAAAAAGGGCCTGTTGAAGGGGAAGGAGCGTCCTCCATCCAGGTCTGCGACCGCCCACCCCTCATCGGGGGAAAGGACCACAGGAAGAGGGCGGAATCCGACACGAAACCATTTGTCCCTGACAACACAACGGGGGGGGGGAGGGGGGGGGGGGGTTGGGGGGGGGGGGGTGGGGGGGGGGGGTGGTTGGGGGGGGGGGGGGGGGGGGGGGGGGGGGGGGGGGTGTGGGGGTGGGGGGGGGGGGGGTTTTTGGGGGGGGGGGGGGGGGGGGGGGGGTGGGGGGGGGTGGGGGGGGGGTTGGGGGGGGGAAAAGAAACATCGAAGTACACGCGGCAGACCCGACAAACACACAGGCTTCAGAACTCAATCTCGAGAACTTTCCAGCTCCGTGGTTGATGATCACGGAGGCTAGGAGGGAAAAAAGAAAGAACCAGCCTCACAAGGCAAGAACCCGTTAAAGACCCGGTTTACTAGGGTTACGCGAAGGCGAAAAACCCCAAATAAAAGAAGAGAAAAGAAGAAAGCCCCGGTAGTAAAAACGTTCTCAGGGGCCCGCCGAAGGCGTCCTGCCGCTGAGAAAGGAAAGGACGGGGGGGAGGGGGGCGACACGTGCCGCGGCGAAATAGTTTCTCCTCTAAAAACTTTTTGAAGCGGGCATGAAGAACCCGGGGAAACTGTCCCAGGCCTTGAGGTAAAACGTCGCGAAAGCATTTTCCCTAATCCTCCATAGTATTGGCGAGTCAGTCTTAGAAGTATTAGGGAGTGACCCGGGAGACTGATCACGGGTTACAATTCGCACAGAGAGGGGGGGGACAGTTCCCTCTCTGGACCGCGTTCTCGGCGGCATTCTTCGACGATGCTATGGCGCTCTGTGGGAAAAAGCGACGAAACGCACACCGGAAGCACTCTAATCGGGTACGCAGAGCGTACGCTGCTGCATCAGGTATAAAGGGATAACGACCAAGGGGGGGAGTGGGCATGAGAACAGAAATGGGAGAAAAGGACCGAACGACCTGTGTCCTCGCTCAGTGGAGGTGGTGAGCGAGAGGGAAAGGGCCGCGCTGGCTGAGCCAGGGATCTCATTTTGGGGAGACGGAACAAAGAATAAAGCTCACGTCACACCTCGCAGGTTCGAAGTTCACCGAAGGGGATCTCTCTGGAGGAGTCCTTGAAAAGATTCACTACCCGGGCTCTCTACATTTTTTGCTCCTTTCAAGAACGTTTCGGATACCGGAGGACAAAACATCGCGGACTATTCTCGCACAAAGCGTGTTCAGAGCTGTAACCGTCGAGCGCGCGATGGAAACGGGGATGTATGCGCGCGCAAGATTACTAAGGGTGCTCTCGTCGACGCTCCGTCGCTCACTTCAAGGGAAGCTACGAGGACGGGGCGGAAAAGCAACAGAGGGGCAGAGGGGAATGTCAAACTCTCTACTCAAGGGACACCACCTGATCCTGCTAAGGACTCGAAAAAGACGGAAGTGATGGGGGAGCCCGAACACCAATACAGTGAAAGACCAATCGCGTTCTAACCACCGCGGAAAACCACACGCACGCACCCCGGCATTGGAAAAGAGACTTCGGCCGCAGACGGGGAACAAACCTTCAGAACTAAAGGATCCCGATTGGCTCGGCTCGGAATCAGGAGAAGGGGCGGAAGGGAAAAAGGAAATGAGAAAGGGGAAAATGTGACAGTGCAGCCGAACCCACAGGGGGTCACGGCTAAATTCTCTCTCACCCCTTTCTCTCTCGCAACCACAAGGAGGAGGAAGAGGAGGGCTTCAAGAGAGAGGAACGGAGCCAGAGCGCACTGATGTCGTATCGCCAAGAAATTATCATCTTTTCCGAAAGGCTCGGTCCTCGGGATCAAGAGAGCAGGAAAAAGAGTAAAAAAAGGAGGGGGAGGGAGGGGGGTTCCCAACACGACGGCATTCATCATAAAGGCAGGTACTGGGACGATCGGGAAAAGGGGGGGGGTTCTAAAAGCGGGGGGGTAAGCGGAAGAGTAACACCGGTCAGGGAGGGGTGGGAAGGAGAATGCCCCAAAGGCAGACACTTGCCCTCCTGGTCTTTAGCTCTATCTCGCGGCGAGGTTTGCCTCTTAAAAAAGCCGTTAAAACAGGGCGGGAAATCGCCGTGGATTTGTATTCCCGGCAATTTCTTGCTCCCTATTCCGACTGCAGACGTATTAAGAAGACGGAGTTCTAATCTCTCTCCTCATCGTTCGAGCTACATCAGAAGGTAGAAAAAGAAAAAGGGTAGACCAAAAGAATATCATGAACCGAAAAATCGAAAAAAAAAAAGCAAAGGGGCGGTGCGATACGACGGGGAAAAAGAGTGTGATTCTCCACATGCCGGAGCAGGGGGGACGGAACCGGGGGAAACGGGAGTGCCATTTCGTTGAGGACAGGAGGGGATTGGGGTGGGGCGTTCGGCGGATCGGGGGAACCCTGAGGAAGAAGTGCTAAAAGAACACTAAGAAGTCCAATTTGGTGAGTCACCTGGGCGGTACCACGACGCTCGCCGAGTCCAAAAAATAAAGGATGGGACATCAGAATGCAAACGAAGTTCCGAGGGTGTAAAAGTCCCGGGGGGGGGGGGAGATTCACAAGACAGGCAAAAAAACATAATTCTACGAGAAGAGGGGAAATAGATTGGTTGCATAGATTTCTATCCACTCAATCATGGGGAAAAAGACGGGCTGGAGCCGAACGTAGGACAAATCCGCGACCCGCGGCTGAACCGGATTCGACGTCGCAGCGACAAAGGGCCCATGAGGATTAAGGGGGGGTAAAAGGGGCAAGGACACCCTCGACGTTAGATCCTCGAAAAGGAAAGGGAGAGAAAACATAAAGCAGGAAAATGATTTTAGGGGTTTTGGACACGGGGAGCCCTCAAAAGCAACTGTTGTGAAAGTGGGGGAAGGGGGGAAAGAGCCATCTTCTTGTCGAAAACGATCATGGATGGAAAACTTGATTGAGGCACCCAAAACGATCCGTTCCTGGAAAGGGAGAAGATTTCTTTGTCTAAGAAAAGTTTTGTGACGTGGGGGTATGCGTTCTTTTCAAGGCCTAAGCTCAAGGGGGGGGAAAGCACGCATGAATAGAAATCTATTTGGTGCGGATGGAGGTGTACAGTACCGGGTCGCGTACATGGCGGTACGGACTCAAGTTGCTAGAAAAACTGTGAGCTAAGCTCAACAATTAGTCAAGGAAAGAAAGAGACATTGAGGGGGGGCGTGCCCATGGAAGCGTCGGGTGGCTAGGCAAGGCTTATCATCTCTCTAAGAACGTAAGGCAGGTCTGGAGTCTTAAAACTTGAAATCGTAGAAAAAAAATACGTGGTCTGAAGGAAAACGTGGGGGAGTTTGTTCCAACTTCGAACGTGGAACCTCAAAAAACCGGAGCGAGATGAGGAGCGGGGGAGACCCCCGAAAAACTGGGTAGCGCTGCCAAACTGCGAGTGATGGGGGGAAGTTGGGAGGACTCAAAGGAAGGTAGGAAAGAGCGAGTTAGCGCATTAAAGTGGGGACTTTGGTTTAAAAATGGCCCGAAAAGCAAGATCCCCCCTCTTTCTGCCGGCTGTGTCTTCTCTTAAAAAGACGAGAGACGAGTCAACGGAACGCGAGTTACTTCATCCCCAACTGCTGGTTATGACATCTGGGATTGGGAAACTGAAAAAGTCTTCACTCTCAAAAAAAAAAAAACGATTGAAAATGAAGGAGAGAAGAAGAATTTCGTGGCGAACGCCGGAGAAGGGGGATCAAATCGATTAAAAAAGGAAGCCAATTGCTTGGAGGAAAAACGGCTCGACAGAATGAGGGAAAGTCAGAGGCGGAAGCAAAGACCCACACAAGGAACCGCGAGGACGGATTGCACAAAAGTAACCCTACAGGGGGGCCTTACGCTGAGGGGGTCAGGGATCGGGTTCGTTGCTCTCCAAAGAGTGGGAACGCACTCCAACGTCCCCCTTACTCACTAGGAGGAATCGAGGTCGGGAAGGGCAGAGGAACAAATGAGACAATGCAGGTATTCTGCGGAAGGGAAAAAGGCTGCGCACCCTCCAACTTAGAGGGGGGCTAGAACCTTTGTGTAGCAATAGCGGAAAGGGTACCATCTTTCAGAAAGGGACGCTTGTGCGCGGCCGCTGTCTTTCTCAGAAGGGGAAAGCCGAATAAAGTCTCAAAAGACCTAAGAAAATCGGGACTGCGGGATTATCTGAAGGTGGTCCAACGAGCAAATACGTAAGGATCGGGCCAAAAGCACGGGCGCTTTGTACTGCGAAGTGTCGGCATGCATGGGAGTAGGGGGGCGCAGCTGAAAGGTCAGTTGGCTCTCAAAAGATTGGAGGGGGAAGGACCAAATGACTGGCAAAACTAAAAGAGGGGGGCTAGATGGGTCGAGTGATAGAATGAGTATGTTTTGGAAAGGGGGCTTAAAAAACTGGTGTAACTTGTGGGATGGAGAAAGGGCGCCAGTTCAGGAGAATTACAAGGACTTGGGAAAGGATGACGTTCGGCAAAAAAAACGAATTCTTAAAATGCAAATAGCGGAGCGATGGGGGGGGGACATAGGTCCTTGCAGGGACGCCGAATAAGGGGGGACAGAAGTGTGGAAGCGGTCAAAAAATCAACAGACGGCGACGGGGGAGAACCACGGCCCAGCAAGGGCTTCCCCGCTATTGGGGATCGTTGGAGCCGGGGGGGAAATCGTGGAAAAAGGGGAAGCCCGGAAACGCAAATTCGGCATCTCGGGAAAAAAAACAGACGACTCGCCGGGGGGGTGGGTTTATGCTATTTCCGCAATGGAATGAGGCGGGGAAACAAATGTTTCGAAAAGCATACCAAGAATCGAGGCCCTTGAAAAGGGGATCTAGTCGTCTGTGGGAAAAACAGGGGCGTGCGTGCGGCGGACTTGGAGGGCGCTAAACGAAAGAAAGGGCCACAAGAAAAGCTGGACGGGAGGGCATTGAGAAAAAACGTCTGAGTCCATATAAGAGAGGGGGAAGGACATCGGAAAGGCGCAACCTATTGTAGGGGACAGAAGTCGGCGGCGGCAGGATCGGTCCAGCTGCCTCCTTCACCTGAGAGTTAGTTCCGGGGGAAAGGGGGAAGCCCCCAACGCCCGACGCGGAGAAGAGACAGAGGGTAGATAGGGTAAGGAACCAAGCCTTCGTGTGGGGGAGAGAGGTCACCATACGTAGGGGGGGAGAAATAGAGTGGGGGGGAGAGTGAGGCCTTGGGGGGAGGTTCTAAAAGAAGTGACTCCATTAAAACCGGCCCCCCCCCCGGCCTTTCGCGGGGTGTTTTAGGGGGGGGGATCGTAGGGGCGGCTCGAGTGGGAGTAGGAGGGGGGGAGGGAATGTGGTGGTCGGGTGAGGGCAAGAGATGTAGAGGTCCAGGGGGCGGGGGAGGGGGGAGGCCCCACTGGGAAGGGAGGATGGGGCGGGGGGCAGGGACGGGTACGAGGAAAGTGGGGAGGTCGGTGGGCACGAAGTCTAAGGGAAAAAAGGCCGAAGCAAAAGGTTTGCCGGGGGGGACATCCCGGTGTCGAAAAAAGACAAATTAAAAACAAACGCGCAGTCGCATAAAAAGTCAATTCGCTGCACATCGACAAAAAAAAAGGGGGAGGAAGGTGCTTGAGGCGGAGGGGAAACAGGAGCCGACACCAGAGGTCGGGGGAAGAAGCGCGAGAGCGGGCTCTCGAAGACTGTTCAGAGAGTCAAAATATTAAGGTCGTAAAGGAGGATAAGGGAATTAAAGGAAGTGGTGATACTAAAGGGGAGTCATCCGGGGGGGGCAAGCTGCCATCAAAGAGAACTGCTGCATTCGAGGTGTGTGAGGAAGGGTCAAAAAGAGAGGCGGAAGAAGTGGGCAAGGGAAAACCGGCGTCATGGTATGGTCATCATATCGTGGCGGGTGGGGCTAAAAAAACCGGGTCTCAGACGCTGCTTGAACTCCACTTCAAAAGAGGCCGCAAGGGAACTGGAAACCTCAGAACGTATATTAGGGGGGCAGATGTCTCAGCCTTGCTTGTTGTGTACCTATAGGTGCCAAGAAGGGTCGGTCCAGTATATCGGGGGTCTCCGACTTTCAGGCTTGGGGTATACAGTGTTGCATGCTGTCTCTCCTCAGTTAGGAACAAGTAGGGTCTTTCGGATTTCTGGGGGAGGGAGGAAAAGAATGGGCCAAGCTAGGGAGAGTTCATAGGGGGTCGGGGCGTAGAAGGGAAGGGGCGGCATCTTCTCGGATGAAGGGGAGGGGGTTGAGTGAAGGGAAGGTGGAGGAGTGAAGGTTCAGGAAGAGAGGGGAAGGACAGTGATGGGGTGGGTTCGCTGGGGGAGGTGGGAAGCCAATGAAAGGGGGGTGAGTAGTAGCCGGCCTCGCCGATTTCAACGGCGGACTCTTTCTTCATTCGAAGAGGAGGAAACACCCCTGGACAAATACTTGTCTATCATTGTGGGGTCCAGGGGAAAGGGAAGGCCCGATATCGGGGTAACGAACCTTTCTTCCGGCGAGGAATATTACAAAAGAAAGTTCGAGCGAAAAGGAAAAATCTAGGCCAAAAAAGGGAATTTTCGGGTACCTATGAGAAGCCGAGGTCCCGAGTTACTCAACATCAAAGAAAAAAAGCAACGAAGCAAGGACCTTAGTAAAAGGTACCCGCAGGGGGATTCCAGGGAGAAAAATTGAAAATTGGGGCCGGGACTAGGGCAAGAAAGGGTTTGGGTGGGTTCGAACCACATACACTAAAAACTCGTTCCGATCTTATCCACAACTGTTAACGGGGGCTATGTTGCAGTGGGGTTCGGCTGGAAAGGACGCTGTAAACTACCCAAGGGAGAAGAGGGGAGAAAACCAGAGAATCTTTGATGAATACGCAATCTTCATCCCTTAAATCACCAGGGGTTCAGCAGGAAAAAAGGGAAAGGGCCAAGTAAGGGAGTATTCGATCCCACTCAGGAAGGAATCTAACTTGTCTAGGGAAACAGAACAAAACAGGAAAAATGATTTGAGGGGGGCTCACCGATTTGTGTACAAAGAGCGGGAAAAGAGGCACATGACGCTGGAGAGCAAGGGTCATGCAGGACTGCAACCGCTCAGCGCGGCAAATCATGAAAAAAGGGGCAAACTAGGGACTAAAGAGGAGCCGATTGAGGGGGAAACTCAGGGGGGTGCCCATTGGAAACAGCTCTGGCATGACGAAGTGGCCGAAAAGAAGCGCCGGGGTTCCGCGAATCACGAGGTAATGACCAGGGGATATGCTCTAGGTCGGGCCTTTCAAGTTAGAACTTGACTGATCCCGCCTAAGGAGAAAACCGGAACAACAGAGGGGACACGTGACGGGGAGATAGAGACTGAAACGACGAGGGCACTATTCGGGGGAGGTGTCTCGAAAAAGAGAGGGGTGTGCGGGAAGTCCGTCGGAAATTTGGAGAAGAAAGAGACAATGTGAGTCACGCGCGTTGGTCCGGGATTATCCGAGGAGGGAATAGTCACGCGGGGGGAACTTTCACGATAGTCATCAAAATAGAAGAGGGTAATTCTTACTTTTTGCTCGTCGTAAACCTTCAGGTACTTGGTGTAAGGATGGGAAAAAGAATGAAATCGGGGGAACATTGATAAGGGGGTCGGGAAATATGGCCACTGGGATAGATGAAGAGTCTGGGGAGCCCACCTGCGAAGTTCTGCTGATTGTCGGAGACTCACCTAGTCGCCCGGCGGGACCGTGGGGCGCGTGGGCGTCGAAGCCACGTCCACTGAAAAATCAAAAAATAAAACTACTCAAAAAAAGCAAGAGAAGGAACAGACAAAAAATACAAAAAAAAAGACACACCTCAAAAGGGTTGGTACAAAAAAAAAAAAAAAAAAAAACCACAAAAAAAACAAAAAAATGTGACACAAAAAAAAGAAACAAGAAAAAAAAAAAGAACAAGAGAAAAAGAAAAACAAACGACGAGAAAAAAAAGAACTACTCCTAAAAAAAAAAACACACCCCCAAAAAACAAGCGCGCGCCAGAAATAACAAAAAAGAAAAAAAATCACATAAGATGCGCACCATACCAACAAAAAAAAAAAAACAACAAACCAAAAAAAAAAGGAACACCAAGAACGGATCATATCCAAACAAAAAAGGAGATCAGTAAAAAAAAACGTCCCAAAAAAACCACAAAACAAAAAACACACCGGAAAAAAAACAAAAAAAAAAAAAACAACACACAAACAAAAAAACACTCATGTTGAGGAATATTACCAGGAAGACTGAAGGATTAATAGGGAGCCTTGGAACGGAAAGTGCACAGGCAGGAAGGAAAAAATTATCAGAGATTCCACAACCCCATCACTTCTCAAGGCCTTCTTGATGATAAAAAAGAAAAAAAAAGGGGTCAGACACAAAAAAAGATAATGCGATGTTGTGAAATCACGAAAGGGAAAAAAGCCAAGGAAAGGGGGATCACTTTGATGGTGGACGTCATCAAATTGAAGGAGACGTCTCCGAGTATTAAGATCTGGGCAAAAAAACCAGGAGAGGAAAGCGGTCGTGTTCACTCTCCCCTAGTTTGAGGGGGAACCGCAATGACTACCAAAGTTTAGAAATTTTGGGAGAGGGGGTATACCCTGACATAAAGGGGGAAGCCACATCAACTTCACACCCGTGCAACCACTGACTCCAGATGTGGGGGAAAGAGAAGGAAGACATCGGCTGCGGGAAAGCCGCAGGGGCAAGGGGGGCACTGGGAGAAGCAGGAAACGTGAGCACGGAATGAGTCCGCTTTTGGTGGTGATAGACGGAGATCGAGAATCTGTATCAGCTGAGAACTAGGTGTCTAGGGGGGAGGGAGGTCAAAAGAATATGGGAGGGGGTGGGGGGGGGGGGGACGGGTGGGAGGGGGGGGGGGGGGGGGGGGGGCAAACCCACAAACCCGCAGAGGTATAACAGAGGCATGATACTGAAAAAAACCACACTATAGCAAAATTAACACGGGAAGGGGATCTTATCGGACAACACGAGTTAGGGAAATGACAATGGAAGCGAGGTACCCCCGGTCTTCTTCCGCCTCAACAAATAAGGGGACTCTGCAGGGGGGTTTAGATTAATTGCAAGAGCGGCTTGCCTTAAGCCCACTGTTAAGGGACGGTCTCACAGGCCTTTGCTAAGTGTCTCACCCAACAGGAAGGGTCTCGACTGGAAATTTTATGAAGAGGAGGGGTGCCATACGTAGGTCTGAAAACTTGAATAAACGGAGGAAGGGTCTGGGCAAGGTCCGAAGAAAAAAGCGGGTGTCACCTAGGAAAGGGAGGGCAGCGGGAAGGGTACGCATCAAGGGAAAAAAAAAAAAGGGAAAATCTGAGCGGTGGGGTATCTCGTTTGGGGGGGGGGGGGGGGGGTCCTGGGGGGGGTGTGTGGGTGTGGTTGGGGGGGGGGGGGGGGGGTTTTCGGATTTCCGTGCACATCCCCCGGGGTGCCTTTCCGGGGGGAATGTATCCCCAATCTTGGGGACAGATGAATGAAGAGGGGTGCGTCTTGAACTAAAACGGGAATACAATGGGAGGGGGGGGGGGGCGAGTGTGTGGCCCTCTGGTAAGGAGGGGAGGGGGGGGGGGTGCCGTCTTCATTAGGTGGAAGGGGGGGGATCCGCGGGGCGAGGGGGGGGGGGGTGGGGGGTGGGGCCTGGGGTGGGGGGGGGGGGGGGGGGGGGGGGGGGATGGGGGAGGACAGGGGGGTGGTCTCCCCTCGGGACCGGGGGTCCTCCTAAGATTTCCTGTAAAATAAGGCAGGATTCTATCAAGTGGAGGGGGGGGTATGGGGTCAACAAGACGGAGAAACTTCTGGGAATCTAGGGAAGTGGGGAGGGTGGGGAGTGGGGGAGATTCTTCCTTTTAATTCAATCTGCTGGACGGGGGTTTGGAGAAGCGGGGGGGGGGAGAGACTTTCATCCATCACTGTCGTGGGGGGGTCATGTTGGGTCTAGCTTCAAATAGGCCCTCTCAGGAGGAAGCCTTGCGACGACCGACTCTGGAAAGATTCTGCGAGAAAAGGGGGGGGGGAAGGAGGCGTGCTGTGACGGAACATCGACACGTGTTCGTATGAGCAGGTCAATGGGGCCGCTCGCTGTAATGGGCCCGTGAAGGCTCCTCGGGGGTGGTCAAGTAAAACTGGGGTCGATTGTTCTGAGTGAGGGTCGCCAGTTTTGGGGGGGACCCTTTTGCTCGGGCATTTTTTGCGTGAAAGATGGGGGGGGGTGAGGTGGTCAATGGTTCGCCTCTCTCCTGGATGTAGCCGTAGGAAAAGGGGGAAGTACCAAAGGCCTATATTCAGAAGAATTATTCGGTGAGCACGCAAAGATAAAGAGACTTGGAAGGGGGTTCGGATCTTCAACTAGATTCTTCCGGGAACGGTTCCCTACTTACAGGTGACCTTTGGGTCCCGCGAAGATGCAAAGTGAGGGGACATCGCCAGAAAGTTAATCATCCCTGAAAAGACACTGGCAACTCCACCATTAGGCAAAAGGGAGCAAGACAAAAACTGGAGGCTCAGAAGGAATTGCATTCAGAAGGGGGAGCGAGAAAAAAGAGAATCAAAGATATTGCTATCGCATCACATTCTCACGCGTACGTACTTCAAGATACTTTTAGAGCCATCGCAATGGAGGGTCGGTTACTTGGGAATCGGTAAGCCCATATCCACTCAAGTGCTCAGGTGAAGGCAGGCTCCACTTTCGGTCCTTAGGCGGGCTGGATCTGGTGGTCGGGGGGGGGGTAGTACAATCATCTTGTTCTATTGCGGCAGGTTGGTGAGGAGAGTTAGGATCCTGACGTGCGGTTCCCTGGTGGGCTTCGTCTCTCTCGGATCATCCTGGTAGGCTTATGCGGAGGAGCGGTCGCGCGGGGCTCCGGTGGGGGTTGTCGCCCGTACAGCGCTAACTCGGGTGCGTGGAATGCCGAAACGGTTTCCATTCGGGGACACACTATCGATCCTTGTCCGGCGTTTCTTAAAGGCGTCCAAGAAAGCAGGAAGAGTTCGACTTCACTCCTCCCCAGGGGAGTAGCGGCGAGGGGGGGTGCGTGATCGTTAGATGGGACAGGGGTAAGTGTTCCTGGCCTTGAAAAAGCCGGGGAAGACAATAGTTTAAGGGGGGGCCCAATGCTTTGGGAATCTACTGGGAGATCATTGTACAGGGCGGTTTCCGGTTCTCCGCTTCCTAACGCATGAGTTGGACGGGTCTTTGGGGCAGACCAGGGGGGGTGGCTTAGGAGCGGGGTTAACTCGGACGTTACCTGGTGGCTCCTCTCTTAGGTGGGGGAGAAGGAAGGAGTGGGGCGGGGGTTTCCTATGCCCCTCAGAAGTCCTTCGGCACCAGCGAAACGAGACTCTAAGGATCAAGGGTCGTAAATCTGGAAGGGAGAGGGGTGCGGGAAAGAGGGAGGGGTGGATGGATGCCGAGAAAAGGGGGGGGAGTTTGTGCACTCGCAGGGCAAAGTCGAGGGGAAAATCTACCTTCCCCAGTGGGGACCGTTCCGCTCTTCCAGAGCTTGGTTCTCTGGAATTGCCTGCCTCAACAGAGCGATAAGTGATGAATTAGGTTCGAACTTCTTCTGGGACCATCGCGTCTTCTTCTCGCCTCCGTGGAATGGGAAAGTCAGGCCTGCCCTCGACTTAGGGGGGGGGCTCCTGTAAGGGGGGGGCGCAAGCCCTGTAGTTTGAAGGGGGTGGGGGTCCTTGCTTCGGAGCCCTCGTGGGTGGGTCTCCTTCTCTCGTGAATCGGGAAAGTGAAGGACTTCTCAAGGGGGACCTTTTAAGGGACCACGTGTTAATGTACTCTCCCCTGGATAACTATTGAGCTGGACGCGTGAAAAAATGTCGGAAACTCCAGAACTTCCAGGAAGTGGATGTTGGCGCCCAATTAGCAAAGAAAGTAGAAAAACGAGGAGGCTGCGGAGACCGACGTGAACGAAGGACATTACTGGAGACCATAACCTACGTCGGGGTGGGAGAGACTCGGGAAAAGGAGAAGGAAGAGGACTCTATCCCGCCTTCTCTCGACGTGTGTCACTTGGGGGGGTGGGGGTTTGGGGGGGCCGGGGGGGAAGAAACTAGACCTACATCAGACGCCTAAAAGCCGGTCAGAAACACCCCAGGCAGATCGAGCTCGGCGGACGTCTTTGTTGCGTACCTCTTAGCCAAAGCTGAGGAAGATCGTTGGGGCCCCGCCTTCCTGGTACCTCGCTTCGAACCGGGGAAACGAGAGGTCTATACTTCGGGGGGGACTGCTTTTCAACCTGATCCTGACGTATCTCTACATTTGCTTCAGAGACAGGACTAGGGAGCCGACTCAACAACAAAAAAACTATTCTTGGTAAAAGAGAAGAAGGCTCATGGGGGGGAAAGAGTCCGGGAAAACATGTAGAGGAGGGGGAACTAAGAAGTTTCCTCCCCTCCCTCCGGTCTCTATACCAGCACTATCTGAGCAACTTAGGAAGGGGGACCGAAATGGGGGAAAAACCAGGCTGCTTCTACTAAGCGGGCTAATCATCGAAACTTCCATGGGTTGAAGGGCTTAAGGGGCTGAAGTCTGTAGAGTCTTTCGGACCGGTAAGGGGGGACTCACCAGTAGCGCCGGAAACGCTCGGAGGAGAGAAAGTGGGGGGGGGTGTGGTTAGTAAAGAGTAGAGAGTGTACGGGGAAAATCCGACGGTTGGGGAGGGGGTAAGAAGGATCGAGCGCATCTACTTACGTCGGGGCTCGAGCGTCGAGAAGGCAGAAACCTGGAACAGGAGCTCTAAAGGGTGACTCTGGGTGCTCGAATTTGGAGTCAGGGAGCGAAAGCAACGTTTTTCCCAAAACAATCTCTAACCAAAGATCATAAAGGAAGAAACGGAATGGCCCTAAAAGCTCGTGAGACAAAAGTACGGTAATGCGGCGAGGGGCGGGGAACAAGGGAAGGAGTCGAAAAAAAGAGGAAGAAGAATTCTCCACAGGGGCTCAACGGTGCGAGGGCCCAAACATTGGTAATTCTAAAGGGCAGAGCAATAGTTGCTACCGGAAGGGGTAGTATGGTGCAGCCTGTGATCGCTTAGGGGGTAAGCGCTCGGGAGTACCGGTCCGAGTGCCCGGGGGAGAAAAAGTTTAAAGAAGCGGATCCCGGCCGCGGGGACCTAACTCTTGCACTAAGAAACTAAAAAAGGAGGGGCGAGAAGAGTATGAAGAAGATGGGGGGAGTGTCACTTAGATCACTCTTACGCGTCTTTTGGAAACAAGGGAAGATCGAGGAAAAAAAAAAAAAAAAGTTCGGGTCACACAGGGGGATGTCTTCACAGAAAGGACTCACCCAGAAATATTTCACGGGGCAACGAGACGAATTCCGGACAGAAAGAAAACGGAGGCGAAGATTCTCCCGGTACTACACGGGGCATCTCTCCGCTTCTAAGAGGAACCTTGGGGGAGGATTAAAAAAGAAACTACTTGTCCGCCAACCAGGGTTCGCTTCCAGAACCTCTGACTGGAGGGTCTAACTAGAAGGACAGGAAAGGAGGGGCTAAAAAAACGTAATCTGAGGTTTACTAGTCGGGAGGGCGTCGAGAAGCAATTTCTTTTCGGGGGGGGCGGAGCTTGGGGACGGGGGCTGGGACAGTTGTCTTAGGTCGGGAAAGCCGCCAAGCTTGGGTAGTTGTACCCAGGGGAAGCCGAGTTCGTCGGGGACAAAGCGAACAGGTCCGAGGTTTCACGTCGCGTGAACACGATCAGCGGCGAATAAAATGGCGCATTTACGGTAGGAAGACTTGGAGGGGGGCGCGACCACCGGACAGGGGTTGCCGTAAAGCGACCACTCGTCTCGCACAAGCTAGAAGGGGGGGGACGGATAATCAACCGTGTCTCTGGGAAGGCCGCATCACGACATGAGAAGGCTGCAGTCCAAGAAAGCTGATATTGAAAGACAATTCAAGGAGCTGCAAAGGGCAGAGGAGAAGAAACGAGGACGGGGGATGCGGGACTGCTGTATTCCATTACTTCCAGTGGATCCAATACATGAAGCAGAAGTCAAAGAAAAGGCTAAGAATACAGAGGGGGGGAGTAGGAATAAGAGGATCGGGAAAGGTTACTTCCAGCGGAATTTCTGTTCTCTCAGAAACTTCGTCCAGAGTCATCAAGAGATTTGAAACTTCGGGGGAGAAAAAGGAAAGAAAAGGCCGGGGGAAGGAAACAAAATGACGATCTGGAGGCTGAATCAAGGGAGTTCATAGGTTTTTTCCACGGTGTGAGGGGGCATTTTCATCCTCTCTAGGTAGATATTACCTGTTAAAAGTCGTGAAAGAAGAAGGTCGGGGGCCACAGGGGAGCCAGTTTTTCGCAATTTAACGATAGTCAATCCAGGGGGAAAGGTGGAGAAACTTATTTCCTTAAAGTTCTTCGGCTCCCGCGCTGGAAGGGCGGAAATCGGGAAGGTCCTAGTAAAGGGGAAGGTAGCGTCTCCAACAAAGAACGTACGAAGCCCAGGAACTTCATTCAAGAACATCCCGGAAGACTCCTTTGCTTTCAGGGGTAAAAAAAGGTAATGATGACAACAAGGGGGGGACCAGCACTCTATCCAAAAGACTCAAATCGGAAACACAAGGGTTATCGAAGCCGGTTTCTCGTTGGGGAGGCTAAGAGAAGGAAGTTCCAGGGCTGAGGACCGTCTCACTTCAGAAAGCAGCTATACTTTCTAATTGAAAGTGAAACTGGGGGGAGAAGGACTAAAAAACGGAGGAAAGCGGTAATAGGACATAGGTAATAAAAATCTGACCTCTGGTATACCTTTCGCAAAGGGGAACGAGAAGGAAGAAGGGCTCGAGAAGAGGATACTGGAGGGTGCATCCCGTGTACAGACGGGAGACTTTTGAATTGACTCCTGGGGGGGGGAGTAGTCGAAAGGGGGGGGGACTATAGAGGGTCAAAAGTAACAGCGTGAGAAGGGTCCGTGCCAAACATCTCGTTCGGGGGGGGGGAATTTGAGGAAAGAGGACGAATCGAAAAGGTTAAAAAACAAACAACGCGCGGAACCGCAGATTGGACGCTCAAGCGCAGTAACCTAGGAAAAGGAGAGGGCTGGAGGAAGCCGGCCATCAAACGATCGTCGGTACGGGGCGCGCGCAGAAAAAAACAGGCATCAGAAAGAAACGACAAGCGGACGGAAAAGGGGGCGCGGGGACAGGGCGCAAAAAAACGAGACCTGCTTTGGCTCGACGGTGATGACGTCCTTTGAGCTTCGAGAAAGTGAAAGGCAGGGGGTAGAAGCCCAATCACGACGCCGCCACGTCACTGGAAATGGGGGAACCCAAAAACGGGAAAACCCCGGGGATAAAGGGGAGTGCTCGCCCCATTTGATCGTGAGCTGGGGGAGGGGTGTAAAAGACCGCGGAACAGTCTATTCGCGCCAGGTCCGCTACAAGGCCATACTCTGCGGGGAGGGAAGGGAGGGAAGAAAGGGGGCGCACCCAAGGATCCGCTGCTCCGTCGTCAGGAAGGACGCTGCGCTTCCTCGCGGTCGAATCCGAAGTCCACCAGGAAACAAGGACGGGAGGGTTGGCGAAACCTTTCACTCGTATTTACTACCAGGAAAAAAAATCCTTCTCTGATCGAGCCTCCCGACTCGCGAAGGAAAAGAGGGATTTTTTGAACCGAGACCTCGGAACCACGCAGGGAGACAAAAAAGTAAAGCTCCAATTCTCGATGGTGAGGAATCTGGTACAGAAGAGAAGAAGTCATAAATTTGGGGTCTCAGCCGCCTCTCGAGAAATGTATTGCCCCGGGAGAGGGGTTGGAAAAAAAGAGAGTCGAAGAAGTTAAGGGAGGTAAAAAAAAAAAAAGGGGCTAGGACCTCAGCAGCAACGATCTCTCTCAACGGAGGGGGAAAAGATTAGCAGGAGCCTCTTACTCAGGGGGGAGACGAGAGAAAGACTGGTCGAACCGGGAGAAATTTCCATAAGAAAGCCTCTGAAGACGGAATCAGCGCGAGCGGGCCGAGCACATTCTTAGCGAACGGGGACAACCGAGGGAGGCGGGCGGAGAAACTGCCCGAGACTGGGGGGGGGTAACTTCCCAAACGTAAGGGGTCAGGGAGGGGGGAACCAAAGCATAAACGGGGATCGGGAAGAAAACGCTATCGAGCAGGAGCAGGGGTCTTCAAGGAGAAGAAGCGGTATTTGGTACCGCCGTCGAAGAGAGTCAGAGGGGGGTACAACGCGGAAGAGGCACTACTTGAGCGAGGGGGACGAAAACTAGCAGACTAGATCATCGGGGGGCGAATAGAAAAACAGAAGAGGAAAACCGTGGCGAAGTCGATGTTGGGAAGGACGGCATGGTCCATTTGTTGGGGGTGGACGAAAAAAGGCCCCGTCGCACGAGAAAGTGCAGAAACCGACCCTGCGGAATCGCCGAGAGGGGGCCTGCATGAAGGGTTTAATGGGGCAGGAGGTCTCTGGGGGGAAACGAACCTGAGAGGGGAGGAGCAGAGAAGAAAAGCTAAATCAGGCACAAGAAAAAGCGGTAGGAGGAGTCGACCCCTTGACCTAATCTCACCATAGAAAAAGTCTCAGGTTGGAGAATAGAAAAAAGGAAGGGCAGGAAAAGGGAACCGCGCGTGAATACGCTCTTTGTGAGGGAGCCGGCTTGTGTACATGCCGCATCGGGGAGGTCGAAAGGGGAAGCAGAAAGCCGCCGGGGGGAGATGCCGCGGGGTCCTTTCGAACAGGAGACATACCGGACGGCAACTCCGGAGCATAGGAAAGCTCGAAATGGTGGGGGGAAGGGACATGAAAAAAAGGGAAATATTTTTGAGAAAAAGGCCACACGAGGCCAGTAGATCGGATAACTAGCACGAGGGGAGGGGGTCAAAGGTAGCAAAGGGACGACCACAACTGAAAACGTCTACGTGAGCGAGAGGGAAGTAGACCTTTCGGGTCGGGGGGACAGGGATGGAAGGAGTGCGTACGACTTGAGTTACAATATTTGTTCGCAAGAAGAAGAAAACTGGGGGAAGAAGCGCAGGTCTGGTGCGCATGCGGGTCTCGCCCTCAGAGTACTTCCCGTCTTGTACATAACCACGATTGAACGAACCCGTGGGTGCAGGGACTCTTGCGACGTTTTAATTCTGTCCAGTGGGATTGTCATGATGGATTCCCGGGTCAGATGGAGATTAAACCCCGGAAAAATGCGGTGTGAGGGAACTAGAAAGAGGGCGTGAAACAGTTTCGGCATCCCGGGAGGGAGAGAAGCTCCACCAAGGGAGTTCCACGAGGAAGGAAAGTGAGGAAAAAAGGCCGAAGAAGGGGGCTCACGGGAACAAAAGTCTGTCTAAAGCTCTGTGCCCGGGCCCACCTGGGGGGGGCACTAAGGGAACGATGGGTCGAGAAGGGCAGATCGACCCATGAAAAAGGCTTGGAAACAGTAATCGGGACATTTCGGGATTGAGAGAAGCAGGGGAGCAGCCCGAAGCGATCGTGCCATGAAAGGTGCGCAAGGCGACAGTGGCGCGGGCACGAAAACGTGCCGACAAACCTCGAGAACGTGAGGATGGGGGGGGAGCTGAAAAAAACGCAAAATCCGAAAAAACTATAAAACGTCCCCATGAGGAGAAGGAAAAAGC
>Ga0179593_1283267_pt1 | contig 20082 bp, 23 predicted proteins | sample CZODoug2_1_08_16_FD_185931 | JGI IMG/M metagenome (GOLD analysis project Ga0179593, IMG submission 185931) | Vadose zone soil fungal communities from Angelo Coast Range Reserve, California, USA - CZODoug2_1_08_16fungal (PacBio error correction) | ecosystem: Environmental > Terrestrial > Soil >...
CCTCAGGAAAGGGGAGAGCAGACGGGCAAAGGGTAAGAACCCAGCCCCGATGGACAGAAAGATTTAGAGGGAAAAGGGGCCGAACAACAAAAACCGCAACAACATAATAAAAGAGTCAACAGAAAAGAAGAATAAGCTCAAACGGTAGCAGACTGTTACGTAGAGTCCGTACTAATTTTGGACCGGAAAAGGGGTAGGAGGGGGCCTCGCAGGGGATGAAAGACGGAAAAGAAGAGCTAGTCATGGGTAGGATCCAGCGCTCCAAGAAAAAGGGTCGGAAGAGAAAAAAAACCTCAAGGGTGAGGAAGAAACAGATGCATAGCACAGGGTGACGAACGCCTGGCAAAAACTCAGGAACGAAGTATCGCACGGAATCCGAGGCCAGAAGAAAAGCCGGTAAAATAGACGGGACCCGGTGAAGAGGCTTCGTGCAGGGAGTAACGAAGCGGAAGGGTCAAAAGGGCGCGGTGGGATGGGTCACTGGACCAACTCCCGCCCAGCGCCTAGGTCACGGAGGCGTTAGTCCGCGACAACCGGACGTAATGAAGAGGTCAAGCAAAGGCTGATAAAAAAAACAACGCGACAAGGAATACGTCTATGCGACCCCTGATCAAAAAAAGGACTCCCAATATGAATCAGCCGGGAGAAAGGGGATCAAAGCAGCTAGGTCGGCGGGCTGGACGCACATGTGGGCGTGCTCACGCTACAGAAACGGAAACCAAAGGGAGAAAATGCGAGAGACGGCTGGCAAGGATTTGGGTAAACCTGAAAACCCTGCGTCCGCCAAGGGTCCTGAAGGAACTCCAGCTCACGTTCTCCTGAAACCCTAAACACCAACAACACAAACCCCCAAAAAAAAAACAAAAAAAAAAAAAAAAAAAGCCCCCCCCCCACCCCCCCCCCCCCCCTCAAACACCACACAAACCCACCCAACCAAAAACCAACCCAAACCCCCCAAATTCGCAACTTCCAAAAATCGGAGAGGAAAAAGGGCGCCAGAAAGGAAAAAGGGGGGGTTTCTACCCTCGCCTTGTCAAAGGTCAGGGCGAAGGGAGATGTCGTGCGTGAAGAGGCCTGACGTCCCCTGAAAGGAGTTCTCCGAGGGGGAGAAGGGGGGGAGGGGATGCTGCCGAGGAATCCTGAGACAACTAAACAGGTCACCAAGATTTCGAAAAAGATCACCGAGACAATCACAGATTCGCCCACCGGCAGGAGGGAGAGGTTGAGGGAGCAAAGTCGGGGGAAAAAAGGTCTTAGAAAGCAAAGGTCGGCGCGTGCTGAACGTCACGCAAGGAGGTGCCACATAGAGAGCAGGAAACGTGCCAAACAGTGCCGCAAGTAAACATGGCCAGGCACAGGAATAGAACCTGCGAGCCAGGAAGGAATGAGGAACAGGGGGGGAGACTCCTTTAGGGGGGAAAACGGAAAAGGTCGAAAATGCCGAAAAAGTGAGGGAGAGGAAAGGCGGACCTGCGCATGGCAGACGGAGGTTGACCGCCCTCGGGAGGTGAAACATTTCATTAAGGAGGAAGGGCTATGGGAGGGGAAAAAAATGGACGCAGCGAAAAAAAAGTTGAAACAAACGGTGAGGGATCGCGTTAAGAACGAGAGGAGACGCAAAGGGGGGGGAAGGGAAAGGAAGTGGTGAGCCAAAAGGAACCAAAGACGGAGCAAGCTCTTTCATGGTCGTGTGCCCCCCGCAACGTCAAGAAACTCTGGCTGTTTCAGCGGAAATGCCCATTAAACAGAGAAGGAAAGACTAAAATTCAAAACGCTGAGGGGAAAGGGGGAGCCCTTCCCGCTGAACGAAAAAGCTGACAGAAGGAAGCTCCCGTACCATGAGAGGGGGGTAATCCCAAGGAAGACGACCTGGGGGGGTTAATTCAATTCCCAAAACCTCCGCACGGAGTATACCGGCCGTTCCGACGGGGTGTTCCTAAGGGGGGATCTTCAAGAGCCCATGATGGACTGGGAAGGTCGGACTCTTGTGACCTAGAAAGGGGGGGCGTGTGGCTTGAAAAGCCAGGGTTCCATGTCCGGCAAACTGGAGGGGGGAAGAGAAAGTACGCCGCAATCGGAAAACGTTTGACGGGGACCTTCGGGACGGGACAAAAGAGAATTAAAAACGGAAAGGGGGGTTGGGGACGTCGGAATGTTTAGACGTTGTCCTGCCGACGACAAAGGGGGTGTAGACCAGTCGGCACCGTGCAGCCAGATGTGTAGGTGATGCGCTGAGATGCGGGCGCCACCGGTTGTGAAAGGGAAGGGGGTGGTGGAAAAGCGGGTGAGGGTGGGGGTTCTGCACGGAGGCGGAGGCAGGGCTTCCAAACCGGAATGGACGGACGGCAGAGCAATAGAGGAGATGAGGAAAGAAAAAAACACACGATCATCGTGACAAAGAATCAAGCGCCAGCGGAACGGAAGTAAGGAAAGGGAAACCACCGAACAAAAAAAAAGCCGTCGTATTCACCGGCAGAGAGTAGCCCGGGGCTCGGAAGCGAGCCGGCCACGGCACACGCAGTTCCCGCGCCTTAGCGAAGACAACAAAAAAGGATGGGGGGGAAAATAGAGAGATAGGACTTATTAGGAACTGCAGAAGGGTGAAACGAGGGAAAGAACGCCCCGGAACAAAAAAAAAGGTCAGTGAGCCGCTTAGGAAGGTTTTGTCTGCAACTTTCGAGGTGGCGGGTTACCTCTCATGATCCCCAAACCTTCCGAAAAAAAGGGCGCCGCGAGGCGGGAAATCGAGTTGAGGGGGGGAAATAAAGAAGACTGAGGCGGAAGGAGCGGAAGTCCAAGGTTTGAACCCTCTCCTCACAGGCAAGAAAACCTCAAACAGGAGACGGGCAGAAAACGAAAAGACTACACGGTTTCCGACAAATCTACTATCCTCCCAAAACCAAAATTAAAAGATGAACAAAAAAGGGGGGGAAAAAAGCAAGGGCTCAGGAAAGAAACGTCTCAAAACGACGTTCAAAAACGCGGCAGGCGGGAATCAGAAAGGATGGTCCTACGACTGGGCCTTCATAATGAACGTGTGCGAGGGAGTCGGGGTGTCCCGGAGAAGGACCCGCCAGATGGGAAAACCTGAAGAAAAAAAAGCAACAAGAAAAACGGCGAAGGGAATACTGCTTAACCCCTCCTTGAAGGGGGGGCAAAAAGCGACGAAAAGAAAAACCAACCTGAACCGGAGGGGGGGGGGCATCCGCACCCCAAAGGAACCTATCATCACATAACATGAAGGGGAATGCAGAAAATATCTTGGATAGAAGGAAAAAAGGAAAGCAGCTAGAGAGCGGCGAAAAAATCGCCGAAACAAGTATTACTACATGGCATCGCGCGCATCCCGCAGCAAGGGCACCTTCGCTCTCAGCACGAGAAGTTCTCTTAAATGACAAAAGGAAACCTGCCAAAAGACTCTTCTAACAAGCTCCCCGCTGGGCGAAAACTGAAGAGGACTCAAAGCGAAGGGGGGAGTCAGTGCAACGCCAGTCGTCAAACCACGGCGGGGAAAAAGTGTTGAGGGGAAAAGGCAGCGTCACATGGAATGACAACTCCATCGAGAAGGAAGGCAGTTAACGCAACGACGGCAAAGTCGTCCAGCCGTGCAACTTCGGCCCAGAATCTCCCAAAGAAACTACCCCCTGGGACGGGGAGAACGTGAGGCCTTGGGGGGAAAAACCCTACAGAGAGAACACACCTAAGGTCCAAACATTCCTGGCTGAAGCGCCTGTAAGGGCTTCAGGAAGTGCAGACGTTGTGCCCTCCGGGAAAAGGGTTGACTTAAGGGTATGAAAACAGAAGTGAAATGGAGGGGGCTTTCAAAGCACCGCAAGGGACGGCGTCGAATCGCCTGTTCAGAAGGAAGATACGCCCGCAAAGAAACGGCGGGTCTAGGAGGAGGTTCTATGGGCGGAGAGTGTCGCAAGCAGGTCGGGGAGAAAAGGACCTCTCGGGGGAAAATCCCGGAAGCGTACATCCCAACACAAGAGGCCCCTCGAGGGCAAAGACAAATAGAGGGGGGACAAAGGAAAGGGGTGCACGAAGACCTCGACTACGACATACTCCGGCACGCGAACCTGGTAAAACAAAGGCATTGATTTAAGAACTGGGAGGTAAAGGCATTGGATGGGGGATGGCGATCTTGCGCGAGGTTTTTGCAAGCCGGGGAGCTGGAGTTACCCTGAAAAATCAAGACGCTCGGGAGGACGGGGAGAGACAAAATAGGGAACAGAGGGAATAGCAGGTTCGAGGAGGGGCAGTTAGGTCGCGCCACAGCCCACATGTGACGTGGGAAAAGCAACCAAAATAAGACAGCCTCGGCGTGGATCCTCGGGGAGAAACTCTCAAGAGGCAATGATTGGGCGAAAAAAGATCGAGTGAAGAAAAAAAGGAGGGCAATGGGGGAGGTAGGGATCAGAGAATGAGTCGGAATTACTTGCAGGTCCGTAATGGAACGCACAAAAGGAAAGTCGAAGCGGGGGAGGGGATTGGAAGGAGCCGGAGAAAAATGGCCTAGACAAACTTCGAAACCAATCGGCAAAGGAACTTGAGGGACACTAGAGAGGAACGACAAGAGTAAAAAAAAACTTGACACGGTCTCGTAATTATCTATCTCGGCGACGCTGAATAAGGGGGGAGATACGGCCGAAAAAGAGGACCAGCCAAAAAAATCGGCTACTTCCCTGGGACACCCCAAGCATGGGGCGCGATTCTAAAATCTAACGACAAAAAAAACACCACTCGACAAACCGCGCGAATGGAACAGACCCGAGCCCGGCCAGGTAAAAAAGAAAAAAGCGGGGGGGCAAAACTCCGATAAAGAGGTCGGGGGGGGCACCGGAGGCGTGTCACCCCCCTCCCGGACCGCTACCTATACTAGAAAACGCTGCTAAAAGGATGGGAGGTGGAGCAGAGGGGGGGGGGGGGAATTGGATTTTAAGGGGGGGCTGACCCGTTTTTCATCGCAAGGACCAACAGCTCAACAGTTTCAACAGGAAGAACACAAAAAGGGGCGGGATGGAATGACCGTCCTTCAACGGAAGCTCGACCCTGAACGGGCGAGAGAGCGAAAAAAACGAGGAGGAAAAACAGGGGATCGCAGCCAAAGAAGGAGCAGAAGAAGGGAGGACTAATAAGACCGAGCTAGACAGGGGTAGAGGGGGACCATGCTCCTCTCACGAAAGGGGGGGTAACAAAAAAAAAAAAAAAAAAAAAAGGAACACGAAGACGCGTCCACGACCCTCCGCCCAAAGAATAGAAAGAAGCAGTTTGTTCAGTAAAAAGTGAGGGGGGGCCGTGGGGGAAAAACAACTGTGCGAAAATCTGCCGGCCGCGAGGAGGGCGGGAATCTGGGAAGCAAGACCCTGAGAACCTGAGACGGAGGTGAGGTTCCAGAACGATGCGGAGGGCGAGGGAGCGGAAGCTCAGTGCTGGAAGGGACCGTCCCCATCGGCAATGAAATCAACAAAGTGGCGGCTAAACCGGTCAAACTAAAAAAGTCCTCCTCACCCACTGAAAAGGCAGCACGGAAAAAAGAATCAGGACGCCGTGAACTACTCATCATCACTCACGTCGCGTCGTACTTGAGAGTCCTCAATCAAAAATAACTGTTGTAGGGACACCGGGAGTGGGAAGGGGGCAACGGAAAAAAAACAACAAAAGATCGACGGCGTCGGCGGGAGGGGCGGCGAAGGCCTGCCGTAATAAAAAACTATTGGACTGACGGATCTGATCAAAATCAAGAACGAGAAAACAAAGGACAAGCTAGACGTAGCCAAGCAAGAAACTCCCAGCCTGCGGAAGCGGTCGCCGCGTAGAAAAAGGACACGTCGAGCGGAAAAAAACACGTGGGAGTTGCAAAGAACCGGCAAAGCCGGAGAACAATGCGAGGCCTAGGGGTGGTGAGGGGGGGGGGGGGGGGGGGGGGGGGGGGGGAGGGGGTGGGGGGGGGGGGGTGGGGGGGGGGGGGGGGGGGGGGGTGGGACGATCCTTCAGAAAAATCCGAAAGGGAAGAGTAAATACCAGCTCCCGAGTAATCCAAACGCCGCCCAATAGACGCCAGCAAAGACCCAATCGAGGATTGAAGTTCGAAAAATGCCCGCGGGGGGGGGCTAAAAGCGAAGTCGCGTTTCATCCCAGAAGTCGAGTTCGTGCCCTCACCGGGCTTGCCCTTCAAGGGCCGGAAAGGGGAGGGTGGAAGGAATTAAAACTTTAAAGGAGGAAAAGAAGATAAGAACGACAGTCCCTTGGTCCCCATACTGGCGAACGACCTATACCAAGAAAAAAGGGTCTAAAAAACCTGAGAGTCTGGGAGCGTACGGCCGTTCAGAAAAGGGAGTAGCAATCTACCCTTATGGGGTGAAAATAGAAGACTAAACCCGCCCTTAGCTGACACGGCCTTGCACTCGAACTACTTCCTAAAAACGGGGACAAACTTAAAGCCGCCGCCCCAAAACGGGCCAGGCCCCAGGAGCCAGGAAGAGGAGCAAGTAGAAGGGAACGAGGAGTGAAAAAGTGGGCTCTCCAAAAGAGAGGTTTGGAAAATGCCAGAAAGGTAGGAGGGTGTACCCTAAGGGGGGAAATGGCGGAGGAAGGAGCGGCCCCGGGTACTGCAATACACGTTAAATAACTTTGCTTACCACCCGGGTGGGTTGAAAAGAGGAGAGGAGGGAGATGGAGGGTCAGGATGGGACGTACGTCCACAGAAAGTGGGGCCAAAAACCTTGTGTAAAAAAGCTGGTCGGGGGAAGGCAATAGGGAGAAAACGCGCTCTGGAAGATTAAGGATGGAGCCCAGCGGGGTACACCGGGGAAGGGGGGGGTTTTAAAGTGGACGGAGGGGGCGGGCTTAAAAAAGGAAAAGGGGGAAAACGGCAAAACCTGGTCGCGTTACGAGGCCCAAGCTCCGCGTGCTCGAGCTGCGGCAGGTCGGAAACGGATGTACCGTCGATCGAACGTCCAGGAGGAACGTCTGGACAAGAGAAGACGCCGACATGATCTTTGATCAAGGAGGGGGTAGGATGAAGGGGGAAGCCTTGGGGTGAAGGCGATACCAACACCCCGCCGGAGACAGTGCCGTTCCGGGCCGTGGTAAGTAAAGGGGTGAAAAAGCAGGTTAGAGCCCAGTATAGGGGTATTCTTCGAGAAGAACAGTGGTCGGGTTGAGTCCCGTAAATCATGGGAAAACGGCAAGAACTGCGTGACAGCGCTAAGAGTAAACGACCGACCTCGTACAAAACTGTTTGACTGCAAAGGGGACGTCAGCGACAAATGAGAACGCACGCCGAGTTGGGGGGGGAAATCGAAGAATGCTTGAAGGCGACAGGGGAGGGTGTAGAACCCCAGGTCCTTCAAAGGAAAATCCAAATTGGGGGGGTCAGAAAGAATGGGGACGGGAAGGTTTAGGGAAGGGTGTGAACAGCCGATGGTTTGAGTTCTTGCACTGGCTGCTTCGGAGTCGAGGACCTTGAAAAAGGGTACAAGTTAAGGGAAGGAGCAGGGCTAGGAACACAAAGAAACGAAATCAAAACCGAAGGGACATGCGAAGAAGACGGGGGCTCAGGAGAGGTACCCACACGAGAAAGAGGGAAAAGGCCGACCACCTGAAAAACGTATCGTAGCCAAGGGAGGAAGAACCGCGCCACAAAAAAGGCACACGCAAGGAGGAAAATTATAGAAGAAAAAAACAAAGGAGGAAAAAGAAGAAGAGTAAGCTGGCTTCAGGGGAAAGGCGTGTGCCGTGGCCGGGCGCGGGGAGTCTGACGCTGGAAAATAGCAAACAGACGCTCAGGGGACAGGACCAGAGGAGGGACTTTGGAAAAGCGGGAAAGGGTTAGGGGTACCGCTCATGAGGCCCCGAACCGCTGGCGCGTCAAGCTCGCGGTCAAGAGGATAAAAAAAGTTGCTGGGGGGAAGGGCCATCATCCATAGAAATAGAAGGGAGGCGGCCGGCCTTAAACGCGAAAAAAAGCCGCACAAAAATGGCCAAAAAAAAAAAAACTCATCGGACCCTGCCATATCCCTAAAACTCCGTCCTACAAAATGGGGGGAAGGGGAAAGCCTAAAAGAAAAAACCCGCACAATTCTGGATGCACGGGAAATGGGGGTACTAACAAAGCCATTTCGTCGAGCAGGAAGTCTACAAGAAGACGACGTTCACACCGGCGTGAAGACAAGAAGAAACTTAAGACGACTGTGACGAAACAAGCGTGTACGAGTGAGAAGGGAGGGAAACGTGAATAGAGACACGAAGTTCAGAGGGAACCTTAAGCCCGATACCACCGCTCAGGCCTACTGGAAGAAAGGAAAAAAGAAGGAATTCGAAGCAAGCAAGCGACGCACAAGCAAGAAAAAGTCCAAACGACTGCGGAGTGGTGGTCATCCGCAGGAACCCCAAAAAACAGAAAAAAACCGGATAGAGGGGAATCACCGAAGTAGAGAAACGATTCATGAGGAAAGTCCCGACTTTACCAGCCCGATTCGTCAGGGGCGACACCCTCGAACCATTAGGACAGACATCAGCAGGAAAAAGCGTCGTCTCATGGCAAAACAAAAGACAGCGGAACTGGGAGCACCAGTTGAGGTGGGGCAGCGGAACCCTGCCAGAGATTCAAAACGAAAAGGGGGGGGGCATCAAACTCTTGTCAGAAAAAGTCATATGGTCAAAGAGAACATAATTTGTAGACGCTGAGCACGTAACCAGGAGGGTCCCAACAATGTGAGGGAAAACCAACGGGAAGTGAAAAAAAAAAAGTCAAGGACTGAAACATGAACTGAAGAGTCAGAAAAACTAAAAGACGACGCAAACGACGGGACGGCGATGGTTCCTGAAAACAAGAATCCGGCATAAATACGAACGTGTAACAGACGAGGCGGCCTGTTACAATACGAGGAGAGCACTTCCGAAATAGGGAAGACGTAAAAGCTCCAAGAGAAATGGGGGCGATGGGGGCCGGCGGCCGGGGAGGGGACCACGCAGGGGGGTGGTCACTTTGTAGGCAAGGTGAAAAGGGAAGGGGCAGGCCGGGGAGAATTGGGTCCAAGCACGATAGGTACCGGACGGGGATAAGCCCTTGGAAAAGGAAGATACGACTCAAAAGAACGAACACCGAGGAAGTTGGGCAATAGAACTTTATGGTACATCTCCACTTAGATCCTGCACAAGGTCGGGTGCAAAGCCAACAGGAGGAGAGAGAGAAGGGAAAAGGGAAAAGCAAAACGCACCCTCACGTTCAATGAAATGAAGGAATTCACGGCCCGAAAAGAGAGACTTCGACATGAAAAACTCCGGGGAGAAAAAAAAGGAGGCGCATTAATGCGGGAAACGGGAGGCATAACTCAATTGGGCAGTCGCAAATTGCGAAAGGGCGCCGGAAGCGGGGAAGGCAGATCCGGGCGCGCCTGTACTGTTTCGCAGGAACACAAAAAAAAACATTGGCCGAGGGGGGGGACATCGAGTTCGGGCTTAGGGTCGGGGGAGAAAACGATGTGTGATTCACACCGAGACAGCTTCTGAGTGTTAACACGGCGAAACAGCTTAGCAGGTTGGCCTATAAGGTGAATAATGGTCTGGGGGAAAACGATCCGAAGAGAAAACTTAGGGGGATCAGGATGCAGCGGAAATCGAAGGAATTACGGCCCTTGCGACCCCCGCAGAAAAGGACTGACAGGGGAGCTGCTGTTGTCCGGAGAAGTAGCCACAGAAGAAACCAAAGGGAAACAAACAGAAGCGCTTGATTTTCGGGGAAGGAGATGAAAAAGAGAGAAGAATGATAGTCGTGAAGCTAGGTGACATGAGATAGGCGGCGCTGGATCCGGACGTGGTGAGAGGGGCCGGCGTGTTACAGTAGTGCACACACAAATTGCTAAAGACGATGGGGGCCAGCGGACTAGCCTGATGGGAGTCTAAACTAGAAACTCACCCCCAGCGAAGCGCCTGGGGGAAATCCGGAAAAAAAGAAGCGTAAGCCGCGGGGGGGATGCAAAATTTAAAAACCAGACACTACGCGAGGCGTCGACCACTTCGGAGGGCAAACAACGGTTCACTTCAAGAAGAAAAAACCAGGCTAACCAAGGAGCGTTTGAGGGGCGGAATGGGGAAATACGCGCTTATGGAGTGAAGGGTCTGGAAAGTTTCGTGAAGAAAAGGAGCCAGCTAAAATGAACCCGTCCCGTGACCTCTAGCTGGCAGGGCCGGAATGAAAAAGGGTCACTAAACGATGCTAGAAGAATATCGTAAAGGGCAGGATCTTCGCAAAGGAGGGGGAAAAGGAGAGGATCGTGGAATTCTTAGCGGTCGAGCATCGTCATTAGTGGGGTGCGGACATCCCTAACTCAAAGAAGAGGTTACGAAGGGGGGGAATGGGAAAGCAACTGGTTTCATGAGCAACAAAAAGTGCAAAGACCCCCCATGAAGGCTAGGAAACGAAAACTAAGAAAGGACAAAAAACCAAATATAAAAGGGGTTAGAAGTACTTGAAATAAAGGAAGTTTACCTACGCCGGTTACGAATCTTCCGGGTCCACTGGCATGAAAAATCGGCAGCGCAAGTCGTGAAGGATAGGTCGGTTTACAGGGACTATCGGCAGGGCGATTATGGAGGAAGAATTCCCCCTAGACCAGGAGTTCAAATCGGGGGGGGAACGCCAGGGGGCGTGTCCGGGTGGGGGGAAAAAATCAACGTCCCTTTCCGAGCACAAAAGAAAAGTACGACTATCGACGATTCGGCACCGGGAGAAGGACCTATCGAAGAAAGAAGGATCAGCTTCAAGGGTGAGTTGCAAAAAAGGATCAGAGGTGATGGCGGACGTAAGGGGATTAAATGGTGCTGGCGCCCCTGCCCCCAGGCGCCTCGACGAAGAATACTTGAGTCGAGAAGACACCGAGTCAAGAGGGGAAGATCTGACACAAGGAGAGAAAAGCCTCTTCAACATACCCGGATCCCACGCTAAAAACAAGACGAATCTATATGAAAGGAGGGAAAATCCCGCTAAGAGGGAACACTGGTGGAGTTCAGCCTCTACCGAAGCCTGAGAGAAAAGGAGAGATCGGAACTTAGTTTGGGGCGCTGACATAAAAGAAAAAAAAAAAACACCCGTCCGTCCGCGCTGGAACGTGAAGTGAATCCCGATTATTCAAACGCAAAGAGAAAGATCGCCAGCAAAGGGGAGGGAAATGGAAAAATGACGGCCATAAATGCCACCTTGTTACACGGTCGCCGGGTCAGGGGCATGTCGAAGTCGAGAGGGTTCGGCTGGCGGAAACCATCTGCCGCAGAGGTGCGGTCTTTTGCGGGTCCGAGGCAGGAGGAGAAAAACGAAACCGTAAGGGGACCGACCTTCTAAAGCAGCGCACAAAGAACAGGATTAGCCCACGCAGCGCGAGTTGAATGCTGAGACGGGTAATGGAAAAACAGATTGAGCAAAGGAAAAGGTGATTCGCGTGGGGGGGGGCCCCGCCGACCACGGCATGGGGAACTCGAAAAGTAATTACGAAACAGGGGACCCCGGAGGCCTCCAGAACCGCCGCCATAAACAGGAGACAGAAACATGGTCCTCTGACAAGCGGTAAACTATTTATGGGGAAAGTTTCAGCACCCGTGGGGAAAAGTACATAGGGTCCGGCGTTCCCGAATGGGTCCGTCCTTATTAGAAGAGGCGGCCCGCGGTCACGGAAAAGTTGGCCCGGAGCGGTCAAAAAAAGAATGACTTGCAAGGGGTAGAGGGTTGGGTCAAAAGAACTTGACTCGCATTCGCAAGCACGTGGAAACGCAAGTGGGCGAAAAGGGAGAGCGTGAAGAAATCGCCAGCCGAAGCATGAGAAGATAAGTTTCATCAAAAGGCAGGAAAAACGTTTTCTGTGTTTGAGGCAGCTTCTGGGGGTATCTGGGGGGGGGAACAATCAAAATGTCGCAACACGGCCCCGCGTGCTGGGGGAAAGAAGTTGGAACAAACAAGTGGGAGGTGAAGGAGAGACATTAAGGGGAGAATGGGAGGCTATTTTTTCGACCGCGCTGACATCCTACCAGTAGGGTGGGACGCGAAGGGGTGGGGGGGGGGGGGGGGGGGGTGGCAGGGGAGGGAGGGGGGGGGGGGGGGGGGGGGGGGGGAGGGGGGGGGGGGGGGGGGGGGGGGGGGGGGGGGAGGGGGGGGGTGGGGGGGGGGGGGGGGGGGGGGGGGGGGGGGGGGGGGGGGGGGGGGGGGGGGGGGGGGGGGGGGGGGCCATGAAGAGGGGGGTCCGGCGGTGGGAAAGGGAAGTTAATCCGGGTTCACTACTGGTGGGGTGTCCCAGTCGGAGAAAACTCCGCCGTAGGAAAGGGGGGCTTCCGGGACCTGTTCCGTCTAATTGGGGGGAAGCTTCACAAAAAAGAATGGAGTGTAAGTGACGTATAAAGGGGGGGACGGGGGGGGGACGGTTGCTTTGCACTAGCGATCTAACATTCCGGCAAGGACTTGCGTGGAAAAAATCATCAAAGAAAGCGAGGCGGACTGGGTTACGGGGCAACCGTCGTCGGACGAACCAGAAGGTTTGAGTGAAGAAAAAAATCAGGAGGGGGGGGGGGGAAACGGTCAGGTGGGGGAGGGGACCTGCGCGAGGTAACACCCCGTCGGGAAAGGGAAATCCATTAAGGGGGTGGGTAGAGCGTCGAGGAGGGCGGCACGGTGGAGACTTAGTGGGTTTGGTCTTTAAACAGGATTGGGGGGGGGGGGGGTGTCGGGAAAAGGTGATTCGGTGAAGGGGGGAATCTGGACGGCCGGCAGAAGGCAGTCACATTTTTAGGGAAAAGGAAAGGGAAAAGTCACCAAAGGGGACTAGAAAAAAGCGGGGGAAAGAAGAACGGACCCGGGAAAAGGGGTGGCCAGGAGAGACAAACCAACATAGAAGATAGAAAAAAAAGGAAGGGAAGTATCACCGTCACCCGAGAGTCTCAACCAAGGGAGGGAGAAAAGGGAACCGGCCCAAAAAAGTTTAACCTAATGCAAGACCTATAAAAAAAGAAAGGAGTAGGGAAAAAGAGGAAGAAAAAAGCGGCTTCGGGAACTGCGTGTGCCTGCGTGCGGGAGTTTCTAGCTGGATGGATAGGGTTCTACTCTTCGCAACCGGGGGCCGGCACGCATCACGGTTCAAGGAAACCGGAAAAACCTTTGGATGACGGAAAGAGCGATTTGGTGTGTTGGGTTTTTTCGGGGGGTACCGGCCACGGCTTACACGGAGCGAAGGGCTCGGAGGAGCTGATCGAGGTGCGGGGTGATTGCAAATCATAACGCCATACTAATGACCTGCTAGGAGAAGTCAAAGATCCGCGAAGACCGGAACACGACTCCAGTGCAAAAACCTAAACAAATCGGCCTGGGGCAAAAAATAAAAAAGCGGAGTACAAACTTTTCCGAACAGAATCGAAAAAAGCTCCGACCCCAATTACGGGGGAAAGGAAGACTGTGGATCTAAAAAAACAGACCGTTCGAAACGAAGCCGAAGAAACCGGCGGGGGGAGGGAGCAGAACAGTGTTCGCCGAACGTCCGAAAGAAAAGTCAGAACGAGGGCGTCGTGTGAAAACAGAGAAGTAGCTTCCCGCCATTGCACACTTTTCCAAGGGGACTGATCGACGAGAAACGACAGGCTACAGGCAGGCAAGGAAGGGAAACCGCATCCGGGCTCGAGAGGCACCAGTATACGACAAAATCAAGGGAAAAAGGGACATGTCGACGACGGCGGAGGGGGGGGGGCACAGAAACCTCGAACCGTATCATCGCCTCGTACGGGTACTTAAAGACAACTAATCATTAGGGAGGGAAAAAGTTCCCGACTGTCCACGTCAGCTTAAAAAACGGAATAAAAACCCGAGTATGCACTTCCAAAAAGGAGCATCTGAGGGTACGAAAGGACGGATTCAATTTCACTCGGAACGGGGAACGGCTGAACGGGGGACGGGGCGAAAACACCTGGTAAGCATCAGGGGGGGAGCAAAAAACAGGGGTCTACAGGGCAAGACCTTAATTTTAGAACAGAAGAGGAGAAAATCTACGTCACGCAGTCCAGTAGGACCACACTAAGGGGCCAAAAGGTTCGGAACACTCCTCCCAGGTAAATACCAGGCCAACTTAACGACAGGGAGACACTTGAATAGTTCAAATAACGGGGTTACGTCGTAAATTGGGAGTAGCCGCCGGGCCACGGGGAAGCAGAGAACTCGACTCCCTCCAGGCCCCAAGAAAGGGAACGAAAAGAGAGACCTTCGGGGACTTTTCCCAAACATACGAGGGCACGGGGAAAAGAAATCTTTACCCCAGACAGTCTGGATCCGGGGGGCGGCCCTCTCTCAATGGGAAGGGAAGGGATGGCTGCTTCTGAAAAGACTGTTGTCACGACCGCAGGTACGTGAAAGGCAAGGGCCGTGGCCCGAGGGCGGGTGAAAAGGCTCACTTCTCATTAACTTTTCTGAGGGGGAAACGGGGGGAAAAAGGGGCGACGCAGACGTAATCTACGAAACCCAAATCGACGAGAAGGTTACTATAAGGGGTGTTCGAGCCGCTGAGTTGCAAGCAGTAAAAGGGGAAGGGCGCGTCGAGTCCGGAGGAAAGGAATTACACAACGAAAAAGTACCGCAAACACCCTCGCGGCATAACAAGGAGGAAAGTCAAGGAAAAGGCACGAAACTAATGCGACAGAACAGGACACTGCAGTAAAAGGTCTAAGTGATTGGCAAACTTGCTTCATGACGCGATGTGCATACTGGGGTCTATAGCTAGAGAGTGGGAAGGAAAGGATAGGGAGGTAAGCTGAGCCACGGGGTCGCAACCGGGAGGGTAGGCAGTCGTACAAAACAGAAAAGAAGGAACTCTTAATAGAGGTTCGAGCGGCAAATTGGCTCGGGCGCAATGCAACCCCATGTGGGGGGGGTGGTACATACTCGACGACGCCGGTCTTTAAAGCTCCGCGACCGCTTCTCGAAGTGTTGGTGAGAGGAGCTGGGGGAGCGTCGATTGAACGTGCCCTGGTAGAAGCTTGCGGGATCAACCGCGGAAATACTAAGGAATTACGGAAATAATACGGGGAAAAAACAGCGCAGCCTAGGAAGAGGAATCAGACTGGGGCAGCAGGTGGCTTCCGTCCTCCACCAAAACCTCTTCTCACCCAGAAAAACATAAGAATGTCTGTCAACTTGAACGACAATGAGCAAAGGATTATGGTTGGTTCAAGTCTCAGTTAAATTATCGGGAAATCGGCACGATGGCACGTGGGTGAGGTCTTAACGGGTCAAATCTTTGGGGAAAAAATTCAAAACTGGATACTGTTCCATTTACTCCTGAGAAGGGATCTTTCACGACTACATATCCCTACTCTAATGCTCCGAGAATACCTACCCGGGACCGGACGAATGCTGCGGGAAAGATTTTTCTACTACGTCCTAGGAGACTCGTGGATGGGAACGCTTAAGGCTTTCCAAACGGAAGCACGGCCGCTACTAGTCTTCTAAAAAAAAAACCGGTATGCTAACGGGCGTGGAACAGGAGGGGCAGTGTAGACTCGTCTTCCTGGCTGACCCAGGGAGGGAAAGCACGGAGACCATCAACTTCCACGCGTCAGAGACGTGGGCTTTCTTGTTTACACAAGGAAGACCTTAAAAAGGGCCTATGCTAACAGAAACCGTTAGGCGATCTCGCTAAAAAAACGGGATGAGAAAGAGGATCCTGGAAGTAACAGTTCTAGATCATTAAGGGAAAGGGGGCAATGGGAGCAAGGCCAGAACTCACGAAAGTGAGGAGGAGGTCCATCGCACGGTCACTAACCTTTTGCACCCAAAAAAAGAAGTCCACATCCCAGCTCGGCCAACTATCAGAGAAGGATCAATGTGTTCGTAATTCAGGGGACTTGGCCTTGTTACCTCGCCGTTTCTAAACGCCTCTAGGCGCGAATGGGCAATCCAGAGAGAAGGCTCGGGGGGTCTTATGGGCAAAAGGGGACAAAATAAAGCTGGACGGGAGGTAGGCTAGAATGACGAACTATTAGCAGGGGGGAATTCACAAGCGGAAAAAGAAGCAATTGGGCGGATTTGGCACAGAAACCGTCCGCCGCAAACCATCCGGACGCGGCACTGCGAAATCTCCTGATCAGTTCACTCTAACCTTGCGAACATGAGGCTAAGAGTCAATGTATAGTCCGACAGCAGCCTTCTTTGTGGCGCCGAGGGGTAGGCAATTTGTGCAAAGAAACCCCCGTAAACGACCAGAAAAGAGAACGTCCGCAGAGGGCTCGCGACGGCTCCAGGTACGACGGAAAAAACTCAAAAGCGAGACAGAAGGCGGAAAGAGTCCAAGGATACAACATCTTAACTCCCAAGTTGGCGCGATCATAGCCCGGAAGAACAAGAAGAATATAGTCAAGGGGACTTAAAAAAAATTGTGGTGGCGCCGAGAACCGAGCCTGCGCGACCAGGCCGGCTGCGAAGTTTGGGGAAAATAGCAGGGAATAACAATCACACGGCGTCAAACTTCCGTTATAATAAACCCCGGCGAAGGAACACTAACGACAAGATCGCAAGCAACTGCAAAACAGAAGTTAAGAAATTTCGGGGGAAAAAAGAGAAAGGGAAGACCTTGGTGGTCTACGGTACGCCGGGCGGGCATGGAATAGAGTTCTTACGTCAAAACCTGAGGGCCAGAGGTGAGTACTGGGGCGTATGAAAAGTACCGCTGATCCTCAGCAGGACGGCAAAAGCCGCGAACGCAGGGAAAATAAAAAGGAGAATGCGCCCACAAGCTCGGCGTAGGGGAAAGTATAGTCCGTCGGCACCCAACATCTTACGACCACGGCTAGCGTGAATGGAACGTCCGACCTTCCCCGACGACGCAGAATTGAATGAAACTGGGACAACCTTCGGTCCGCCAAAAAGGGCAGACGGCCAGGGGCAGAGGAAGCGCTACCGGGCCGCGAACTCGTAAACGAGTTCGTGTAAAGGCGAGCTCGGAGGGGGGAAAGGAAAGCACTCCTAACTAGAGGAAATGAGGGGTCCTTGCGGAGGGATAGGATGCGCGGGCCGGCGGCAACGGAAGTTGCCGTCCTTGCGGTACCAGGAATTATTTCGGTCGATTGTTGGGTAAACAAACTTTATGCTCTTCCGTAGGCGAACATCACTACCTCCGCCCTGTGACCGAGGAGCGGCGGGCTCAGATAGCTTAAGAAAACATAAGGGGGAAGAAAGGAAATGGCTTCAGGACCAGCGTGGTACAAAGGTCGTGTTGTAAAGAGAGGAGTGTAGTCCAACAGAAAAAAAACTGTATCTACCCTGGCCCTCGGGGGGGAGGTCTCTACAAGTGCCATAAGCACGAAAGAGCTGTCAGCTGACGAAAAAGGGGGAGAAAGCTTGGGGGGGGACGTGGGAGGGGTCGAAACTCCGCTACGAGTCATGCCATCACTACCTGATCGGGTTGAACAAGTCGGGATGTCGATTAGTTCTCCTGGTTTTGGGGGAAGAGGCCCAAACTCCGCCGTAGAGACAGGGCCGTTCCGGCCTTGGTGCGAATGTGGCCTAGTAAGCCCGGATGGCGGTACTAGGCGGACCTGTAGCCGGGGTCGTGTTGCTGAAGGTAGAGCAGGTAATAACACTTGCGGGCAGGCATCAGCGTAACAAGAACCCCTCGACTTGGCACCGCGTAGAGAACCAGAAGGGACTGAAGGAAAAGAAAAAAACATTGGGGGGAAGGTGGTAAGATTCTTGTAGAAGTGGGTCAGCTCGACGGGAAGGGTGTAGACCCACCAGGGGCAAACACCATTATTGGGGGGGGATGCGCTCGAGGCGGGCGGCAAAGGTTGTAGAAGAGGGTTGGGATGCCAGAAAAGTGGGTGAAGGTTTTGGAGCACTGGTAAGGGAAATTGAAAAAAAGGAGTCGAAAAGGAAGGAAATTACACAGGCAGGCCGATCAGGACGAGGCATTATAAAAAGACCCCTCGATGAAAGGCACGCCGAGGCCGCCAGCGGGAGACTTGGGTCAAGTAAACCCAACGACAGTAAATAGGTAAAAAGTCCTAGAGGGACACTCTTCCCCCACGAGAAAGGGGGACGGAAGAAACTCTCCTGGCCACGGCTGCAGTTGACTAAGCAGGGAATGATCACACAACAACGTAGAGAATGAACAGAGAGATAAGCCTGCGCGGCACCATGGCCGTGTGCCGTGCAGTGGCTGGAAAGAAACAAAGAAGAAAAGGTACGTGATAAAGGAAGGGAAGGGTATCAGAGGCAGCTTTCGTGGGGGGACCTATATCGCCAAAAGGTGGTCGAATCTCGCGTGCAAGAGGACGGAGGGACATTGTGGGTGCTGGGCCATCAAAACAGGGAAAGAAAAGGTATCGAAGGGCTTCTGCCGGCCGCCAGAAGGTCAGAATCCTCACCTAAACATCCAGAAAAACTCAGAACAAAAGACACAACCAACTTATAAACAAAATCGAAAGGTTGCGCCCTCCAGAGAAACGCCGCCACCCGACCAAAAGGTACTGGATGAAACGGGACCTGGTTCATACACCATCCCGTCGGGAGCATAAAAAAGTAAAAGGAAATACTACGTTCAACAAAGTCTGGCAGGGCAATCATCAGACCTTGGTGCCGACGTACGGTGAAGACAAGGGGGGAAAGCGTCGTTTCTAGCGCTGCCCCCGAAAGGGAAGGCAGGGAATTGGAAGGATAGAAGACACCAATACCAACCCAACTACTGGCAATACAGAAGGAAACCGTCCATCCTTGGGCTGAACTCCCCGGACAGGAACGACCCGTACGAGGAGGGGGTAATACCGAAAATACCCAACAACAACATTCGAACCGGATAAATCGACATCACTAAGGTTCCTAACAGAAATGGTCGGAGCAGGACCGCCTGGGACAGAAAAGAAATAGGAACCCCACGTCAGCGTAAACAAGAAGGAAGACTTGAGCAGCTCGGACAGCGCGGCGGCTTCATGAAAACCTCGTACGCGAAAGCCGAGCCCGGGTCGCTGACCGGCACGAACTGCAGGAGGGACTTTGGCGACAAAACTAAAACAGAGGGGTTTTCGCAAAGGACTTAGAAACATTCATCGCTCCCATATCGGCGAAGCGCTTCGGAAAATCCAGTCGGTAAGGGGCAAGTGATGGGAGAGGCAGAGTCCATTGGTTAATTACCAGGACAGACCTGAATACGTTAGACCGTTGACCAAAGCACGACGGCAGCGCCGCCGTAGCTAGAAGCCTAGACGCTAACATTCTCAAACCGCGGACCCTCGGGACGGTCCGAGACCGGCTGGTACCTGTGCAAACCACCTAAGCAACGTTGCGATAGTTCCCAGAGGAAGGGGGAGAACCCTGGAAATAGCTCCTGTGCCTGCTAACTTTTAGGGGAGAAAGAGGTGCAACGTTTTCCGGGAATAGAGGGCAACAGGCCGAATGGGGCTGACGGTCCAAAGAAAGAAGGGCGGACGGAGAAAAAAAGAAAGGGGGGGAAACTATGCCTGAAGCAAATAAAATAGGAAGACCTTCCGTGGTCAATTGTGGTAGGAAGCTGATCGTTCAGCAAGAGGTGGGGGAAAGCGTCGTAGAAGAGAACACATTCCTCTTAAAGACCTCAAAAAGGGAAGGAAAAACCCAGCACCCTCGGGCGTCACGAAGGGAAACGGCAGGAAGCAGACTACATGAGAAGGGCAAAAAATCTTCCAAAAGGCTTAAGGTAAGAAGAAGAGGGCCTGGAAAAAAAAAAATGATATTCAGGGTCAAATGACGCGATTTGGGCATTTGCTGCAATATATGGGAGACTAGGAGTTTGAAGTGCGCCAGAGGGAGTTACTTCAAACCAAGGTCTAGACGCCGGCTGGGAGGCAGCGCGACAAACTCAAAGAGGGGATGGCCAAGCGAGGGGACTCGAAGGGTAGATGTCTGGGGGGGGATCTGCGGCGCAAGCCACCACCTCGGTCGAAAAAAAGAAAAGACGAGGAGGAATGGGGAAAGAAGAGGCCTACCTATCGCAAGGAGGCCGTTATCTGGCCGCATGGAAGAAGCGGCTCTTAGGGGAGAGGAAGGGCGTTATCATCTCCGCGGCAAATACTAGGAATTAGGGC
>Ga0179593_1566964_pt1 | contig 20081 bp, 22 predicted proteins | sample CZODoug2_1_08_16_FD_185931 | JGI IMG/M metagenome (GOLD analysis project Ga0179593, IMG submission 185931) | Vadose zone soil fungal communities from Angelo Coast Range Reserve, California, USA - CZODoug2_1_08_16fungal (PacBio error correction) | ecosystem: Environmental > Terrestrial > Soil >...
AAACCTACCACGAAGGAAGGGAAAGAGCGCCCCTAAAAAAGACGCGACGGTTCGCCCGTTCTGCCAGAGAAGGGAAACGTCCTTGGGAAATGGTCCGCAACGAACAAAAACTTCTTGGTCAGGGGACCGGGGGGACCGAACAGACGGCGGCGTAAAAGACCGGCAAACACTGGAAAGACCCGCGGGCAGGGAAAAAAGGAAACTGCAAAGCTCAAGACGCAAGACGGAAGAATAGGGGCCGGCCATCTTTCAGGCACGAAAAAAGGCATCACTCCCACAGAGGAAAGGCTAGGTCCAGCAGTCTGGAAGCAAACGCGGAGGAACGAATAAGAACGTGAGGTATCCTGAAAAGTTGGTTGGCAACACCAGAAAAAATAACCATAAGGTCGTAGGGGAAAAAACTTAATCTAGGGACTGGACACCTCTAACGCCGGAGAGGTCGGGTGTCAAGAAATTAAATGCTCGGTACACGAAGCCGTGGAGGAAAAAGGACTTTCGAGAAGCAGCTCGCCTAGCCTCAGCTGCTGCCAAGAAACAAAAAAAAACAGGGAAGACAGCAGGGAGGACGGTCAGAGCCAGAAGGGAGGTGCTTGTACTCAGGGGAGAAGAACAAGCCAGTCGTCACAACAAAGGAAGGGACGGGGATGCAGAAAGGAGATGAGTTCCTCCGTTCGAAAGTCACAACCTCGGCCCCGTGAGAAAAAAAAGGCTGCGGAGGGACACGCGAAGCGGAACACCAAATCGGGAGAAAAAAAAGGAAGGACTCCAAAAAGTATCCTCCTCAAGAAACAGGCGGAAGAGACAGCAGACCGACTCTAAATAAGAAACGTCAATAGAACGAAACTAAAGAGGGGAAGGGGGGAGAAAAGTCAAACTACAGACTGATCTCAGTGAGAAAAGGGCTGAACCGAAACAAGGGGGGACGTTCTCACCAATAAAAAGAAAGAAATCGGAAGAAAAGAAGGCCAAACTTAACAGAAAGTCAACCTCGAAATGAAAAGTGCTCTGTATTTCCTGCATAGGAGGGTTAACGTTGAGCGAGCTGAGCCTTTTGTGTGGTGAAGGGGGACCGCAATGTCACCGTGTACCAAAAAAGAAAGCGTTACTTCCTCTTGGGGAGGGGAGAAAAAAAGGCACTTGCCAGCGAAGTACCGCATCCTCAAGGGATCGGAGTTAAGGGGGGGGAAATGATCTCTCAGGGGAAGGGGAGGTGGGGGGGTCAACATCTCTGAAGGAACACATTAACACTCGACGCACGGGAAAGAGATCCTCGCGGAATGGGGAAAACGAAGCTGCGCCAGAGCGGGGGAGAAAAAAAGTCGTCTATCTCGTCAGGAAACTCCACGGCGCCAGGTCATAAAGAAGGAGTACCGTCTACAACCGCTCTGCAACAAGATTCACAGGGGACCGCGCAGGGAGCTCCGAGGTCAATGAAGATGCGCCTCGGGGCGGAGGAGCAGCAGGGGATAAATTTGGAAAGGCGAAGGACCGTCTCGTAAGACGGAAGGCACAGACAATGGGGTCAGGTGGGGTCATCCACAAAAAGGGACGTCCACAATCGCAGGTTTAACTACTCGATTCAGCGATCCAGTTCTGAAGGGGAGAGAGGTCTCACCATAGCCGAAGAGAGCCAATTCGTTAGAGGGCCAACGGCAGGGAGGGGCGTTCGGGGAAGAAAAACTTATCTCTAAAATGAAACGCGACCGGGGGGACACCTTGCGATCCGAAACGTGACTAGAAGAGACCAACAGATGAGGTAGGAAAAAAAGGAAAAGAAAAGCACGGGGGGAAAACCTCTTGCTTCGGGTTACGCCGGTAGAGGGAAACAGAGAGACCATCTTATAAGATCCTAGATGAAAATAAACTCACCCATACCGAAGGGGGACATGAGGGTGGGGGATTAGCGGGGAGAATCTACATGGGGGCAACGGACATTCTCCCTTGGGGAAGAAAGGGCCATCGGAGAGAGAAAAAGTGGGGGTCAGAAAGGTGGAACTAATATGGGGGGGGACTTCAAAGTGGGGAGGATCCAAGCTAATCGGGGAAAAAGCATAGGGTAATGGATCCCTCGGAAAAAGCACCTCCACGCCGGAGAAAAAAGACGGACAGCTTGGGGGGGGACGGGGGGGGCCCTCGCGGCCAGGAGCGGTGGCAAAGAAGAAAGCTGAAAAAGGAGGAGGATCACATGAATGATGACGGCCGTGAGAGGCAGATTTCGAGCTCTGCAAAAAGGGTGGGCTCCAACCAAAAGGCGGCACTCTTCTCAAAGAAAGCAGAGCTGTGAGCGAGGACGAAGGTTTGGGGGGGGAAAAGACATGGGGGACGACTACTTGTGGGAAACCGGGACAATATCGAACTGCGGCCAGTTCCTCTCAGGGAGCCTAGGGAGATAGCTCTCGCTGTTGGGTCTTTAAGTATCCCAAAATAGAAGATCCTGACATCCGGGAGAAAATGGTTCTGTCCCCCACGGAGGAAAAAAAGAGGGCCCACAGTCACCACAAAAAAAAGGAGCACGATCGAACTTATTGAACGAGAGCAGAAACTCGCGCGTAGGGGATGGGCTCTTCTAGGGGCAAGTGGAGGAGGTTAAATTATAAGGCGGGGGTGGGGTTGTGGCAACTAAAGTTGGGCGATGGTTAAAAACACCTGTCAGTGAGGTCGTCTTTTGTTGACGGAGTCGTCGTAGAACTGTGCGTTACGGGATGGAGGGGAGAAAACTGAGGCGTATCTGTCGACTTGCTTTACTGGGGGGACAGGGGGGGGATGGGATGTAAAGGATCGCTTAGGGGGAAATCAAGTCTATTTTCAGGAGCTGTTCATACCTTTCTCGGGGTTAACTCCATTGACCGACTACTCGAAGCTTGCAAGATTTTAGCTCTTTGGAAAACGGCGGCCTATGTTCAGTGAGGGGGGGGTTCAGATAGGAGTTACTAACTGGAGCGAGATCAAGAACGCGCTGGGGGGAGGGACTGGAAACAGGGGGGGGAGGAAGAGGAGGGGACAGCAGGAAGAAACCTCGGTTGTTTGGCAATAATTTCTAATTAGCTGTATTCGAGAGGGCGCTCGTTTGAAAGGATACACCGGGTCCTAACCGTCGTTCTGCGATGCTCTTCACCGGCTAAAGTCGTACAAAGTGACCGAACCCGAAGATGGGAGGCGTCGAAAGGAAGGAGAGAAGAAAGAGTCTGTCAAATCTAACAAAGAGGGTTAATTTGGTAATCTGGGGGACACGAGGCTGGAGGGGCATCACGCACAAGCTGGGGGAAAGGACGCTGTTGGGGGAGGGGAAATGCTGCGGGCGAAAAGGAAGGGGGTATTACATTAATGTTTTTCGAGCGAAGTGGGAAGTGCGGAAAAGAAAAGAGAGGTCCCCGAGAGAGGGATTTCTTAAGAAAAGCTGAAGTCTTCCAGAACACGCGAGCTCTTCGTGAGAGGTTACGAAGGGCGCAAGAAGCCGTTCATGGGGGAAATGAAAGGACGCACCGAAAAAATCCAGCCTTTGCAGTTCCTGGGAGGAATCGTCTGTAAGGTTGGAGAGCTTGACGAGGTAATTGAATGAAAACCAACGCGAGGCTCCTAGGGAGAGGTTGAGGAAGCGGCTCGAGGAAGAAAAAAGGTGAGGTGTATCTCTCCGACGTGAGGAGGGGGAGAAACGGGATTAAGACGTCTGAAAAAGATAGTCCCGTCATCCTTCTAGATGGGTTAAGAGCTGACAGGGGGGGCGTCGATCGTCTGGTTGGTGTTAAACAAGTGGGCAGGAAAGGGAGGGGGCAGAAAAAGAAGGTAATCGTTGAAAAACGCCGCGCTGGAACAGCAATCATCGCTCAGAAGGAGCGCCGAGTAGACGGCCGGCACCGTTGGGGCGAGGGCCGAGAATAAGGAGCGTCTATCCATCACGGTCATCGCAGAGTCGAACTTCCGGGAGGAGCACGGGAATGTGAGAGGCACGGTCAGAGAACAGTCGAAAGGACCCCCGTTCGAGGGGAAGAAGGGGCTCAAAAAGAGGGGGGGAAAAAGGTGCCGAATGCTTATGGGGGTGTACCGAAAAAATTGCAAAACCTGGGCAACAAAAACGAATGAAATGCTGGCAACGGGACAGCAACCTCGCGTCGTCCGAATTTCACCCTCTCACTCCCCACAACGTAGTTAGGAAAGGAAAAAGGTAAGAAAAACTGCTTCAAGAACGAGGAAAAACCCGCGGCCGGAAGAGATTCGATCGAGTGAGAAGGGGGACGTCGTGTCCAGACGGCAGAAAGGTCGATCCAATTCACAAAATGGCAAGGGAAAGAGAAGAAGAGGACATGAGATTTTTACATGATCGCGCCAAACACAACCCCAAAAAAAAAAAAAAAAAGAAAACAGAAAAAAATTTCCTAAAAGCGAGAAAAACTTTACGAGGAGACGACGAATTGGGAGAAGCGCTTATTGAGAAATAGCTCTAAAAATTCTGCCCGGAATGAAAAGGTGCAGAGGATCTAAAGAAGAAATGAAAATGAACGACGTCCAGGAGGGATAGGAGGCTCTTCCATAAAAAACACGGAGGGCACGGGCACCTGCAAAATAAGAAGATGGGACCAAAAAGCAATCCGCCCCGGGGAGACCCCACAAAAAAAATCAATGGGGTATATGTGTCAAGAGCTTTATCTGCCAGCAGAATCACTACACTAAATCTGGGGTCTCGCACGGGGGGAACTGCAGAGCCCCGACAGAAAAAGGAAGGGAATGTGATCACTGAAAAGACACTCTATGATTTAGTAGAACATCGGAACGGTTCAGTTCGGTTCATCTGAAGTCTAGACACTTCTCTGGGGACTATTTCAACGCTCGCTGAGACCATCTTAGGGTCCTGACTGAGAAAGTTAAGGGCAAGATTAATTGGGAGTGTGTGGTCGAGAACACTCACGAGAGCGGCCATCAAAGGAATACTTCCGTTCAGAAGGAGACCTGATTCCTTACAGCTCTTACGAGACATAAGAAAACTCATCGAAGCCAGGGAGGGCTTCGCGAGAAGGGAATAGAAAACCTCCGGGGGGAATCAGGAAGCGCGTCTCTGCCCTAAAAGATCTAAACAATATCAACTTGACTCTCTTCGCTCGAATCTCATGTGCATCTCGTTCCGGTACGAAAGGAAAACAAAGAGGGGGACGGAGGGTGCCGGGTCAATTCTACGGGGGAACGAGGGGAAAAATCGAAAAAAGGGGGGTCAAAAAGATTTCAAACGCGCGCCGATAAGAGACGAGGGACACTTCCAAGTCATGACAACTATCTGCGAGAAAAAGAGACGTGTAAAAAGATTCTAAAACCCCCGTCAGTGAGGGGGTGGTTGGTCGGGTGTTTTGGTTATTCGCGGGTCGTCTGCTGCAAAGGTCAGGGGTCCCCTCCGCACGCACTCCATACCAAGGGTGGGAGGCCTCACTTCTGAAAAAAGGGGGACGCTCCCCCCCATCGACATTCTGAAAAGGGCCGAGTATGCTTGAGAAAAAAAAAGGGGAAAAGGACTTCTTAACATATCCTAAACCTAGGGGAATCGGACTCCACAGAGGCGAAGGAAGAAATTCAGCAAAAACTTGAAAGGAGACCTCCTACGGAGACCATCTCCGTCTCAATTTGACCGAAAACAGTCAAGACTCACTTGTGAAGATGATGGACCAAAAAAAAGCCGACGAACCAACATTTCTAAGGCTACGTCCTGGAAAACTCAAGGTGTGGGTCACCACATAAAGGGATAAGTGTAAAATCCTGCCAATGAAAAAATAAAGCGCTCTCGTCCGCTGATGGAAGGAACTGAAAGACTTGAGCCTAGAGTGGAATGGGTTTTGTGGGTGTGGACCCGGAACTAAGTTACCTCCCCCTAGAGGAGAAAAGTATTTGGCTCGACCGAACTAAGCCGCAAGAGCGGAAAAAAAGAGTCAATTAGAATGGGAGGAAGGGGGTAAAAAAGAGAAGTGCTCGCGAAAAAGTTTTTTCAAAGGAAGTCTTCAGAGTCGATCAAAAAGATGATGGAGTCTCGACAGCCCTGCTGTGGTACTGAAAAAGACGGAGGACCGGCGGGGGGGAGAAAAAAACGACGGCGCCGAACTCAGGGAACTAAGAAAAACTCACGGCGCGGGACACGGAGTGTACGAGGGAGGTAGCACTGCGAGGAGGGGGACACAGAAGAGAAAGGGCGCTAGAAAAAAAAATGAGGGAGGCCGGGCTGCATCGCGTCTGCGCTCGAAATGTCATCAATCATTCTCAGTGACGTGGCTAGGGGAAGGCGCCTAGGCAGTGCGCTACTTTGAAAGTGGCAACCTTAGGGAAGCGAAACGCCTGTTAAGCTGACTCTGTTGAGATGGACCATTTTCTATGTCGGTGTTGGGGGGGGGGGGGGGGGGGGGGGGGGGTTTGTGTTGGGGGCTGTTTTGTGGGGGGTGTTTGGGGGGGTTGGGGTTTGTGTGGTGTCCAGGAAACTCCCGGGATCTAAAAGAATTAGGTAGTGTTCACACCGGCAAAAGGGAGTGTTAGTAGTACGCCCGGAAAAGGACTTTTATCCGAACGGGGATACTTGGTAAGAAAAAGAAGACCGTTCATCTCCCAGGGAACGGCGCTCCGGGGTCACGGGAGCAACAAAAAAAAGGGAGGAGGAAAAGATAGAGAAGTCGGAGAAAGTCGTTCCGGGAAAAGATGGATCAATTTCAGGATCATCTCGGATAAAAAGTCAGACGAATCGGGGGAGGATCCCCAAATCTTAAGCCTCATCGGACCGCAATCGTCAGTTGCTCGAATGATAAAAGGGGAGATGCCTCGGCAGCGTCACCTGAGGTAGAAAGGGGACGAAAGATGTTGGCTAGAAACTTCGGCGGGAACCATTCGCAAACTGAGCTTCGATCGGGAATCTCATGTCATTCCCTTCGTAGAGGGGCGACGCGCTACTTCAAGGAAGCTCCTTTTTTCCTCGCCGTCAAAGGGGGAGGAGAGGGAGTAAATAGGGCCAATTCTTACTCCATAGATGACAGGGAGCCGTGTAATCGGAAGGACTTTCGAGGTAAAAACAATGACTTCGGTTGGCTAAAAAACGAGGAAGAAGGGTAACGAGACAAATAGGAGGACTGGCAGGCAGGCATGGATCTCTTGGGCCGCGGAACCCACCTTCCAAAAATGGGCGGGAAGGACCTTCCGGGAACAATGAGGGGGCACAAGTTGCGGTACTTCTCGAGGGGGGCAGTCTTCCACGAAAAAGATCTAGGAGATCCGTACGGGGGCGGAAACGGATGAGGGGGCAGGACACTTGGACAAATGCTAAGCTCAGAATGGGGCGCTGCCTGCATGCTAAACGGCGCGGATTTCTTGCGGTGCCTCGGAGTGAAGGGCCTTCGGGAAACGGAAAAAAAAATCATTCTTCAGGATGGGGGGTGAGCACGTCCCCTGGCGAGGGAAAAAGGGGATCACATTGAATGGTCCTGTCTTAGGGTTTTTAGGGAGGGGAACCGTCGGCCAAAAAGAGGGAGCACTGATTGACGGGAGGAAGTCGAATAGCTTAAAATTCCTTCAAAAGGGGGACGCGGACGTCGATCCCGAGGAGAAGAGCATTGCGAGGTCAGGAAGCTGGGGGGGGGTTCCAGAACGGGATCGTTGGACACAGAAGGACTCTCTGCGCTCCGTCCAAACGGGGGGGCGCTTTTTGGGGAGAGGGGGGGATCAAAGGAGGAACAGAGGCTGAGGGGAAGATTCTCGCTTCAAATAGCTGGTGAGAATGTACTAGCAAGAGAAGGTCGCACGAACCTGCTTTTTTACACTACCGCTGTATTTCTCACCCGCGTGGGGGGTGGAGAGGTGAAGCAGAAAAAGCATTTTCGCGGACACGGGTGTCGGCGGGACGGGGATCAGGACCTGTGCCGAAAAAAAAAGGGGGTAGAAGACCGTACGGGAAGCCTAAACTGATGAACAAACATCCCGGCCGTCGCTTACGGCATTTCTCTTTGTTCCATCCCTAGCTTCGTCTAAGGAAAAGTATCGATTTTCAAGTTGGCTGGGTTGGGCCCCTCTATGAGTGGCAGGCGACAGCGATGGCGTCCTCTTTTGGGGTGGAAAGGCTTCCTTCATAGAGGAAGGAAGCCGATGGCGGGTCAAAGCGGCCTTTGAGCTGGATCCAAACCTGGAAGAATCTTGTAACGGGGGACGCTAGACGATTAGAAACGGCATGACAGAGGAGGAAGTGAGGTTGAGGGATGTACGGCGAAGCCGGAACGAAATTCAATCGTAATCGGAAAGCGCTCACGTAAAAGGACAGCGTTGAGGGGGCTCACTGGCGGCCCCTCTCCGAGTGGCCTCAGTGGGCTGCTCTTGTATGGCCGTTGTCATGAGGCGGCCTAGTGGAGAATAAGAGTGGGGACGCTGAGGATCGAAAACGAGGGAAAAGGTGGAATAGGATCAGAAGTTCTATCTCGGGGATCCTTTGATGAGGAAGTATCTCTCTAGATTGACCCATGAAAAAAACAATGACGAGGAAAGAAGGGCACTACGGGGCGGGAGACGTATTTTGGCCTCTGATGGCAGGAAAGACTCGAGGCAGGGGGAAAGCGAAGTCTCTGGATGAAGAGGGAGAAAAAAAAAAAAGCGAAAAAGCTGACGAGAGCGGGATCATGAGTGAGAAAGGGCGCTTCCTCAGATTGCATCAAAAGGAAAAGTGAGCCTATACTGAAGAAAGCGGGGCAGGAAGAAGCGGGGATGACCCCTCTCGCGACACGGTTTTCCGCGACTTAAAACTGGCATTGAGCAGGGAAAAGGGAACCAAATCCTAGTCACCGAGAAAAAGATCGATAGGGGGACAAGTGGAAAATAAGGGGGAACTGGAGCGAAGGAGGGGGTGTGAAGAAAAGGCCACAGTAAACTGTTTCACTAAAGGAAAAATCGGAGGGGAGCCGGTTCACGTGGCCCAGCTGCGGCGTGTTGACTGCGCTCTCAGGATGACCCTGGAGGAGGTAAGAGAGAGAATTAGAGAAAGGACCGCGCCAACGCGCAACAGTGGGAAGATAACCTTCTACGAGTGGAGACAATGGTGCACTTCTTGAGTACGCGGAAAAGAACATGAAAGGAAAAAGCTTGTTCACTGAGCGAACAGACCTTCTTCGACGCGTTGGAAGTCAGTAAAACATCAAAGGGAATGTTCGGAGCGCGGGGAAAGGGAGCGATGGACGCCCCGACGAGCGATCTTCCGGGAGGCGTTGATGCGAGCAAAAAAGGGAATTCTGGACAGTGAAGAAAAACGACCCTTTTCAAAGAAAAAGAAGAACGAATTACCGCTCAACGGCGGGGGAAGAGGCAAGAAACAAATTCGCGGGAGAAAACGCAATTCAGCAGAAATCCGATGGAAAAAGGAAAGGGGGAAAAACAGAGACGGGGGCGCCTTTCCTTCCATACGAACGACAAAAAAAGACGGGCGGGGCCCACTACAGGGACGAAAGGGGGGGAGAACGCGTTGTAAGTGTCGCTGAAATCTCGGAGTAAGGAGAGCTCATGTCCGGCTGGGACTAACCCCCCAAGCACGTTGTACCTTCTCATATGCCCACGACCAGGCGCAGTAGGCACCCGCAACAAAAGAGAGATTAGATAAGAAGCGGGTCGGAGAGGGAAACTCTTCAGGAAGACTACCGCACTGTTCGAGGGGGAAATCCTCCCGAGAAAAAACGCCCGGCTGGTGCTTACGCATGGACTGGAGATGGCGAGTTCAGAAGTTAAAAAAAGCAGAAATTCATAACTCAAAATAAAAAATCTCCAGGAAATCAACCTTCGAGTAATCAATAACTCAGCGATGGGTAGGAACTAAGGAAACTACAATGACGTCCAAGAAAAAGCATCGCGTAGGGACTGAAGGACTCTTAAGCAGAAGCTACCGGTTGCGTCGGGAATGAAAGCAGAGAGGTGGGCCACCACTCCAACTTTGGGAACAGTTAAGAAAGCATCAATTCATGCTTACGTACTTACATGACGAACTGGGAGTCGGTGTCAAGGAAAAGTTCGCACCTTCAGCTTCGACCGTGGTTCCGTCAAAACTCAGGAAAGAAAGCGAAAAGGCGGAAATCTTCCTATTCAAGACACCCTCATTACGCTTTGCAGCTACCATCGCGGCTGGTGAGAACACCAGTTATTATGAGGAAGTAGGGGGAACATCTTAAACGCCGGCATCTACATCCTTACATGCTGGCTTGAAAAAAAATGAGCTCAACGCTCGCAACAAATGCGCAAGTGATGAGAGGCCGGGTCTGACCACGGAAAGTAAAAAGGACCCATATAAAACGAAATCTTCATCGGGGAAAAGAAACGAGAACCTAGAGGGGGATACACTTTCCAAAACAGTGGGAAGCGATGACCACCGCAGTCTCGAGCAATGAGATTCCAGAGTCTCTAAAAAGGACTAAGGTCGAACCAGGGAAGACCTCATCTCCTTTTATCACCTGGCTGACACTTCCCGTAAGGTCTCACAACAAAGAAGAAAACCCGAGTTCTAGGGGATAAGCCACTGGACGCGAGACGCAAAGAGGACTGCCGAGGGGTCCAAGTGGAGCAGCGTATCAATTTGGGGGGGGGGTGGTTGAAGACAAAGGGGCAGACGGGGTACGCAAAACTAAGATGGAAAAGAACGGGGATAAGTCACTCACCATAGGAAAAGAGAATAACCTTCTCGAAGGCGCGTCGAGAGAAATGCTCCGGAACCTGGTGGGTGTGTTTAAAATCTAGAAAGTCACTACAAAGGCGACCACACCTTACTGAAAAGCGACAAAAAAAGAGTCGGTTCTCAATCTGCAACCTTTTCTCCCCTAGGGACACCACTGTAGCATAAACGGCCGAAAGTCTCATGGGATACAGGAAGGGGGAAACCGTGCACAGAATTAAACGCTGTAGGGCAAAGATTACCCGGAGTATTACTTAGAGTCCTCTCTTGAGCGGTCGTCGGGGCCCAAGTACATCCAAGCCCGAGTAAACGCGAAACGCAAGGTCTCAAAGAACAAAAGACTTGACGTATTCAGGCGCGCAGAAAATCAAGAAATGAGGGGGCATCGGCCAAGGTGCAAAAGAAACGGGCGCAACCGGGGAAGACTCAAAGAGACGTTACAAAAACCAAGCAGAAAGCGGTTCAGCAGGGTGACTAAGACGTCCGGTCTCAAGAGAAAAAATCCTCGGGAAGACGGGACATAGAGGAAAAGCGCTTCGGGGGGTCAATGATCCTCAAACAACAACATGGAGAGGCGTGACCTCGGGGAGGGAACTTGAACAGGAGTCTGGGACATCGCGGGTCCCAGAGGGAATAAGCCAAGTCGTGAGGTCCGAGAGTTCTAGAAAAGAAAGAAAAAAAATCCAGCTGAAGGCGAGCACGGTAAATCTGGTGAAGCGGGCGGGGTCACTGGGTGAGCCCTCGGGGAATTAGGTCGATTAGGAAAAGAGAGAGAAAATTCTCGTGGAGGTAGGGTTCAAGAAACTTCGGGAACCAAGCGAGAAAGCACGTCGCAAAAGAAGAGTTACAGAGAAGGGGTGGGGTCCAGGCAGAGAAACGAGCTCTCATATTCATACGCATGGGAAACGGGGGACCCTGGCCGCGAGGGTAATTCCGCGGAAGGCGGGAGAACTCGAGGTGGAACGTGGCGCCGTGAGCCGACTGGGAACGTCAAGAACGTGAGGGCGCCAGAGCCTGGGGGGATCAGTTCTATAAAAAACTGCTAGTGGAAGACTAATGGGGGGCTCCGTGGAGGAAGGAATCGGTTACCAGATTGAAGCGAGCAGGGACCCATCATGTAAGAAGGGAACCAAGGAGCCCTCTCTGAAAAGAAGGAGGGTACTGCGGGGAGGATGGTCGAGTAAGTTGAAAAAGACGGTAAGGACGTCGGGGGGGGAAAACGGGAGACAGGGAGGGGGACAACCACCCAAAAAAAAACGTCTCGCGAAACGGGAATGCCTACCCGATAAAACCGCGAGGGAAAGAAGCGGAGGTCATGGTCCGGAGAGAAAGAAAGGCTGTATTTTTTTGTGAGCAAGAGCCCCTGGGGGGGCATTGCAGGGGGGATCAAAAGGGTAAACTGGAGGGCGGCGCAAAATGGGGTGGGGGAAAAAACGAACGGAGGTAGAAGAGGGGACACTAGGGACATTGTCTTGAAGCGCGAGGAGTCGCGTCTAAGGTCTCACGACCACGGGGTGGGAACCGTAGAGAAAGTAAAAGCCCGTCGGGGACGGGCAGAGATTGCGAGGTATTAGAGTAAAGGACGAGTACGCGGGGGCAGAGGACGAGCGTCCGCCACCGGGAGAATTTTTCGAGTTCAGAAACGGAGGGACGAGAACGAAGAAAAAGGGTCCGCAGGGATGGGACTCCCTTTAAGAGCCTAGACTCAAGAAAGCCGTTGGTAGGAAGAAAACGCTCACGCTATGGGCGGCTGAGAAACCCGGTGTGTGGTTGGGGAAAAGGACGCTGGAAAGGCGGCCGGGCGAAAGGGGAGGGGGGGAGCTACGTTGACGAAATGCGTCCCAGAGGAGGGTAGAGACGGATGTAACCGAAAAAAGCCAAAAAACAGTCATGTTTGTAGGGCGGACTAATGAAGAGCTTCTCTCTCCCTTCGCGGTACAGGGGAAAAGGGTGTGCCCGAGAGACTTGGTGCAGGCGAACGAGAGATTCGCTCGACGCGCAGTGGGGGGAAAAGGCTTGACACGCAAATCGGAAGCCGAGGGGAGGGTTACGTTAATTCTGGGGCCGGGGTTGAAGAGTTGCAACATCACCGTCACTCTGCTTTATGAAAAGCTCGGAAAAGAGGGTAAGTTTGGAAAAACTCATATCTCTTCGTGAAGAGACGGCAAGGAAAGCTAACATCGTGAATCTTCCGGTAAATGAGAGAAAAATCCTGTAAATGAAAAACGGGATCCTTATCGACAGCGTAGAGTCTTGATCTGGGGAACCGGGGCAGTACAGAGGGAAGATGTGCATAGAGGAGGGGGGGGTCGCGTGGGTCTCTCGACTAGCTAAGGTGGAAGGGCATCTGGAAGGGGAGAGGATCAAGCAGTTTGGAAAGAGGAACGGATCTTCTACCAAACCCCTAACAATAGCATACTTCGTCCAGGGAGAAGTGCCACGAACTGTGGAGTCGAAGTCTGGTTGTTGGAAAAAAGAAAAGGGCGGATGACAGGGTTGGGGGGAAAACTCGAATTTCAGAGGAGGAAGAGACACCGCGCGGAAGATCAGTTTTCAAGAGAATTTCAAAGGCGAGGGGCCCGGGCAAGGGAGTAGAATGCACGCAAATCGAGAAATATGGAGACTCAACTGGAGCGGAGTCGCTCCAACCCACCGTTCGGAATAAATCCCACCTTTGACCTTTAAGCGATCATTTCAAAGAAGGGGGATTTGAAGAATCAGTGTGTCAGGGGGACGCAGGGTCCGAAAAATAATTTAATTTTGAAAAGATTTTTTGAGGAAGATGCACTAACGAAAAAAAAAAAAAATGTAGAACAATAGATAAGGTCCTTCACCAGCGGAAAGGCGAAAAAAAGGCTTCGGGGAGAGACTCTCAACAACACAAGGGGAGGAAGAAGGTCCTCTCTTAGTCAGAACGCGGCCGAATCGGTAGACCCTGATACCTGGGAAAAAGGGATGCGGTTTCAAATGCATTTCTTCCCGCTGGCAATTAAGCAAGGGTGGGCATCCGGGGCGAAAAAAAGTTCCGCAAACTGCTGTGACTCCGTGGGAATGAAGGGAGCCACACTCAATGCAAGTTTCAGCGCGGGAATGGACGTCGCGTGCTAACGAAGGAATCTCGGAAGCCAAGGAAGGGTCAATCGCGCCATGTCAAAGCCCGGCCGGCTTCTAAGACAGTCAAGATGGAATCCGAGAAAAGCGCGGGAGAAAGAGTAAAAGAGACAGACGCGGCAAAAAAAATTCGGCTAGGACATCACGATTGGGAAAACCATTAAGAGGACGCCACTTTATGGGCCCGCTCCCGCGTTGGCTCGGGCAGAAAGATAAAGACCACTAGATCACCTGGAAAAGCCAATTCCCCGAAAAAACGAGGGGCAGCGTCCAAACGAACCCGGAGAATACGAGGCGGGGCCGGCACCACTCGGAAACAGAGCAGCAAACTGAAGTAACCTGAGCTAGGAGCCTTAGCAACGCAAACCGTTCGGCTTGTGGACGGAGCCCTTTGAGCTCTTCACTGAACGATCTCGGAAAGATTGAGTCAATCATCCTGAAAGGAGCGAATCGGGACGTACAGCCCCGACAGCAGAGACTCGACGCGAAGGCCGGCTTAAACGGCCGCCAGAAGAAAGTCAAGAAAGACCGCATAAACGGAGGAGCCGCCGCGGAGGAAAACAAAAGCAGCGGCAGAGGAAAAAAAAGTGGGCAACTCCGGTACGGCAGAAAGCACGAAAAAATCTAAAAGGGCCGTATCCGTTGGTTCCTTGCGAACTCGGAAAATGAAAGAAAAGCCGGCGGGTTCGGCAGTGAACGGGGCGAGTTACTATCGGACACCTTGTCGCAATAGGCTCAACGCTCGCGAAAAGGTAGCATACACGGCGCCCTTAGGGACCACCAGGTAAGCGACAGTACAACAATTTAAAACACACACTGGCGGCGGGATTCGCTCCAGTTAGGACGCCCCTAAAACGACGTAGAGATAAGACAGTAAATACGGTTCTGAAGGGGGGAGAGAAAAAAAATCTCTCAATGGGCGGGGAAGCCGCGAGTACTTGGGAAACACGGAGCCGTAACAAGAACTGAAAAGAGCAATCGGACGGCAACGGAATCGACGCTCACTCCGTTTGCCTCGTAGAGGGGGAGGGCAGACGCTGAGCGCTCAGACAGAAGTCTCTCCCTCTTACAAAGCCTGTGCGGCGGGACCGGAAGGCAATTAATGAATCAACGAGGGAAACCAGGGGGAAATGATAACCCACACAAAAGAACGGTTTCGAAGGGGGGACAACGCCTATCAAGAAAGACTCTGGGGCCGTAGTAAAGCGCGTCAGAGCATGGGGGAGCTGACGGGAGCATTTGGGGGGGGGACGTGGAACCTAAGGGTCCTACGGCCCACAGAAAAATTAATTACTCTGAAGGGGACAGTCAGGGGAACCCACGACGGAAGTGAGCATACTCGAGGGGAGGGGAGAGAGTAAGGTGCCATCGCCTCGCTGACCCCGTGGGGGGACAAAAATTAAAGTACCTCAAGGGGGCTAAGTGAGCTAGTACCGACACCGCGTCGGAAGTTTGGGGCGACATATGCTCGAAGCGATTTGAATAAAAAACGGTCAACGCTCAATCGGGCTCAAAAGCACGTCCGAGGGCATCAGCGCCGTAAACGATTTCCGAGAAAGACAGTGTAAAAGGGAAAAAAAGCAGAAAGTACAACAAATGAGAAAGAGCGTCCCTCTCTGTAAGGGTCACGGAATTCTATGGAACCAAGAGGGGAACCTACCTTCTACTTCGGAAGCTAGGGGAGGGGGCACGACGGTTGAAGGACGAACAATCAATTCAGCGCGATAAGATTTCTGCGGGGAGAATTCGAGCAGCGACACGCGCTACGAAAAGCAGAGTAGCATGGCAACCGGAGGAGTGCGGTCTTTGAGATCGAGGAAACGGACTTCGAAAAAGAAAGCGAAAAGGGCCGCGCAAAAGGGAAGAACGGCGCGAAGAGGAAAGGGTCATATCACAACCAAAGGGCGTCTAGAGGATAAAAGCACGTTTGCCCGAGCTCCAGGGCGCCTGAAAAGGAAAAAAGATTTCCAAGCTCAAAAGGAGAAGGATCACGCTTCAGAAGACCGCCTCCCCCAGAAGCTCAGAGGCGGGAACATTTAACCGGAGGCTAAACGGAGCGCACGGGGTGGCTACAATCGAGATCCCCTTGCGATGAAGAAGAAACGCCCTGCGACAGGAATGGGAGATGTGTGGTGCAGGCAGCAATCTCAATACTCAGCGGAGCGCGAATTGGCAACTCTGGTGGAAGATAGCGAAGTACTGACTGATGACAACATCTAACGAAATTGAAAATCGGACAAATGGCAGTTGGCGTTGAAGGGATATAGAAATAAAAGGGTCCAATCAGGGTACAAAGGGAGGGACCTGGAAATGTGTATATCGAGAGGAAAGAAGTTTCGGGGGAAGGAACCAGGCAGCCTTGAGGAGCGAACATCCTAGGAGATGGAAGAGAGCCATCCGTTTGAAGGGGGAATGAGGGGACGAGCTGGGGGAACCCACCTTGTCCAATCGGGCCATGGAGGTACCTTCTCAAAGAACTCCTTCGCTAGGTTCTTGGAAAGAGTTAGAGGGGGAAAGTGAAGTACCGTCACGGACGAAGGCAGTCAAATCGGTGTGCCGTTCCCGTGAGAAAGGAATTCCCCTTCACACACAAAAGACTACGCTAGCCCACGTAAATCAGAAAGCTAAACCCGAGAAAGGTATGAAGTCTACAGGAGTGTGAAGGTTTTTCCCTAAATATCGGGTCTGGGATGGGGGGGAGGCAAAGGCCACCCATGAGGAGGGTAAAAAAAGAAAGGGGGTCATGGGGGGGAGGTCGGGGGAAAAAGGTGGGGTCGGGATAACGGGGGACGGAAGCGGGGGGGAAAAATGTGCTTTAAGGGGAGGGAGCGCGGAAATCGAGGCGGGTGCAAAGGGAGGAAAAGAAAGGAAGGTGAGGGAGCGATCGGGAGGGAGAAAAAGGGGAAAAAGGCAGGAGCTGGGGGAACTGGCGACGGGGGGCGCAGAACTCGAAAAGTACGCAAGGAGCGAGGGGGTGAGAAAAATTAGCTGACGGACCATTCGATTCTCTCTCCGGGAGCTGCGGATTACCGCGGTCTAGAGAGAAGGAAGAAAAGTGGGGAAATTGGACAAGGAGGAAAAACTGGGCAACCGCTGCGTTTGTGGAAGGGGGGAAGACATTTTTCCTTCGGGACACTACGTCGCGCAGTTGAAGAGGGAAATGAAAAAAACCTGAACCGGGGAGGAGAAAGGATCTAAAAGGAGAAAAAAAGACCTCCTTGAGGCATGTTCGCGCGGAACGTAGCTCAAGCCCATCAGTGAGCAGTTGCAACAACGAGGGGAAGAGTGGGACGCGCAATGAAGGTTGTTCGCGGGCTGGGGTTGTTGGGGGGGCCCTTACGCGGCAGCGACGAAACCAGTCGCGGAGTTCATAAGGGAAATGTGAAGGAGAGAACCGAGATCGATCTCCGTCTGGGAGAAGGGACGCAAGCGTGCAAAAAAGAGGAGCGGAGTCGTAGGGGGCGGATTTCCTCAAGAACGAACTCGGTCATCGGCAGGAAAGGGGGCGAGAAGGACCGAGTGTGCGTGATCGGGGAGGCGACCTCGAGAACAAAGAGTTCCGAGGCTGCTCTAAGAAGGCCGGGGAAACGAACCAAGTCTGTGCTAGAGGGTGTGGGACGCTGCAAGAACGAATTGGCCGGGGCGGAGAGGCAGAACTAAAAAGAACTCTCAGGTCGTGGAGGAGGAGGGAGAAAAAAAATCCCATAGTCAAAACAAAAAAGGTGAATGGGAGTCTGTCGGTATGAAAAAAAGAAGTGGAGTCCTCGTCGGTTGGGGAACTCCATGGAATGGCAGGACAGATGGGCCGGGGACCAGAGAATTCTCAAGGGAGTCACGACAGCGAAGAAAGAAAAATGACGTAGAGGAAGCTTCCGAAAAGGAGAGGCGGGACAGGGAAGTGGACTATCAGAAGAAAAAGAAGAATTCTCTCCTATCGCGTGATTACGACGACCTAAACGGCCGGGCTCGCACCTTACTTTGGAGATGTCCAATCGTCACCGTCTGTTGAGCGGGATATGGCATAGATGGACAAGTGAAGTGAGGTGCAAAGGAAGTGGTGCGGGAAAAAAACGAACTGAAAAACTGTGGGACGAAATCGAACACGTTCCGAGGCCGCGCGTGCTGAACGAAGTAGAGAAAACGAGAAAAAAAAACAACAAAAGGAGATGAAATATAGGAAGTCATGACAGGAGCCAACGCGCACCGACGAGCAAGTGAAGCCGGAGCCAACTCGATATAGTCGAATGTGGGGATCAAGTCCTCGTCGAAAAAGAAGATAAAAAATCACTGGGGAACAAACCAAAGAAAAACGTCTTTATATCTGGTTAAATTATCTTCGTCAGCGCTCGCAATGTGAGCTAAACGAGAGCGGGAGCGGCGAGGAAGGAGAGACTGATAGATAGTCGTTAAGATAGAGCCAACTTGGGGCATCCTTTCTTACATGGAACGCGCGACTCACATCGAGAAGAAACTCGTTCCGGAAGAAAACGGAGGCGGCATACAAACAGAACTTGAAACAACTTCCTCACGACTGCGTCTACAGGGATAAAAAATAAATCGACTAAGAATCGTGTAAGCTCCCGACGACGGAGAACATTTAAGGGAATCCGGAATCTCGCTCAGAGAAGTCGGAAGGGGACGACGATGAACTAAACAGAGTTCTAGAGCGCAAAGTCCTAAAAAAGTATACTATATCACTCGATGTCGGCATTCCTCAAGTCCATCAGAAGAAAAAAGGCCACTGTGGATAAGGATAAAAGCTGGACAACGAATCCGCACGCGGCTGGTACGGAGGAGCTTTAAGAGGTAAAGGGAAAACGAGTTGAACCGCTGTTCAAGTCAAGGGCAGTAAATAAAAGATCTCGACGACTGGGTTGAAGAATCACAAAGATAAGAGCTGGGGGGACCTGCCCATGATTCAACGGAATCAGAAAAAAAGGCCTGGATTTCGGCACGGAACCTCTGGGACCGAAAAAAAGCACCAGAAAAAATATCGCCGCGAGCGGCCTTCATCTCTTTTTCACACTAGAAAAAAAAAAAAAAAAAAAAAACAAAGAAAAACTTGGAACCAGGAAAGAGCGGAAGAAGAACAAAGCGTTCCTAAACGACCCGAAGGCCAAGGAGGGGCGTTCAACGGAGGCAACGCGCGGAGGAAGGGAAAGACAGGTCGGCACGTCCGGTAAAAAAAGAAAAAAAAGAGCAAGACACGCGCAACTTAAAACCAAAACCCCTCGGTCGGCGAAACGGACGGGAAAGGTCTCCACCGCCGATCGAGCTAGCAAAAACTCCATTTGTCCCGAAAAGGAGAGACTCCTTACATCCGGGCGTGGCCCAAAAAAAATGGGACGCAACGCGTACCCAACAGAAGGAAAATGAGGAAGCGAGAAAGGTTAGTACCGAACGTCGCGGAACCAAGATCCTTACCTCTAATCGAGACTCAAAAGAAGAGATCGGACCGCAAGGGGACACGTGGGCCTCGAAGGCGACAGCAAAAATTAAGCGCGACAAAAAGCCCAAAAGCAGTCTTCCTCACACGTTCGCACGCCGTAAGAAAAGACAAATGCTTAACCGAAGGGTACGGAACACAAATCCCAGAGGAATTGTAGGGAAAATCAGTGCAAAAGAAGCAGAGACACGACCAGGAAAAAGCGCGGGCCGGCGGGACAGCTCTTAAGGACGTGGAGCGCAAATTGAATGGTTGTTGGGTGAAGGGACGAACTGGAAAACCGTGGTGCCCTCCAGGGCGGCTCGGGACGCGAAGGGCGCCAAGCCGAAAGAGAAGTACCGTGCTAGAGCCGAAGGAGGGGCCCGGCAGGTCTCAGCACAGGAAGACGGTGGGGGGCAACAATCTCGTCTGGGAACCTAAAGGCGCAAAACGGAAGAGGTCGCACCCGCCGAGAGTCTGGTAAGGACGATTCTCTCCGAGAGTAAAAAACTTAGGTCCCATACCAGAGGGAATGCGAGAATCCACAGGAAGGCCAAAGCCTCAGCATGGAGTCCGGCGAGGGCAGCCAGCACTGCTCCGGATGCACCACGGCAGGGCGCGATAACCCATTAACTTAAATCTCTTCGAGGCCATTACAGGCGGACCGATCGAAAGCGCACTCTTCTCAGGTCAGAAGCGACGGTGTTCTCCAACAACATCTCACTCTTAACGCGTAGGCTCAGATTTGGGGCATCGCCAGGGGCTCAAGAGGAGACCCGAAAGACCGCACCAGCCAGCAGAGGTTGACCCTATGCCGATTGGGAGCGTGTCGCCGACTCGTAATTCTGAAGGATCAGGGGAAATCGAAGAATCGCCCCTGGAACGAGCGGAAAG
>Ga0179593_1291191_pt1 | contig 20077 bp, 25 predicted proteins | sample CZODoug2_1_08_16_FD_185931 | JGI IMG/M metagenome (GOLD analysis project Ga0179593, IMG submission 185931) | Vadose zone soil fungal communities from Angelo Coast Range Reserve, California, USA - CZODoug2_1_08_16fungal (PacBio error correction) | ecosystem: Environmental > Terrestrial > Soil >...
GTAAAGGAGGGATAGGGAGCACAAGGGACGCTAAGACCGAACCACGTTGTCGCGATTCGCCTAAAAAAGCTAGAGCGGAAGATAGAGCCTAAAAGACACTAAAGGGCTTCTACTAGCTATTCGAAGACATGGGCTTGAGTAACAAAAAAAAGAAAGACGTCTAATCACTTGTGGGGGAAACCTTTGAACTCAAGTGACTAACCCTAGAAGGAAAGACAGAGACAGCTAAGAAGCACATTACAAGAAGAGGGAAAAAAGTCGCTCTGACCAGCTCCCAAGAGGGGAATAGCCGTTCGAAAAAAGAGTCGTACAGAAAAAAGGAAGAAAAAACTGAGCGACACGGGGATGACGCGAGCACGTCAGGAAACAGTGAGGTCTTGCCCGTTGTTCAAAAACTTGGGAAGGGAAAGACAGAGCGAATATGACCCACAAAGGTAAGAGAGGGGGCGTCAAAAAGACATCTTCCCGAAAAAAGACAAGAAAGGAAAAAAGACAGCTCGAATAAGGGAAAATCCGCACGAAGTCCGAACAAAAGAGCGGGACTCCAGGGAGGGGTGACCAGGCAGGAAAAGAATCTCGAGAAGAAAGGTCCGAAAATGGTCAGTAGTGAAGCAAGCGGAGTCGATCACGGGCTGGAAGACAAGGGGGGGAAAGGCAGATCAAACGAGAAAACCCTAAGACTTTCACAATCCGTAAGTCGGGGGTTCGGGGGAAAAAAAGAGCCTATCAGGGTGTAAGAAGGACGATGTAAAAGAAAGAGCAAGTTTCAGGGACGTTGTTCTCAAGAATTGTTCGGAGTCAAAAAACAACCAGTAGGTGGTGTTGGAGCACATGAGCAGCTAGCTGTTGATCTGGACAAAAGACCAGGGAGACGAAGTTTCAATCATAAGGGCACCTAAGATACCGACCCGTCAATTGGCAAAGGAGGAAGGAAATCTAATAAAGATAGTTCGACAAAAAAAACAAGATGAAGTCAGGCGGGAGAAAAAAGGAAAAAAGGTCCCCAGAAAGGTAGCGGAGGGAGTCCAAGCCCGAAAGGAGCCAAGGAAAACCCAAACGCAAGAAGCCAAGGGCCTTGCGTGAAAGATAAGGTCAACTTAAACAAAGGCGCGGCCCTCGAAATATGTAAGAAGTGAAAGTGCAAAAAAAAAAAACAAAAGGAACGCCACGGAACTAGGGAAGAAAGGGATTCGGCCGAATTAACGGAAAAAAATAAGCCTTCAACGGCAAGGGATATGATAAGGAAAGGGGGAAGACAACCGGGGAATCGCGGAAAAATTAAAAAACCCTACGGGCTCGAACGACACACATAAAAGGTTGGCTAAAAATAAGGACTTCAGCGGAAGATAAAGATAATGACTTAACATGACCGAGAAAAAGAAAGCGGCAAAAAGACGGTTTGCCATCAGAAAAATAGACAACTCAACCATCCTGGCAAGAGAAATGGGGAAACAGGGTTGTGAAGGTGGACTTTTTAAAAAGAACATGTCCGGGGGAGTGAGCATGGACGAAAAAGTCAAGAACATGAAGAAGTTAAAGATATCTTGGTGCTGGAGAGGGGGAGAGAGTCTGGGTACTCGTCTCAATATAGTGAAGAGTGGGTGGAAGTAAAGAAAAAGCAAGAATGAGAGCAACAAAACAGGGGGAAACCTTTACGAAGGCCTCCACAAACAGCAAATGAGATGAAGGAAGACGAGGTGGTTAGAGGAGGAAAAGAAGGAGCTATTTCAGGCTGCTTAAACAAGAAAGGGAAAGATGCCACTTCTGCCTGGACACTCTGGATAAAAAAAGAACGGGGTGGGATATTTTAAAAAAAAAGCGAGTAATCAAACAAAATCCCACCAGGCAAAGGGGAGGCAAAAGAACAATTAAAAAAAATGGACGAAGGGGGAGAATGGATCGCACCGCTGTGTTTCCGCACTCTATCCAGAGGGGTGGGGGGAAAAAAGGGGTCAACAAACCAACGAGCAAATTTAGATTTGAAAACACCAGGCGAGAGAAAGAGGCGGGGGAAAAGGAGATCGCCGAGCAAAAGAAAAATAATGGTAGGCGCAAAGAAAAGAAAAATCACACTGTGGGGGGAGTGCCGCAGGGAGCTAGCTAGCAAAGAAAACAAAGGGAATGAAAGAGAGAAAAGAAGAGCATCAGAAAGCTTTAAGGCAGGCAGGAACATATGGAAAAATGGAGCGCGAGGGTGGGCGGCGCGAACGTCGGAGAAGTGGGGACCCACCAAGGGAGTTGAAGAAACGACTCGTGCAGCGGGGAGAAACAAAAACTTGGAACGGGAGAAGGGCGAAACGTGGAGGCCATAGAACTTAATAGCAAGGCGAAATGACGTCCACGGAAAAAAAAAAGGTTGAAAAAATCGCACCTTAAAGAGGAGGCGTAGTAGGAAAGCTCAAGAGCAAGATGGGAGCAGAAGTGGGTGTTGAAAGAGAGGATAAAAGAATCACGCCCCGAAAATAAAGACCATAAAAGAAAGGGGGAAACCGAAGAAGTATGGCACGCAAGGGGGGGGAACGCATGTTCAGGAAAGGAGGGGGTCCTAAAAATGTGGGGTCAGAAAAGGGGAGCGAGAAAACAGAGGAAAGAAGGGCGAGGGAAACGAGAACAACCAAGAGCGACCGGCAAAGCAAGAGCGCTGTACAAAAGGCGGGGAAAGGATAGGAGACTGCCCGCATGAGTCAAACACACCTGCAAATGGCAAAGAAAAGCACGGGTTACAAAAACACAATCAGTGGCCCCATCTGGAAGGGTGGGGAAAGCGGTCAAAGGGAGAGAGAAAAAACCGAGAGGAGAGTTAGAAAGACCGGGAGTAAATCATGGGACGCTAAAGATGTAGAAGCGAAGACGAGCCAACTTCCTCGTGGCGGGGGGAAGAAGGAAAGCTCTTTTAAATGGAGAGCGATCATAAAGGTGGGATGAGGAAAAAGTCCGGGAAGCAGAGAAACAGGGAAAGGTGGAAATGAAACGGGGGGTCAGCACCAATTACGCCGATACACAGGTGGACACGGAACTAGGGGCGGTTTTCGTTGGGTGAGGAGAGGGAAAACGCTGCCATCGAGGCCCCGAGCGGGCCCTTTATGACGAGGGAACTCAAAAAAGAAAGGTTCAATAGCCAGGGGGGATGGGAAACTGATCTGAAGGGAGCAGGCCTCTAACACTACAAAGCAATGGGGGGGGTGGCCTTTTTGGAATTGGGACAGAACAAAACAAACCTCTACGCTGGACCGGGGGGGGGGGATCTACGCGAATAGCCGTGCCGGAAAATTGAGGTCGATATCATTGGGGAGACGGAAAATTCGCGCTAAAATTGCCGGAAGTGGTTGGGAAAAAGAATCCGCGATGCGCCTGCTAAACACAAATAACAAAGGTAAAGTAACACATCGAAGGGTAAAAAAAGGATGGCCGGCGGAACACAACCACCACGGCCATTGCGAGCAGTCGCGAAAAGTCGGCGCCATGACCAACCTCAAAGGGGATACGGGAGATAAGAAAAAAAACGAGGAAAACGGCCGCGGGAAAAATGGGGTCGGAGGAGAAAAACTCAGAACCCTTAGGTCGCCCGCCTCAGAGAGAGTACCATTACCATGAGACAAAAGAACACGGAGGGTATTAGCATGTCACCAAAACGAGATGTGTTGTGGGTCATAGCAAAAAAAAACATTAGGAGACTCGCGCTCACTTCGCCAGGATGTGGGGGGGAAAAAGCGCTTGCAGTGGCTAAGTACGAAGGACGTGGAAGACAGGCAGAGGCAGGCAAGAAATCACAGTGGGGAAAAAGATTATAGGAACTACCGGAAGGAAGGACAAGAGCATGAGTTTGACCTTTATAGACCTGACGAAATAGAGGAAGGGTGAAAAGAGCTAGGAAAAGATGTTAAAAAAAAAAAAAAAAGAAAAAAAAAGACGGGCCTGGAATCGAAGATGTAAGGCCAGGGAGGGACGGAGAGGATGAGAAAAAAGTCAGAAATCGGGAAGAGTGGAGGGCAAGGGATAACGAAACCAAAAATGGTAGAACAAGTTTGAAAAAGGGCGGCACGGGGGGTCACGAAAGGGGAGATACACGTTATCGCTAGAAGCATGAGATAAGGGTTAGCGCACTACAAGCGCTACCGGAGCGCGGCTGGGCGACTGTGATCGAAAAGGGGTTAAAGCACATGGATGCAACTAGAACAGACTTGACAGGGCGAGAGAGAGCGCTCAAAAAAAAAGGTAAAAAAAGAATAAGAGTAAAGGGGCTATAGGAAATCCAAAAGCGCGGACCACTGAAACCTAAGGATATTGGACAGGCAGAGGACAAGGTTGCGGATCAACTCTCTCATGAAGCGGGTGGTAGGGGCACTAAAAGGGAAGGAAGTGACTAAAGAAGGGGGGATTTAAAAAAGAAGGTCCCGGTCAGGGAAAAAAAACGGATATTTAAGAAAAGGTGAAAGACTTCACTTGGGCAACCTGAACGGGAACGCTGTCTAAAAATAAAGAGCAATGGGAAAAAGCGAAAAGAAACAATGAAATTAAGCAAGTCAGGGGGACCAAAAAAAAAGCACAAGGTTCCGGTTCCGAAGCGCTGGGAGGCCTGAAAGCGGGCATGAGGGAGGAGAGGGACAAAGGGCATATCACGGAGCCGAGAAAACCGGCCCAGGTAGGAGGCCCAATAACAGGGCACTGTATGGAAAGAGCAGACCTGAAAACACAAAACTATAGGTAAGTCATACATGCCAGCTGAAAAAAAGACACAAAAGACGGGACGAATCGAGAAAAAAGAAGTCTACCGGGCCGAGAGACCCACAATAACTCCGAGATACGCAGCGCTGGATGCACTGCAAAAACCGCTAACGCTTGGAGCACTGAAAAACATGAAGACACAGACATCCTAGCCGGAGGTAGAAATTAAAGAGAGAGTGCCGCGAGACCTCATGACATTCAAAAACCTATCGTGGGTAAGTACTATAAAAACCAACGAAAAGGAAATCCCGGATGGAAAAGCTGCACGCCGATTCGAGCACTCAAATGGCCTACGTAGAACGGAAAACATATTTAGGGGAAGACGGGAAAACAAAACCCAGGTGGGGTGCCAAGGAAGCCAGACGATGGAAGTTCTCTTACTCAACCAGGGATAAGACAGGGGACGGGAGAATTTTACAAAGATCACATCAGGTTCCCAAGAAGATCAAAAGGTCCAATTGTAAAATCTCAGGGGAAAGCAGATTATCGCTACAGCGGATCGAAAAAACAGAGTGGCAAGGAGAGGGCATGTAAAGTCCAGCGTAACGGAAGACCCAATAAAGTATGAGAGGGAATCAACCGTAGAAGCATTAACTCCAAACATGACATCCGCAGGGTTCTGGAACAACGCATACAGCACAAACAAACGAAATAAAACGAGAGGGAAAAAGTTTAAAAGAAAAAAGAAAATTTAAAGACAACGCCAAGCTTGAAAACAACTTATCTAAAAGGGACGCGACAGAAGTTTAATCAAAAGGGGGTAATAGTGATAAAACGGAACTCAAATCAAGAAAGGGATACTTACGTCACTTCGACCACAAGGAGAAGCTCGCGAAAAGGCAAAACATGCAGACCTTGGACGGTCATTCAACAGTCGCCAAAAGACAAAATTGACTAGAAATGAAACAGCAAAGAACACCTACAATAGGTGTGTGGCACATCAGCAGTAACGAAGCTCACAAGCCGGTCTTAGATTTTTGGCACGATGTGGGGTGGAAAAGGTCTTTGCACACGGTGTGAACAACATTGAAGCCATGGGCTGTGGGGAGCACGTTGCACATAAAAAAAAGAGCAGGGGAAGCAGTGCAGGAAGAGATGAGGGCGTGTCGGCTAAGACCATTCTGGGGGGAAACTTTAACCGAAGAAGATGACTATGGGTTCAATCAGCGAAGAAAGTGAATACGGCACATCACATATGGCTCAGTGCAAAGTCAAAGCGGACGCCGCGAAAGGGGAAACATGAGATGGAATTAAAGCTCGTTGTTAGTATAAAAGAGGGGAGGTTGGACGGCGCGGCGTGATCCAGAAAGAATTATCCAAGCTATATCTGAGCCAAGTTGGAGAGGTCAAAACGCAAGAACGACCGAGCACCCCACAGTAAGAAAAAGGGGGGAGCCGTAGGGACAGAGAATGAGGTTAGATTGGTACAGAGGGTTTAAGGACGAGCAACAGCAAGGGTGATTAGACTAACGCTGCCAAGGCAGAAGTTGCTAAAAAACAACCACTAAGGAAATAGGGTGGGGGGGAAAAAAGGATTACGCCGCACTACAGACCGCGCGAACGATTCGAACCACAGGGAAAAAAAGATCTAACAAAACTGGTGGGGAAAAGGTAAAAAGTTGAAGCAGGATATTCAACACACACGAGGTAGAATGTGTGTCAGGGACCGGAATCATAAGGGCGTCCTAGAGAATGGCGTCGTGACCAGTGGGCAAGAAAAGAATGCGCGGGTGTCAGGCAGAACGAGGGAATAACAGTACAAACCTAATCTGGGATCCGCACTCTCGAAGGGGAAGAGTGGAGAAAGGCAAAAAAAAACGAGTCCGAGGAAGAGTAAAACGAACGGTCAAAAAGAAATTAAGCACAACAGGGGTCATATGCGACGGGGAAAAGGTGTGGAGATCCGCAGATCGAAGGAACGGCTGGGAAAAAGGAGAAAGAAACGTCAAGCAAGAAGGGGAGCAGTAGTGAAATCCTCTAAAGGGGGGAGCAGACCAACGAAGACAGACTGAAAAGAACGGTTCGCAGCCGAAACCGAGCGGTTAGTATGGAAAATTGGACCCTGTTGCGGAGAAAGGAAGGGTGATGGACTATAGGTAGTGGGGGCGATCAAGGGGGAGGGAAAACATAGGAGAAAATAGAAATCCACCAATAACTCATCACTCAATCCAAATCGGGAAGAAATATAGAAGAAGAAGCCGAAAAGGGTGAGTCCACAGCAACAAAAAAACGGGTGGGGGAACACGCAATAATACAACCATCGGTGAACACCATCGCGACATATGTTGAAGGAGGCAGCACATGGAAAAGAGGCTTGAACCAGGCTGCGGAAGAGTTGAAGAGCGGTAAGGACGTCCTCCGCTTGCCGATATTCAGCAACGCAGAAAACTGAGAGGGTTTGGCGGAAAGGGAAAAGACCGTGAATGGGGCGGAGAGAAACAGGGTGCGATTCACGGAATCACGAATACCAAATGTCTGGAATGGAACTGAAAGCGTCCGGAATGCCGATCCAGAACGTAGAGTGGGAGGGGGATAAAATGGGGTAAGGGCGAAAAATCAGTCCAGCGGCTAGGCAATAGGCTGACGGCTGGGAGCTTCAGGGAAAAATTGGAACATGGGTGGGGAGGGTAGCGTGAACTCCTGAAGCTTGGGGACTCCCAAACGTAAATGGGCATGTTGGGGGGAGAGAGACCGGGACAGGAAGACACCCCAAAAAAAGGAACTGGGTGGGGGTCGATGCAGTCGATCATACGCTGGGGATGCGATGAAAAATGGCGGTCGGATCTAAAAACCGGGGAAGGGAGAATCTTGAAAAAAGTCGCAAAAAAAGTACATCGGACAGGGGGGGGGATCAAAAGAATCAAGTCTGGGTCGAAAAAACGCACCGTTAACCGGAAAGGGGTGTCGTAACGCGGAAGGTGACCATACTTGCACGTCGCAAAGCACGGAAAGGGGATCGCTCGCATCATTTCGAAGGGAGGGATTGCGTTAAAAACGAAAAGACCGATATAACTTCGCTGTACGACGCGAGGAAAAGCCAAGCAAAGGTTTTACCAGCCCGCGAGAAGAGAGGCCCTAAAGGCAAAACGTAAGGAAAATGATTTTCCGGTGGCAGGGACCGGATCGTATAGTATGGGGGGGAAGAAAAAAAAACCCCAAAACTTACATACGAGGGAGGGTCAAATGGTTGGGAGTTGGTAGCGTAAAATTCTGGAACCCTCCTTACGGTGTGTGATAAGAGGAGAGGCCAGAGAAAAACTTGAAAAAAGACTAGTCAAGAAAAAAAGGCGGCCAAGTGGTGAATTACTAAAGCGCCTTGGGAGGTAACGTGCATTATCACTCGTCAAAACTCGAAGGAAGAAAGTATCATCGAGATAGGACCTGGGAAGAAAAAAGAGCGTACAGTGATGGGTTGTGCTTGTGCGGAAAAGCCCTGACAGCTCCAAAATTGGTCGGGAGCAAGGTGGGAAGGAAATGGCAAAACAGGGAGTAGAAGGGGGCTCAGGCGGTCCCCTGTGGGGGACACGACGGACCAGTATCGAGAAAACCGAGGTAGCTAGGAGATGAAAGGCTGGGGAGTGTAAAAAAAGACCTACACTGAGCGCGGCGGGCGATAAAGAAAGAACAATTGGTCTGTAGTGCGACATGGGTGCTATACAGCCATTTCCATGTCAAAATAGACTCGACTAAACAACAAAGAGAAAGATGATCAAGGGATGGGCGGAATAACAGCAAAAAAAACACACAATGAATTGGCGAGAACTGTAAAATCAAGACGCTCAGGAGGCGAGTGTGGCGACAATCAGCAGAATGATGAGAGCGATAACGGGTACAAACTTTCAGTAGGGAACAACAAACTGGAAATGGTGCAAAGGTATCTAATGGTGCACCTGCCGACCATTGGCTCACAACATCTGGGGAAAGTCAACCAGAAGAAACTGAATGATAACTGAAAATCGTACGCTAGGGGGCACTCCAAGAGGTTAAAAGCTATTTGGGCGCGGCAATTAAGTGAAGACAGGAAATAAGAAAACGGGAAAAAAAAAAAGTCACGCGGACGAGAAAATTTCCAAATCTCCAGGCCATTGTAAAAAATCGAAGGAAACAAGGGGTGATGAAGGACGAGCAGCTATTAACCACACCGGAAAGATATGAGAATTCCAGAAATCCTAGCGCACCGACAATATTGAGTCGCGGCGCTAAACTAATGTTTCGATGCCGATCGAAACCAGAGAAGAGACTTTTCACAAGGAAAGAATCTACTAAAGGGGGGTGTTCTTGTGCTCAACATTGCATGTGCATACTTCGAATGAGAAAGGCTGGAAAAAAGGGGAAAAGCACGGGCCTCAAGAAAATCATCCGTCCGAGACAGAGGGCAATGGTCGAAAAACGAGCTCGAATGAGGGTGAAGAACGAAACCTAATGTAAAGATAGAAGGCGGACGGAGGATGCCGCAGGAGCACAAAACGGGAAACCAGCAGATGTTGGCGCAACGGAAACACGCGCTGGATCTCGGCAAAATACACGTTAAGGACGAATTTGCAGATCTATACAACCTGAAGAAAATCCCCCGTCAATGGCAATCAACATAGCTCGAAAGCCAACCACCCTGGTGCTTGAAAAAGGTGTGGCGGGGGTTAGCCAGCGGAACAAATAACCCCACACCCAGAATAGCTATTGCAAAAACCCTCAGAGCAAATGAAACTCAAAAAAAACAGGAGAATCCAGGGGCTTCGGCTGTAAAAGTCACCCGACACGCAGATAGCTCAAGATAAGGTTCAACCCAGAAAACAAATGAACGCAAAAACCAGAGGTCGAAAACTGTGGCCGGAACGAGCAAATTATCATTACAAGGTATAGTGAGTCCGGAGAGACAGACCCCGCACTGTGACTGCGAAGACACACTGAGAAGGACGTAACATACTAAAAGAAACCAGAAGTTTTGGCTCGCGCCAGACGGAGAGGCCACTTCGAGTACTGAGGTACAAGTAACTACCAGTACCAACATCGGTGGTGGACAAGGCAGAGAAAAATTGAGAACAAAAACAGCCAACATCCTGTGCGCGGCCACGGGAATTGGGGGGGGGGTCACGTGCTCCTGTAGGGTTAAACCATTGAAAAGTTGTGCTGTGGGAAGACGTGAGGATCGACTCAAGAAGGGGACACAGACGGAAAACGTCAGTAGACATGAGGGTTAAGAACTGTAAGCTGATCTAAATTGGGTCCTCTCGCTCAGGACCGTGGATACGGGGCAAAGAAAAAGGAAGAATGGAAAAGCTGAAAGGCGCCCAACAAATGGGGGAACAAAGATAGAAAGAAAAATCGGGGAGGAGGAGAAGGGATGGGGAGTCTAAAAGCGAGGGGATCAGACGCCCAAGGGGGGGAGATCAACGACCTCCAGGATCTGAGCCCGTTGTGAAGTCGGGGAAAAAAAAAAAAGGGTAAAGGCGTATCGGAGATAGAAAAGAAACTGCCAGTGGCAAAACCTCTTCTGAATGAGGGGGGAAAAGGGTTCGCAGCCAGGGGCATGAACTATGGCAAAATGGGTTTTAAAAAGGGGAGATACCAACAAAGCAGCACCTAGAGTTATGACCTCCACCCGCGCAAAAAAATATTAGGGGGGAAAAATGATTAAAAGGGCGCAGAAGAATAAATCAAATGGTGAGGACCCTTACCGACAGTCTCTAAAAAACGGGGGATGCAAGGGATCTAGATCTCATAAAAAAAAACGCGAATAGAAGAAAAAGGCGATACAGAAGCAGCGACTGTCGTAAATTCCCTCGATCAAAACTTCGCGATGGTCACTGTGATCAGGAAATCGAAGATGTCAACCCCCGCAATGCGAGAGGTTGTAGTCAACAGCTGAAGAGAATGGGACGACTGCAACTAGGAAAGAACGGAAACCAAGGGGAAGCCCACCACCAGATGAAAAGGCGCTGGGCCGGCAACGGCACAAGAGAGAGCCGTGAGAAGCGTCAAAAATGGAGCAAGTAAAATTCTTCAGAGCCAAAGTGAACAGGAGTGCTCTCCGGCGATCTGGATCACAATCCCGCCAAAAAATCGCATCGAATAAACCGAGCGGACCTTAATGCATATTGCCCTGGGGGAGCGCAGGGAAGGGGTGAATTAAATCTGTGCTGCTCACTAGGAGAGATAGGAATAGCAGAAGGGAGAAAGAGGGGACACAAAAAATCGGAGCCGAAACTCAAGCTTACAAGCACTGGGAAAAACTGGAGGAGAAACGGTCCCAGAAAGGGCTGAAAGAAGGAGGGACGAAAGGGTTTGAACACACCCACACAAACAACCGGGAAAAAGAGAGGATGGGGGTTTAATGTCGCAATATGGGAGCGCTGAGCAACACCGCTGCGAGGGGTGACTGTGCGCGGTAAGGGGAAGGAAATCGTACTGGAGAAAGAAAAGGATGAGGCGGGGACAAACGATCCAACGGTTTAGGGCCAGAACCGGCTCCTTGAAAGGTCGGACGAGTCCGCTCACAGAGTGGGGAGGAGATTGCAGCAACGATACCCAGGAGTTGAATGGGAAAAAGGAGCGCAACGGTTCATCCAGGGCGGAAAAAAGAGTTTGCTGGGGTTAGTCAGGTGTGGGGGAATGGAAGAACTAGCAAGATCGATGAAAGAGCTCGGGTGGAGGACGCGAAAAATCACGAAGCCACTTCTTATGAAAGAAGGGTGGGGGTGAGTGCATCTCCTACCTGGAATACGTCCACTAGTAAGGAAGGTGGGGGAACTGGTCAGAATAAACCTCGAACGGCAGGGTTTTGTGCGATCCGAACTGAGAGGGAGAGGCCCACTAACTTGAAATTGACGGCGGATTCCAGGGAAAGGGGGTTCAAGTGAGCGTCCCCGGCGGGGGAAGTGCAAGGGGTAAAATAAAAGAACCCGTGATAACTAAACAGCAGACCCGGGCTGGGTGTTTCAGTACTAGGAGTAGCAGATGGAAGGGGAAAAAACAAGCCCCAAACCCTTGGCAATCTCAACAGAGCGCGACATAGTACAGTGCTAGCGAAACACCCTCAAGGAAATCTTCGGAGATCGGACAGTCACGAGGAAGTCCTATATGTGGCGGAGGGCGATCTCTGAACCCTTGTTAAACACGGCTCGATCGGGCGATGGAAAGAAGGTCAGCGCAAAAACGGACAATCCGGCCTGGAAAAGGAGAGAAGTCGGTTGGTCAGGGAAATCGTAACACCTTCGTCGAGAGGCAGCATCTGCTCAATATGTTGTCAAACGTGGAAAAAACGAAATGGAACGGGGAGGGATCGCTCAGAACTTTGGGGGCTCGCTCGATTCAATCAAAAAGGAAAAACGTTATAAGGCATCAAAGAACCTTAAGGAAGCGAACCGGAAAAAGGAAGTTCGTAGAGAGCGTCGACACGAAATAGCCGACATAACGTATGCTGGATCGTAGTAGAGCGGAGATTCGTGGACGTTAATGCGAGAAAGGGAGGGACGGACGTCCTAAAAAGGACATGGAAAAGGAAAGTGAGCAAGGAAGCAAAGGGGAAAAAACAGAGTAACAATGAAAAAAGGTAGTGGTTGGTACCGTTCCCATGTAGTCGATACAATCTGGAAGGGGTAGAGAAAGACGGAGGGGGGAAGCACTACAAGAAAACCTGACTGAGAGAAAATGTGGGGAACATGGTAGTCTGAGAGGTTGAATATTCATCCAGTCGATTTCTATAGATCTCAGCAAACGAGGAGGGGAAAAAAAAGAAAAAAAATCAAGGTACATGGCTTGTGGGAATCCAGGGGAAAAAGAACCCCAATAGTGTTCGCGCATCAGTTTCGACTCAGCACCGAACGAACAGAACGTGTAGTGGCGCTAAAAACTTCATGCTTCTTAGAGGAGAAAGGAGTGAAGAAAACCTCACGGAGGGAAAAACAACCAAAGCCAATGTAGAACAAATGGCAACCTTCCGACAAGCTAAATTCAAGAAAATAAGGGGAGAACTGTCGAAAGAAAGGACCTTCTACATAAACATCAAGTACGAGAAGGTACCAGAGAAATAGTCACTAGGGAAGTGCGCAGAGAACTGCTAGGAGACAAGGAAGATAAAAGAGTCAATCAATTGCGCGAAATGCCAACTGAGGCCAAAAGGAGTGCCTAAGAAGGAGGGGCCAACTTGGATGCGGCTATTCACCAAAACATATTCAGGAAAACACAGCGCTTTCGCCAAAAAGAAAAAGAAAAAAGGCGAAGAGAACGACCATCGACGTCGGAAAAGTCACGACCAAAAGACATCCAAAGAGGTGACAGGCGCAACTCAAGGGATTGGCGCTGGGAAGTAGACCAAAAGAAAGGTGACGGGCTGGGTAAAGCCAGTGGACGAGAAACGGTTCCTCAAACTCAACGGAAGCGCTCAAGGTAGGGATAAACCAGAAAAATCACTGAGGTGGTAAGCGCACTGTAAGAGTGGGGATGTAGAGATAAGCCGAACGTGGACAGGGGCGAACTCGAGGGGGAAACCATCCTTTGTTGTGAATCCACAGGAAGGCACTTTCGATGGTGGTCCGAGTAAAACAGGAATATGGGGGACCCTAACGGTTTCAAGATCATCAAAGGTTAAAAAGAGATCAAAACCTTTAAATTTTCAGCACAGTAAAGAACGGATCCAGATCCACACACCTTGGCACGTCATTGGGAGTGTCGTAAATCGGAACAGGAAAAACACAGGAGGTAATAGGGGGCGAGGAAAGAAAATCAGGAAACTGAAACGAAAAATCTACAACAAGGGGACTAGCTGTCCCGAATCCGCTCCAAAAAGAGGAAAGAGAAATGAAGTTAAAAAGAAAAGAAAAACGAAAAGAAAACCGCCGTACGCAAATCAAGGAGAGGACGGAACGCGCGAATTCATAAACCAACTAACAAAGGGGGGGTACAGGATACGGCGTCAAAAAACCGGAAGGCTGGAACAGTAGGGTCAGACCTTAAAAAGATGCTCTGGCGAGACGCACACAGCAGACATGGGACTAAGTGACGAGGGACCGACTAAGAAAAACTCCAGCAAAGAATGAGACCTCTGGAAGAAATTCAAGCAACGGTGTTGCAATCACGAAAAATGGGGCGGACAGCAAGCTCAAAGCCAGGTCGAGAGGGGTTTAAAGGGGGGGGGGTAAAACGCGTTGCTGGTTCACCATTGCGGGACTTGTAAGGGGAAGGCGGGAAGGAGCAGTCAAGAAGGGTACGAGAAGAGATCGGGGGACGTTGCGGAAACTGGGGACTATTCTCGCCTATCTTGGGAAGGTTCCACTCGGAGCCAATACTAATGCAAACAGGTAGGCTGAACCGGAAAAACCGCAACAAATGGAAAAGAGAATTAAGAAGCTCTTAAAGAAAGGACAAAGAATGGCGTCCATCGGTTAGCTGGAGGGGGGAATCACAGAGACGCAAAAAAAAAGAATAGTGCTCCACTCGATCAAATGACAAGGTGAATAGCAAGACCGAAGACGGTAGGCGTAGGAAAGCATCCCAAAAAAAGGTGAGGGGAGGAAAAATCGTCTAGACCTAGGGGCGAATGGGGGGTCGAAAAAGCGGGGTTCCTCCCGCTAGACGGAAGAGGGAGTTAAAAATACGCGGAAAACGCTCATTCGAGAGTCTGCACAAAAACAGCTCTCATAGATTTAGGTGAAAACTGGAATACGAGGGGCACAAACAACAAAAGGGTACGGAAGCGTTGGCATGAAACCACGAAAACACAGTCTCGAGAAAAGTGGAAAGCATTGGAGTAGAGAGAGACAAACGGGGAGGGAAAAGAAATAGAGGACTCCCAAGGACGTAGAGAAGGGTCGTAGTTCCATTTGCGAAGAACGGGGAGGGAGATTGCAGGGTACATCGATCGTAATAAGTGGAACAGCCGCATATCAGTGTGGGAAGAAGCACTTCGTGGCAGGGGTGAAGCGAACTCAAAAAACTGCAGGAGAGTGCCGGAAAAAAAGCGGATAATCCAATGAACATTAATGTCAGACGGAGCAGTGAATACAGGCCACCTTTGGATGGATATACCGGATCCCAGTACCGCTGGAGTCAGGGGGGAAAAAACGCTACAAAAAAACATTAAGTGAAGATCCTGGTTAAGAAGCATGCAAATAAAGAAAGCTTATACTCGAATAAACCGGAGCCACACTGGAAGAAATGTGAACAGTCGTCCGTTAGGTCGAGACGAGGCTTGGCGGAAAGAGGAGAAAAAACAAATGAACAAATATGCAATACTACAGTCCACCCTAAAAATAGTCGAACCGAAAAACGCAATCCATCTATTTCCGCACAAAAAAAAAAGGGAAATACTGACCGCAAGGGGGCTGCCACAACATGACCGAAAATTAAACGAAAAAACGTGAACACCCAAAGCGGAACCCAGAGAGGAAGAAGGTTACTGTGGGAGGCAAGACCGGGGAGCGATGATGGCAAACCGGGAGGGGGACTAGGTTTCTCCATGAACAGTCATGGAACTGGAGTTGCCGAGATCAAAGCGGGGGAAAGAACCACGGGGTGTGTAGGGGGGGATACGAGGAAAGGAGAAGATGTCGAAAATAAAACAAATAGTCAAACGTGGTCTGAGATGGCCGGCAATCACACAATGAGGTGAAAAAATAAAATTAGTCGCGGAGGGATTCGCCAGAAGGCGGAAACTATTGTCGTGATTCAGGGGTTGGATGGCGCGGGAAAACTTCAACATAAGTGCGAGGCCGAAAGCATGCGTTGGAGGATCAGTGGACAACGGACCGAAAACTGGGGGGCCGAAATTGCGTTGTATTTGCGTATCTGACAGGAGCTTGCCTCTTAAATGGGCATGTGGGAAGGGGACCGATGAGACACACCACTAAAGGAACGAAGGTGGATCAACCAGCGATCTATCGCAAAATGTTACGCCACCATAAAGTCAGGGAAAGATGACTATGGAAAATTCGCTCAGTCAAAAGCGCAATTGTTAACCAGAGAAAGCGTCTAATTTGCTAAACCCAACAAAGATACACTTTCTACCAGGCGGGACGCAATACGGATTGCCCGTCAAACAAGGAAAAAAATTGCGACAAAATCGACAAGAAGGGGACAAACGTGCACCGGAAAAAACTCCATATCTTCGGAAGATCAAAATCAGGACCCGCGCTGGAAAAAAGAATGAGTCAATGAAACTCAAACGGTGGAGGAACCGGCCGAGAAGAGACGAGCGACCTACGCAGGAGAAAAAGTAAGGAAACTTGCCGTGCAGGGCACAAAGAGAGGAGAAGTAGGGGGTCGGATCGAAAAAGAAATTCGGGCCCACCACCGAAAAAGAGCTCTCTTGAGCCATTGGAGGAAAGAGAAGGGCATGCTGACTTCAATCATCGGACGGGGGGGGACTCGAACGTACTTTCAAAAAATCCCAAAGGGCAAAGTTGAAGTCAACAAAGGCGACGTTGAATTCAGCCATCTGAAGATTGAAAATTCCGTAGATCAAGATCACGAAGGCGCGCTGGACAGAAAAAACGAAACCTAGTGAGCGCTAAGAGTCACTTAAGGGAATGTAAGTTAAAGCGCAACGTCGCCAAACAAAAACCAAAACCAAAACACACCACCCCCCAACCACCCAAGGCACCCCCCCCACACCACAAACCAAAAAAACAAACAACCTTACTCAAATTGTAAGTCGCAAGTGGAGAATTGGGAAAAACAAGGACGTTAACCAGGGCGAAAGGCGTAAAATTGGGTTGGTCCCGACAGTGAACAATGTCGTGATGAACAGGACGGGAGAGCTAGAAGTCCAGAACTTAGTTTGTCGGGGGCCACAAACAGAGGCGGGCTGACTTGAGGCAGACGGGTGAGGTCGAATGTTGGCTGTTCTCGACATAACTATACGAAGGATAAATAGAGCTCTCTCAACAACAGATGTAGAAAGAGAGAAGTAGAGAAAGGGAAGGGGAGGAAGGGGCTCCCTGCGAACCTACAACCAATATGTGGGGAACACAGGTCGCACTGAAAATATCAGGTAGATGTTTGAGAGAAAAAAGCAAGGCGGACTAGAGTAACGAAGTATTCGTGAAACCTGTTCACGGCGGAACGAAAAAATTGTGTTGGAAACAACGGGTCGAAGCTGTGGCAACCTTGAATAGACACACTGCTCAAATTTGATACTAAAACCAGCTAAGTCGCCGGAAAGAAGTACATAGAGATAGAAACCAGCAGGGGTACTAGCTAGGAGTAGAACTAAGAAGGAAAAATTTCCGGTAACGATATACGAAAAGGCAATCAGGCACGGAGGCACGAAGGAATAACCAAAAAGTACAAGAATGCCTATGAAAATGCAACTGGGGTGTAGGAAGCCGACAAACACCGTCCAGATGACTAAGTTCAGCAGACACGCAAGCGCAAGGCAAATACTGCGAAGAAGGGAGGGAGAAAAGGGAAATAAGGTGGTGCAACTTTACAAAAGGTATACCCACCAGAAGAGAACGCCAGTGACAAGGCACGGGCAAAATATAATACTCGTTGGTGGTGCGCCCTGAAGTTCAAAAGACTAATGCGAGTTCCAAAAATGGCTTGGGAGAAGGTCGAAGAAAGTTCCTAGTAGAAGACTCATGGAAAAAGCCGCGAGGAATGTGCGGTCTAACAGCCGGAAAGTTAAATGGAGGTGGTTGATGTCAAAAGGGAACTAATGTACGCGATCGAAAACAAACGGGGGTCGGAAAGAAAGCAGTGCTTAACTAGAGAAAACCATAACGAGATGTGTGGGGGACAGTACTGTTCCTCATAACCAATTCAAAAGGGACGAGAGATGGTTCCAAGATAGTCAGTGGAACAAAAGATCCGAAAAACCGACAGGTTGTGGAAATCAAAGATACATGAGCGGCTCGGATCACCACGCGCAGGGATGCTGGTAGTCCATAGGAAAACACGGATCAGAAAGAGCCTCATTAAAAGAGGGCGAACCCGTCATGAGATCCGGAAACGAAAAAAACATCTCAAGTCTTATAATTTGTTCATACGTGCCTCAAGCAGCAGCTCGGAACCTAGAAGGGGGAAAAGTGACTCAAGAAACAAATGAACTCAAACCGAAGAAAAATCAAACCTGATCTGTCGACGGAAAGAGTGTTCAATTTTACACACGAAAAGGGGGGTGATCCGAATCCGCAAAGCCAACCGACGGCTTTCCAAGAAGAGAGATCAGGGCGACGGAGAAACGGCCCAAATAAAGGGGGGGGGGGGGGATCAAATCAAAAAAGCATAGAAATCAATCAAGCAAATATGACGTCAGACGAGCAAACAACTCTTGGAGAGGGGTGAGAGCAGAGCCAAGACTTTGAAAGGAAACAGAAAACAAACCTGGTTGGGACGATTGGGGTGGTGGAAAAAGGTCGTCTGGGGGACAACATGAAGGCTTGTGCTACCTTGCGGGATAAACAGAATAAGCAAAAAGAGGAAAGAGAGCGGGGAGGTTCGTTAAAAAGGAGGGACTCTTGCTCCCGAATCTTGCAAGAGTGTTCCGCAAGAATTTAAGAGACGCACAAGAAAGAGGCAGCCTTAAAAAAGCTCGACGGGTCGAAGGGAGACGAGAACTCGGTTATCTAAACGATGAGAGGTGGGCGTGGGAGAGTCGTAGCCAGAGTAAGAAGGTATCACGAAATGCTCACTATGGGCATATTAGCCGGGGTGGAACGAAAGGGGGGAGACCACCGAAGCGTTAAGGGGGGATATCGGAGAAGACACCCAAAGAAAGGTGTAAAGCGCAAAGCAACTTGAGGAGATGAAGGAGGTGAGTGGGGAAAACCCTGTCCGAAAAGGCGGCCAGGTTGGGAAGAGGAGCTAAAAGGCCAAGGAAGGGTGCGGAAAAGAACAACCCAGAGAAATTACGGTGGCTACTGAAGCCAAAGCGCACAAAGCTAATCGTGACAAATGAGACAAACCTATAGCATTGAGGGCAGGTGAAGAAAAACAAACAACAAATAAAAGATAAGAGGTCAACTGGCGGCAAAAGAAAAAGTGCTTATAGAGAGTCGTCGGGAAAGGCCATCACAGCAGAGGGGACTGTTGAAGTCAGGGAACCTGCAGGAGAAGGGTAAACAACCAACGAATAAAAGCAAGGTGAATTCTAAAGAAGGGTGGGGCGAACTTAAAAAAGCTGGAAGATAGCGGAAGGAAAAGCGGGGAACTAATCCCAAAAGAGAACTGAAACCTAATGCCTCATCGGGGCAGGTGGATCGGCCGGAACGACAGCCTTCCTGGAGGAACAGAAAAACCGGAGCAAGCAGGGGGGGACGGTAGTGAGAGCAGCGGACCAACCAGCCAAAGTAAGAAAAAAAAAGGGGACTCATAAACCTGCTTGAGGAAAAGAGATGGGCCTGTTGCGGAGCCAAAAAAAGTTCAAAAGAGCGGTCTTGGGATAAAAAGGGACTATGAAACAAGAGGCAGAAGTCCAGAAAAGTAATCAGTCCTCAAAAACGAAGTCTATAAGATTTAAGAGGCGACGCCCGAAAATGGGAGTGAAAAACAAAGGCACGAAGGGGGGGGCGAGACCCCAGCACAAATAACCAACACAGCAATGGGTGTACTTTGCTGTCCAAGGGCTTAACGGGGATTCGGAGGTAGGGGGGGCGCGGTCATCGGCTTCCATGGGCCATGGAATAAGGGGGAACAGTAAAAAAAAGAACTGAGGCTTTTTCCGGGAAAAAACGAGAAAAAACAGTTAGGGAGTACAAAAAGCAGAAACTGAGGGTGGCTGCGATTCCTGAATAAGAGGGAACCCTCGGTGGGGAATGATTTGGGCAGAGCGGCAGTCCGAAGAGCAGTAAAATCGATGCGGGGAAGTTAAAAGGTGTTTCGGGGAAAAAGGAAATAGGAAACAAGCGTGCGAACTGGCCGCCTGCGGATGACGTCTGGACAGATTAAGAAAAAAAGGGCGATTAAAATGGGGGTGGTGTTGCGTAATAAGAAAGGGGATCGTGCCTGGGGGGGGGGGGGGGGGGGGGGGGGGGGGGGGGGGGGGCAGGGGGGAGGGGGGGGGCGGGGGGGGTGGGGGGGGGGGGTCGGGGTTGTCGGGGAGAAAAGTAAAGGGGAGGGTGAAATTCCGAGGAGAAACGCCGCCATCAGAAAAACCCGGTGGTGTGGTTCATCACTATCTCATGAAAGAGCAGGGACAGTGAAGGGATCGGGAAGGGGGAAGAAATGGATGAGAGTGAAAAGCTCTCGTCCCCGGCGTGATGAAGTGGGGGTTCAAACCGAGTTCTCACGGGGCTAAAATAAAGACCACGTGCTTGGTGTGCTGACGGGGTGACGACCATACTGCAAGACCACAAGTCCCGGCAAATTTGGCAATAGCGACGAACATAGTCTCCGCTGAGAACCGTACAGAATCCAG
>Ga0179593_1445579_pt1 | contig 20077 bp, 13 predicted proteins | sample CZODoug2_1_08_16_FD_185931 | JGI IMG/M metagenome (GOLD analysis project Ga0179593, IMG submission 185931) | Vadose zone soil fungal communities from Angelo Coast Range Reserve, California, USA - CZODoug2_1_08_16fungal (PacBio error correction) | ecosystem: Environmental > Terrestrial > Soil >...
TCTAGTTGAAAGGGGTAAACAAGAATACTGGGAAACTTCGAAGAAAACCATGATCAGATCGCCTGTGAGAAAAGATCTCTGTTTAAGACCCGGGGGGAACGCGTCCGGCTGCGCTTCATGCAAGCACTTCACTAAAGATGGAGGTCCACGTGGGCGATTAGTGCTGATCAGGGGGTGATCGAAACCGCGCATCTGGGGGAAGCGCTTTGAAGGAAGGCTATTCGCGAGCTAGCTAAAATATGGGGGCTGGGACTGGAACAAGGCTTGAGGTAGCCACAAAAACAAATGTGGCAATATAAGGCTTAAATCGAGGAATGGCCTGAGGATGAGAAGGCTAGTGAGAACCAGGTATTCCCTCAAGAAGAAGAGGTTAGCCGGGTACAAGGAATGCCTTAAATGCCCTATAGCACGAACAGAGAGGGAAATGAAAGAAGGAGTGGCAGGTAGTGACCTCAAAACGAATCTAGAGAAAAAAGGAAAATCAACGAGTGGAATCCCAGAAACAACTGGGGGGCGGGGGACACAGTATGAGTGGTCGGATGGCAGGGATCCAGAACTAAAAAAAACCTAGGGCTTATGCCGTATTAGCAACAAATAGGTAATGATTAAGTGGTCATCATACGCAACACGGAAAAACCAATGTCCCCTTGCTGAATTTGATTTCGTCACATAAAAGGCAAATCACTTCAGGCAGGAATAGCGGGAAGGAGAATCCCTCGCAAAAAAATTCCGACGGAGCAAAGTTAGGTCATCGACTCAAGTGCCGATGAGCGAGAAAAAGGCAAGGGGAAACACGAAACGACACCAGGCAATAAAAGGAATGATGTGGAGGGTCATAAAATCTTTTCACTGACAACGTATTCTGATCCCTTGGCTGAGGGGGAAAAGAGACAAGTCGAACGGTCTATCGATCTTGTGAACCATTCCAAGGAATCTGAGGGAAAGACGTTCTAAAAAAGGGTCTGAGTCAAGCAAAGGAGCACACGAACAAACGTGCCGGCGGGAAGTAAAACCCGTCTGCAGGAGGGGCAAAGCAACTGAGTTCATGGCTTGGGGAGCAGCCACAGAAACTACTCCCCAGTCAACCGTCGACTCCCTGGGTACTTATCAGAAAGAAGAATCCCACCATTTCAACGATTCTCAGAAAAAAAAAATTAAAGAACCAAAAAAGGGAGCTAGTCTATCTTAACCCTTAGTGGTGGGGGGGAAAAAAAGTTTAAATTAAAAGCAGGCAAACACGTGAAAGCGTAACTTCGCAATCCTGGGTTTCTCCCCGTGAGGACACACCGAGATAGCTTTTGTACTTCGCGTCAACATTGACTCGATGGGAAAGGGCCGAGAAAAGGTTTTTAGTAGAATACAGCCGGCTCGAAAAATCGAATTGCGGTGAAGGGATCTTCAGGAAAAATCTGGGATCTCTCTTGCCGTCCGAGGAATAACGACCTACTGGCTGCAAGGGGAATCTTAAAGAAACTGTCCCTTCGGCGAGGATCTCAAAACACGGACCCATCGATCATGAAATGTTAACTTGGCTATCTCGCGACGGGCGTTCAGGGCCGCCCTAAGGGTATTGTCAGACCGGTCCTAGGTCACGTTGGCTGTTGCGGCTGGCAGCGGCGCCGAGGGTGCAAAATAGGGCAGTCCAGAGTAAAGTGACCGGGTGCTGGTTAAGGGGGTGATAGTCGAGTCCTCTGAAGGATTGGTGTTGTCGGTCAAAATGGGTCTAGAAAGTAAATGGTGATGTCGGCCACGTTCGTGTCATCACAGCGTCCGAGTTAGAAAGGAGTCAATACGCGTTTAACGCAGAGAGTGCCAGGGACGAACTTGGAAAGAAAGAGGGGGGAACCGCATTGAAAAGTTTTCCTGGAAAAAAGCGATCTGCGATAGGATCTGAGGGCTTGTCCTTAAAAAAAAAGGGGGAGATAGCGGGACACGAGCACTGAAGATCTCAAGAGTCCTCGATTCAAGGGGGAGCATGGGGTCAAAGAATGGGCCTTCGAGAACAACGTCTGGCTAGGTGCGGTGCTGTGGAAAGACGCAAATAACTGTTGATGGTGGAGAAGCGTGATTGGATTGGCAATAGGGGGCCGGGGTCCGCAGGACCAGAGCCTCGAGGGGTAAACTCATTGAAAGGGGGGAGAAGGTCATGTTTACAAGTGGAGAAGAGTAATTGTAAAGTAGTGTCGTATAGCGAACCACCTTCACCACACAGCGGGGATTGGCGAAACTCGATTGGTCCGGATTGTGGTCATTGCGCTGAAGTAAGGGGGAGGGTCAAGGGTCTGAGAAGTGGGACTTTCCGGGCCGGAGGTCAGAACGCTTAAGGGGTTGTCCGCTGTCCCGCTGAAAGAGCAATCAAAAAGCGGAACACTTAGTCACCAGGATGGAAACGGAAAGAAGGACCGCCCAGCTTATTAGTTTTCCGAAAAGGGCATGGGACGTAATACGAAGGGACCAGAGAATTTTCAAGTAGAGTGTGTTGAGAGGTCCAAAAAAAAAAGAAAGAATTAATTATCCGCCTTCAAAGGGAGGTCGGGTCCGAGCCGTCCCAGTTGACGCAATCCGCCGATGTGAAAGTCAGGCGCAGAAAGTCCTCAAAGAAATTCGGATTCCATTCCCCGACGGACTAAGTTTAACTCAAGAAATGACATGGTGGTGGGTAAGGACAACTGGATAACGATGAAAAACAGCGGTGACGACAGAGAATTCTGATCTAACCCACCTCAATCTCCGGAGATCAATTCAGAAGAAAAGTAGGAAAATGGTGCCGGGTAGAGCCCTTGTAAGCAGGTTGTACAGGGGGCCCCTGTTAGAGATTTGTGGCAGAGTCAGGTGACGGGAATCGATTGGTGAAGTTAGTCGTATGGACTCAAAAAAAAGAACGGATTGATGGAACGATGAGAATTATGCATAAGGATAGTCACCAACGCCTTCTACACGCCGCATTCCAAACCAACAAAATGACAAGGCGGGAACTTGTAACAAGGAGCAAGTTTCTCATTCCAATAGTCATGGAAAAAAATAAAGTAGATCTCTAAGTGAAAGGAGAGGGCGGCTGGAAATAGAGAGGGGGGAGGAGAGACAAGTCTACAGATGCCGGTTCGCTAGAAAAAAAAGGGAGAATTTCAGAAAAACTGAAGAAAACGTTTTGAAATCGAATTGGGTTTAAGTTCTGGAATCACCGATGCTTGGTTGGCGGGAGACCTGCACATAACGACCCAGCAATGAACCGTCAACGGAAAACTCCCGACCAGTCGGAGGCTCGAGAAAGGAATTAATTTGACCTGAGGAGAAAAAAACACATTCTGGAGCTGTGACTTAGCTTAACGGAAATGGCGTTAGGACGTTGCAAGAAGGGTCAGATGCCGAACCATTCCATTGGAGGTTCTCGCAGCTGGATTCGTTCAGGGACTGGGAACCAGCTGGGCCGAGAGGCGGAAAAGAAAGTAAAACCGCCCTGCTCAGAACAGGCTGAGACATGCCTCGGACTAGAAGCATAAAGAAGGGAAAAAAAGTGAATCTTGCGGAGCTGAAGCGCTCTCTGCGAGGACCAAGACAGAAAGTACAGTAGTCGCATTGAGGACCAAGCCTTGGCCACACAAAAGTCCAAAAACCATCACCCTTCTCATTGACTGGAGTAACTTACATCATCCAATTCGGAAATGCTAGGGGGAATGACTGAAAACCAATCGCAACGGACTCGAACGCCCATGGTGGCAGGCAGAAAAAAGGTCAGACACCTTTTCCGGGCAAAGAGTCAATCAGATCTAGAAGAGCAGACCTTTTGGTCGTGAGATGTTAAGAGGAATGGCCAAACAAAAGTACTCTTCAGGGAACTCTCGACGAAACGAAAGACATGTGCAACCTCGGTTCACATGATGAGGCCCGTGACCGGAAGGCCGGAGCGGAAAGGGTGGAAAACTACCAGAAAAGATTTGAAGTAAGAAATGGAGACGGCCAAGAAACAGCCAGAAGCGGTCGTGACGATCTGAAGAAAGAAATACCTAGCATGGCGACAAGAAAAAGCATACCGCAAAAAACGTGTGGAAATCCAGTCGGGCTCAGGGGAAGACAAAAATCCGTTTACGCGAAAGTTCTGTCGGAGGGGGAGTCTTTAGTTCAGGTCTCTGATAAAAAAATCCAGCAGGAGGTGCTTTCAGAAGGGTCGCAAGAAATCTTGAAACGAGTACGAGCGAATACCTGCCGCCATGTCCCCTGTTTACTCCTTGGTAAAGGTTCGGCGGGGAAGGAGGGAGGAGGCACCATTCATCGGCCCGAATGCGAACAGAAAATAAAGTTGCAACTAAAAGCCGCCCTCTTCAAAGGAGGGGGGCGTTTGAAGGGAGAGGAGGTACCATGCTGACGTTCGTCATTTGCGCCAAAGTTTCAGGAAGGGGGCGTTGAAGGAAAGAAAAAGAATGTCATTGGAAAGGTCCAAAATTTTGGGTGGAGGAAAGCCTCTGTAAGGGTCAGCGGACAAAAGTCACGCATTTGAGGTGTGGATCTATCCGATTATCAAGCAATGGCCTAGGGAAAGATAAGCCTGGGTGACTGCACCTGATCCAGCGCGTTCCCATATTTCCGGAATAAGTGGAAGGGAAAGACGACCGTCGTTTAGCGGGGGAAACTATCACTAAGGAAGTAGAAAGGAAAGAGCCTTTTAATGAAGGTCATGTTACACATAGATCGTCGAACAGACGAAGCCATGCTTATAAATCATATGTATTTCTACAAGAAAAAAGGCTGGAGAAAATTGGGAGAGCAGATGAGTGAGACGGGGCGGGGTGGTAGGCGGTAAATGCTGAGTTGTTCTCGAAGGAGAGGCAATAGGAGCGAACTACGTTCTCCTTTCCGGTCGGAGTTGGACTGATGACGGGTCAGTAGTCCTCTCCGAAAGAAGAATTGGGGGATCTCTCGAGATAAAAGTCGCGGGCGGGGAGATACTTAGCCTGTGAAGGGACTGGGACGAGTGGGAGGGCTGACATGAAAGCAAAAGGACTAGGTGGAGTTGAGGGCTATCCGACACAATCGCCGGAGGTTTCGGGGAGATAAACTCGAACCTCCTTTTAACGGGGTCAAAAACAAGGCCCGGTTTTCAGGGGCGATTCAAGTTACGGGGAGGAAGGCTGCTGGGTCGAAAGGGAGTATTTGGCAGAGTCTGCAGGTGCTTATCGTCAGAGAGCTATGTCTCCATGACAGCGAACTTTCTTCTGGCACCTGTTGGAATCTGGAGGAAGGACTGAGGGAGTAAGAAGGGGAGTTGCACAGAAAACGCCTCCTGCTTCCCGCCAGTGCTGTCGTTTAGGTTTCAGGAAAGGGTCAGAGGACCAGTCCCCTTCGAAAAGGGGGAGAGAAAAAGCGAATCTCAAATCAAGTAAACAAACGGAGTATGAGAGTATGCGACACAGGACTGAAGACGAGTGCAGTCTTCGCACCGGCGAGGAAATCAAATAAAGAGGAGAGGGTGCTGAGATGAAGAACTGGAATAATCGGTCATATGTAAAAGAAAGGGGGGAGCTGCTCGTGCAATGATTTAACAAACTCAAGGGATTGACATAGAGGGCAGATGAAAAGCATCTTCGGTCTGAGATGCGACTGCTACGGTAAAAACAGACTCTCTCAAAACTAAGGTTTTAAAATAGAGAGAGGACCTGGAAGGTAGAAGTCGTTAATCGAGAGAGCAGCGAGAATATTACACCGCTCAAAATAAACCAGGAGGTGAGAAAAAGATCTCCTTGCTAGAAAGCCGCGAGGTATTTGGTAGGAGAGGAGTAGTTTACTATCTTCATAAACAAGCCACGTCCGGGCGATGTAGTTCCGAAGACGACGGTATGGGAAAAAAGGACGTACTCAAACAGGCGCCCTCCCAAAAATTAATTTGGGGAGTATCGGGTGACATAGCTGAAGAACTTGAACTTACTCATAGGCTCCACCCTTTGTGTAAGGGAATGGAAAAACAACGTCCATTTGTAAACCTGAAAGAAAAAAAAAATTTAGGACAGGAGGGGCACCCCGGCGGATAGGCTTGGTAATCCTTGCTTAAAGGAGAAAGAAGGTCAAGGCTACTTAGACAGAGGCCCATTGGGGAGAAAGTGACCGAAAGATGCTAGAGACGAAAAAAATATGATTTAACTTAAATACGGTCCGTCATTTCCGGACCGAATAACGAAATAGGCCATAACCAGAAAAGGAGAAGGGACCATGCAGTTTACCGAGAAATTGTTATTCGTGCGAATAGGGGAAAAAGACCAGCGGGGAAAAACGAGTGGGATGAGGAATTGAACATACATGACATACAACTCCACTCTAAGGAAGCGTGATGCAGAGAAAATCAGCCCGTAAAAGATAAAATCTTTTGACAAAGTTAATCCCTTCAGAACTCATAACAATGCATGAAGGGACGGGGGAGAACTTCCCTGCACCTCAAAGAGACAATGCAAAAAAGGAAAGCGGGGGGGGGGTGCAGGAGAGACAGCTTTCAATGATCTAGAAACATGAGAAAGCCGAAAAAAACCACGAGAGATAAAGCTAGCGTCAAAGTTCAACGCCGACTCTTAGGAATCAAGGCGATTTTCAGTGAAAACGCGCCATGGTAGTTCGCAGAGTGGAAACCATGCCCTGAAAGTCCTGGAAACGGCTCGGGAAAGGGAGTACATAAAGTCTCAAAGGTTTGTGAAGCAGAAGAGTTAAGCGGTTAGGGAGGGAAAGGGACAGGAAAAGAAAGGGAGAAGAGGGAAAGCGTGTCACGCGTAACCTCGTTCTAACGAGGGAAGCAACACCCAGAGACGATGGAAAACCCCCTGCGAAACCAACAGACCGAAGATGGGAGACCGAAAGCCAGGAGAGAGAAAAAAAAAAAGAAACACGATAAATGGAAAAGAGTTCTGGGGAGGAACTCAAACAAGGGGTCTAAACTGAAATACAAAAGAAAGATAATCAGTATTCCGCCGGCACGTTAAAACAAAGGTAGAAGTCGGGAAAAGTCAGAGAGGAAATGACGTCTCCTTAGTCATAGACGCATGTTGATAAAATAAATCCCCTTCTTCCCTAGAAGATGTTCCAGTACAGGCTAAAACCTTCACGAGCTAGAGGAGATAGAGACCGCCTTCCTTAAACTTAGACCGGAGATGAACTTGGTGTCTCCTTCTGGGCTGGTCAAGAAACAATCGAGAAAAAAAAACTCCTCGACAGGAGGGAAGAGGAGGATGGAGGGACGAAGCTAGGGGTCAAAACCTTCTCTGACATTTTCGGGGCTATCGGATGGAATCAGGTCGCCAGAAAAAAGGAGGACATCTTCATCGGCTGCCGCAGGAGCGAGGGTTCGGGTGCTTCCCGGAGTTCCTGGCCTAGCACTTGGGTCAGCCAAGTCAGTTGAAGCGTGCTGCGAAAGTCAAAATAATTCCGCTTAGGGGGAACTCCGCGGGTGAGGCAGGGAGGTGAAGGGAGGGAGAGGGAAACGAGGGGCCTCAGGTTGAATTAAATTGAAGCTCAAAGAAAATTTTGACCTAACGGGAGAAAAGAAGGATTAAAAGATGTTCTTCGACCAGGGGCGGTATCTGGCGGAGGCCGAAAGGCGAGGAGAAAGGAGAGCAGGGGGTGAGATCAAAGTCCATGTAAAGGGGAGAGGGGCGAGTTCTGTAGAAAAAGCGTCTAATAAAGGGTGAAAGGCCGGAGTGCATAGTGGAAAGGGCTGTGGGAAGGCGCAAAGGTACTCAGGGGGGTGGATTTCGCGATAAGGGGTCCTCAAATAAAAACTACGTGGCTAAAGAGGCGTAATCAGTCTCAGCTGGTTCAACAAGGAGGTGGGAAGACTGGGGGGTCGATTGTGAAGAGGTGCCTGCTTCCCTACGGGTTATAGGTGCTCGCAGGTGGACTGGAATAAACAGTGACGCAAAAGGACGAAGAGAGACATTCCCTTACACATTACATGAAGGGACTAACCCTTTATGGGATGCCGCCGCGGGGGGAAAACCAAACAAAAAACACCCCCCACAGATGAATTAAAGGCGTCGAAGACGCCAGTTCTTACAAGAAAGTCCAGAATCGGAGTAATCGTTGTGTTCATCGGTAAGAGGGACTGGTCGCCGGACAAAAGGGGGGAGGAGGGGCCCCTTGGAGACGTAGCGCGTCGCGGATGTGGGGGTGTCCAGGTGTGCGCAAATCGCGAGAATCTAGAAGGAACTTAGAGTGCGCACGGCACCCAATTCAAAAAGTTGCGCGCAACGTATAACAGGGGTTGGGGTCAGCGCAAAGAGAAGCGGACTGAGGGAATCATGACAGGAGAGAGATCTAATTGTCAACGGCCGACGAAAAAGGAAATTGAGCTAAGAGGGACCGAAGAGTAGAGGCCGGTGAGAACTTGCCAAAGGGGGAAATGGGTGCAGAGGAAGGAAAAATCTGGTGGGGTTATCGGGAGCTTCCGCGGGGGAAAAGAGGTTTGCGTTCCGAAGACAAAGAGGAAATTCCTCTAGAGTAGGAAAGATATCAGGAGGATGATCACGCAACAGGCATTGGGATGCCGGGATACGGAGGCAAACCCACCAAGATAAAAAAGGAAAACTTCAACCAAGGGGGATGAAGGAAAGGGACAGCCACAGGAAGAGAAACGGGTCATGGGACGATGAAATTCTCGTCGAAGTAGAACGGTGAAGAGAAGTCGATAGAGGCATTCATACGGCGGCCGCAGCGGAAAGTGAGAAAGGAGAGAGACAAACCAAAAGAGGGGAGGCAAGTGGGGGTTATGGGAAATTCTTGAATCAACTGAGAAAGACGATGATCTGGACGCTGACAGAAAATAAAGAAAGACAGCAGGTCGCTTGGGAAGTCCGGCCCCAAAGATGGGACGGAAAGGAAAAAAAGGCAAGCAAGGCGACAACCGTTCTAATATGGAGCCTTGCAGACAGGGCGCGAGGCGAGAAGTTTTAAGCGTGGCAGGAGGAGATCTGGACGAAAAATTCCATGGGAAAAGGGGGAGAAGGTGGATTTGAAAACTAGGGGGAAACGGGGCTGTGCAAAAAAAGGGTGACTGACCCTCTCCTCCACCCACTCTCAACCATGCTCGGGACCGAGCAAAGGAAAGAGAGAAAACATCGGTCCTTCCTTAACCACAGGTTACAACAGATACGCCTCAGGGAAGCCAGGAAACTTCGCGCCCGCAAGACTGGTTCAAATACAAGGAAGTGGGGGAACCATCGAGAACGCCCAGAATTGCGGAAACCGGCAAATGAACCTGGAAATATTAAAACCAAAATTCCGGAGTCACCAAAATAAACGTTGGCTCCGTCGCTCAGAGGACGGGGGGCGAAGCGGATGTGCCCAGGCGTCCTCCCCCGCCGCCTGACTCGAGAATGGGGGGAGAGGGACTGCTCAACACCTGTGGGGACGAGTGGCAAGATCAACTGTCCAGGAGGAAGGAGAAAAAGACCTGGACTTTTGAAACATATCACGACTTTTAGGAGACGTAAAAGGAGGACTTCAAGGTGAAAGATGGGTAAAAACTTTCCGACTAAAGAATTAAATCCAGCAGGGTTTTAACGACAGCGGGCCGTCCCTTTACGAATACCCTTCGAAAAAACGCTATTAGAAAACGATTGGACAGAAAATACAATTGAGGGGAAAGGGAGCAAACCGACTTATAAAACCAGGATCCAGGCCTTAGGTACTATTACCAGCTAAAAAAGACCGAGCGGCAACCGGCGACATCAGATCAACACACTGTATGAGAAATATCCCCCAATTGACAGGCGGCGTAAGCAAGACGCCAGGGGACACTCCGCCCAGAACGAGTTAATGCTCGGCAGGGATGCAGATAGGGATGGGTCTCGGATAATCCTCTCCAAAGAGAAAACATCAGTTCAGAAGCCTTGAACGAGGAAGTGCGAATTCTGAGCGAAAAGATTTTGTAAGAAGGACCAAGTTTTGAGACTCCAGGGGAGGGAAACAGTACGGGACGGGAGAAGAGGTTCCATTGACAAATACAAGTTAGAAGAGATCGACCGAAAGATAAGTTGCTAGGCGTCATGAACCGCCAAGCTCTAACGGGGGTTTACGGAAGGGTATAAAGGCTTCAAAGGAAGTCGGGACGAAAGTTGTTTGGCCCGGGGGACTTCACCACGAGAGGGCATGCAAGATCGACAGTTGTTGTGGGAGTTCTGAATCCTCTGAATACGTCGGCGAAAAGCGTCTGAAGGTAGGGAATAGCATGAAGAAATCGGGGAAAGACTGCCGGGAGGGCTTGAAGACGGGCTCAAGGGGAAAACGCGAAACGCTCGCACGATCTCCACGAGGGAGGCCCGATAAAGGGCCAAGCATCAACAACTAATAACCGCCCGCTCATAGAAGTCGTTTAGCTTTCTCTTCCTTGGAAGAATAAAGAGAATGCAGCAGGGTTAGAAGAAGATGACCTTTAATGGTTACACGGAACCGTTCGGAGAAAAAAAAACGGGGCGAGGACTCATGCTTCAGAAATCGAATTTTACGAAGAGAGAAGGTGAAGATGGAAAGAGCATCTACAAGTAATAGGGGGAACTCTCTAGTGGTAAGAAGTGGGGTTGTCCATGGAATTGAAAGTGCGATCGCAATCGAGAGAGAGACTAAAAGAGAGGAGGATTAAAAGGGAAGGGCCGAAAGTAAGGGTTCTCACTTAATCATCTCGAAACGAACTGGTGAGGATAGAGATTTTAAGGGCGCGTGCGCGCAGTATATTGGGAAAGGAAGGGGGCGACTCGACACAGCTTCATCCGAAGATTGGAGTTGGTCTGGCAATTCCAGACTTAAGAAAACTAGGGGGTTCCTCCTCCAAGGGTCGTTTTCTGGATCAAGAGACGATCATTACTGGGTCAAAAAGGGAAGGCTGGGGTTGGAGGGGATGGAGGAGGATTGCTTGCATCGTGTCACGGCCAGTTAGCCCTCTTCTGTTGGCATTGTCGTCGGGGAGGGTCTCAAAAGGAATACCTTATTTGAGGCTCCAGGTCAGGAAGAAAGGTAGGCAAAAAAGGAACTCCCGCTCCACCTGAAGAACAAGCCTAACGCAATGCGACACATGACCTTTGGGGTGTCTTCGGGACGTGGCCAAAGTCGCAAAAGGGAGGATCGCAAAAATCTCTCACAGCAGGAAGTCAAAAAAATATCATTCGATGCGCAGGACTGGAAACCGGACCTTACTGAACATTGATATTTCTCAAAAGAAGGAAATAGCTAATTAGGGAACTGCAATTTCGGGGGCGACAGGTAAAAGAAATAGCGGAAGTCGCTTCGAAAAAAGAGACGATTTTCGAACCACGCAAGAAAATAACATGATGTCGAGCTATGAGCGAAGCGCGATGCCCCAAGGATCGGTTCAAAGGAAAGGAATCTCTCTCACTGAGGAGGAGAAATAGGAGGAATGAGTGTAAACGTACCCAGGCGAGAGCAGATTTAATAAGGGAAGATGCAACAAAACGGATGTGTTGAGACACCTGGCTGTAGGTCTGTGAAGAAGTACACGCCAAGGGGTCATTGCTTAGATAAAGGACCGAACGTAAGCGAGACTGTTGAGGGAAGCGCGGGAAAGGCAGAGATCTTCCGAAAGGTGACCTGTGAGATCACGAACAAATAGTGTTCAGAGCGGGTCTTCAAGTATAGGATCAGAGGCGCGCTGGCTAATTACTAATCACAAAGCGCATGGTGGGGACACAATCTGCGGCCCGCAGAACAAAAGTTGAAGAAAGTGAAGCAGAAGTAGTATGCTGGGGGTAGGTGCGGTGAAAAATTCGTAACAAGGTCATTCCAAGCAAACAGGAAAAGTCAAAGGCGGATAAGGGTAATCAACAAGAGGACTATAAAACAAGCAAAGAGAATAACTTTTAATGAAGGCTAATAGAAAAGGCAACGAATCAGAAGAGAAGACCTCTCAACTGGGAAGAAATCCAACAATTGTTGGAACAAAAGTCTTGTGGTATTAATAGTATCAGAAAACGAAAGAGGAAGGAAAATGGCTTGAGAGTCCCAGGAGAACTCCCAGTTGAGTTATTAGAACTACACTGCGTAACCTCCGCTAAACATTAGAGAAAAAGAGTGTAAATTTACAAGGGATCCCGCATCCTAAGTCCCCAAGTTGAGGCAGGACTGTAGAACGTCAGCCTCCGAAAGAGGTGCGAAGAACAGGGAAGGAAGACCAGTTAGTAAAGATAGAAAAACTTAGATTACATTGAAATAACAACAACCTCCCAAAAGACGAAATTTGCTAGGAATTCGAGAAATAAAGTCCTGAGGAGGGAAATCCAGAGGCATGGCGGAAAAAGACCTGATCTGGTTCCAAGGCGATCATATGTAAAGGGACCTGAGAAGGAGGATATGTTGAATCGGGAACTTTGCCTTCCCGTGATCACTGTTGCGTCCACGAACGACGGCGGGGCTCTGAGGAGTCCAGGCAGCAAGGAAGCATCCTCTTTGAGCGGAGCTTAGATAAAGCTCAAAAGGCGAAGTCCTTCAGAGGCCTCACGAACTTGAGAACATATTGTTATCGGGGGGGAAAGAAGCGCCCCTGCGGATTAATACAAGGTATCTAATAAGAGGACAAAAATATATCAAATTGCTAGAGATATAACTCAGGTCTGGTATTTTAAGAGAGAATCCCAGGCACAAAAGGTGCGAAAAGAAAAGCCTTAAAACGCATCAAATTCACGACCGTACACTTAACGCCCCCGAATAGTTTGAAGGCGGATGAAAACTTGCGTTTGAGATGTATTTGAAAGGGAGGGTTGTTTGCACCGCCGATCCCCGTTTAACGGGGAACAGATGTCTAAAGGAGGTACCGATGCGCGGAGCACTCACCTTAATCCCTGGAACGCGCGGGAAAAAAGCGCCTTCTGAAATGAACTGTGGTCCTGCTGGCACGAAAGGGAATCGAGAAAAAGAAAGGACCAAGCATCACCGGAACTGTGCGAATGGCGACATGAATTCACTTCCGCCGCCGAAGTGGCCCCCCTTGAAGTACGTTCTTGTCTTCTGGACCGTAGGTCGAAGGCAAGTGGAAATAATCTTTCATCCCAAAACGCTGCCGCCGGGAGGGGAGGTGAAAGTAAGGGAAATTTTGATGATATCTTCAAAGAAGGGTTTCGGTCGTGTCAAAAAACGTGAAAGATCGTGTTGCTGGCGACCGGGGGGGGGCTGCGTCCCGGGAGTCTAGTTGAAAAAGCGGTGGATCGTCCTATTTCATTGGAGTACCGAGGAAAGAAGGGGGAAAATGTCAACAGAGTGACCTGGTGAAGTAAAAAGGGCAGCGCCTGAAGTCCCGTTTGAAGGGTTGAGGCTGAATGGAAGAGTGGTAGTCAGAGACCCACAGATGAGGCAGTGGAGAAGGATTAAATAATATAGTCCGCGTCCCTTCGAGCGGGGAATGCCGTGAAAAAACAGGAAAGAGGCGAAAGATTTTGAAGACTTCAGGGAGATTTGATGAAACGAATTGGTGGTCATAGGGGAAAGGTGCCGGTTTCCCGCATGCGCATCGGAAAAAGGGGTGCCCTGCTCGTAATATGAAGGATACGGAGGGTCCACTAGGAGGACGAAGAGAAAAGAGCGTATCGGCTTGGAAAATAAAGTCACAATCACTCTGGTGATGGAAAGATATGGGGGGGGGAAGAGAGTTGAACATGGACTCTTCACGTTCACGTTGAGAATGGCGAGCAAGGCGCGGAGTGTTGAATGTTTAGGGCAAAAGTTGTAATACGCCGAAAGGGTCAGTTCCAGTTAGGGGGGGGGGGGGGGGGGGGGGGGGGGGGGGGGGGGGGGGGGGGGGGGGTTTACAACAGTCAAGCGCGTCGAAAAGGGGGTCAAATGGAATTGTGAAGGCCGCGTGAACATGATTTGAGTGGCCGCTAAATCGCATTTTTCCACGGAAGCGAAAGATCAAGATCAATTTTTCACGAAGCAGGTGGGAGGGTCAAACCAAGTAGGCAAGGGAAATGGGACTGATGGCTGAAGGAAAGACCCCGTGTACAACTGCAAAAAGTTGGTCGTGGAAAGGTCGTCAGTGGCACGAGCTTCTGGAAAGTCAAAAAAGTAGAGGTATCCAGCCTGAGGCACCTAATTTCTATGAAAAGACGAAGAATCTTCAAGGGGGGTGGGAAGATCCGGAAACCGTTAGCAGATGCGCAATCAAAGAATGATCGAGCGCCTTACTCTTATTCCGGCCGAGAGAAAAAGAAGGAGAAAGAGTTCAAGAGATCGTAGAGCGCGACCAATTGGTCACTTTACAGGGGGAATTCAGTGGTAGGTCTTGGTGGGTTGCAGTCTCAGGGAAGGGTAGACCAGAAGTCTCGGTGCGGGGAATAACTCGTCTGTGCCTCTCAACACGACGAATGTAGTACAGGATGGCAAGGAAGAGTTGGAGTCCCAAAAGCATTGATCTTCAGGGAAACTGAAGACAGAAAACCAGAGCTACCGAAAGGCTGCACGGGTAGCGATGCTACCGTACAAAGCCTAACTAGTGTACATAACGCTAAGGAGGAGAATCGACTTCGGGTTGAACGAAGAATGTCCGGAGAGTTGAATCACGGCGCAAAAAGGAAATAAGTCGCAGATTAACAACATGGAAGATTTCGGGCAAAAGGGGTATGTAAAGGTCACTATGGCAGGTGAATCACTCTAAAAATTAGAAAGATGACGAGGGGCGGACCTGCACATAACACTAAACAGCGCGTAACAAGGACGGAAAAAGCCCATCGAAAGGATGGGTGGGAGGGGACAGCGGATACCAAGGCCCAGAGTTTTTTTGATCAAGCTTCTAGAATCAATGCAAAAAGGACTACTCGGCTGGACCTGGAGATTTTGAGAGAAGGGTATACACTCGGGCGCTGTCCGGCTCCGGAACCAGCAATGAAATGCATTCGAAGAGGGGGGAAGTTTGTCACGGGAACGTTGAAGAACATGCCCAGGATCTCCGGTTACGAAAAAAACAAAGCTCAAACAAACCAGCTCTCCACCGCTCAATAAGGCGTAAGATTAGCACCATCTAAAGGAAAAAGGAGAACGGGAACAATCACAAGGTCGCGGGAAGCGGGAGTTTGAAACGATATCACAAATCATTAGCGAAGCAGAGGAACAGTCCAGAGGCGAATAGAATTTAAACCTAAGGACTCTGCGCAGACGAATTGCTTTGCCACTACACAAGCGAAGTTCCCATCATCTTATCATTTGTCAGGGAATTCTCACCAGGCAGTCTAACGCCACCTTGCTCGAAGGAAGAAATTGGAATCTCTCAACACCCCCGCCAAGAACCGTACAGTCTGAATATACGCGAAGAAGCACACCGATCAACCTTTCCGCGAGAAGTTAAATGGGTCCGCTATGTCAAGACCTAATGGTGAAAAACAAGTACTGCGCCCAATTATCAAAATGCAGGACATGGCGTCTACGGAGGTAATCAACTCAGGATTCATGACAACAGAGAGACAGGGTTACCGGAATGGACTAATACACGTTCAAAAAGAGGTAACAGGAATGAGAAAAATAAGCTGGGATGACTAAGTAAGGAATCATTCGTGCTGGAACCAGCACGCCAAGGCTTAAGCGGAAGAGTTCGATCGGACCTGTCGAACAAGAAACCAGCTGGAGACATACGAATCAGAACCCCCAACCCTCCACTAATTACCGAGGGAATGAATTACCCCACAAACAGGAGGCCCAGTGCTTCGGGAAAGTTTTAAACGCGCCAGTCGACCGAGTCGGTATCTAGATACAAGGGACCCAGCAGGGACAGGTCAAAGGTGATCAAGAAGAAGTCTACTGGCCGCGACGGAAAATACCCGCCATGAGCCAGTTTTCCATAGGGAGGAAAGGGGAGAAGAGCGGCTATCTAAACAAATTCAAAGAAGCGAGAAAATACCGATCGAAAAATACCGTCCAGTGTTTTTTAAAAGCCGTCCAATCCGAAACATCGAGCTTGTGCGTTGAGTTTCGGTTATCACAAGGCCATCTGGAAGGTAGAAAAAAGGCGACGTTTTTTTCTCGCTGTTCTGAAACCAGAAGGGGGGTGCATTCCCAAGGGGTCATTTGAAAGAAGGGGGGGGTTTGTGATCAATCCTTCGTCGAAAAAAGAGAAAAAGTTAAAAATTGCGCGGAAGGGGCGCGGGTGAAGGGGAGACCGCTGGGGAAGGGGGGCCTATTAGGGTCAACTGTCTATAAAGTCGAAACTCGGAAGCGAAACATCTTCTTCCCAGGAGGGCCTGGACACATAATACAAAAGAAGTCAGTTGAGAGGGATCTGCAAAGAATCGAGGAAGCAAACCTGACCGACAAATTTTAAAATAACTTTGAAGGGCAGGTGACACTTATCGTGAGACGAAAGCGGAGATGGAAGCCGTTCGTTCTAAAGACTAAGTTGAGAAAAAGATGCAGTGAAGCTGCAGCTCGGACAGAGAATCAGGTAAGGCTAGGAGGTCGGCGGCGTGGTTCAGGACTGAGTGTACTCTCGGGAAAGCTGAGCGGAGAACTAGCGGATTCCGACCGGGCAAGAAGATTTGAAGAAGAAAAGGGCAATGTAAAGACCCCGTCCTCCGCTTCATGACTAACAGAGGGCAGGTAAGTCGCCCGCAATGATGAAGAGCAGGTTAATTGGATGACGGGGGGCCGACATTTAGGAGGGGAAAAAAAACTCATGCAATTACTTGGTGAGGGCCGCAAGGGAGGGCCCGCTCAGCCGGGTTTTGTTAGAAAGATTCAGTTAAGTACTCTATCAATCTCGACCATTGTGCGCTGGGTACCCAAGACCCGGAAGGGGAAAAACCAATTGGGCAATGATTGAGGGTCTTGCTATGGGGGGATCCTGGAAAGGGGTGACTAAGCATTTGCGAGTCAGAGAGAGCATACTGCAACCGAGAAGCTAGGAACATGTGGGAAAGAATGACCAGACTTAATTCGCAGTCCAACTACTAAGCCTCCGACGCAGCGAGACCTCACCTTCTTGTCCACCGGGGTTCTTGCGTTTGCATAAAAGCGTGTTGGACAGTCCGAGAAAAATGGCGTGTGGCTACAAACTTAAATGCTCATCAAGACTAAGAGACATCGTCTATGCTCATCGCCTGACCGAAGGCGGACGCAATCTCTTCGAAGAGAACAATCCACTAGGAGATAACAGAAGCTTACAGTGAGATTGCGTGTAAGCAAATTACGGAAAGGGAGCCCTGTCATAAGGCGGCTGCATGACAAGAAAGAACCTCAACCCTGGGAGGGTTTCCGAGTGTTATCCAGTTCTAGCGCGATTCCCAAAACGGAAAGGCAACTTCCAAGTATCTCGAAAAAAAAAAAGGGAGAGTAGTAAAAGGGGATAAAGTCCTGGAAGTTTAATGTCCCGTCAGGAGGGAAAGAATCACGGGGGAACCGAGAGAGCGAAGTTAAGGGGTTCGAAAAAGATAAGGCGAGACTCTCGTGTGGAAGGACCAGAATTAAGTTCCCAAAAAAAGAAGCCACAACTTCAAACTAGAGGTACGAGATTTGAGATCCAGTTCTTTTAACGAAAGATGTTCCGGGGAGAGAAACAAAGAAGGAGAAGTTAGAACTTAAGTCGGTAAGCTATTCGGGACTAAAAGGGTGCAGGTCCTGGAAAAGATTGGAAAAAGGCACCCGCCAAGAAACAAAATGAGGGACCAAGGGGGCGAGCTCGCCAGGAAAGATGAGTTATGGTGGAGGAAGGGAGATCAAGACAAAAAATAGGTTAAAAACTCCAAAACATGTGAGGTCAGATGAATCTTTCAAGGAGAACTTAGCTCCTCAGATAAGCAGCGATGTAAATAGCATTGTCCCCGGTAGATAGAGGGCGAAACGAAGAGCTGAAACTTGGGAAAAAAGGACTTTGGGACCCAGAAAAGGAAGGATTGCTATAGTTACCAAAAACAAGAGGGGAACAGAGTGATTAACGTCCCCTCCTGAGGCTACAACAATAAAGATTAAAAACCAAGACGCACAAGCTTCATCAAAATCCCCCGTCGCGAAGAAGGCTTGCGAGAAGATCCATTATCAGGAGCAGAAGAAGAAGTCGTAGGACGGACGAAACTTAAAATCCTAAAGGAGACGGAATCACCGAGAAATCAGCTTTGCAGATGACTATAAGGGGATACATTGACCAGAAACAGACAAAACGGGGGGAATAAAGAATGAGGGCTATCAGGAGTGCAAATGAGCGCTGAAGTCGTCTGGGCGATTTTGAAGGAATCAGGACCCTCTCACGGTCTGGGAAGAGGGCATTACTAAAAGTAAAGAAGGATGATTCATTAAAAGGGGAAATAGGACTTGCCAAAGCGATGACGACTCACTGACGAGCCCGCTCGACGGCGGCCTGCGTTTCGGGCTGCGCAGGAAATAAGGAAGGTGACACGAAAAGGCATATCTTTCCGTAAGCAGACGCTGTTTCTCATAGGAGGAACAAAATACATCATCTTGAGAAAATGGTAAGGAGAACGCGGAGTGAATTTCGCGATTTCGCCGAAGAAGTAAGATAAAAACAAAAACAAGTACATGGACATTAGTTCTTAGTTGTGAGAAAACAAGCCCAGCCGGCAACGGGGAGAAAAGACTGCAAACCTAAGGGAGGTATAAAAACTTCACGTTCAAAACCGAGAAAGGAGAAGTGTCCTTTTAAAGAAAAAGAGGGGAGAGGGGCTATTGGGGTCGAGACGAAATGGTGGAGAATGGGGGCAATCTCTGAAGAATACGAGGAAGGAAAGTCGGAAAAACACTCTTTTAGCCCTCATTTACGCGGAAAGCGTAGAGGGGACATACTGGGACCGATGAGCAGTCAAAGGAAAGAAGGTTACAGAACTTGGGAGACTGCTTGAGGGGCAAAAGGGATCTCAGCAGGATCAAGTGAAAAATGGACGGAAGAATAAACTCGTCGTTCAAAGGGCCAGGAATGGTGTGTCTGGTTTGTCATCCCTTCTAGGGCAAGTGGCTTCTGAACTGAAACTGGTCGAAGAGGGATAGGAATCGCTTGAACGATGGTTAATGGTATGTTATCAATCGGGATTGCCTCCAGGGTCCGGCAGGGTTGTTAGGGAAGGGTCATCAGCACCATCCTTGGATCTTTGCTGGGACCGGGGGCAAGGGAACGGTGAAAAAGAACGGATTAAGCCGCGTGGATGACGGTAGTCGAGAGAGGGACGCGAGTCCTTTCAAGCATTGAAGGGAAGGACTGAGGGCCTTCCCGGAACAGAGTCTGCATCGCGGAATCAGAGTGTTTAAAGGGCGGAAAATGGCTAGCACAGCACCGATGGACACAGGAGTCGGCGAAAACGGAATGCCTTCGCGCCGGAATCTGGCCCCCAAATGCAAGAGGGAAAAGAATGGTGTTTAAGAAGCTTATTGGGGGAAAGGAACTGGCGGTGAAAACCTATGAAAGCAGTCAATTTGCAAAGGTCGCGCAATTAGCCGATGAGACGAGGAGGGTCTCGCGGAGAGGAGAGATCCGACAGTATCTTGAACTCCAACCAGCAACTTCTGTGAGTGGGGGTACCCGATGTGTCAATGGTGATCATGTGATACGGCAGGGGGATCTGGTCGCAGACGAAAGCGGGTAATCAAAACTGAAAAGTCAAACCAGGACAGAAGCCTGATAACAGCCCCTGACACGAGAAAGCGTCCACTTGATGTCAACAAGGATGGTCAAAGAGACGGCGCGAACGCGTCCCATGGCCTCCGAAAGGGCGAGAAAGGTTGAAACGTCATCATACTGAGCCTGGGAACTGCATCTCCAATGGGAGGCAAGGTGTTGGTGGGAGACGGCAAAACGGAGAGGGACTTGGGGTTATTGGCCGAAAGGGGTAGTGGGGATGGGACGAAAGGGGAATTCCACGCGCTGGGGTTATTGCATGTCGCTGCCGACAAGCGGTCATAGGAAGGAGAATTAAAGAGCGGGGCCAATGTCCAGCCCGGGCACAAATGCTAGACAGTGACCAAGAATAGGAAATGGTGGGGTCCGAAGCACCTTTTCGAAAAAAGCAGCCGAAATGAGAGAATCTCTCTTCAATTCCGGAACTAGCGCCTGCAGAAGAGTCTCATCGGTAAGGACCATTACCTCAGGGAACGCCAAACTTGTAGCCGCTTG
>Ga0179593_1544214_pt1 | contig 20077 bp, 19 predicted proteins | sample CZODoug2_1_08_16_FD_185931 | JGI IMG/M metagenome (GOLD analysis project Ga0179593, IMG submission 185931) | Vadose zone soil fungal communities from Angelo Coast Range Reserve, California, USA - CZODoug2_1_08_16fungal (PacBio error correction) | ecosystem: Environmental > Terrestrial > Soil >...
AAGGGAGGAGGAGGAGGAGGTCTCTATGCTCCTGGCAGGGGGAAGGGTCACATCGGGGGCCAGAGGAAGGAGACTGACCTTGGCCTCCGAAGGAGGGAGAGGCCTCGAAAACCGGGGGGATAAGTTCAGTCAACCTCGAAGAGAACCTCAACGCTATAATGGAGAAGGAAAAAGGGGAAATTCTTCATCAGTTGGTGAAGCGCAGCGGGCGGAGCGACTCCGACCAGCCGAAACGTAAAAACTCCCACTTCTTGGGGGAAGGAAAGGACTTTGTGCATGCCTAGTTGCGCAGAAAGAATGTACATCGCCAGCAAAAAGAAAAAAGCTCGCGAGATCGTGGGGGGGAGCCTCAGCGGCGGAAACGAAAAGATTCCCTTGCTTAGCAAAGGAGCTGTCGAGCTTCGTAGGGGAGTTGTCGCACGGGACTTCGGACCGAGAAAAGGGATGGGGGGGGGAGATTCACCGGGGGGGTCGGCATCAAACACATAAACCACTCAAAAAAAAAAGAGGGTGCGGATACACTCTTACAGGATGGGAGGTGGTTCTTCTGAGAGTCTCCCTAAGTTCGGGGGACCCATAAACGCAGCATGGCGTATCTCGCCGGGAAGCATCTGAAGCGGGGAGGGGGAAGGGAAATCCTGGTGAAGGCTCTTCTTTGGCTGGAAGTGGTACCAGAGAGGAGGAAATCTTCGGGGGGAAAAAAAACGAAACAGCGGCTGACAATGAAGGAAAAGTCGGGTGGAAGGCCGGCTTTCGCCATCGGCATAGAGCCGTGGGAGAGGATCAAGGGGGGGGAGAAAGCCGACATAGAGGAAAATATGGCGGCAAGAAGGAAATCCAGGAGGATACGACGCCCGTAAAGACCTGCCCTGCTGCTGTTCAGTGGAAGGATTCACTAAAAAAACTGCACGAAAGGGCCCGACAAGAGAAAGCCACCATGGGAAAGGAAGGTTCATGGTCTGTCGCCAGAGCGACCGCTGTTCGAACTTGAAGCCAGGGCAGGGCTAAAAAAGCACTTCGTTACTTCCAGAAAAATTTTGAAAAAAGGGAGAAGAAAAAACGGGTCGTCGCCTCATTCGCCTGCACCAGCTAAAGGGTACTTCGAGAGTTGCGTATTACTTAAAGAATAAGAAAACACGAATCACAAGGCGCTGATGGGAAGGGGAAAAAAGAGGGTCATCACCATGCGCTGCATCACGAGCAGGAAAATATGGGGAAAAAAGAGAGAAACCACAGGGGGTATACACAATGGCAGATATCTTCAGCGAGGGAATGTCGGCGAAATCATGGTTGCAACGAATTGCTTTGGAGATCCAAGAAATGATGGAGAATCGCCTTAGGGCACACCATGTGGGCCTCATGAGGGGGGGTCGTATTTGGGGGAAAAAAGAGGGAGGGTCGACAAACAATAGGACGGACATATAGGGAGACCATGAAAAAAAAGGCTGTTCATCTGGTCCCGCTCTATTTGAGAGGGACGGCGGCGCGGATATTACCAAAAGAGTGGTTGAAAGAACTGGAAAAAAGGAGGGGCACAAGAATCCACGGGCGAGGTGCTTGAACGAGGAGGAGAAACCTTTGTGGGGGGGAAGCGAGGCTCCAGGGGAGTGGGGGAAAGGTCATGCAAAACCTGTGTTATGTCGTCAATACGTTCACGGAGAAAGTAATCGTCTTCCCGGGCGGGAGAAAACCGCTTTTCTAAAAGGGGACTTTCGATGGAGACTCGCGACAAGGGCAAAGACTTCTTCTGGGGCGAAAACGGTGCCACGATCGAACGCTCGTCCCCGTACAAAACAGCCCAGGAATGCGTTTAAGAAGGGAAAAATAGAACTACCTCTACCGACAGACGTCTTGGAGGACAGACAGGGGAATACTTCATGATGAAAGGAGGGGAGGTAGGAACGAGGGACGAGGGAGTCTTTAAAGAAAAAGTGGTCAAGCAAGGGAAGGGAACTTGTTGGGATGACCTGGTCGTGAATGGTCCTGGGCCGTCGACCGGAGGCAGACTCCCGAAGAAAGGAGGAAGTCCTGATCTCGACGGAAGAAACGCGTAGGACAGAAAAGTTCCATTCGAGGAAGCTCTACTGGTGCCGGGGTAAAAAGATCGGCTCCAACAAGAGGGAAGCATCGAAAAAAAGCTACGGCTGTCACCAGGTACGGCACCGATCGCAGGTATATCGTGAGACCATCTGGAACACAAAAAGGGTAGTGACAAATAGAGATATGGGAAAAGCTAGAAAGGAGGGAAAAAGGCGTCAGCAGGGTCGTCATTAAGAAACAGCGAGATAGGCCCAGGTGGGAAAATCCGTAAAAAAGGGAGCTTCCCTCGAACGGTAAACCCTCTCGTGGTGACGAAGGAAGACAAAGCAAAGGGAGAAAAAATCGAAAGGTTGCGAAACTGCAGTTTGAGGGCCAGTAGGAACACACCAACTCATTAACTTTACAAAAAAAAGGGGGGCCACGCGGGGGGAAAAGACCGACCTCCATTAATAAAAAGAAAGTAGGTGAACGGAAGGGAAACAGCATCACGAATGAGGATATTTAGATGGACTTTAATCTCAGGAAAACGAATCAGACGGTGAAAAAGCCTTGGGGGGAAGGACCTTCTATCTTGCACATGAAATTGATTTTCCAGAAGAATACGGAGGCGAGCGCGGCTTCACGTAAGAAGAGAGATCTCAAAGCCCTTTGTGTAACAAACGTCGTAGATCGTACGGGCGCTTCAACTTGTCGCCGAAAGGTTTATTTACGATATACAAGTAGCTGAGGGTGAGGAAAAAGAAACAAAATCGTCAACAACGTTACTTCGTGTCGCATAGGCAGCACCCCGAGGGGGGGATTTAACGGCAAAGGGGGGGAAAAAACCCTAAGAAAAGAAGGAAGAAGAACAGTCGAGGAGGGGATCGCTCAGACGACAAATAGAGCGGATCAGGATTGACCAGGGAGAATTCGTGGCATGGTAAAGGGATGCATCGCCGCGATATAAGAGGAAAACATCAGCGGGATAGAAGGCAAAGCGCACAAAACCCGTTTGTGGGCAAAAGTCCTCCACTCCTGTCCTTGGATTAGCAAGCGGAACAGCCAGAAAGGTTCCCAGCACAAACCGGGGGACACGACATGGGCCGTCAAGTAAAGGGGGGGGGGGCGTCTTGTCCTTGGCCTCCCGCTTGAAAACAGAAAAGAAGAGTTGAGGAAAGATAAACACGAGCCCGAGCCTCAAGAAAGGGAATAAGTCGTGGAAGGAGGGGAAATCTCCGGCCGACTAACTAAAAACGGGAAGGAAAAAAACATGTGAAGGGAGAGGGAGGAAGGACGGAAACGACAGAAGGGGAAACGGTCAGAGGGGGGCTTGCGGAAAGAAAGAGCCGACCACGTTAAAGACCGCAGGAGGGTCGGCGCCGTTCGACAGCGAACGACCAGACCATGACACCCCTTAAAAAAAAATGGTGGGTGCGGCGGGAAGGGGGAAATGGGGATGTCTTGGGAGGTGTGTCAAGGCCGAGGCTGGGGAGTGGGCCCATTGCGCCGACAAAAGGGAATGGCCTGTTCTAAAAAAGGAAGGGGGAAAAAAGTAAAGCTGCGCACACGAAAAAAGTCCGGGGAGAAGGAAGGCGTATTTCCCGGGAATCAAGCAATCCACAGCGAAGAATGGACTCGGAAAGAAAAAGTTGGGACTAGGAATTCCTTCGAAAGGCAACGTGGTCCGACCGGATGTGTCGTACCACAGATCAGCAGTAAGAAACACACCAAAAAAAAATAAAAAGACTGCACCAGATGGGGGAGCATCGGTGAAACAGGCTGAGATACGCCAGAAGCGGGGGGGATGCCGGGATCGAGAAGCCGAAGAGAAAGGCACCGACAAACGTATCACAAAGGGACGAGAAAGGCACAAAGTCGAACGGGAGAGATCCACAAGGGTGAAGGTTTTCACCACGAAATCTTTGGCTAACGGTCCCGAAAGAAAAAAGAAAGTAAAAAGAGACGGGAAAAAGCAGGGAAGGGGGCAGGTTGACGATCGGAGAGCCTGGAAAAAAGGGGGAAGTAAAGGCAAAAGAGGCTCAGCGATCGGCCAATAGCAGAGAATTCGAGAGAAATGAAAGATCAAAGTCCCCTAGGCCTGCAAAGTGGGACCTCCCCCCACGAGGGGGTTTGTAAGGGGGGGGGGAAAAAACCCCCCCCAAGGGGGTAGCGCGGGTCAAATGTACTCGAAAAGGCCTCCACTGGGAAAGAAACCTCCCCTCGTTGGTTATAAAAAGAAAAGGCCCCTTCATCGCGTTGATGTAGAGGGGGGACTCAGGGTAAGGAGGTTGCGGAATACAAAAAGAATTTCGAAAAAAAGGCGCGGAAAAAAGTCATCACCAGAAGATGTCCCAAAGAAGGCACGCCCCTGGGAGACAGAGCTACTATTTTGGTTGAAACGAAAAAAGACTGACGTCCATGGAAAAAAAGGAGACTCTCACAACAACAAAGATCTCGAAGGAAGGAGGGGGACTGATGCTGCTCACGCGGTGAACAGAAAAACGTTCGCTCTCTTGAGGGGCAAAATCTGTGGGCCAAAAGAAAAAAAGCTGAAGAACGTGAGCCCTGCCGAAGGGAGGGGGAGAGGTCCTCGCCATACCTGTTGGGCGAGTTCAAGGGAAAAACCGAAAAAGGAATCGTGCGATCAAACGCGATGAAAAGGAGGGCTTTGGGACAAAAAGGAAAATCCTAAATCCCCTCGCAAAGCCGAGGGGATTGACCCGCGCAGCGGAGGGGGGAGAGTTAAGCGCTGAAAAAAAAAAAAAAACTTCGACTACAAGTCGGGGGGAGGTAAAGACAGGGGAATAGGGGCGCGCCTGGGATCGTCTCAAGCAAGCCGCTGCTTCGGGGAGAATGGATCTTTTGCCTAATAAAAAGAAGGGGAACCGGCCTGCTCATCGGGAACGGCGCGGCCAACGCCGGCGGCCAAAGGACTTGGGCTAGTCGGGCGAATAACATAAAGCAAAGTAGGGGAGTTTGAAGGAAAAATTAATTCGGTCACAAGCAATTCTCGTCGAAAAAACCTGCTGGTCATGCGAGCGTCGACACCGGCGTCAGAAAAAGGGATATTCGTCGTGCTACATGGGAAGAGCTTCAGGGAGTGACAGAGGGTCACCTTCTGCAGGCTGATTCCGGGAAGGGAATGGGAAAGGTAAGGGTTGGGACTCCTCAAACTTCTTTTACTAAAAAGCCAAAACCAATCGGATTCCGAAAATGAGAGTCAACCGCAAGGGAGAAAAGGGCTGATAAAAAAAGGAAAGGAAGTGGTGGGGCAGGATTGCTTCACGGGCTGACGAAAAGAGCGCCCAGCCTCCTAATTGCGGAGGAAAAAACACCATGGAACCTAAAAACCTGCCGTCGGACTTCCATGAGAAAGGCGCCAGGGCAAGTCGGAACACTCTGCAAGGAAAAACCTCTGAAAGGGAAGGTAATGCCAAAGAAGGGCTCAAAGCCCTGAGAATGCAGCCACAGGTTGGCCTTGAAACTGGGGTTGTTCAGAGGGGGGGAAAAAATCCTAAGAAAAATGTTTCTAAAGGACCCGGACCGCCAGGGGGGAAAAAAACCTGTTCTTCGCAGTGCCACAGGATAGTTGGGGGAAAACATCGGTGGGAAACATCACGGGTAGGAGACTATTCTACCTGCGAAACTCGGTTTCTTTTTCTTCGGAAAAGGAGAAAAAGGGAGATTCGGATGAGAGAAAAACCTAGACGGTCTCAAGGAGGCTCGGGGAAAAAAAGAACATCACCGTCGCTGAAAACGGAACCAGTAATTAAAGGGGGGAGGAGTAAAAATTACAGAAAAAAACACCTGATTGGAGAAAAAATGTCAGGACGGTTCCCTTCGTGAGGCCTGTTTCCTTATGAAGAAATAAAATTATTGAGGAATCGGAAAGAGTGCACACCAAAGAGAAGCTTCGGGGGGGGAGGAGGGTGCCGACAGAAAGGACTTCCTTCTATTCTACAAGAGGGCCTTGAAATTCTACGGGGGAAAGAGGTCTATCAAAGAAAGGTACCAAACCTAAATCTGCAAGGGTCCTTAAATGAAGAGGGGGGGGGACTGCCTGCCGCGCTACTTTCGTTTACAAGGGAGACGACTGGTTCTTCAAAAGTTGCAAAAGACTGGTCAACAAAATTTTGGGTGGGGCCACTGTCGAGGTGCTTAAAGAAGGTCTTCAAAAAGGACTTTGGGAAAAGCTCCCAGTTTTGGCAAGGGAGCATCCGGGCGAAGCGACCTGTTGGGAGAATCCAGCAAAAAGGAGAGAACAAGAAAAAAGGGTCAGAAGTCTGTTATACCAAAAAGGGGGGGAGATCTAACTACGCGAGGACGTGAAGCCTTCGCAAGAAGGACAGCTTCTTCTGAGAGGAAAAAGATCAAAAAAAAAAAAAAAAGAGCGACAAAAAAAAAGGAAAGTTCGGAGGGAGGGAAAGCCTTCCAGAGAGAAAACCTCTACCACTATGCTTGAGGGAGACGAGAAAAAAGGAGAGGAAAAAAGGAAAGATGGACGGGGCGAGTAGCACACCCGTATCCGGGAATCTTCACGTTCCTAAGACCTCCTTGTGGGGGGGGTTGAGAAGGGGGGGCCGCATGAAAAGGGAGGGGCAAAATGCCAGAGACGCCTCCTAAGGCCTGATCTAGCGGAGGAGGGCTCGCTTCGAGTCACCAGGAGGGGGTTCCAGTTCGAGGAGAAATCGGATGGGGAATGCGAGAAAAAAGAACACATGGCAGAGCACTCGCTGTGACTTAGGGGAGACCAAGGCACAGTCGATCTGTCAAGGTCTAGCTGGTGCGCAAAAGACTAAAAAACAAAAAGAAACGAGTCGACCCAGATAATCGGCCTTAAGCCAAGGGGGAAGACTAAGAACAGGGGAACGATGCCGTTCAGCCATGTGGTAGAGAAAAGAAAAAAGAAAAGGCCTCCTCTAAACTGGAAAAAAAAGAATCTGGACGCCAAAACAAGACAGAGATCATGACAAATCTACGGGGAGGAGCAGGGGAAAGCTAAAAAATACGTCGTCGGCTGACTTCGTACACATTACACGAAAGGAAACCCACCATCTCATTAACTTTACAGAGGAAGAGGAAAACTAGTAGGGTAATGAAACCTAAATTACGAATGAAAAAACGCCGACCAGCATCACGAACAGAGAGAAAAGGAAGTCTCATCAGGAGAAGACCGAATGAATTGGCTCTTGTCTTCGAGGGAGGGGCAGAATCCCTTCTATAGGGGGGAAGTCGAAGGATTCAAGGAAGGAGCTCCTGGCTGAAAAAAGGACTCGGTAAAGGTGGTGAACGCAGTCGTAGAGGTCACTTTTGAGAGACGTGAAGCGGGACTTTGTACGATAAAAAGGGGATGATAAAGGAAAAGACTGAAATCAAACAAAAGTTCTGCGGAGAAGAGTGTGACCAGGTCGCCTCGTGAAAAGACGCCCGTGGATTTAGAGAGGGGTCCCAGTTGAGAGGAAAAGAAACCGAGAAAAGACTGAAGACCGATATATCTGGATCGAAGACTTTGTCATGGAACCAAGGTGGAGACGCCGCGATACCTGGCCTAAAGGGAGGAACATCATGCTTTTCGAACAGCATGAAGGCGGCAAAGAAAAAAAAACCAGAAGGGCCTCACGAAGAATGCAGAGTCCTCCATCATGTCCCTGGAGGGAATCCTGGCAAATTCCGTTGTAAGGAAAAACACGACCGGAAGAGTAATTGTGGCCGATCCCATCGTGTTTTCGTGCTGGGTACCGTGAAAAAAGCCCCCTCGTGCGCATGTCCACTGTGAATGCAGCGTCGGGGAAAAAACTGAGAAAAGAAACTCAGAGGCTTTCGTAGGGAACATGAACGTTCACGAAGACGAAACGGGGACCTCTTCTGAAGAAAAAAGGTACCGAGCTTGCTGCAGGTGAGAGGCGACGACCCGATGGCGAACGAAAAAAATTTTTAATACTAGTGGCCGGCTCCGAACCCAGGGTAACTAACAAACTTGGCGGGGGGAGGGCAAGTTGAAAAAGTCGCGGACAGAAACCTGAGAAAAAATGGTGGCGCAATGGAGCTATACCGGGTCTGCCTTAGGGGAGCGGTACGGGACATGCAGAGCTTGTTCCTGAAGGAAATTGCGCACAACAAATCAGGCAAGGGAAAAACTCCTTAAGGGGGAGAGCCCGAAGTGGTAATTGCTCAACACGAAAAAGAAGGAAAGGGGGGGCTAAGATGGGAAGGGTATTACCAGCTAAGCAGAACAAACGAAGATTAGGGCAACGAAGCCTAATTCAAGGGAGGTGACGATGAAGACAAGAAAAAGGTCCAAGAGGAATAGAATATACAAGGTACGCCACCCAGTAAGGGGAAAACGGCTGCCCAGATTGTCCCGCCGAAAAGCATCTCAGAAAAGGGAACAGGGAAGGAAAAAAAGAGCTACGAAAATCGAAACATGACGACCGAATAAAACATGGGAAAGAAAAAAAGTTACGAAGGAGAAAGGGAAAAGTCAGCCGTGTCGACAGAAAGAGGAAGAAGGGACTGTGAGTGTGCCTGGGGGGGAAAAAAAAAGAAAAGGAAAAAATCCAGGTAAGGGAGTGGGCCGTTAGTCCTGTATAATCCCGATGACGCACCGAGAGGAACGCGGCTAAAGCACAAGAAGGAAGGTGAAAAACTGAGCCGGAGGGGCCGTCGCCCGGGGAAGAAGGGGAAGAATCCGCAAAGGCGGCGTAACTTGATGGCGGCTCGGCCCCTAGGCCTGCAAAGAATTTCCTCCCACTAATTGGGGGGGAAAAGTCGAGGGGGGAAAAAAGAAAAATGACGCTAAAAAAAAAAAGGAAAAAGGGACCCCCGAGGGGCTATTGTAGAGAAGAAATTGTCCAAGGGGGGGCAACCTCAAAGACTGTCAGAGGGAGTTGGGGAAAAAGAAACTATATCGAGGGTTGCACAGGAAAATAGACCGATTGTCGATGCCTCTAACGAAGCGGCGCTGTTCAGCACCGAAGTTCTAATTATGGAAAAAGATGTTGCCACTGTAATACCGCTAAGGGAATGTGAGGTTGGGGAGAAGATCATAAACAAAAAAGAAGGTACTCTCTCACAACACAAAGGATTCAAATCGAAGAAGAGCACTGATTTGCGTCGAGGGGGATGGCTTCTCTGCGGGGAAAAAAACGAAACCTCGTCGAGAGAAAGAAAAAAAAAAGGCAAAAACTGCACGCCATGCTGGGTGATGCCGTCGCAGACGGCGATCGAAAAAGCCTGTTTTATCTCTTGGAGCGGCAGGAGAATGGAAAGAGGAAGCTCGAACGTGGAGGGGGACCTCAGTCACAAAAGAGCAAAGCAGGAGGGGGGAGGCGATTTGTTGTTGGCGCGTAACTGACGCGCTCGACCCCCCATAGGGAGAACCCTAGGGGAAATGACTGTGCGGAGAGGAGTAACTGGGGGGCCATCAAAAGAATCTTCCTGCTGCCGCGAGAAAAGCTTTCCTCTTTGCAGACATAATCAGAACGGCCGGCTCAAGATCGTCAAGGCGCGGCCCTGCGGAAGAGCTCTGTCGATCTTGATACAGAAAAAAATCGTACAGAATCTTGTAGGTGTAAACAGAAAATTATTGATTTCGGCAGACGAAGGATCTTTCGACACGAGAAACGGTCAGATCTTCGTCAAAGAGAGAAGGATGGTGCATGTCTATGGAAAATCTGATACAGGATGACAGATCCACGCTCATGCTTAGAGGCATTCGGAGAGGGGGGGACGCGGACAATCTGGTGAAAGGACTCTCTTTGCTGGGAATTGGGGACCGGCGCCTCTAAAAAGAAAAGGCTGGTACGAAAAGGAAACAGGTACATGTAAGGCATTAAACCCACCAGACGGAAACACCGCGTCGGGGAAAGGAGTCGCCCTCGTCATCTTCGGGATGCTGAGAGGGGGAAAGAAAGCCGTGAACTGAGGAGGAGCAACGCAGGTCGCAGAAGCTCGACCGGCAGGCGCGGGAGCACTGCCCTGCTTCTGTTCGTCAGGACAAATGGCAAGTCGGCCCGCGACACAACTGGCTGCCCAGGACCGAACAAACGGAAGAAAGGACCGACAATGTGACGAAGGAATTTTGTCGGCATGGAGGTCGGGGTGGGGCTGTTCGAACGAGAGGGCTGCCCGACGCCAGTGCAGGGGGGGGACTGGGAGGGCGCGGCCATCGGGGGCAAAGGGAAAAAAAAACAAGCGGGGGGGGGGAACCGTCGACATCAAACGGTCGTAAATTCGACCTGCAGAAGAAGAGAAATGGGGGGAAAAAAGCGTCGGTTTTGAAAACCACAAACTCACTACGCAAGCCTTATGAAAAGAGGGAGAAGTGCTCGTAAGGGTCATCAACAGCGCTGAAAAAGGCGAATTGCGCAAGAAGGGAAAAGACTCCCAAGGTAAAGTGTGGGTAGCACCCTGGCTCGAGGGCGTGCCCTGCGTGCTGGGGAATTGGCTTTTCCGGAGAACCAAGGACTTTAGGGAGAGGTGGAAAAGTGCACCAAAAAAGAAAAAAGTCTGTTGAACGTCTTTGCCAGAAGGCCTAGTATAGGGGAAACCTGATTTGGGTGACCTTCGAAAGCAAGAACGGCGGAAAACACCTGGGACCGAAAAAATCTCCGATAGGATCCGCTCGCTGTTGCTGGACAGGCGCATCCTGTCTGTTGAAAGGTCATGGTTCGTTCGGGGGAAAGATGGGTCACTCAAAGGGATAAGGCCGTGTGCTTCACTGAGGAGCAGTGGTGTTGGGGGAAAGAGAAACCGTGGTTCTTTGCACTGGCAGGCTCGAGCTCAGGTATAAAGAAAAAATCCCGAAAAGAGAGGGGAATCGCTGAACGAAAGGCGCTCGGTGCTACAAAGTGTACGAGAACGCTCTTCGTGACAGCAACGGAGGGAAGAGGAGGTCCGCTCTGAGGGAAAGAGGGGAGACGGTGCCACGAGAGGGGAAAGCGGACCGACAAACATAGGAAACACTCAAAGTACAGTGTGGGAGGCGCGCTCTTGCAAAGGCCAACGCTCACCAAGGGAGTTTCGTGATGCTGGGGGTGGCGGGAGAAAAAGCATGATTACGAGAGGGGAAATGGTTTGGCCGATAAAGAGAGGGGGTGTCCTGCCTGCGGGCTTTTTGTTCTTGGGGGGAGAATGGGAAGAGAAACGGGGAAAAAGGAAGAGGGTCCCTCACGTCGATGGGGATCCGTGTAGCTGGTTTTTCTCAAGGCCCCAGGCTAGGAAAAAAAAAGGAGGCCGATATCGGCTACCACATGCAAATACGAGGTGGAGGAAAGGACCTGCTTTCGACCCACGGCTAAGACTGTCAATCCTGTCAGGGGGGGCGAAAAACACACAAACGGATGGAGGATGTGCCCAAGCTGGATTCAATCGTAGAAGAAGGGTCGACATCATGACGGAGAGAAAAAGGAACGGGGGTAGCCTATGGAACCCCATAGCACCTCGAACTTGCAACAAAAAAAAACGGCGCACAAAGACAACGATAAGAACGTCACATCGACGTGGAGTAGCTCGGCGCAGAAGTGCTGAGGAGGCGGAAAGGGAAAAAGTACGAAAAAAACAAGGGAAAGAAGATCTAATTAGAGGACGTACAAACGGGGGCCTACTAGACCGTCATCATACTTATTGGAAAACCACGCCGTACCAGCAGGTTTTATAGGAAAGATTGTGACACACTCACCTGGCCGAGGGAAAGGTTTCCGAGACCGTCGAAGGGTGTGCACGTCAGAAATTCTTCAGAAGGGAAAGATTGAAGGAACTAAGAAAAAGTCCAAGAGAGTACCACTGGTTTAGAAAAGAGGAGCTTCACTTTGAGCTCAGGAACGAGGGGGAATATAAAACAGGTAGCGACCCGGGGCCTTCCAGGTCAAAAAGAGCGAGCGTCACCCAAAAAGGGAGGGGCTCCAGAGAAAAAAGGGGGAAGGTGGGACTTTGTTCAAGAATTGTAAATTCAATGGCCAAAAAAAAGATAAGGCGATGTAACCCGACACTTACGAGCCGGAACAGAGAGCAAAGGGAACCGGCCGGAGGGGTGGGCATGGTACATTTGGGAAGCGGACGGGGGGGCCGTAAATAAGCATCGTTCAAGGTTCAAAGTGGGAGAAAAATACGCAACAGAACTCGATTAGTGGAAAAACCTAAGGAAAATAAAATGTCCTTGGATCTAGCCGGAAAAAAAGGGCACATCCGAAAGATGCCCTACAGCGAAAAAGTGTGCCTAGAAGAAAGTAAAAGGAAGGAAAATTTGGTCCGGGACCGAGAGGGACCATCTTTGGTACGTCTCGTGATGCAGCGAGGCAAAAAAACTTCAACAGAAAAAATGCTGAGGTGGTTAACCAGTCGCCGCCGGGGAGGAAAAACGGGCGGTGCGCAAGACATGTAGCACTGGGCTGCAGGTCATAGGCGCCGACCCGTTTAAAACTTGGACAAAGGGGTGGGACCGTGGTAAAGGGTAGAAAAATAAGAGCGGGCGCCAGTTTAAAAGAGGCGAAAGAAGTACCACAACGGCCGTCACGGGAGGGCATGGGGAACCTGCTAAGACAATCGTCGAATCCAGGGGGCAGGCCGAGCTACTACTGAAGGGAGAAAAAGCGTCAACCGGAAGCCGGCGGTCCCCGAGGAGAAAAAAAGCGAGACTGTGGCGAAGATGGAGAAGGAGCAGCATACCACAAGGCGATTCCGGAGGGCGAAGCCGAAGTCAAGCAACTGTGACGATGAATGCTTCAGAAGGCATTGGGGACGACGGTCTTGGAGGGAAGGGAAGGTACTATAAGTCACGCAGGAATATCTGCACCATAGGTGTAAAAAAAAACATCATTAGAGGGGAGATACGCCATGAAAGCGAGCCGGGATCCGCGACCATGGCAAAGGAGCATTCAAAAAAAGGAAAGGGTTCAAGGGGTTCCGAATCGACAATGAAGAATAATCAAAGTGAAGACAACACACACAAGTGGGTTCTCACAAGAAGATCGCACTAAAAAAAAGGAAAGCGGAGACGAGTGAATCTCAGGTGGGGAATGCCTGCGCCGAAAAGGACGAGGAGTCCACGCTCGCCGATCGATCAAGGCATTACCAAAATGATGGATATATCACGGGGGGGAATACTCACTAGACGAAAGGGTTCCCTCAAAAGAAGTGGGAGGTTCCAGGGTGAACGGATGCGCTTCCAGTCGCTGACAGAGAAACCCCGCATCCAGCTTCTCTGGCACCTACCCGACTTGAAAAAGAATTCTTGTACAATCGAGCCCTAGCCCTTCACGAGGAGGTCTTCGACCTAGGGAGCAGGGGGGGACGGAAGAAAAGCTACTGGGAGTCTGGAGAAAGTCAGCACCGAAATGGGGAAAGGGCCCCACGATGTTGCCGGCCCTGTAAGACCTATAAGAGGGGGGGGAGTTCCCAAGGGAAAGAAAACAACAGGGATGATCTGAGCTCAACAACAAAAAAGACACGTCATCCTGAAGAGGAGGCTGATGCTTGCTCTAAAAAACCTCAACCTCTTCTCCGAAGGATTCCAGGGCAACGGAAGAACATTAGGGGACGTAAACGCGAAGAAAAATACTTACTCGCCATATGTGTGTCTATTTTGAAAAGCGCTTCACAGTGAGGGCGAAGACATAAGATGGGGGAGGGTGCGTGGAAGTTGGGAAATAGTCTTCTCACTCAACGAAAGGGACTCCTTTGAGGAGGGCGAAAAAAAGCCGCTGACGCGCTCGACCCAACGACCTTCTTCACCCCAGGGGGAATTAAGGGGGAAAAGTCAAAGCGCACTCAGTGATAAAAAGCAAAACTTCTGGAAAAGTGCTCGCGGGTCGCTGGCCTCTTTGAAAGCAATCATCAAAGGCAGTCTCACGAAACTCCGCTGATCGCCGAGGGGCGTCTTCGGGAAAAAAAAGGCCTTCGAACAGGATAAAGAGCTTGGCACTAAAAGGGAATTCGGCAACTCGACTGGTCGCGGACCATACGAAAAAAGGTCATGCTTATACGGAAAAGGGGGAACTAAAACATAATGGTGCATGTCTAATTTCGTCAGAAAAGACATGGTCGAGGTCCAATACCTCGCTTCATGAGGAAAAGGAAAAAAAGGACTCATAGGGGATTGGGGGGGACATCTTGTGCATCTCTGCTGGGAGGGGGCGTAGGCCTCTTACCTTCTGATCCAGGATATGGTACTCAAGCCGTCGGAACTGCGGCCATTAAGGCGCATACGTCAACAAAGGTCTGTGGGGGGGGGAAATCAAAGTTAGCCGTGTAAGGCTGGAGGAAGTACGGGGGGGCACGACATCTTAAGGGGCCTCCGGGGCGCAAAAGATAAAAAAAAAAAAAGGAAAGGTCCGACTGAAAAATCTCAGACCCTGCAGCGCTGGACTTCCTTAACAGCTGGGCTGCGGGAAAAAGTGGAGGCCCAATATGCACACATTGCTGCATAAAAAAAGTGTAAAAAGGTCTCCTCCCTGATCTAAAGCCGTCGGGGTGTTCATTCTTTCGACTCTTCAGAAGCTGTTCCTAACTGGCGGAAACGAAAGCTTTCGGGCGAGTCTAGGAAAAAAAAAATAGGGTTGCCAAACAAACGGTTCTTAGGTGAAGCCAGCGAAAAAGTCTTCGGGGGGGGGGGAGAGGGGTGTGGAAACCTAACGACAGAAAATCTTCACGGAGCGAAGGGTTCCTTGGGCTCGGCGGTCCATCACCCTCTAGGGTCACGAAGCAGGAAAAAAGAGTCGGCGGACAACCCCGACCTTGAGGAAATGGATCGGCACCCTGGAGAGGGGAAAGACGTGCCCTTCGTGCTGGGCAAGTTGCTTTTAACAGCACGAAGCCAATGACATAAATCTGAAGGGGACAGGTGGCCTCATCGCTTGTCTGGTTGGGGGGGGTCCGCTAAGGGGGAAGGGAAGGAGGTTTCGACCCCGCCTGAGGTTCAGCCTTCTACTGCCAGTAAGGCGGCGATCATCAAACTTTGACAAGAAAAATCCGGTTCCACCTGGAAAAGCTGGCGGACGGAGGGGAGACAATGTCGGTTTACATAGCAGAAAAGGGTGCGTCGGCCAAAAAAGGCCAATTCTGGGGCAAAAGGGATCACTCCAACGGAGGGGGGACTGAACTAGGACGAAGGGTACCGGAGATCGCGCCCCTGGGGTCTTTGACCTTGCAGGCACCGGATGAGACCTGTTTTTAAGAGGAAAAGCGCTTTCCGAAAAAAAGACGCGATCGAAGGGGAAAAGTGTAATAGATGAGGAAGGAAAAAAAGAAGGGACTTCCGGCGCTCGCCAAAGAATTCTGAAAAGGGCGCCGGTGCCAATCGCGGGCTCGTCCCGGAAAGAAAAGGGACCGCAAGTTCTTATAATGATCGGAATCTAAACCACTAGGCGGGTAGGAAAAAGGCCTCGTCAAAAAAATCCATGATTACGGCGGCTAGGGCCCGATGTCCGAGGGGGACGTCCTTTCGAGAGGAAAAATTTGGGCGGGGGGGGGACTTGCGGGAATGTTCCGAAAGGAAGCCGGCAAAAAAAACTTCCGGATCACCAGCAAAAAAAAATCGTATTGAGGTCCTGATCTCGCTCTTAGGGACTGGGGAAGACGCACAAGGGCGGAGATTAGCTCAGGTGCCGGAAAAAAAGGTCTACGCAATGGGGAAGAGCAATCTCGCTTGTTCTTCGTCAATGAGCTACCCCCTTCGGAGGAAACAAAAAAAACTGTCTATCAGGGAAATCCAACAACAACAACAAGGGGAAGTAGGAGGCGACCATCGCGACCAGGAGTGGTTCCCCCAAAAAGGAAAGCGGACATCAAGACTAAGAACAAAAAAAGGGGAGGCCGTCCGCTGAAGGGCCGATATGAGCAACGAAGCGCTCGAAGGAAGGGTTAAGAATCTGACCACAGCAGCAGCGAGATCAAAAAAGGGCTTCGCTCACTGAAGTGGGAGGTGAAGGCTTCCTGCGTACCATTCACGAAACACGCCCACCACGGCAGGAAAGAAAGGATCGTACAAAAGGAGGGAAAGACCTCACTCGAACTGTGAGCCGTGAACGCAGAAAAAAAAGAGGGTGCCGCTCTGGAACGGACATCAGCACAAAGACCATGTCCTGGTGCGCTGCCTTTTCGGTGGCCGCGCCCGTCTCTCTCCTTCTTCCCAGAAGAAGAGGGGAAAATGTCACTAAGAAGGGGAGATTCGAAGAATTGGGGTAGAACAGCGAGTAGATCGAAAAAGGGTGATCTCCTCAGCGGGATTGACGGAAAACATATCTGAGAAAGAGGGCCTGGCAAGACCAATAAAAAGGCAAAAACCCCCACACCGTAAAGGGAAAGTTTCATAGATTTAAAAAACGGCGATCGGACTGGGTGAAAGGGGCGACTAACAGTCGTAAGATTCCCCCGACATGAGCAGAACAAAAGAAGCGGAAAAAAAAAAAATTCTTGGGGGAGGAAAAGGGGGGGGGAGAGCAGGAGTACTTTCCGTAGGGAAAGGTCGGCATACAAGAATCATCATGCAGTCATGAAGGAAAAAAGACGCCCACCCAGAAATCAGGCCACCGTGTGTACCGAAGGCCAGAAAGCAAGTGTCAGGGGAATCTAAAAGCAATTAACGGGCACTCCGAGCCAACAGCCAGTGCCGATCCACATCAGTAAAAATGGGGCGTCTCCGACGAAGGAAGAGGATTACTGCTAGTGCAGCGCTGTGATGGAAAAAAAAAGGAACAGAAGAAAGGGGCGTGCTTCGTGAAACATCGCCTGCCGGCACCGAAAACATTTGAAAGAATTATTGCGCGAAAAGTTTATGTCGAACTGGGAGCTGACATAACGGAAGGGCAAGGCCGACCATGGTAAGGAAACCCAGGCGGTCCGGCTCCCTGAGAAAGGCGATAGGCGGAAGAACCCCGGAAATGCATGGGGGTAAGCGGAACCGCGTCAGGAAGTCGGCAAGAAGGTTTCAGAAACGGACTGGTGCGAACCCAGAAAAAAAAAGAAGCATTCATTCAATGAAAAAAGGAGTCAGCGACCCTAGTAACTGAGGGTCTCCATCGAGGGGCCTTTTCGAAGATGTCGGAAAAAAACGTGCCTCTCAAGACAATAGAAGGGAATAATCCTAAGGAAAAAAATAGGGGAATGGGGGAATCAGAGCCGCATTGGCAAAAAATCCAATGCATTTACGCGAAAAAAAAAAACCCATTCCTCAGCCAAATAATATCAGGACAGATTGTCCGCCGTCCAAAGAAAAGGAAGAGACATTCAGGTAATCCACTCGACAGTAAATATACACCATCGAGGAGACGCCGTGACGAAGGGAAAAACGTTTCGAAAACGGAGAAGGAGGGGGAATCGACGTGCGTTGGTCGCCCATCCAGGTTAAAAAATTCACAATGTTGCGGGGAAAGAAGAATCCGTATGACAACGGAAAGAAAGCGACAGCGCCGCGGCGATCGCAACCGCCAGTGACGATCTGGGAAAGTGAAAATCTGGCAAGGAGGCATGGCGGGGGGAAGCAGAAGCAACGATAGCTTGAGAGAGATCCATTAGTGCGCGCGCCCCTAGGCCGAAATTCCTCCCCAAGAGGGGGGCCTAAGGGAGGTCGAGAACGACTAGCCTACCAATCAAAACCGCTGCGCGGTGGCACTCCCCCCTCGCTTTGCGAAAGAATAAGCTTTTCCCATCAGAAGAACCTATCCACAAGGAAAACAATCGTAAGGAGTTGCGGAAATAGACAAAAAAGATCCTCCGCAGCTGCGGCAACGGGGAAGCACCAGCCAGAAATCTGGCCACGCTGTAAAGGGAACATGGATTGGGGAAAAAGCGGGCAGCACGCTCGAAAATGACTATGCTCTCGAGAAAAAAACCACGGGGATGTAAAATAATATAGAGAAATGAATGTGCGTCCGAAAGAGAACTGTCTAAAAGGGAGAAGCGGCTCAGGGCAACATCGTGGGGAAAAAAAGGGGGGGGCTTACCTTGGCCGAAGGAAGGAGGCGTCGCTCGGTCCATCCTGTGGGGGTTTCCGCAACCGCTTAAAACGGGACGACACAACGCGATGAAAAGAAAGGATTTTAACAAGCCGACACCTCGAAAAGCGAGGGGGGGGAAGGGATTTGTTATGGCGCGTCAGCGCTGATACGACCCCTCCGACCTCGGAAATCCCACTTCGTGGAATGAAATGGAAACCGGACAAGAAAATTTAGAAGAAAAAAGGAAAAGAGAAGGGTCCGCTTGGCTGCTCTAGTCGGGCGAATAAAGAATCATCGCGAAAAACCGGCAAAGAATCGTCACCTGCGGCGGAAGGCCCTTGATCGCCCGGCCGGGGACGATCGTAGATTCTTGAAAAAACTTAGAAAAAAAAAGGGGAAGTGGTGCAAAAGAAATTGACACCCTGTGGGCGGCACAATCCCAGGGGAAAAAAAATTCGGAAGCCCCAGCGGCTGATCGTCGGAAAAAGAATCCTCAGAGGGTGCATGAATTCGGTCGGCAGACATGGTCTAGAAAACCGCTCTTCATTGAGCAGCTGTTCACCTTCTTAAGTTACTGATCCTCTTGGGCTGGTAGGGTGGGTCCTCGCCAGGAAGGAAGGGTACGACAAAGCGTCGGCCGCGGCGGCCCAGGAAGCAGAGAAACCTCGTGGAGAATCAATCGGGAAGAGGTATCTTCACTGTATCCCTCAAAAGAAGGCATCCAGTGCCTCGTCTCGACCTGCGCGCTGGAGACGGAGCGGCTGTGGGTTCGTCGGCGAAAAAAAAGCCCCTCAGGCCACAAACACTGCTTAAAGACGAGGCCGCGAAAGTCTTCACTCCCTGTTATCCATCCAGGGGAAAAAATGGTGACGTCAAAGGGACCTCTCCAAGAGGGGGAAAAAATGTCGGGAACCTCCAGAGGTCGTGGAAGGCTCTCCACGGAGGGAAGGAAAACACCCATCGTTTTAACCAAGGGTAGAAAAAAACGGTCGTCGCCTATTCAGAAGAAGCCAGCATCTGAGGATGAGCCTAAGGGTCGGTAGTTTCAAGTTTTCCAGGGGGGAAAAATCAACGACAAAAGCGCGGATTTCCAGGCGCCTTCAGGGACTGCGCTGAAAAAAAGTAAAGGAACTATCGAAAGGAGAAGAAAAAGCGATGGACAAGGACAAGACGCCCAGGGGGGGTGGTGATGCGGCAACTGGCGCTGTAGGGGGTGCCCTTCTGAGAGTGGAGGGGGGGGAAAGTCTTAGGGGGGAATGGATTAAGAGGGGGGAAAAAAGGAGGAGGGCCCAATGGGCCTCAGAAAAGGGGCTTCTTTTTGCCGCCTTCAATGCCTTCTATCCGACCCTCCTGAGGGATGACTTCTAAGATCGAAACCATGAAAAAAAGAAGACCTGATCCCGCTCTATGTGCTGTCGGCAGGGAGCGCTCCAGGAAAGGTAGAAGCCAAAGTTTCGTCAGGGGAAAAAATCGGGTCAAAAGTCGGCGCCGGGAGAAAAATGTGGCTGACAAGAGCAGCCAGGGGTGTGGGTGACCTCGGCCCATTGCTTTGCCGGAAGAGGCTCAGCTACCTGTGGAAAAGCTCTGCAGGAGGGGGAGACACACGCTCCGCGCTGTTCTAGCTACCATGGAAGATTAGATCTACGACGCGCGACGCGTGAGGCGCTCGCCATCGGCCTTCTGAGAAGGGCGCCGGGAAAATGGCTCTGCCCCCTGAAAAAAAAATCGAACCTTGAGGGGGAGGGGGGATGCGTTCGCTGCCAGAGCGCACTAAACCACTATGCGGAAGCACGGTCGGCTGGCCTTCCATCGTACCTACTTCATTATTGAAGAGGGCGAGGTAGGACCCGTGGAACGAGTGGTTGGCAGAGAAAAGGTTTCACGTTCCTGCGCTGTTTGGTGTGTTGTCCTAAAGGGAATGTTTGGGGGTCCGAAGGAAGAAAGAGGGGAGGGTAGGTCGTCGTGCGCGAAGATTGCCGCGAGACGCTGCTGCTGTGGAGGGTAACCAAGGCGGGTTTAAAAGAGAGGAGAAGGCTCGGACTGGGTGGCCAGCCTCAATATCGGCTAACAAAAGCATCTCCTGGGAAAGACCACAAAGCCGTCTGGGAAATCCTGGAAGAGGAAAC
>Ga0179593_1662787_pt1 | contig 20075 bp, 15 predicted proteins | sample CZODoug2_1_08_16_FD_185931 | JGI IMG/M metagenome (GOLD analysis project Ga0179593, IMG submission 185931) | Vadose zone soil fungal communities from Angelo Coast Range Reserve, California, USA - CZODoug2_1_08_16fungal (PacBio error correction) | ecosystem: Environmental > Terrestrial > Soil >...
CTCGGTTTGGAAACCTAACCTGCCCTCTTGGAGGGGGTGAAGGGAAAGTGTTCCGAACTATGCCGAATAAAAAACCGGGGACAGGACGCGACTGCAATTGGTACTCGAAGGGGGGAAAGGAGGAATCCCCGGCCCCCGAAGGGCGGGGCTGGACGTCGGGGGAAAATGCTGACGACAGCAACAAAAAAAAAGAGCAGGCGTGGAGGCCAACGGAAAAGAAGAAAACCTGGGCACAACTCCACAAATCTTAAAAAAAAGACCCAGGACAAAAACGGCCAGAAGGTTTTAGACCCAAGGGCCGAGTGATACACATCGGCAGGACGTATCTTCAACTAGGACGTGGAGATGCGCAGGGAAAGACCGAAAGGGTCTCTACCAAGTCGGATCTCGCTCACTTCCACGTAAAGCAGAACAACAAGGGGACGAGAAAAGTAGGGGGGACAAAAAAAAAAAAGGGGGGAGGTTCGCGTCAATGGGGTTACACCCTTAACGTGAAATTCCACAAACCAATTGGAGGGTTAGAAACTGTCTGCAGGGGTCAAACACAAAACAGCGACGAAGTCGGTCAAACGTGGGGGGGGGAGGGGTCCTTTTTTTGATGTTGGGGTTGTGGAGTGGGGTATCAAGTCGGGGGCGCTACGCAAACTAACGAACCGGGCCCTTTCCGTAGTGGAAAGGTCCCGAATGTATATTTGCTGAGGGACAAACTGAGACCCATGGGGGAGGGGGGGAGGGGGACGGACACCTGTCAAGGCCGAGACACGGGTGTTCCACGGTCAACTACCGTTGAAACGCAGAGACACGACATGGAATTAAAAGGGGAACGGGCAGAGGCCAAATAAAAAAAAAACGCCCTCGTTCGACTCCAGGGGACTTCCACCCAGGGTAAAAAACGACCTACAACTCTGAAAAACAAAGGGGGGGGAGGGAACTCCTCGGAAGGGGTTCACTCCCCCCGCAAAAAGGTGAACTCTCAAACCCTAAACTGAACCGGGGGAATGCGGCGACTGCAACAAACGTGGGAATATGAGCACGCCCATGACACCTGGGAAACCGGTCAGGCAAACCTCTCCCACCCCGTAAAAATCTAGGTAAAAGACGAGGGGGGGGGAAAAAAAGAAAGCACGCTGGTCGAGTTGGAAGCCCACTTGAAAAAAAAAAGCTCTGTAAATAGCCGGAATGTCAAAAAAAGAACCTAATAAAACCTACGAAAAAAAATAAGCAGCCAGACGTCACACCCGCCAGACGGGCCCTGGAGGAGGGAACGTCAAGGAACCTCGCAAAAAAAAAGGAACATAAGGAAAAAAAAAGTGGACTCGTCAAAGCGGGGCGCGCCGACAAAATCGCCCGGGAGCCAGGAAAAGTCCTGGGAAAAGGGGGAACTCGTCCCACGTGCAAGAGGCCAGCCGAATCTTTGAAGTCTCTCAACGAATACAGGCCTGGAAAGGCACCAAGTAAAACGGGTCCGTGTCGGGGAACTCCACCCACCCGGGGGGTGTGGGAATCGGAAAGAACCATTCGGCACTCGATCGCGGTGGAACAAAAACGCGTGTGAACACGGGCCGGCCTTTTTGGGGGGAAAATGCGTCTCAAAACCGGTCAAAAGAAGGTCTCTGGGAAGAGGTCCGCCCAAGACCAAAGGTTGTCGGGACCTAAAAAAACCACAAAGTGGAAACACACCCTCGTCGGGAACGTCAAGACGCCGGCACCGGGCGACGGAGCACAAGCGCCAACGCCTACCGGAAAAACGGGGGACGCGCCGTCTCGGCCCCAATTCAAAACTAAAAAAAAAAAAAAAAAAAAAAAAAGACGGTCCTCGCAAGGAAGCGGGGGACCGCTGGCCAAGGGGGGGGGACATTAAGAAGGCGGGACAAAAGCTTCACATTAGGTGTCAGACCCAGTAGGGGTTCGTACTCAAAAAAAATTAAAAAGCACAGTGGTGACTCAGGTGAGTCAGCCCCGATCTCAAACGCAAAAAAAGAAAGAAAATCAACTGCTGGGGTCCCGGTTCACGGGGGGGAAAAGGATCCACCCGAAAACTGGTCGCCATCGCCCAAACAACGTTGGACAAAAAAAAAAAAAAAACGCGGGGTTTGGTACTATAGTAGCACCGCCTCAAGAGACTTCTCAAAGTTGCGCAGTGGCAAACCTTCGGGGTAATGGAAGTGTCAGATCACTGTTTGTGGCTGTAAAGGCCATCAGAAAGTATGAGATGACAAAGGTTGGTCTCCTCAACTCAAAAAATACAAGACGCGGAAAGCACTGCAGCGTCCAAAAAAAAAAGTGCGATGGTACAGTAGAGAATGACACAATCCTTTATCAAACGGTTAAGTAAAAAAAAGATCCCCATGAGGAGGGGTAGTTTCGTTTCTTACGGAATGGCCGAAGAACAAGGAGAAACTTTTCAAAAGCACGGAAGGGTGTTTGCAAAAGCCAAGCTTGAGAGGGGAGCCTGGGGGGGACCACGATCGCCAACGCCGGGGGGGGGCGCCCTGAAGGGAGCAAAAGTGAAAAAAATTGGCACGGGTTGGGGGGGGAATGGAATTCATTGATGCAAAAGCTGATCTCTCGAGAAAAAAAAACACACACAACGCAGGAGGATAAAGATAGATTCTCAGAAGCCCCTCGGACAAAGGGGTCGTGTCCCGGGGAGGGTCAGTTGAAAGGCTCAATAAAGGGGGTCGCAAAAAAATGGCAAGATCCCGGGAAAAAGCCGCCCGCCGCCGTAAAGGCAGTTGAAAAGGAAACAAATGCGGGGGGGTACATATTGGGACGACTAAACTCCCGTACCAATGAAAAAGTCACGAAAAGGTGGAGGCACTCCACGAAGAGAATCGATCGAAAATGTCAAAAAGAGAATTTTGGAGGACAACTTGGCATTCCTTGAACGGAACAGAGGGTACCGGACAGGGACAGGCCGAAGTGAGGGTTCTGTTTGAGGGAAACTAAACCTTAGCGAAGAACAGGAAGGACGAACCAAGGGCGAAGATGACTGTGGCCGCAAGGGGCCTTTACGAAAGAGACTTGGCTGGGGGGGAGGGTTTCTTAGGAAAAAAGGTCAAAACCGCTCATGCAGGGGGGGAAGCCTGGGGAAAAGAAGGGGAGGCCGTGGGCTTGAACCGGACAGGGGGAATAATCGGGAATGGACGGGTAACTGGACAGGGAGTAAAGAGCTGACTAAAAGGTCTCAATCATTTTGTTGAAAAAGCGAACGTTGTCGCCCCCTAGAAACGGGAGCCGGAAACGGAAGGGGCAATCGTGAGGCACGAGGTCGTAATAGACTGCACGACACGGTAGTCGCTGAAGGGGGACGATCGTCCCCCGTGGACCCGATACGGCGCGAAACAAAGGATAAAACTTAAGGGGAAAAAAAACTTGTGTAAGTAGACCAAAAGGGGACTTCTCGCTATCGAAATATTGTGGGGGGGGGAAAAGGGCAAGGGGGCCGGGGGGTTGGTTAAGCGACAAAAAGGAAATTTCTACCCTCATTTAAAAAAGATAGTAAGCGACAGAATTGTACTCCTTAAAAGGACGTCCAAAAAGAGGATGTGGTTCAAAAAAAAGTCTAGAGGCCGAGGGAGGTGACCAGGTATCCAAACATTGCAGCGGGACCCGGAAAAGTGCAAAAAAAAAAAAAGATCAAGGTAAAAATTTTCTATTCGATCGGGTAGGGGCACAACACGACGCCGTGCAGTGGGGGGGGGACAGAATTAATGGGGACGGCACTGTCTAAAAATTCTCCACTTGCGATGTCCGAAAGGGGAGAACTAAGAGGGTTGTAGCGGCGGTGAAAAAGAGTAGTTTTTCCAGACCCAAAACTATTCAAAAATTCCCGAGGGGGCAGGGGGGGGGGGAATTAACTGCTACACCAAGGCTCGGAAACGAGGTCTGAAACACACAACATTTGAGAGCTAAAAAAGAGGGGCGTGCCCTCCGTCAAACGGCAAACAAACTGGGGAAAAATCGGTTGAGAATAAAAGGGTAGTGAGTAAAAAGGTAGTGACGACCAAGGAGGCCCAAAACAGGGGGCACAAGGGCGATTGAAAAAAAAACTTTGGGGGGAACACTGGCGCGAACCAACGAAGCGTGTTATAAGGGAACACTTGACTTCTATACTCAAGGCATTACGGCCAGGGGGGCAAAGAGGGCGGGGGTCGCCAAAAGGGTCTAAAACAACGGCCCCGGGTGCAACCGTCAAGCGCCAGTAGAGTCCGACTGCCGGGGGAGCCTGCGGAGGTGCACCTCAAGCAGTGACTGGTCCAAAGGTTGACGTCCCAATACGACGGGGACGAGGTTTCTTAAGAACTGCGAAAAGGCAAATCAACCAATGAAATTCAACGGGCAAAAAAGAACCAGAAAGGGGGCACAAAGGTCCTGAGTTGGGGAGAGAGAAAAAAAGGTAAGTTTCTGGGGAAACACCTCCTTAAAACAACACAAACCCACAAAAAGAAAAAACAAAATAGGGGGTAGCGCGAGCAAAAAAACGTGGGAAAGGGGAACATCACTTTTGATCAAAAGGGAACAACTGGGGGGTAAACATGCAACCTGAACCGGGAAGTGCTTGGAAAGTGGCAACGTCCGGCAAAGGGTTTGGGAGAAAAGGGAAAAGGGCGGAGAGTAAAGACTCTGGTTGAGGAGAACTCGGGGTAACTTGTGCAGGGTTCCAGGACCTCAAGCGCGGGCCCATCGTTCGTCAGGAAGCGAGACCTGGGGATACAAGAGGAGGTTGTCACGGGCAGTGTTGGGGACGTCCTCTTTGTGGGAGGGCAGACCCCAGTGTTCCTTGCTTTCACGTCCGAACAATCGAGGGGGGGAGGTCCAGGGGGTGAAGACCCACTGGAAGACGTGAAACCCAAAAAAAAACGTGGGCGAGGGGGGGGGGGGGGGGCGGCAAGGTAAAATGAACGGGGAATTCAATGACTAGGGAGCGTCGCAAAGCCAAAACGTCCGACGGTCAAATAAAAAGGAAGGGTCGAGGTTTTTGCCAAAAGAAAGATATCTGGGTCACAACAACTTGGGTATGAAATAATGCGGATAAACGTGGAAAGAAAAAAACCTGACCAACTCACGGTCAGGTTCCTCGTTAGGGTTGACGCGACTACGGGCTCGCAAGGGCTACCCGTAGCGACCAGGAAAATGCAATTGGAATTCAATCCTATTTTTCTAGAGGTGGGGGGGGGGCATTGGGCACGACGGAAGGCGCTGGAAGGAAGAGAAAAGGAAGACCGCGAGAGTCAAAGCGGGAGAGGTGGGTGGAATCACTTCAAGAAACTGATCACGTCGAAGACCAGGGAAAGCCGCCTTGGTTGAATACACCAGGGGGTTGTGGGAAGATAAAAAGTTAACGTCACTTTGCGTAACTGTGGGGGGGAAGGGACGCAATACTGAGCATTCGGCGGAAATGGGGAAACAGAACCAGGGCGGGGAACCTACCTAACTTCTCTCCAAAAACTGGAACTTCAACGGGCTTCACCGGTAAAAGAGGGGGAAGAGCACAATGGGGGTCACAGAAACATGGGTGGTACATTGAAAACAATTTTTCTCAGAAGTCGAAAAAAAAAATGGTTGCAACAGTGTGAAAAAAGTTAAAAGAAAAGGGGAAACAAGGTTTGGGGTTCATGTCTTGGTTGGAGGGTTTTGAAGAAAATCAAAGGTGGGGCGCTACGGACACACTTCGAACCCGGACAGGTCTCGAAGGGGCCTTGGGGAAAGGGGGGGGAGTGGGGGAGGTATGACCCACCGCCCATTTGGTCCAAAAGGGGGACGAACAATTTAAAGGAACAAAGAAGGGGGGTCCCCTTGAAAGGAAGTAACCTCGAGCAGCTACAGTCGGAATAGGGGCGCGGTCCGGGGGAAGCCTCTTCACCCCTTGATGACCACTGAAAGTCATACGGGTCTGAAAATCCTTAAGGTTGGACAGTCCGGCCCGAGCCTCCAGGGGCGCGCCAGAGACGTTTTGGGGTCACTTTCAGGTCAACCGGGAAACCGACCAAAACACCACCGTTGGCCTATCAAGCGCCCTGGCCACCTGGGGGAAACCGGGGTCAACCCTAGGAAAGAAAAAAAACGGTCAGACGAAAACGTCTTGAGAGGAAAGAGTGGAGAGGTGGGGGGGGGGAGGGGACTGGGGGAACTCGAAACCACGCTCATAGGATGAATTGGGTCGACGAAACGAGCCAGATCCTTGGGTAGGGGAGAACGTCCAGACCGCCCATCGGTTCGGGGCCGTCTGGGAGAACCTAGCCCGTAAGGCAAAGGAGTAATTCAGGTCGCGGGCGCGGGAGGGGGGGGCTAATTACTGGACGGGGGGGAACTGAACCTTCCAGGAACGTCCCTCTTTGAAACGAAAGGGGGAAAAAACGGTACCTATCGTTACATCGACTCGGGGAGAAAGTAAGGGGGGGGGGGTGATCATCCTTCCAAAGGTGTCTTGTAAGGGGAAAAAAAAAAAAAAAAGAGATTGGATAGGCACGAAATTAGTCAGATCGAAGCTGGGGAAACACACAAAAAATTCTATGTTAAAAAGGATACGCGTGAAGGGTTCCATTCGGAAGCGGGTCCTAAAGGTTGTTCGGCGTATCGGAATTGAGACACGCTGAATCAGGTGGGGTACTCACCGAAATACTGGGAACCCAAAAAAGTATTTACAAACCCTATAATAGCCTCCCGACCCGAACGAGGGACCGAGAGACAACTAAGTTCCCAACGGAAGAATGCAACTTAAAAGAAGGTTGTTGCTGCCTTCCTCAAAGGGGACCGAGCCGTGGAAGACACGTCCTGATCAGGAGACTGAAAGCGGGTTTCTTTGAAGAGGGGAAAGTGCTTGACCTCCGAATTTGGTTCCAAAGGGGGGGATGACCTGCCCCCCATAATTACAAAAGTGAGGGAGGCAAAGTAGTTGTCACCTGCAGTGAAAAGGAGCAGCCGGGAGCCAAAATATACTTCCTTTCAGGGGGTATACAAACTTGTTGGGTGGGCCATGTCCCGCCCGAACGGTTAAAGCCACTCGCCCAAAGGCCCTTCAAACCTTCACACAGCATTGGGGGGGGGGTAAGCCCTAAAGGAAAAAGTCAAAAAAAAACAAACCAGCTCACATCCTTCCAAAAAAGGTTTGCTAAAGCAAAACAGGCGAAAAGAGGTCGGAACACTTGGTAAGAAAGGGGGGTGGAGCGCATTGGGGAGCCTGGATCTCCAAAACCAACCCGCAGAATCAAAAAAAACGGGGCCCCGGTAAACCAATGAGGGACAAACAACTCTAGAGTCCATTCCATGAAGGCGAAAATATGCAATGCATCTAGTGACGAGGAGAATCAGTCGTAGGGGGGGGACTTTCCTAACATTTTCCTGCCTTCACCAGACGTTGGTCGAAAAATTTGGGGGACCGACATGTGCCCTAACTCCTCTCAATGGAAAGAAGAGTGTTCCCTGGGTGGTTTTGGAACAGGAAAGAGAACACTACGGGGGGTTAAAGGGACCCCTGAAATTGATCGGGGACCACATCACACAAAGTGTTGGCACAGGGGAAGCACCCGGGGGGATCACGGACATTCTTGGACATATGAATGAAAAGGAATGAGAGACAAAAAAAAACCCCTCTTATATGAATGAAGAATAACAAAACGAAAAAAAGTGGGGTAGGGACTACGGCCACGTGGTGTCATGGGGGGTGAAAGGGTTGGCCCAAGAAAGGGTGCTAACCCCGGGACCATTGGAATACAAAAAAAAATGGCAAGAAAGGCGTGGAGGGGGCATTCAGTTCGGGGGGGAAGACATAGTTGCACCCAGGTTGACCGAGCACGTATTGTCGCACCCACGTCGATCAAGAGGAACAAAATAGATAGTCAAAAGAAAAAAACTCCTTAGGTTGTTTCGTCTTGAGTGGGGATTCTCAGGGAGACCGCAGAGTCACAAGGAAAAAGGAAGGCCGGGTGGGGGGAAGGGAACATTGGAAAAGAGGGGAATAAGAAACACCTTTTCGTTACCTAAAAGAAGCAGCTAAAGGCTCGGGAAACTGATAGAAAAGGGGCCAATGGAGGAAGAAAAGAAAAGGGGGGAATGGGGGGGGGGAAGTTCTCAATAAGGGGGGAAAAAGGTCAACAAACCCCGCCAGCCTGGATCGGGGTTAGGCGGCGATGGCCAAGTGAAAAAAAGCTGGAATAACAAATGAGTAGTGGGACTTAAAAAACGGAAATACGAATTAAAGGGGGTTTCAAAACAAAAACTCACTTGGCGTCACTCCATGCACCGGGCGGCCTGGAAAAAGGAAAAGGGGGGAAAATCGTCTCCGGAAAAGTTAAGAAGAAAAACCCTCACCTTCGAGATCGGGGATCGGACCTCGAGGGGAAACGGGGGCCAGGAGAAAAAAAAAAGGCCTAGAAAAAAAAGAGGATATAATTCAAAGGGGGGGAAAGAGTCCCTACATTCTCAAGTCCACGAACTGCACCTCTATCAAAAAGGTTTTTTGGTCGCCCATTGTGAATGGTCGGCCGAAATATGAAGATGAGGTGTGGGGTGGGAAAAAAACCGGCATTAAACAATATACAGGGAAAAAAGGGACGGCCTATTGGGGTAACCCCTCTATAAAAAAAAAAAAACGTTTTGGTGGTAGTCTGGGCGAAGAGAAGTTTCAAACGTTCAAGGGGAAACAATCCGATGGGAAAAAGAACCGGTGAAATGTCAAAACATTCTGAATATTGCGAAAAAACGACGTGACGATCGGACTTAATCGTGCAAATAAGAAAAAGGACCGGCCTGCCAAGGTAGAAGGAGAAAGGGGGAGATGAGAGAAACCCATATGAAGTCCGGGGGGGTTGAAAAATCCTTTTACACTTTAGGGTCCAAAGGAATTGAAAATCCCGAAGGGACAGGGACGTCAACGACTCAAAGATCTCGAAAGGGGAGGAAAACTTCCTGTTCATCACTACAACCAAACACAAGAAAAAAAACAAAAAAGCTCAAAAGGGGGTCGGGAAACCAGAAAAATCGAGCGTTCTCCAAGAGAAAGGGGACGTCCAGGCCTTGTGGTCAGAAAGAAGAGGGACCGACCGGTACCGGGGGAAATTGGAGGAAATGGTCGGGAAAAAATTTGGTTCCCTTAGGTCATGGAAGCCAGGAAGATTTTGGGGGGGAAAAAAAACTTTTAACCGTTAAGGGGTCAAGCATTACAGGGGGGCAAATGGAAGAGGGCAGGTCGCAGGACCCCTTATTTCATGAAATCCCAAGTGTCATATCTTAAAACCGAACAGAATTTGCAACTACTGGTCCCAAGTGTGAATAGAAGGACGGGGGTCAAAAGTGGGGGGGGAAAAGGGAAGGGAAAAAGTTGAAACCAGGGTGACAGTTGTTTTTCGACGGGCCGCATGGAAATAACCAGGCGACGCGCACGGCCCGGTTGAGGAAGGGGGGAGGAAGGCGCACCCCCAAGGATTTTCCGGAAAGAGTAACAACTTAAAAAAAAGAATACAGTACCCACGTGCCCCAGACCAAACCTCAAAATAGGAAAAAAGAAAAAAGAATCAACCGTGCCAAAAATGGGGATACCAGGGGGAAGAGTGAAAAAAAGGTGCAGGGGAACCAAAAGAAGTGCCGAAAGGGAACCTGTAAGTCAAGTTTTGTGTATATGGGGTATGATTGGGAAAGAAAAAAAATCGGCCGCTGTCAGTTTAAAAGTAAGAGTGGAAAAGATGAAAACGCGAGGCAGGATGTGAGGAAGGGGGGACGAGCAATGGGATGAAGTCGTCCGAACCGTGCTTTTACTCTGGGAGGAAGTCCACAGGGTACCGGGTGCCCAGGCAAAGCGCGGAAGGGGAGAAAACAAACGCGGGCTTGGCTTGACAATCATTGGAAGAGGAATCCCCACTCGGGGTATGTCCGTTCCCACACGCCGGGTGTGAAATTGACAGTGAGGGCGATAAGGAAAAGGAGGGACGCGAAACTTCCAAGAAAACGTCTAAAAGGGGGGGGTCACAGAACGGCCAGGGGGGGGTCTGGGGGAACAAATCGATCTCAACAAACAAAAAAAAAAAAGGAGGGATATTAAAAGACGGTGACGGAACCACAGCAGGGAAGTACGAGGGAGAGGGAAAAAAAGTTAGAGGGTAATACTGAGAAAGAATCCCCCACTTCACAAATGTTCAAAACACAAAATCACACCGGATGGGGTGAAGGGGCTAAACAACCTTGTGCCAAACAAAAAAAAAGTGCTTGGGGGGAACGTTCAAAAAAGTGATTGACGAAGCAAAGCAAGTGAATCCGTAAAAAAGGCGAGGGGGAAAAAATTGAAAAAGGAGAAAGTCAATTGAATCAAGCGGAAACGAAGGCCAAAAAATGATGACAAATGCACCTTTATACCAATTGGGGAAATATATAAGTGAAAGAATGAAGAGGAGGTGGGGGATGTGAATATGACTTGGGGGAGGTACACGGCAAGCCGGCCCAAGAAAAGAGTTCACTAAGACATTAAAGGGGACGTCTCTCCAAAACCTTCAAAAAAAAAAAAACCAGGGGGGAACGTTACTTAGGGACCCAGGGGAACGGGAAAGGGATGAGTCTCGGTAAAACAGTCTTACAGGGGAACCATTGGTAGGGGGGGGGGGGGAAAAACAAAATTCTTCATGATAAAATACGGGTAACGAAGTACCTGTGGGCATGTATTGGGGAAGTTTGAAGAGGGGGTGGGGGGAAAGAAAAAGGAAGACTTGGGGGGTGGGGGGGAAGAATCAACACTACGAAAGGCCAGTGTCAAACGGCGTTTCTTCCTATGGGGGGAAAACTATGTCTGATGCCAACTAAGAAAGGGGGGGCCGGAGGAAAAAAGACACCTGGGAACCACCGGCGACTGAGGGTTGAAAGCAACTTGAAACTTCCCCCTAACCGCCGACGGCACGAGCTCCCCATAAAAATGAAGAAAAAAGGGCAGGGGTGACCAGCCCAGGGAAAGACCAAAAGGGGTAGGGAAAGAAATAACAAAACTGTTGAGGGAAAGATCAAATACCCACTAACAAGTAAGAATTGACGGTGGATCACGCAAATGGACTCAAAAGGGGGGGACTCATGAACAAAAAACCGGGTCAAAAACACCGTGCTCCTGGAAAGCCACTGGAAAACCTTGAAGAGGAAATCGAAAAAAAAAGGGGGCCCCAAGTGGGGGGGAAAAGGCGTGCACCGAGGAGCTAGAAAAAAACGAGCCTTTGGTTTAAATAGGAGCACTCCCACTCATGGATTTAAAACGAGACGTTTTCACAAAAACACGGACTATGAGCTGAAGTGTTGATTAGAAAAAACCGCCAAGTGGAAAGATTCAAGGGGGGGCGGCAACTGCAACAGAGGCCCGCAATACATTGAGGGTGAAAGCTGAATAATTGCACAAAAACAAACTTGCACGTAAGAGGGGGGTCACTCGTGTTCCTCGCCCTAAAAAAGAGCCGGTTGGGGGGAAGTCTAGGCCAAAAAAGGAAAAAGTTCTATTCATTGAGGGGGGGGGAAGAAAGAGACTAAGCAATCAAAGAAGGGGGGACTGCCAGAAATCAAGTTTTGTGTCAGTGCTGGTCGCCCGGGGGGGGTGATCAAAGCAAAAAAACGAAAAAAGTCTGAGAACGAGGGGGGGGGAAAACCAAGAGGAAAGGGTGGACGTCTCGGCCAAAAAAAATTTTCCATTCTGAAAAAAAAAAACTGCTGACTCATAGGGTCAGACGACCGGAAGCTGGTTAGGGAAGAAACCGGCCCAGTTTGAAAAAGGGAACAAAAAAACCTCCTCCAAAAACGGCGAGAACTCCTTAGGCTGCACAGAGAAACACCCAACGGGGAAGGAAGAGTTTATCAGTTTACGGCCAGTGCGGCCCAGGGGGGGAAAAAGAAAAAAGACCTCTCGCGGTGAAAAACGACGGCTGCGGAAAAGAAAGAAGGGCGGAAAGGGCGGGGCGAAAAGGTTCCAAGGGACGTAACCAGGGGTCCATGGGTCGTACTACAAGGCTTTAATCGGGAGGTGGGTGGAAAAAATCGTGAGTCAAACACATCGGAACTCCCCCCCGCAGACGATCGGGGTTGTAGCACGTTGGTCAAGGGGGAAAAGAGCCGCCCCGAGGGAGAAGACGCCCCCGGGGGCGGCCATGCAAACAGAGGGGGGGGGGTTCTCACGGAGAGAACAGACAAAAAAATCACAATGATACTCCAACATCTGGGGGACGCCAACATGACCAACCGTCCTAATATCGAGGAAGAAAGAAATGTCTGGGGCTTCTCGCAGAAAATGGTGCCACGAAAAAGCAAAACTCACCAGGGGGGGGAGGGGAAAACTGGGACCACTGCAGTACTAGGAACTCGAGTTTGACTCTTTTACAAAATGGAAAACGGGTCTCTTCCTGGGAGAGAGAAGGAAAAAAAAAAAAAAAATATTCTTGGATAGTGCCCCTTCAAGGAGAAAAAAAAAAGTGAGCTTGTCCCGAAGAAAAAAAACATATATAGGATGGCCTTCACGGTTGGATCCCTGATTTACGAATTAGGTTGCCAAAAACTGGGAAGGGGGTCTCGGTTGCAAAAGGGGGGAGACCACTACGTACTGAAACACTGGAAAGAAAGGGAACCAAAAGGTCAACTTGGGGGCCAAGAGGTTGTACCCGTTGTTTCCACAAATTTTACTATGGATACCACACACAACAAACACAAAAAAAACAAAAACCAAAAAAAAAAAAAAAAAAAAACAAAACAAAAAAGGGGGGGGGGGGGGGGGGGGGGGGGGGGGGGGGGGGGGGGGGGGGGGGGGGGAGGGTGGTGTGGGGGGGGGGGGAGGGGGGGGGGGGGGGTAGGAGGGGCGGGGAGGGGGGGGGGGGGGGGGTGTCAGGTGAGGGAGGGGGGGCGAATGCGGACAAACAGAAAAAAAACGTATTCGGAAAGGGAAAATATATATATTGTCTCAAAGACTCTCAAGGAAGGTGCAGGACAAGAGGGGGGGAAACCGTGTCTTTAAAAAAGGTGTAAAAGTCACAGACCAAAGGAGGGGCTAGGAAGTTAAAACAACGAAAAGAGCCCCCCATCTGGAAGAATTTCTCAGTGGACAAATTAAATATACAAAGGGCGGGTGGCCCGAAAAGGCCCCTTTTAGATCATTGAAAGGACGACAGAATAATATCGAAAGTACGGGAAAAAAAAATATAATGGTGGTGGGTGAGAGGAGGGAAGGTCCGAATGAACCTGAAACCATCACTTCCCCACAAGGGGGGTTAAAGGGGCGGGGGGTAGGTGACACCGGCCAAACCCTTTAAAAAGAGAAGACCGGAAGACGGGAAGGGACGCAAAAGAACTAAATCTAGAATAATCTCAATTTTTCCCGGGCAAGGGGAGAGGCTTGTTGCGGTGTGCCCCACTCCCAAAAAACCAGGTGCCGTGAAAGACTGGGGGCGAGAAAAATTTTTTCTGGGGCCGAGTTGGAAACAGTTACCACTATAACGCAGGTTGTGAGGAAAAAAAAAGGGGTGGGAGAAAAGGCGTGAAAAGGAAGGGAGACCAAAAGAAAGGGTTTCTTGAGAAGATCCCCATTGGCTTAACTGCACTCAGCCATGCGCCAAACTAATTTTCAGACCTCAACCTCCAAGGGGGGAAACCGGCAGGAGGGCAAAAGACAAGGGGAGGACAGGGAGGCAGCCGGACAATCGACTTCAAAGGGGCCCTCCAAAGAGGAAACCTCTGACTAAACGTGGTGTAGGCTCCCAGAACTTCGGGGAACTCCTAGCTATGTGGGGAAAATTTCCAACATGGGGGGGGGGGAAGGGTGCGGCAAACAAGGAAGACGGACGAACAGTCAATTACAAGAAGGGGAAATACATTAAAGTTTCTTCAGATCTTTAACCAAGGAATGGGCCTCGGGTTGGGGGGGTAAAGGAGAAGCTAAGAAGCAGGTGTTCAAATGTGAAGGAAAAAATACTAAGCTTTTACTAAGTTGAGGGGGAATGCCGGCGGTGGGGGCGCGTTCGAGCGCGGCAAACTATAGACAATCTTGAAAGAAAGGAGTCCGGCAGGCAAACCTTGGAAGAGGGAAAAAAACTTGGGGGGTGTGAGGCTCTGAAAAACTCTAACCGATGATAAGGGGGGAACATTACGATAGGGGGAGACAAACTGATGCCCACCCGATGGAGGACGTCTGAAAAGGGAGATGGGACGGGTCCATACGGGCCTGGCAAAAACACATTAGTAAGGATTCGTTGACCGTCTCACATAGAAATTATTTGGGGGGGTGGGGTTTGGGGGGTTGGGAGAAAGAAGGGGTGCCAAAGGAAAACCGGTGTCAAGAATGGGGGTTCATAAGCGCGGGCGAACGGTACCCATGGCAAGTTCTATATCTGACACGTTTCCCGGGGAGGCACTAAACCCGGAAAAGAAAGATATGCACCGGTTGGGGGGAAAAGAACTGCGAAAGGGGGGGCCCCGGACCCGGAAACAATCAGTGAAACGTTGAATTGACGAAAGGGGGCCACGGGGGTCAAAACGTCGGATCAAAAAAACTTTCGACGCACACAGGAAAATTAAAGGAAAAACTGGCTTGGAGACAAATTCTGAGGGAGAAGCGGAAAGGGGAGTGTAAAGGTCACAGGTTAAAGGCGAAGGTGTCGAAAAAAACTGGATTCATAAAATAGAAGGAACCGGAAGACCGACCGCCAGCCGGGGTGGTGAGGGGGGAAAACGGAGAGAAAAAAAGGATGTCTTCTCAGAAAAACTCTGCTCACTACGAAAAAAAAAACGGAACGTTGAAAAACGCCAAGAGGAGAGAGAGGAAGAACGTTTTGACCCTGTACCCCAGAAAAAAAAAAGGGGTGGCAGGGGCAGGCGTTGAAAAATGAACAGGAGTCAACGGGGGAAGCTAGTCTGGGGGAGGGGGGGGGTTGGTGAAGGGAGGGTGAGATCGACTGGGGTCTGAAAAACTCGGGCACCCAGGTGAAGGGGCCCCTGCAGGGGGGGGTCAGTCAACGTCCAAAAAAAAGGGTGCACCACGACGGGTCTTCGCAGGACTAAAAAAGTTGGAGCCGGCCTTTGGAGGGGCGGGTGCAGGAAGAAGGGGTATGCCTCAAGTAGTACCGTTGCCCGAACTCAAGCTCAGCGGAAAATGACGGACGGCGGGGAAGAAAAAAAAGGGCAGCACTGGAAAAGCGAAGTCGCGTGAAAAAAGGGGTCAAAAGGGGAAGCTACGGACGCGGGGGGGCCGTCGAACTCAAGAACGTCCTCCTACGGAAAAAAGTTCCAGATCTCGGAGAAAAAAAAAAGAAGGGGAGGGGAGAAAAAAAAAAAAAAGAGACGCGGGGGGGAAAAAGAGAAAAAGTTAAAAACGTCGGGAGAAAGGTCCAAAAAAAGAAAGTTGAAAGTGAAGGCCCTAACGAAGGCTACTTATCTGCCCTGGTTAACCCTAGGCAAAAGGAGGACCCCCCATGAGGGAAAAAACCGCCGAGGGGAGTAAAAATGGAGGCAAGTAAAAAGAGGGAGAATCAAGGGGGGATGGGCCAAAAAGGAGAAGAAACTGGGGAAAAATCAAAATGCAGAAAAAAAAGGGACAACAATCCGGGGCCTTTGGGGGGGGGGCTGACAGAATAAGAAAAGACACATGGCACCCGAAAAAAACCGAAGGGGCACTGGGGAATGAGGGAAAACGAATTACCCAGGGTCAACCCACTAACAAGTTCTCATAAAGATCTCCATAAAAGGAACTGGGGGGCCAGCGAACCAACACTGAGTTAAAAAAAAAATACTGACGGCCCAAACCAGAGGAAAAAAATCGGGAAAGAGGCGCTGAATCAAAAAGTTCTGGGTAACGGGACAAAAAAACCTTCGAAAGATACAGATGCTGTCGTATAGGGGTACAATAAAGGGGGGGGGGGGAAGAGGGGGGGGGTAGAGCACAAAACAATCCTTGGGACGTCGAGGAACGTGCGCAAAAGGGCGGGGCCTTTTGAAGAAATTCATGGTATGAAAAAGTAACCTTTGCTGTCAACGAAAAAAATTTACCGGGGGGAGGTCCGTTGAAAACGGCAACAACAAGGAAACATGGTCAGACAAATTATGCGAAGCGGGGGTCCGCACCCAAAAACCAGGACAAGGAAGGGCCCTGGAATCAGGGGCAAAAGGAAAAAAGCAAAGCGGCAAAACTGACATAAGGGTAATCGGAGGGGCGTTCACGTGAAGGAAAAAACAATCACTTCGTTCGTCAGAGGGGGGGGAAAAGGGAACCAAAAAACCCGTTGAAGATCAAAAAAATCGAGCGCAATGGGGAAAGGGGGAGGGGACCGATGAACCGCGGGTAAACCCTTCTTTGGAAACGAATAAAGGCTGGAGGAAGGGTTTTGCCGACTACACCAAAAGAAAACAGCATCTTAAAAGCAGTGTCATCACCAATACCCGGCCAATTTCAATTTAACGAGAAAAGCAAGACACCTAAAGACGTCAAACCTTTGCAATCAAGGAGGGGACAAAACAAATTAAGTGAAAACCAAGTGTGAGGGGGTACTCGCGAGTCATCACCGAAACGGTTCGGGGTGAACCCCCGGCAGGAAGAACAGTCCGGCGGGGAAAGCTGAAAGGGGCTCATTCCGTCCAAAAAGAAATGAACAATGATCGCCTGGGGCAAAGGAAAAAGGGGGGCCGGGCATGGGGGGGAAGGTCAAAAAAATCACGGGAAAAGTGGATAAAAGGGACCAGTAACTTAACCCACCCCCCACCTTTCGTGCGAAAAAACTGACAAAAAAGGACGCGTGGGGAAACCGGATAAAACGGGCCTTACCAACCATTGAGACTGACAGAAAGGTCTGGTCTGGGGGAAGGGGTAACCCATAAATGGGGAGAACCAGAAAGGACCCACACCATGGAAATGGGGGAAAAAACCCCTAGAAAAAGACGGCCAATAGCATGAGACCCCCTAAGTTGCGAAAAAGAAGGAAAAAAAAAAAGAAGGCCAATTAGAGTGAAGGGGGGGGTTCGCGCAGTACCAAAAAGCGTCTTGGAACCCTTATCCGTCCAAAGAAGGAAAAAAGGTCTCGAGCTCCTGTAAGGGGCTGGGCAACGGGGGTCGTAGAGTCATTGCGAAGTATGAACAATCAAAAAATCGCTGTAGGCCGGGTCGGAAAAGGGGGGAGAAGGTTCTTCCTTTTAAAAGCAAAAATAATTTTGAAAGCCCTTGAACCGTGGAGTCATCCGTCGCAAAGAAACGGGTTGATGAGGACATCCCTGGGTTAAAGGTGGCAATCCGTGGACCCAATCGAACGCAAGCTTTCACAAAAGAGGTTTTGGGGGGACCAAAAAATTGATCAACGTACCCAAAAAAAGAGCAAAAACCTCTTCTTGAAAAAAAAGGCCGGCGACAGAGGAAGGGAGCCGGGGGGCGGTAACTTAAAGATCAAGGCGGCGCTGTGGGACAACATCCTCAAATCAAGCACATCAAAAAGGCGGCAGGGAATGACAATGAAAAAAAGATCGGAGGGGGTCCGCAAGAGGAAAAGACCGCCCGCTTTCTAGCAGGCGCAACGGTGCTTTATGTAAGATTGCTCTGACCCAGGGGGGGGGTGCGAGGCAAAGAAATTGGGTGAGATGTCACTGTGTTTCCAAAAAAAAGAAAGCCTTTACATTCAAACAAAGCGGGGGAACGGCGGGGGCCACGGAATCGCCACGGTGAGAACAAAAATTATTTGACCTGTACAAAAACCATAAAACGGGGGACTAAGATGGGAAAACGGTGTTCTTGAACGGGATGAATCTAGTCAACCACATCAACAACAAAACGGTAAATGGGAGGAAAGATATTACTCTGTTCGACCTCGGCACGGAAAGGGGGGTCCCCTGGGTCAACAGTACACGAAAACAACATGGCGAGCCACAACACTTTAAAGAGAAACAATATACTCCAGAACTGGAGGAAAAAGGGGCCCCGGAAAGCTCACTGATTTTTTGAAAAAATTCCCCGGCCCCTTTGGACGGGGCAAGGGGGGGAAAAAAAAAAAAATGCACATCCAAATATAAAGGGGCTGAAATTAGTCCAGAGGGGTCCATTCCTGAAGGGGGGGCGGGAAAGGAGCGGGAATCCGAAGACCAGCAAGCCTGTGAAAGGGGGTTAAATTATTGAACATCTCCTGCGGAAAAAGAAACAAAATCGCAACAAGGTCTAAAAGAAGGAAGTGAGGAAAGGGGCCTGTGCAGAAGGAGAGGGGTATTTTGGATTTTTCTAAAAAATCTTTGCAAGGTGAGGGGGAAAAGCCCGGGTCGATGCGACCCAAAAAGTTTAGGCGGCGGGGACCGGGTTGCCAAAAAAAAAAACGGGTAACACGTTCTCTTGGGATACGGAGGGAAAACAAAATAAGGGGGTCTGACAAGGAAGGGGGTCACTTGGGGTGACGGTGGGACGCCAACTCAGATAAACTGGGGCAGTAAAAAACGATTTAAATCTAGACCCCATACTCAGAAGGGGCCCCAATAAAAGAAGAGGGAAAGGACAAGTCTGAGGTCCCACCCGGGGACAGTAGAAATGTCACTCGAAACAACGGCAAGATTGTGAAGGGATGACGCACCGTCTAAAAGGCAAAGAAGGGAGGTGGGGTAACCAATTTCCCAGGGGGCATTCGGAGGACAGAGGAAGCGGGCAGACCGTCACAGGAAAAAACAGAAGGAATGAAACGAGAGGAAGCCGGGGACGAATCATAAACACCGAAGGCGGGGTGGTGTGGAGAAGCACAAATTTCACATAACCAACCGCCTGGGGGGGAACGACCAGAAAAAAGGGCAAAAAAAATGGGGGGGATTGAAGGGAGAGAAAAGAATTGCCGACACACTTGGAAGGATCAGGGGGGCCACAGAACCTGAAAGTGACATCAACCTTCCCCGTCGAGAGCCGGGGGACCGATGTTCGCGAGACCGAAGAAGGAAGGACGAAAGGTGGAATTTACAGGACTGTTAAAAATTGACCAGAAACGTGAAACAGTGCCGGGGCGGCTTTGACGCCGAGACTAAAGGTGGGGGGAGGGGGATTCTGGCCGGGAAGAACCTTCACGGGCAAACGAAACTATCAAAGCGGTGGTCACAGAGGTCAGCACAAGGGAAGGTGCTACAATAGGTGGGAAGGGGGACAACGAAAAGATTTTGTGGGGACGAGGAGGGGGGGGAAAGAACGTACACAGGGCCAGGTAAAAAATGGAATCGTCCAAACGGTGTTGGTGGCGCCGAAAAGGACAATCAAAACGAGGAAGTTGTTGTTCCAAAAAAAAGTTGGGGGAGAACTGCAGGGAGGCCACCGGAACGTCAAACAATCGGGCAGTGCCGAAATAGGCTTTGAAGGGAAAGAAAGGGTCGAAAGGGACCGCGCCGGGGCGAAGAACGGGAGGGAAAGGCTTCGGGCGACCCCGGGTAACTTGGGTGGGACGGTTGACGGAAAGTTCAAAGTGTCTCGCAAACCTGGAGGACGGGGGGGCGAAAAAGGCATGACCAAAGCCAAGAAAGAGGGAAAACGCCACAAGGCCGGTGAAGGGGTGTAGGGGGGGAAACAGCCCCGATCCTCCTCTAAAAAAAAGCCAAAGATAAACACACCCGTAACCCAGGTGGAAAAAAGAGAGGTCAAAGGAAAAACCGTTGGGGGAATGTAACCAGACTGGTGATCAGAACCGCCCGCACGTGGACCGAATGCCAGGACTGCTAATTTCCGAATTGGACCTCGTTCAAGGGTGGGTGGGGGTTGAAAGGGAAGCATTCCTTGCGGAGACTCAAAGGGGCGTGTACAACTGCAAGGTGTCCAGTACAAAGGGAAACCCCTCTCAACCGGAAGGGCACCGTCTCCACAAATCGGGAACCTGAGGGAAAAGGGCAAGAAAAAAGGGGGGGACCGGTGAGAAGAGTTGGGGGCGAAAGGACCATGACTTGTGTCACTTGGGAACGGGGCGAGAATCGGGGAAACGGCCTACCGTCACCAGGAAAAGCTGCGGGAGTCAGCAAAGGGGAAACGAAACGAAAATCGACCGTAAATTGGGGCAGGGTTTTAGCACTGGCGGGCTGAGCTAAAGTGAAAAAAAAAAAAGACTTCCGACCGGTTTCTCTGGGAGGGACGTTTTCACCCACAG
>Ga0179593_1313563_pt1 | contig 20074 bp, 36 predicted proteins | sample CZODoug2_1_08_16_FD_185931 | JGI IMG/M metagenome (GOLD analysis project Ga0179593, IMG submission 185931) | Vadose zone soil fungal communities from Angelo Coast Range Reserve, California, USA - CZODoug2_1_08_16fungal (PacBio error correction) | ecosystem: Environmental > Terrestrial > Soil >...
AAGGCAGAGTCAGTGTGGGCCAAGGCAAAAGGAGAAATAAAAAAGAAGGGGAAGGGGGGCATGAAATGTGACAAGGGGAAACTTCCTGCAGAAAATGCACCAGGAGTGAACCGTCACGGTAAAGCAGACACAGTAAAGAGGGGGAAAAAGAAAAAAGGAAGGGGAAAACTTGAAACCAAGCCTAAAAGAAGTGACAGTCCCGGGTAGAGAAGCCCGAAACACAGGGAAAAAATCAGACAGCAATGGTGGATTCAAAGAACCCGAAGCCAAGAGAAAAAAACTTTAAGGTCAAGTGAAACCTACAATGGGGATGGAAGATGACAGTAAAAGGGGGAAAGATGGAAAAAAAGATGTGGCGACATGTCTCTGAGCAGAAGGGGGGGTGAGAAAAAAGGGGAAGAGACGTCAACAAAGAGAAAAAAAAACCGCTTAGGGACCTACATAGCTTACTGCCTTGTTCGTCCGCATCAGCGAAAGGGAAAAAAAGTACATCCAACAAAGGGAAGGGGTGACCAATCAGGGTACAGAGGGTTATTCACACTTGGGTTTTTAGGGCGGGGAAAAAATCGTCCGGAAGTCGGAAAGAAAGAAGCCATTCAAAAATTGCAAGAGACGCCAAAGAAGAAGGGGCGGCGCGCCAAGAGGGGGGGAAATCCAATGGGTTCACGATGAAAATTTGGAACAACGAGGAGGAGGGAGGGTCAGGGGGGGGGGGACAAATGACCACCATATTGGTTGGGGTGTCTAATTGGAAAGAAAAGGCAAGTAATGAATCAGGAAAAACAGGGAACTTTAAAAGAGACGGAAAATTCTTGTCAGTTGACGGGGAGAAAGGGAAAAGGAGGAGGCCAAGGGATTAAAGGTCTGTTCAGCCATCCCTCGCGAGAAAGTGAAAGGGGGAGGGGGGGAAGGGGAAAAAGAAAGCGCTCACCGAAAAAAAAAATGGGTGGGAAGTACCGCCAAGGACCTTCGACAGGAAATTAAAAAGCGTAAACAGCACCACTATTTCTTGAAAAAGAAAAAGCAGGAGGGGGGGTGAGGGAAGCAAATAGGCAAGAGAGAAATTGTGGGTCAGACCAAGAAGAACTCGGTGTTGACATTGAGAGTCCCTGGAGGAGGAGGGGGGGGGGGGAAAAAAATAATATGAGAAGGCAGGGGGGGGGAGTGGGAGACTGGGGGTTTTTTGGAATGGCTCAAGCTTGGTTTAGGGCTGGGGTCTGTTCTACGGGGAAAACGTGGGAACCGAGTTTCCATCACGACACGTCCCTCCTATCATGTTTGAGGGGTCATGAAGATGCCATGCGGAGGGGAAAACAGGACCGGAGGATACAACATCCGAAATTTGGGTGCAAAGGGAAAATATGGAGGGACGAAAAGACCAGCAAAAAAAGCAAAACGTAGTGTAGGGAGTGTCGTCCTCGCTGTTTATTTAAAAAGGGGAAAAAGACAGGGGAGGCAGGAGGATAATGTGTGGGGTTTCACCAAACTGGTCACAAGGTGTCCGATGGGAGCTAGTTTTCACCCAACAGTTCAATGCAATGGGGGGAAAGAAAAAACTGAAAGGGGGGGCGCATCGCCGATTACTTTCGTCCCATCAGGGAAAGTAGTAGTGCTGTGTGGGCCCACATCAACGGAGAAAAACGAAAACAACGTGGGGGGGGGGGGGGGGTCTCAGAAGGAAAAAACGTGGGGACTAGTCGAGGTGTGAAGCCAAGGTAAAAAAAAGGGATCTTTCAAACTGGACTGCGTCACCATTTTTGGGGGAAAGAGAAAGGGGAAAAGAAAAAAGGAGGATTCCCATCGCCAGGGAAAACGATTTCACTGGTCGTGTGGGACAGCCCGGTCTCCAAACCGGATCCGGGAAGGGGAAAAAAAAGAAAAGAACGACCGCGATTGCATCTCAGGATTACATACTTCGTCGGCTGCAAGGGAAAAAAAGAAATAAAAGAACGGAATCTTGTTCAAGAAAAAGTGAGCATGAATATGGATTGGGGGTGGTTTCACGAATATTGACGAAGAGTGAAAAAAGCCGCAGGTAAAAAAAAGCAAGATTTTCTGGATCTTCAAAAACAGAATCAGAAAGGAGGGAATGACATGTCCCGCAAAAGGACGATACTGAAGGAGAAGCCAGAATGAAAAAAAAGCATGAGCAAACGGGGGGGAGAGGTGGGAAAAACTTTTAAATCAGCATCTTGACTAAGCGTTGTAGGAAGGGGTGGTTGTGGTTGGGGATTTGACAAAAGTCCTACTGGGGGGGGAAGACTGAACAGGTGAAAAGGGGAGAGAGAAAAAGAAAAATACATTACTCTACTATTTGAGCAAAAATTCAAAAAAAAAAGAAGGGGAGAAAGACAGGGGGCGTAAAAGCAGGAAGCAAAGCTGGTGTAACCGGCAAAAAAAGAAACACCGAAGATCCCAACTGGAAGAAAAAATGAAAGTAAAATCGTCACTCAACAAAAGGGGGAAGGAAGAATAGATAATTCATTTATTTTTATTCGGAAAGGGAACAGTCGTTTAGAGAAGGGGACCTTGGGGGTCCAACAAAGAAGGGGGAGGGGGCGGGGAAGGAGAACATCTTGGAAGAGTCGACCAAAAAAAACCGAGAATTGAGGGGGGAGGGGGGAACTTTGCATTCACAAAAACAAAAAAAAAGGAAAAAGAAAAGGGAAAGCTTTTGGACCTAAGACCAACCCTCAGCCAGGGGACAAAAGAGGGAAACGAACAAAAAAAAAATGCCTGAACCCTGAAGAAAAACACGCCGAAAAAGAAGTTGGAACAAAAAAGGGTGGCCCCAAACAAGCCCCTGCTCGGGTAGGTGTATGAATTCGGAAGGGAAAAAGAGAAAGACTGGTAAATGTCATGAAATCTAACAGAAAAAGGAAGGAATAAAAGAGGAAAGAAAAAAAAGAAAATGGAATGCACCTGTAGCGTAGAGGGTGTCAGCTTCAAAAACAAAAGGAACAGCGTCGGAACACTCCATATAATGACTGGCGGCCCAAAAAAGCCGGTGTTCAAAAAAGGAAGGGAAGAAGGAATGGGAAATGTGGGGGGGGGGAAACAAGACGTAGGAATTAATGAGCATTCCAAGAGTCCGAAAGGGGGGTGAACCTCCCAGCAGTTCTCCCGGTTAGACAAAGGGAAAACAGAAAAGGGCCGGTGGTGGCGTAAAAGGGAATCAGGGTGTCAGGGGGATGGAAAAGATGTCAACAACCCACATGGTGTAGAACAGAAAACCAGTTGGAAGAGGGGGAGTACCCCTTTGGAACATCTGAATAAAAAAAAAAAGAGAGGAGAAAAAAGAAAAAAAAACAAAGGGGTTGCGTTGAAGTGAGCTAGCCTACGGTTGGGTAAAACATGTTTGGGACCCAAAAAACAAAGTTCGTCTGGAACTCCAATTGGCATCACGGGATCCAAAAAGGTAAGGGGGTACGAAAAAGGGAGAGGGACGGGGGGTTAACAACCAGGGATGATTCTAAAGCAAAGCAAACGACGGAAACCCTCAACATATCCTTCTGGAAATGCCGAAAGAAAAAGCAATCAAAAGGAAAGGGAAGGCAAAACACCCTCATGACGGGACGTGTCAAAAGAAAAAGCCCACCGACTGAACAGGTCCGACGAAAGATGTGCGCCGCTGAAGGCGGTTGCCCTTACCGGGGACAAGGAGAAAACAAAACCCACCGAAAATAAAAAAAGAGGGAGCCCATATCCAACCAGCTGCACATTGGGAATCAAAAAAAGAACAAGGGGAAATAAGTCAAGGGAAAAGAAAAGAGTGGCAGGAAAAAGAGGGGATACTCACCGTAAAAAGGCGCTTGGACAGAACCCTAGCAAAAACAGACATTAGTGCCAGTATCCAGAAAGAAGAGGGGAAAGGCAACGCTGAATAGAATGTAATGCTTTCAGTTGAAGGGGGGAACAGGGTGGGGGGAACAGACGTAAAGGGAGAGGGCTTCACTGATTTCAGGCCAAAAAAAGGAAAAAACCCAGGCCCATTAGCAAAAAAAAGGGGAAAAAGGGAAGAAAGGAGAACAATTAAAGAAAGAAGGGCACCGGAAGCCAGACACTTGAAAAGAAGGGAAAAAGGAAAGGGGAAGAAAAGGGGTGCATTACTTCGCACTGGATCAAAGAAAAAAATTAAAAGGATGAAAGAAAAATCAAAAAAATATGGGGCATCAACAGGAAAATAAGAGGGGACCATGCCACAGACGTGAGGGTGAAAGTAAAAGGTGGATTGAACAACGCGGTGGAGAGAACCGAAATGGTGTATGTGAGTTCATCCGCTTCATTCGAAAGAGTAGAGGAGATGACTTCGATATCCCACCTGCCCCGATCAGACCCAGAAAACCCACCAAAGAAGGAAGGGAATAGCAACCAAGAGGCTTGTTGATCGACGGTTTGGTGTCACACCCCCAGTCGAAACTGAAGCGACGAAAGGACGAGAAATGCTAGGGAGGAAAAAACTAGGGAGAGGGGAAAAGAAGAAAAAGTTTGTAAAGAAAGAAACGAGAGCCCAACTCCAGACGGAAACAAAAGGAGGAGGAAAGCTTGTAACACAGGAAGGGGGGGGGAGGGTAAAAAAAAATAACAAGGGGGAAAATGTTTGTTGGAGTCAAGGGGGGAAGGGGGGAAGGTCAGGGGAAGGTGGGAAGTGCCAAGGCGGAAAGTAAGGGGGGGGAAAAGGGAACAAACCGTAAATCACTCTTGCAAAAAGAGAGGGGGGGGAGAGGATTGCTTGAACAGGAGTGTGGAAAAAGGAACAAAAAAGATTGCGACCCGGGGTTTCCTTGGGAACATAAAAAGTTTTGCAGTTGATGCCAGTGCAGGTGGCCTTGGAAAAAGGAGCAGGGCCACGCAGAAACCTGGCAGGGGAATTTAGATTCCGCGGGGAAAACCTGACTCGGGGGAAGAAAAGTAAAACGGGGGTGAACTGACCTCGCGGGAGGGAAAAAAGGGGGAAAGGGGGGAAAAAATGGGCAACTTTTTTGGGGGCCGGTTCCAAAGTAAATTGCGAAAAAAAGAAAAAGGGTCCCCAGGTGAGATCCAGGGAAAACAGAAAGAAGAAAAATGTGGTGGGTGTTGAAAAAAAAAAAGGTGTCCCTGGATTAACGCAAAGGAAAAAAAAAAAAAGGGGAAACTGTAAGAACGCTTAGGATCAGAGTTATGCAAAAAAAAAGAAACGGGGAAGGCACATCAAAAACCCCAGCACTTGCAGGGTGGGGCATTGCGGTCCACACTACACCTTGAAAAAGGAAGTCAGATACATCCCTACAAAAGGAAGGGAAGGGGGGGAAAAATCAAAAGAACTTGGGAATGGGGAGGGGAAGGACTTTCCATACTGGCTGGATGCTGGCCGATTCAACAAGGGGAGGGGTCCGCCAAATGAACAAAAAAAACAAAAAGGAGAAATGGGAATGAACGTCCCAATGAAAAAAAAGGAGTGGAAAACCAATGAAAAGTGAGCTCCGTAGACACGGGGGGCGAGGAAAAAAGAATGTCTCCTGTCTCCGGGAAAAAGGAAAAAAAAAAAAAGAGGGCAGAGGAACGTGACAAAAAAAAAGAAGAGGAAAAAATATAGAATAACCTGTCTGCACGGTAAAAAAGAAAATGAGAATTCCAAGGAAAGAAAGGGACACGGCGTGGATACGGGGCAAGAGGGGGGGGAAAGCCCTGAATAAACAGGGTCCTCTGCCAGAAAAAAAAAAAGAAGAAGGAAAATTCAAAGAAGAGAAAAAACAATGCGAGCTGCCCCCCACTGGCAAACAAGAAAAACAGGGGTCAAAAGGGGAAGGCATCTTTTGTTGCATTTCCATGTGCAGAAAAAAAAAAAAAGAGGGGAAAGGGGCAGAACTATCAAGCTCGTCACATTGACTTTTGGGGAATGTGGGAGGGGAAAAAGGGAAAAGGGTAGAGGTCGGGCAACGTCAACCTGCTTCGCAAACACTGAGTAAAGAGAAAAGCTCAAAAAGGGGAGGGAAGACGAAAAAGAGAGAAATGAACTACTAAAGGGGGTGCAGAATGAGGACCGACGCATAAGATACCACTAAAAAATGAAAAAGTAAAAAAAGGAGGAGAAAACTGGATTAGGGGCCGTGTGAAATTGCGAGATGCATGTGGAAGGAAGAAAAAGGAAAATACAATTCAGGTGTTCATTGCAAAGCCAGTGTTCTCCTTTATTTGGAACGTAGGAAGAAGAGAAAGCTGCGGGGGCTTCTGAACCGCTCCTAATCCAGGTCAAAAAAAAGATTTTGAAGGGAAAGGTGACACGAGGGGGGGTCCCACCCCTTTGACGATCATTTGACTAGAAAGGGGGGGGGGGGGGAAAGGCGGTTACTTGACATCCAGATTCGTAATCGTGGAAGAGGAGTGAAAAGGGGTGGGGGCGAGGGGAGGATTTGGGGAAGCGGCACTACAGACACGAAAGGAGAGGAAAAAGAAGGAAACAAGTCTACTGCAAAGCCTCAGGAAAAAAACACGGAAAAGGAAAATTGTGGTGTTGGGGGGGGGGTTTTTTCAGGGCGACCAACACGGGGTGAAGAAAAGAAAAACCAAGGAGGAGGGGAAAGGCCGGCCAACGCCAGTGAGGATAGGGAAGAGGGAGGAAGTGAAGAGCTTAACAGGGAACAAAAGGTCAGGAAACAGCAAAGAACTGCACGGTTCATTATGAAAAAAGGCCAAACAAGAAAAAAGAAGAAGTAAAAAAAAAGCTTCTCTCCAGCGATCAGATCACAGCTTAGGGGGGGAAATAAGGAAAGGGAGGCCCAAAAAACCCATAAAGGGGGGAAAGAAAACCCAGGAAGAAAGGGCATATAACCTTGTGACAGTTTGCGCGCAAGAAAAAGGGGGGAAAAAGGAAAAAGCAAAAAGAAGGGAAGGGATAACGCCGTCCTATGGTGTGCAAGCAACGAAAAGGAAAGGGAAAAAAGGGGGGGGGGGGTAGAAGCAAGGTCAGGGGGAAAAAAGTCAATCCCGCAGTTTTGATTGGCAGCGCATTTTGAACCAAATGAAGCCAAAAAACTTGCCAAAGGGCCAGTGACGTCTTGCACGGTTGAAAAAGGAGGAAAAAAAAGGAAAACAAACTAATGATCCCACCGCACCGGAATAATTACGAAGGAGCGGCAAACAAGAACACAAAAAACGTAAATCTCCCGCAACTGGGAATCACCACTGAAAGGTCAATAAAAAAACCTTGATCACAAAAATCCCTCCAGTTGTGCTCGAAAAAGGAGAGCGAAAGGGTGACCATGGGGAACGGGCGCCACATATGTTTGCGGCGGAGACAGGGGGTTCGACCGCATACGGGGGAGAGAAAAGACATAGGGCGGGCGAGTCGCCAGAATGATTCAAAGGGGGGATGCAACTGAGAACCAGAGGGGAGAGGAAAAAGTTCGTTAACAGCATAAATCCTGTGCAAAGAGGCAAAAAAAAGAAAAAAAAAACAAACAGCAAGGAAACAAGTGAAAAACATCCAGACTTGTAGGGGACATTGGGGGGTGACGGGAAAAAAGAGCGGGGATAGGAAAGAAGACTAACAGCAATCCCTGCGAATCATTGCAAATCTAGGGAAAAGACAGAATAAAAGTGGCGTCTCGCCCCTGTGTTAAAAGGTCAAAGGGGGGGAAAGGAAGAGGGGGGGGAAAGACTGGATACTGGTGTCTTAATAGCTGTGAAGGGCAATCACATAAAGAAGAAGGGGTGGGCGTGTGGGAAGGGGGGGGCAGAAAAAATTTAACTCAAAAACATGAAACGTTAGGGGAAACTGGGACGAGTGAAAGGAAGGAAACGACAAGAAGACTAAATCACGTGGCAAAGATGGGGAGGGGGGGGAACAGGGGGGGGAAAAAGGTCGTAGACATATCTCTACTTTCTGTCGCCGACAGTAGGACAATAATACAGAAGAGGGAGGGAAAAAAAAGGGGGAAGGGCCGGTGTAGCGTGCCGTGCCGAAAGGAAGGGGGGAGGGGGGTCGGGCATCGGGTAAACTGTCAGGACGGGGAATGTGGGCGATAGGAACGGGTGGGTGACGGAGAACAAAGGGGAGGTGGTGTATGTTGAGGGAAAAACTGCTGTCTTCGGGTGTGGTCAGCTGACGGACGAACCGAAGTGGGTGGGTGGGGAGAAAAGCGAGGGGAAGGGAGGAAACGTGAAAAAGGACCGCTGGGAAATTCACAGGACACGCTGGGGGATGGCAGAAATGCGGGGGTGGAAAGGTGGGACGGGGACACTATAAAAAGTGCCGTTACTGCGTAAACAGCAACGGTAGCAGTAAACAAAAGGGGAACATGGTGGGACCTTGTCGCATTTAACCAGCCGACACATTGAGAGGGATGGCTTCGGACCACGCAAAGGCCGGGACAGACCCTCACCAAGGGGAAAGTAAAAAGGAGAGGTTGCGGCAAACGCCAGACAAAGGAAAGGTACTAGGGTTGCTATGCTGGGACCATGATGGAAGAAGTGAAGGGGAGGGGACTGTCAAAGACGCAGACAAAATGGTTTTGGCCCCAGGCGCTGGTTGTGCAATGAGAAAGAAACAAAACAGGGAAAGGGAAGAAACAGGGATGGAGGGTTGAGGAAGGAATGTGCAGAGGGGTGTGTGTCTGGGGGACACGAAGAAACAGGGGCAACAAAAGTAAAAGACAATCAAAAAAAAAAAAAAAACACACAAAAAAAAAAGAAAAAACGCAAACCTACGGAATTTTTGGGGGGAGAAAGGAAAAGAGATGGCTATAACAAGGGCAGTCGGTCACTTCAAAAGGGTATAAACGGCAGAAAAAGGGAGGTGGCGTGGAAATGGGGTGGTTGAAAGAGTCTCTTTCAATTTGAAGAGAAAAGATAAGGGTAAACATAAGATGGTTCAGCACATTTGGAAAAAGATTGGGGGGAGTCAGCGGGAGAAAAAAAATGGGGGAGGCATGAGAACTACGTGCGATAAGAAGGGCGGGGGAGACAAGGAAGGAGGGGGGATAACTAAAAAGGGGGTAAATGTCAGGGGTAAGTCAGGGGGGGCCAAACTTCAGTCCCTCAAAGGGGATTGGCGGAAAAGAGGGGAAAAACGAGGGGCACGCACGGTGGGTTGGAGGCAGTCCTATTTATTTGGGGGCTTGAAAAAAAAAGGCCAAAAGGGGAAAAAGACAGACGCAGTGAGGAAAGGCCACTGGGCTAAACGGGTGAGCCGTTAGGGACTACGCAGCACGACGAAATGACTGAAAGGAAAATGGCATGATAACGACATATGCCCGGCCTCTCGGTACATGCCGCCCCGAAGAAAAGAGAAAATACGAGACCGGACAGGGGGGTACAAACTTAAAGAATAAACACATCACGTCGACGATCGGGCAGTGAACGACACACATTAAAGAAAGGGTCAGCAGGTGAAAAGGAACAGAGCAGTGTTGAGGGTTGCCAAGCACACGGTCTATGTGATCTCAGTACTGGTATGAACAAAGGAGGAAAAGAGAGGGGAAACTCATGGTCCATGGGGGGGAAGTCAAATGACTAGATAAAGGAGTGGATCATACAATCTGTGCAAAAAACCCATAACTTGGGCGAAGACACAACAAGTCGGTACCTCAAGGCTAGAAGCCCGATTTGTTGCTTGGACCGGACAAGCAAAAAAAGGGAGGGAAAAGAAAATTAAAAAAACAGCAGAAACCAAAAACGGGAACGAGTAAAAAAAAAAAGAGACATAGGGAAAGGTGGGGGGAGTAATTTCCACAGTAAATGGAAATATTCTTTAGTTGACTTTGGGGACCACAGGACGAGGCAAGTCAAAGAGACAAAAACAGGAAGTCGGTGCTTTAGTGCGTATTTGAGGAAAAGGAAGGTGAAATTGGGGAGAGTGCCGGGACTAATGGGTGGGGGGGGAATGGAAAAATAAGGGCCAGAAGACAGTCGCAAGGGGTCAGTCGGCAAAGAGTAAGCAAACCAGTGGAAGGAGGAAAAACGGAAACGGGGGGAAACAAAAAAAAAAATGCCTGTCAAAACTGAAGAACACAGCAAGAAGTAAAGGGATGAAAGAAACGGAAACCCACCGGCGCCCCGGCTGTCGGAGGGTTTACACAGATTACGGCCATTAAAAAGGAAGAAAATGATGGAGGGGGGGAAGGAACATAACGAGACAAAATTGAATCCGATTATTGGGGAAAAAAAATGCGGGTGACTAAACCGAATACCGAAGAGGATCGGGGGGAGAGGGGTGTCAAAAGGAACAGCTTCCCCCCAGGAAACCAATTAAATAGGAGGGGGAAAAAAAACTCTGAAAAAAAAAGATGAAAAAAAAAAAGCTACCGATGGGACTAATTGAAGTGGGCGACGACTAAGGGTAAGTCCGAGTGACCCAAATAGGGGGGGGGAACACGACAAACGCATGAATCCCGGGAAGGGAGACCAGGCCGACCCACGGGGAAGTGAAAAGAAGCCTGAATCTCAGCAATCCTGTGGTCCTGTGCTGCACAATGAAATCTTATCCCAAAGTCAAAAAACCCAAGGGAAAAAAAAACAAAAAAAAGGAAACCCGTCTTCAATTCGACAACCTGTTGGGAACAATCTATACCAAAAAGTAAGAAAAAAAAGGGGGGGGGAAAAGTTGGGATGTTTCCCATCTAGGTCAACGATACAACAAGAAAGGTGAGAAAAGGCAGGGGGGGTCGAAAAAAACACCAAGCACAGTAGGAAAAGCACATAAGACGGTGATAGCGGAACAAGGGGAAAAAGGGTTAAAAAAAAGGAGGCCCTTGGGAGGGGGAGAGCCAGCAAAAGGAGAACAAAAAAAGTAGGAAAGCAAAATCGAAAGCCGTGGAAAAAATAACCAGAATCAGGATGACGGAGCTGGGGGTGTGCAAAAAAAAAAGAGGCAGAAATTGCCATCAAATTATAACTGAGGAGAGAGCACGAACATGAAGTGAGGAAAAAGAAGAGCTCGGGAGGGGGTGAAACAAGACTACGGACCGATGTAAGCGGAAAAAAAGCGTACAAGCTCCCTTCAGACAAAAAAAAGGAAAAAAAGAGAAAAAGACTAGAAGTGCGTCTGCCAGACAGTGGTAAACAGTAATCAAACGAACAACGAAACGAAAGAGAAGTAGGGGACGGCAAACCAATAACTACCGAACGTTCGACACGTGGCCATGCGGGTCTGAAAAAAAAACACGGGAAAGAAATAAACAGAGCCACTCAGCACCCGCAAAGGAAAGCCACGATGATTGACGGGGGACTGACAACGGGGAGCTTAACAGAAAAGAAAGGCAAAACATCGAAATGGACCGAGTGCTGCCGGGGGGATACACCCGAAAGACACTATGAGGGCCGGAAAAAAAAAGAAGGGGAGTGTTCCAAACGAGAGAAGTGTCCCCCCGAAAGTGAATGAAAATGGCGGACCATATAGGACTAAGAGGCGGTACGGCACATCCGTACAGGGACAACAGGGAAAAGGGAAGGCAGAGGAAGAGGAAAGAATAGAAGAGCGAGCCTGTCCTTCCAATAAGGACAGGAAAAGACAAGAAAAGGAAGGGGGAAGGCGCAGGAAGGCCTGGTCCCCTTTCCTCGATGTGCAATATACGGGAAGGAAAGTCGCTGCAATGGGGTTAAAACAAAAAAAGAGGGTAGCGGGAAAAAGAAGGCAAAATAAAAACAGAAAAAGGGGGAGGGGATGAGACAAAATAAACAAATCCGTGTACCACTGTGGATGGAACACTCTGGTCACTGGGGCGGGGAAAGACGGGAGGGGGACTGAGAGAGAGGAGTGCTGCAGGAGAGGAGGGGGTACAGAGGGACCTTGTGGGAAAGAGAATGTCGCCCTGGCATGAAGGACAAGTGTAATAAAAAAGGAGAAAGGGAATTGAATAAAATGAAACCCAGGCGCCATTTGGGGGGAGCGAAAGGGTGGGAAACAGGGGGGTCAGTGAAGCTTAGCGGACTGAAAAAAAAGGATAGAAAAGGGGGGAGAAAAGTAAGGAACAACCGGCTGGGGAGGGGAATCAGGTGACACGAGAAAAAATAAAAAAAAGGGGGTGAAGGTCAAAGAGACAAAGAAGCCCCCCAACATGAACCGCGCCAGAATACGAAAAAGGGGGATCGCAGGCAAAAGAATGGCACTGCGGAAAAAAGGATGTCTGCCAACATGTGGATCGCGCGAAAAACAGACCAAGTTCGGGAGGAATAGGGTGGGGAGTCAAAAGTTGGAGGAAGTCAGTGATTTGAGAAAAAAAAAAAGGGGGGGGGGGGAAAAAAAATGGGCGGGAAAACTTTGGTGTGGGGGAACAGCGGAAAGGCCTTTCAAAGGAAGAAGAGGGAAGAAGAGGAAGGAGGAGTGTCGTTACAGGGTCAGGCGACGTTCCCTTATAAAATGGAAAAAAGGGAAGAAAGACAGAAAGGGGGAAAGGAAGGCTGGGCCATTGACAAAACACACATCTCAACTGGGAAGGAGAACAGAAGAGAAGGAGGGAAATTAAACAGGCTATCTAGTCCTCACCCAAGCCATGGGAAAAGACATCACGCACAAATCCAACGGGTCTTGTCTAACAGACAAATCCAAAGAATACGGCCCGTGGAGGGGAAACAAGAGACAACGAAAAGGAGAAGCATCGGTGTTGCCTGGATTGGACGTGCAACCTGAAAAAGGACCGGAGCAGCAAACAAAAAGGCCCCAAGGTGAGCACCCGAAGTCTGCTGCAGTACACAGCATAACAAGAAAGGAGGGGGGTGGGGGAAAAGCAGTACAGGTACTTCTTAAAAAAGCACAAAACCGGGAAACGTCTAACACCAAAAGCTGGTGGGTCTTTCCAGAAGAAGTGGGCAAAGGCAGAGTACAAGATGAATGGAAAAGTCATACGGAGTCGTGGGTTGAAGCCGGAAAAAAACTCAAAAAAAGAAAAAGTAAAAAAAGACATGTCTCTGGACTGGGCCACTGCAAATGGGGGGAGCCCGGATCTCTCATTTAACTCCCAAAAGAATGGAGATACCTTGAAATGGCGGTGGGGGAACACAGGACAGAAAGGCAGGGATGGCGTTCTAATTTGGGCACCTACGGGGGGGGGCAAGGGGTGTGCTCGAAAGTGCACAACAAAACAAAAAAGGGGAAGGAAAGGGGAAGTGTGAACAGTACAAAAACATAGCTCAGTTTGGGGGACAAAAGGGAGGGGCTGAACGATGAATGGGGGGGTACCTATAGGAACGGAGGATCAAAAAATGAACCAAGGCCGTACAGCCATAGAGGGAAAAAAGGCGGGAAGAACACAAGAAGAATGTTAATAAGAAGACAAGGATGATGGTTGAAAACACCTAGGTAACGTGACATATTTCAGTGAAGGTGAGAGGGAAAAGGGAAGATTGAACAACAAAGGATACGGAAATGAGGCCTAGGTGATGGTTTATAAGGGGACATAAAAAAAAAAAATAGTGGGGGGGGACAGGGGAGAAGCGGTCCGCCTGTGACACGCGCTCGACGGGGTGATCACAGAGAGCAGACCCACGGTGAAGATAACAGGAGAAAAAAGGATCACACGGAAAAAAAAAAAGGGTAAAAAAACAATGTGGAGGTTGACCTTCTGATACTTTCAAAAAACGGGGGCAGGACAAGGAAAAACACTCGCAATTAAAAAACTGGAACATGAAGAACGGTGTGTAGCAAACTCGAAAAGTGGGGGGAAGTGTTGAGGGGACCTATCTTGATCATGTCCGTGCCACTGACCCGAAAAGGAAAAAAATGGGGGGAAAAGAGAAAAAAAAGACAACAACGGAGGAGGAAAAAAGGAGAATGAGATCAATTGTGAGAAAAAGAATAATGGAAAGAAAAAAAAAAGATCCATGGCACTCAAACAACTTCCACGTCCATATCAAGGAGGGCAGGGGTGGGGAAAAAGGGGCAAAATGATTCAAAAGAGAATGCCCCCTCACAAATTGGAAAATGCGTTGAAAAAGGGAAGAAAAATGGGGGAGAAAAAGGAGAATTTAAAACAAACGGTAAGCACACTCTAGCGGGGGAAGGGTCATCTATCGTGTCCATAAAAAAGAAACTTAAAAAAGAAATTCAAAAAGAAAATGGGGGAAAAACGTCAACCGGTAATCCACTAGGAACAAGGAGGGGGAATCCTTGTACTACTCACTTTTGTGGTAGAAGAGGGGTCGGGGGTACAAAAAAAAAAGCAAACATATCTAATCAAGTTGGGAAGCACTGGAGGGGACGGGGGGGGAGGGAGAATGTTGGGAGCAGGTCCGAAAAAAAAAAAAAAAAAAAAGGGACCAAAACGATGCACAGAAAAAAAAAATTCCATACGTCAACAAAAAAGGGGAACTGGGGCATGGCCGTCATTACAAACATTTCAACAGTCGGGTGGGGGGGGGGGGTTGGTTCACTGTGGGGATCCACCGGGAATGGTACAGACGCCCATGCCAATCCCATCAAAAGGAACTGAAAGGAGCGGTCCATCCTATGATCAAGTATACGGGGAAGGTATACACGTGGCAACAAATAAGTGGGGTGTTCTATGGGGGGGGAAACGCTCATCAGTTTCCCGAACCGGAGTGGAAACGAATTAAACGTAAGTTCACGGCGTGAAATTGTGGGAGAGCAACTCTTCTTCAAAAAATAAACCAGTAAAATGAGGAAAAAGGGGCGCCAATGTACGTCAATTTTGGAAGAAAGGTGTGAGGCGACTCAGCTTATACATGAAAAAAAAATTTGTAGAATACAAAAGAATCCTGCAAAAGACAGGAGGGTCCCCTCGTTTGGGGGGGGGGGCAAATCGAGAACACCCGACAACATTGAAAAGGGCACAAAAAACGGTCGGGTTTAACGAAAACAAGAGGGGGAAAGAATGGGGGGATTTACACGAAGAAGAAAGGGGTCAGTACAGGGGCGTGCAGGGGCGTGGCCATTTGAGTAAAGAAGGGAAAAAAAAGACTGGTGGAACGCAAAAAGCAAAATGAAGGGGGAGGCGAAGGGGGGAAATTGTCATCGCGGTGCTCTCATCAGAGGTCTAGGCCGGAAAATCACGAAAAACCGAAAACAGGCGGTCCAAAAACAGTAAGGGGAGGGGGGAAAAAGGGAGCCAGGATTTCAGTGGGTCAGCAAGAGTAAGCTGCCACCTCAGTTTGGTGTGGGAATGGGGGGTCTGCCTGATTGGGCACTATGAAAAGGGAAAAGAAAAAAAAGGGAACTCCCGGTAACAGAAAAATTGCAAGCGCAAAAAGACGGGAGGCGAACAGAGATGAGAAACGACTTTCCGCAGAACGAAAACACGGAAAAGAAAAGGACACATAGCAAAAAAACACCGAGCTAAAGTTGGAAAATGGGACCGACGATGTGCAGGCGGTACCGTAAGGCAACGACACAAAAAACCGGAAAAAAATCTAACGCCCGGTCGGAAAGGAAAAGAAGCTGAGAACGGGGAGAAAACGCATCAAAATAACAGGAGAATAAAAAAAAAACCGGCGTAAAACAAAGAACAACAGCAAATGGGGGGAGGGCAAAAGGGATACAGAAGCATGGGGGGAGGAAAACCCACCGCTCTGACTGGGGGGGAAGGGGGACGTAGTAAAAGAGAGAGGTAAAAGAGAAAGTTCTGTTTGTAGGAGACCACACGACTTGGGAAAACACCTATTGGGGGCCCTCGACTGGATACCAAAATACCAAACGGAGACGAAGCATGGAGGTGAACACGTCCAGGTCGCTCGCTCAACTAAAAGCAAGGGTGAACAGGGAGAGAAAAAAACCAAACAGTCAAAAAAAAAGGGAAAAAAAGAAAAGGAAAAAAAGGGGGTGGTGGGGGAAAGACCCGGTGTATACCGTGGGGGGTTCTGTCTGCTTTACACCGGGAAAAGAGGGGCGGAGGGGCAGGGGAAAAAAAAACGTCAACGTAGCAGAAAATTTTCAGCTGAAGCCAGAAAAAAGACTATTGTGGAATAAACAACGAAAAACGGGTGGTCCAATCATCATTGGGAAGAGGGGAAGGGGGGAAAAAAGGGAAAGGAAATTGAGTATAGGGAGGTGCCAAAACCATGAACGTCCTCGCTTCTATGGATTGTTGTTGGTGTGTTGGGAATCACTCCTGGATTCGTTGTCATGCCCAACGAGTCAATGTCGGGTTGGACAAGAGGCGGGGGGGAGAGTAAACAAGGCCAAAACAATGCTTTGTTGGGGCACTCTGGACAGGCGTGGAAGGGGGAACAAAAAAATAGTGGGAACACGAAGGGGGCTGAGGGTGACACCTTTTCAACTCCTGCGTAGGAAGGGGAATGGAAAGGGGGGAACGAAACAGCTCCCAATTTCGGAATTGCTGGGGGGCATGGGAAAAAAAAGCAGAACACCCTTCTACACAAACAACTATACTGCAAAGAAGTAGAGCGGGGGGCAAAGCAGAAGATTGCGGGATACTTTTCCTAAGAACCTTGGAGGGGGCGGAGGGAGGCAAAATAAGGCAACGGAGAGCAAATTGTCGCCACGGAGCCGTTTGTGAAACGAATGGAAACAAAAGATTACACAGGCAGTCGAAATGCCCGGGTTTTATGGACCAGTAGAAAAGGGGGCCTGAGATGGCAGGCTGTGGGGGGATACTGTCAAACCAACAGTGAGGTACCCCTTTGGGGAACCTCTTCCAGGGGAAAAAAACGAGGAGACCGTTTAGGAACCGTTACCTCACGGACGGGGAATTTGATGGACACGGGGGGAAAATGGAGAAGAGATTAAGAGGGGCCGTATTTGGATGCACTGTCTTCGGATGGGACGGAAAACAAAAAGCCGAAATCTCGCAAGGGGCGGGATAGAGAACGGGGGGAGAAGGGTGTTGATGTTAACGAGAATCCAAACCTGGGCGCAGGGGGGGGTTGTGTTAAACAAGGCAACAGCGATTTTCGGTATACAAGTAAAAGGGGGGGGACAAAAACATACTGCAGGGTGTCCGTTCTCACCAATACGGAATGAGTGGTTGGAAAAAAAAAGGGGGGGAAAAAAAAAAAAAAAGAAAAACGCCAACGAAAAAATACAAGTCTTGTGTGGGGTTCTGCGCGAAGACGGCATGGCTATCTGCGGGTTCCCAAGGGGGGAAAAGGACGGAGGGGAAAACAAACTTCGAACAGGGGAAAACGCACAAGGTGGAGGGTGGAATTTCATGGAAAAGAAAAGGAAAAAAAAATAAGGGGGGGAAACGGAAAAAAAATCCGCTTTCGAGATTGGGAAGGAGCAGAAAAAGCTTGGTCGCCGGTCTAACCTTGAAACCGATAAAACGAAAAAAAGGCAGAGGGGGGGGGCTCGGGAAGGTGACCAGCGTAGCCGTCGCCCACCTGGGGAAAACTGATACAGGGGAGGGGGGCAAACAATCTGTACACGACTAAGTTCAACGGGCGATCCCCAGAAGGGGGGGGGCGGGGGTACTGAGAAATGTACCCCGTAAAAGATGTACAACAGGAAAGAAAAAAAAGAAAGTGGAGGGAGCTTCCCAGAAGATTTCCAAGGCTGGGAAAAAAAAAAAGTGGCAAAGGAGGGAAGGACGTGAAACAAAGGAACACAAACTCCGGGAATGCCGCGCCGACCTAAAAAAAAACGCAAAAGGGAACACGTGTGGGGAAAAAACAAAAAGGTACCCAAAGCCGGGGGGGCTCAAAAGAAGAAGGGGGGGGATCGGGAGTGTTAATATGAATGGGGCAAAGGGACCAATTTTTGGTTGTGTAGGCGGGAAAAAAAGGGACGGAGGGGCAAATCTTAAATGTGTGAGTACTTGACAGGGACAGACGAAATGAAAGAACAGGGGAGGAAAAGGGGAACTAGAAGTGGACACCATTTGAAAAACAAACACCGGAAAGTGCGCGACGATTCCAGGAAAAAAGTAAGAATAAGAAGAAAAGAGGGGGGGGAACAACGGACAAAACCCCGAATTAACGAACTGGAAAGAGAGGGGAGGGAGGAAAAAAAAACAACAAAACGGGGGAGTGAAAGAGAGAGATTCATTTTTACTTGAGGATGGGTCCAAAAAGGTCGGAAGAGGAGGGGGGCGGTAACCACATCTGTAGGAGGCTTCTTACACTCCGGTGAAAAGAAAAAATAAGGGTGGGGAAAATAAAGGGGGTAAGGGGGGAGTCACGAACAGTCAAGATTGCATTTGCAGACAAAGGGATACTTAGGTGAAGCAAAGCTTAAGGAAAAAGGGCGACAGAAAGCATTTGGTCATCGTCGAAAACCGAAATTCCCTTCCCCCCTGAAAAGGTACAAAAAAAAAAACGATGTTGGGAAAATTAAAGGAAGGAATTAAAAGGGGGTCCAACCGAGAAAAAGAGTGGTGTAGATTCGGCCAGAGGGCATTCCGATAAAAGAAAAGGGTTCACAGAAAAAACAGAGGAATTCAGATGAGGAAAAAAAAAAGCAACGAAATGGGAGGGTTTACCGAGACTCACGAGGGGGAAACTGGACTAATCAGGGTCGAAGTGTCATCTTCACCTTGCAACCAAGGTAAAGGGGGGAAAGAAGGACAGCGACTACGAAGGAAGTAAATGAAAAGTGGGGCGACGATACGAGATGAAGAAAGGAAGAGGGCCAAGAAGGGGGAAAAAAAAAGCTAAGCATGCATTACCGGTGGAGACTGCGCCTTCTACAAGAAAAGTTGAAAAAAAAGAAACGTATGAAAAAAAAACAGAATACCAAGCTGGGGGGGGGTATGGGGGGAAAGGATTCTGTCACCAAAAGGGAATAAGCAAAGTGGAAGAGTGCTTGAAAAGGACCCGTGGGAACAATAGAAGCAGGGAGAAAAAAAAACGGGGTGGGGTGGGGGAGGTGTGGAGTGTACACATATGGGATCAGGGTGGGATTGCGGAGGGAAGCCACAAATCCGAATGGTACAGATGAACGGCAACAGAGAATGCATCACTGAAAAGGAAGGAAAAAAAAAAAGGGAAAGGAAAAAAAGGGTAACCCGAAAAATCAATTGCGGCGAGTAAAGGGCCAGGGGAAGGGAGATCAGAGGGAAAAAAAGAAGGAGGGGAAAAAAGGCAAGGGGAAATAAACAGTAGAACAAAGAGAACTTCACTGGGGGGGGTGAAGAAAAGAAAAGAAAAAAAAACAAGAGGCAAACCGCCCGGCAGGAGTGTAAAAAGGAAAGGAAACGGGGAAAAGATAGAAAAGGACACAATGACTTCTGAACAGGGAAAAGGGAGGAAGAATACAGTCAAATAAAAAACAACAAACCAAACCATAAAAAAAAAGGGGGGGAAAAAATAACCCCAAAAGCGGCAGGTTTTACCCATCAACGGCAGGGAAAAAAAATAAAAAGCAAACGATCAGGGGCGACAAAGAAATTTATCGAAGGAAGGAAAAAAACTGGGAAGAACGAACGATCAAGGCGCCATTATAAAACGAAGGGGGATGAGACCACCGAACGAGAGATCTGCGAATTGAGGGCAAATTGAAAAAAAAAAAAGGGAAAGGGAGCGCAAAACTGACCTGGCGCCCCCTAAAGAAGGCAAAAAAGAAAACTTGAAAAAATCAGAAGAGCCTACAGAAGAAGGGAAACAAACAAAAGCTGAAAGCAATTTAGGGGTCCTCTGGGGAAAAAAACAGTGAAGGGAAGTAAAGGGAGTGGGGACGCTGGTAAATGTAGGCAAAAAAAATATTGCATGTACCAAAGGAGGAAAAGAAAGAGGGCGGAAGGAGAGGAAAAAGGGAGGGGGAAACACGGCCCGTGGGTGACGAGACGTAATTCTGGGGGGGGGGAAAAAGGGAAAAAAAAGGGAGGCATGGCGGCATGAGAGCGCGGTCGATCCAAAGAAAAGAATAAAGAAAAAAAAGGAACGAAGGTACAGGATGCCCTGTGGGGCAAGAGGTTGGTGAAGGGTCACAACACAGTACTTGAAAAAAAAATCTAGCGAACGGAAAGACGGAAAGGAGACGGGCTCGGACCCTAAGCGGGTGGTAGATTCGAATCAGCGGATAAAAAAAATGGTGGGGAAAATCAACAAGTAAAGGGAAGACGACCACACTCTCACCAAGATGCAGTCTGAAACAGAAGGAAAATTCCTGGACACTCCAGAAAAATCAAAAAAGTGGAATGTCTCAATTTTGCATGGATTAATCGTGGGTGGTGAGGTGCGCATGGCC
>Ga0179593_1660946_pt1 | contig 20074 bp, 26 predicted proteins | sample CZODoug2_1_08_16_FD_185931 | JGI IMG/M metagenome (GOLD analysis project Ga0179593, IMG submission 185931) | Vadose zone soil fungal communities from Angelo Coast Range Reserve, California, USA - CZODoug2_1_08_16fungal (PacBio error correction) | ecosystem: Environmental > Terrestrial > Soil >...
GGGAAAAAAGGAAAAAAGAAAAAAGCTGAGCATGCCGCTTGCACCTTGCTAAAGCCGGAGATCGCTCCGCCGACATCACCTTCCAAGGGGGGCGTTCCGACTCTCGGGCACCTTTGATCGGAAAGGGGGGGGGGAAGAGATGTCAGCGGCCGCTCGTCGAGGTCCGTCGTCAGGTCCGCCCTAGATCACATCGTCAACCGTGCGAAAGGGAGGGGGTGGAGAGAAAGAGGGAGAAAAGGAGCCGCATTGTTTACACGGACCGCCAGCCCGGGAAGGAATGCGGGCTTTGTCATGACGACACCCCCTGAGCGCCTCCGACCTAGGAGAAAGAAAAAAGGGAAAGGAAAAGGGAAAAGCGTTTCGAAGACGGCGGCGAGGTTTCTTTTCTGGAGAAGGGCAGCGTCAGCGTGACTGCGTGGTCGTGCCGTTCGTGAGGAGGAAGAAAGAAAAGAAAAGGGGGGAAAAGAAAAGAAAAGAGGGGTGAGAACGGCGCGGGCAACCACGTCGTGTTTTAACTTGGTCGTCGGGGACTGGCGCCGTGTCCAGCCTCCCGTCGTCTACGCTCAAGTAGTGAGAGGGGGGGTAAGAAAGGAAAGAGAGAGGGGATCGCGATCGGGTTGCGCAGGTTTCTGAGGGGTTTCAGACCTGACGTCAAGAAGGGGGGAGGAGAAAAAAAAGGAAGACGCGAAGCGCCCCGTCCCGCTTACGCGCGGCTGCACTATTAGACCGTGTCCCCTTCATAGAAAGGGGAGAGATGGGGAATAGTGATGAAAGTCAGGTCAGGCATGATCCCTCCGCTTCAGGAGTTCGTCCATCACTCCGTGCGCCAGCGCAATCTTCAAGGAAGGGGGAAAAAGGGGAAAGGAGGTTCCCCACGACTGCGTTCTCTAACTATCCGAAAAAAAAGAGAGGGGAGAAAAAAAAAAGGCAGCGCCGACAATTCCACGCTCCACATAATTCGAAAAGAGATTCCTCTCTCTTATTCGGGATCACTGCGACTCCTCCAAAAGAAAGGAGAAAAAAAAAAAAAGAAAAGAAGAGAGAGGAGGGGAGGCTTTTCGCGTCTTGTGTGCTCCTTGCTAACAGGCGCAGTTTTTTTCAAAGGGAGCAAATTGCTACATCATGCGCATCTTTCTGACATGACGTCGCGGAAGAAGGGGAGAAAAAAAAAAAAAAGCAAGACCTCCTATCGAAGACATTTTATCACCATTGGCTCTCGGAGGAGAAAAGGGAAGAAGGGAGAAGTACGCGCTGACGAGCGCTTGAGCAGCTCGTTCCCCGAAACTCCGTCCGCCGAGCGCATCGCAGATCGTCGACCTACCTGTTCGGAGAGGAAGAGGGGGGAAAAAGAAAAAAAGGAGCCGGGAATGGGCGGCCGCGGCGCGCACTGTAAGAACTGTTCCTTTCAGGCGCCGCTGCCGAAAAAAAGAAGAAGGGGAAAAAAGAAATAAAGGGGGAAAACGATGTCGCATTCTTCGACTGGACCCGCCTCCCCCCTCCCGGAATCATCTCTCCGGACTCGCACTTTTGCGGTGGGAGAGGAGGGGAAAGGAAAGGAGAAAAAGAAGGGAGAGGAAGGGAACTACCTCCTTCTTGCATAAAACACAGAAAGAAAAGAGAAAAAAAGGAAAAAGGGAGGAGAATCGTCGCCATCTTAGCTTTTGGAAGGGTTTTCTTCTCCTCAATTCCTTCTCTGGAGGAAAGAACGGAGAAGAAAGAAAAAAAGAAAAGACGCCTGAATCGTCTGCTTTTCCATTTTGCACTTTGAGAAGTACTCATCTCCCCTACTTGAGTTTTTCGCTGAAAAAAGAGGGGAAAAAAAATCGAAGGACAAGGAAAAGTTAACTATCCCCCCTGCACTTAAAAGACTGCCCGGCTAATGCCTGAGCCGCCATTCCGCCTCACAACCAGGAAAAGAAGGAAAAAAAGAGAAAAAAAAAAAAAAGATTACGCTTGATCCAAGACCAGTTGTACAGCAAGAGTGTTTAATCTCTTCGTATCGCTGCGAATCGAAGGGGGAAAAAAGGAAAAAAAAAAAAGCAGAAAAAGGAGAGGCTCGCGGTTCGCGCATCTCGATGGGGCGTTCCTTTTACTCGTCGTTCCATAATCCTAAGAAGATAGGGGGAAGGGGAGAAAAGAAAGAAAATAGATGGATACCTGCTGCCGCTCTACGTCAAGGCTATCATCCTTTGACCAGTGTCGAGAAAGGGGGAAGGAAAAAAAAAGTCCCGAGCTCCCCGAGTTCAAATCGAACGTCTAGCTGACCGCACGCGAGAAGAAAAGAAGAGGGAAGGGAAAAGACGCGGGGTCCCTCGATGGGGAGTCAAAACCTGCTCGGCTGGTTCTACAAGAAAGAAATAAGGAAAAAAGAAGGGACTAAAACCCGAAAAACGAACCAACCGAATCGCCGAGTCTCCTTGGATCATTTGGGTTGCGCAACGTACTCCAATCTTAATTAGAGCGAGAGGGAACAGGAAAAAGGGGGAAAAAAAAGCGACTATTGGGCCCGCCCCTGTCTCCGGAATTGCTCTTCTATAAGGGGGAGGGGTGGGGAAGAAAAAAAAAAAGGGAAGGGGACTTGCCGGTACGGCCTGCTTTTGAGCTACGCTCGAAGCGGAGAAGAAAAAAAAAATAGATGATTCCTCTTTCCTCGGGCATTCTATCTCGATCTTGGCACCGAGGGGAGGGAGAGAAAGAAAGAGGGAACTTTAATTTTATCTTGGTTACGAGAAAAAGAAAAAGAAAAAATGGGATAAGGCAATCGCAATCCAGAATCCTTTGATGCTGTAAAAGAAAAAAAGGTAAGAAAAGGGAGCACCGGCGTTTCCTGTTTCGGCCGCGTATTTCCCTGGGTAGAAGAAAGGGAGGCAAAAAAAGAAGACTCATGGCAAACCGGCACGCTTGCCCAACGTGGTGCTAGGAGATTCCTTGCGTGGGCGGTTGCAGACCCGAACGAAGAGAACAAAAAAAAGAAGGGGGGGAAAAATCGCCATCCGTGCCGAAGGGTTTTACGTTGTTTTCGAACATTGCTGCAGCCCGAGGGGGAGGAAGGAAAAGAGAAAAAAAAAAAAAAAATAGCGGCGGTTACACTGCCCCGGGCGGGGGATCAGCGCCAGACCCTTCGCGGCAAGGCTTTCGAAACTTCGCGTTGAAGGGAGAGAAGAGAGAAAAGAGGGAAAGAAGAACCGAACCGCAGGAAAAGATTCCAATTAATGTCAGCCTCTGAAAGCCACGTTCTCCATAACACCATCGGCTTTGGCGAGCCGCGAGGAGGAGGAAAGGAAGGGGAGGAGAGAGCAGAAAGAGGGGTGGTCCTCCACCCAAATGACGATCGTTTTGCAGCAGCCCGGAGGCTCAATAGAAAGGGAAGAAGAAAAAGAGAGAGAGGGAGGCGCTCTGCGAGCCAGGTCATGATGCGAAACAAAATCGGTAGAGGTTCGCCCTTCACCATTAGCGTCGCACTTTTCCTTGGGAAGGGAGGGGAGAAAGAAGAAGAAAAAGGAAAGGGAAGAGGCAACTGGGGTCAGGGCGCAAGTACAAATTTCATTCCGGTCATCTGAAGAGAACGCTGACCTCATCCTCTACCCCCATCTCCGCAGCATGAAGGAGAAAGAGGGGAAAAGGGAAAGATGAGTTATCACGGCGACATAATCCCTTTATCAACTGCTTCCCGAAGATTGGAGGAATAGGGGGGGGAGAGAAAAAGGGGCGGGGGAGGACAGAGTAAATCATTGTCAACCGGAAGTCGTTATCCTGCCCTGCGTACTACTCAACAAGGAGGAGAAAGAAAAAAAAAGAAAGGGGGGAGAAACCGATAAAACGAAACTATTGCGAAATCAGTTCTAAATTCTTGTATTCGTGAAAGAAGAGGAGAAAAGAGGCGAAGAAGACAGGCGGCAGGCTGTTCAAAACTAACTAATTGTTATGAGGTTCATGTCCAGCCGCTTTGCGGAAGAGAGGGATGAAAAGAAAAAGAGAAGGCGTCCGGAGGGGGGCCGAAATCCGGATCGGTAAACTCTTTGATTATACCTCGGGAATACGCAGAAAACGCGTGGGAGGAAGGAAAGGGGGGTGGTAGAATACATCTGCAGTATGTGATCTACAAGGGGCTTTCTTATCCAACTCCTTTGGGAAGGCAGAGAAGAAAAAAAAGGAGGAAAGAAGAAAAAGAAAAAAATACAATCCAGAGATGGAAACGAATTACCTGCTGTTGCATATTAATTCACCAGCAAATCTCTCTTCTTCTTGACGCACTTTATTTTACGGGAAAGAAGAGACGAGAGAAAGAGGAGAAAAAAAAAGGGGTGTCCAGTCGTCGATTCGGAAAAAAAGGTTGTGTTCGTCTCTAATCTGTGTGCACTACAACACATAAAAGAGGAAAAAAAGACAAACACTCAAAGGGAGAAAAAAATAAAAAGAATAAAAGAGCGAAGGGGGACGGAGAGACAAGCTGTTCAGTACTGCGAAAATCATCGCTCTGAAAGCATGGCCGCCTCCGTGAAGTAAAGGAGAGGGAAAGGGGGGGAAATGAGAGCAGGTGACGGTCGCCCGTGTCAATATTAAAGGGGAAAAGTGAACTTATTCGGCCATGCTTCAGATCGATGATTTTCTCAGTACTGAACAGGGAGGAAAAAAGGAAAAAGGGGAGGTAGAAATAACTCTTCGCCCTGAGGCTCCTCCTTTATCTTGTGCGGTTTGAACGGGGAAGGGGGGGAAGGGGGGGAGGAAAGGAAGAAGGGTTTTCAGATCGCCTCCAATCGACGATCCCAGAACAATCATTTTGGGCAACTCTCGTGGTCGATGTCGTGAGAGTAAGAAGGAGGAAGGAAAGGAAAAGAGGGAAGGAAGAAAGCCGCGGGATTGAGAAGCAGGGGGAGCTTTCCGTCTCAGAAACGGCTGGTGCTTCTCCTCTAACTATTTGTTTTCTCGTTCCCTCCAAAAGGGAGTGGGAGAAGAAGGAAAAGAAAAAAGGGAAAAAATAAGACCGACGTCACCAAAAGAACAAAAAAAAAAAAAAAAAAAAAAAAGACGTTACCTATCCTGATTCGGCCCCGGAAGCGGCTCGAAGACAGGGAATATCCGGGAAAGAACAAAAAGAAGCCCATTCGCCTTCGTTTGAACCGCGCACAGCTCTCTGCTTTCTCTCCGTAAGTTTGTTAACCCATAGAGAAGAAAGGGAGAAGGGAAAGGGAAAAAGAAGGAAAGTGCGCCATCGTTTCGTTTACTCAAACCCATCCTCATTTCGCAGTGTCGCTCTGGGAAACGGGAGAAAGGGAAGGGGAAGAAAAAGAAGAAAGGGAAAGGGATAGGAGCCGACAGAAATGAAACGTTGAGTCAACATCGAGGGTATGCATACCCCAACTCTTGTCCGAAACTCACAATCGTCGCGGCAGCAAGGGGGGGAGAAGGGGGAGGGAAAAGAAAAAGGGGAAAAAGGGGAAAGAGAGGAGAAGGAGCAGTCCTATGGCAGCAGTAGAGGAGACTCTTGGGTCGATTGATGACCGGTTCCGCGGCTGGAGAGGGGGGGAAATGAAAAAAGCAGGGGGAAAAAAAAGAAGGGGGGGATTGCGTTAGTCAGAAGGCACATCTATCCCCGATTATCTGCCGTCATCCCAAAGGAAGGGGGAAGAAAAGGGAAAAAGGGAGGGGAAGAGCGGCATTCCCTTAAGGACTTACCCAGTTGAGGCAGTCTCGCAAGGAAGAAAGGGGAGAAGACGGGGCTGCACCCGATCACACTCGGCTTCGGACCCCAAAATGTAGGAGGAGAAAGAAAAAAAAGAAAGGGGGGGAGAAGGCGGCCATGCTTCCCTAATTTTGAGGAATCTAGCGCTTCTCGCCAAAGCCCGTGTGGTATGTAGAACGTGGGGGGAGGAAAGAAAGAGAGGATGAAGGGGAAAGGGAGGGAGAGAACAAGGAAAAGAAGAGGAAAAGAGCGGCAAGCCGTCAGAGAGTGGAGAGAACGCGAAAGTTTCCGTAAAGCCTTGCCGCGCAGGTCTTTCTAAAAAAAAGGAGGTAGGAGGCAACACAAAAATGCGCCCGAACGCGCTACATCGCAGCGGGAGCCGATCCATACGCTTTCACCATGTTCTAAACAACGTAAAACCCGAGCGCCCAGGGGGAAGGAAAGATGGAAGAAAGGAAAAAAAAAAAGAAAAAAGATTGGGAAGAGGGGAAGGGGGTTGCGATGAGATTCGCGATGCCCAGACATGAACGCTGCGAGAAGAGAAAAGGGAGGAGGGGGAAAGAAGAAAAAAAGGAGAAACGGCAATGAAAGTACGAGTCCAGGCGTGAAAGAATAGCATCACCTGATTCTGCGTTCCGATGCGGAGGAAAAAAGGCAAAAAAAAAAAAGAAAAAAAAAAAAGGAGGAGGAGGGGTCTCGCCATCTTTCCAAGAATCAGTGAGAAAAAGGGTTTAGACCTAATAAGCAGTCTATCTAATCCACCTCATTCTTACCGGCTAAAGAAAAAAGGGGGGAAACGGGGGAGGGGGGAGAAAAAACGAAAAGAAAAGATTATCGCCTATAGAAATTCTCCCTTTCTATTTTCCCAATATGAAAAGGAAAAAGACAGTGAATGGCTATGAGATTTCCGCTTTTGAGTCCTTGCGCCAAAGAAAAGGAGAAGAGGGAGGGAAAGGGGAAATGGTCCAGGTCCGCAAGTATTGATTCCTACTCCCGCGAAGGGGGGAAGGGGGGGAGAAAAGGAGAAAAGCAAGAAGGAAAAGAGGGGATCCTTGGTACCGTGGTCAACCTGAACAAAAAGAAAAAAAAGAATAGAAGGTAGGACCGAAAAGCTGGAAGGCTCGAACCTCCCCGTCGCAGCGAGTCGCTATCCGCGAGAGAAGGGAGAAAAGAAAGGAAGAAGGAAGAGCGCCAGTCTCGGTAAAGAGAGCACCTCCTCTATTAAGCCGACTACGAAAAAAGGAAGAAGAGGAGTGAGGAAAAAAAAGAAAAAAAAGAAAGATGAATGAGTAGAAGAAGGGCGTGCAGAGCCGCAGGCTGGAATTTTTCGTTCTCCACCTGACTTGTACTCCGTCGATTCGAGAGATAGAAGAAGGAAAAAAGAGAGAGGAGATGGAGGGTGGGAGCCGTGGTGCATACTTACGAGCTCCGCTGCCTTTTTTTTATGCGGCATTTCGCTCGGCATCGCGGAAGGATAAGAGTGGAGGGAAGGGGGGGGGAGAGAAGGGGAACGGCGAGGTGGTGGAAGCGAACCGCAATAGGGGGAGCTGCGTCCCGTTTTCGAGAACGTGCCAAGGGAAAGGACGAGAGAAAGAAGAGGAGAGTAGAACGGATTCGGCTCCAGGCCGCGCTCGTGGGCATCAACATACCCCTCTCCTCTGTCGAACGTCGCGAAAGAGACAAGTAGGAATTGGAAAGAAAAAAAGAAGGTGAGGTGGGGTTGTGGATTGCCCGCCGCGTAAAGCCCCTCGTCGCTTTTCTCCTCTTCTCCCGGAAAAAGGAAGAAAGGGGAGAGGAAAAAAAGAAAAAAAAGAGGGAGGAGAAAAGAGGGGAGGGACAATAGGCCCTCGTTCGTCGTGTAGAAAGAAACTCTCTCAGATCCTTACCCTCCGCTTCCTGCTCGGGTGGGAAGGAGAGGGAGAAGAAAGAAAAAAACGAGAGAATAACAGGGGGAAAAAAGTCCGCTCCGTCAACCGACTGCGAAAAAAGTATTCTACGATCTGCGCCTTTCGCTCGGCGGACGGACGTCTGGAGAATAGGGGGAAAGAGGAGAAAAGAAAAAAAAGAAGAAAAGAAGAAGGAGAGAGAAGCTACGGGGTCGAATCCCGCCGCCCTCAGGAAAATGTCCTCTATCTGAGGTCGTGCTGTGCCGTTAAAGAGAAGATAAAAGAGAGGAAGAATGGTTAAGAAAAGCGCGCATATGTAGCAATTGGGGGGGTGTAGAAAAAAACTGCGCCCTTTTAGCATGGAGCCACAATACGCTAAAGAGAGAATTGGAAACAGGGAGGAGGGGGGAAAAAAAAAAGAAAAAAAAAAAGAAGAAGGAATATGAGGGGGAACACTCGCGTATGTGGCTTTCCTTTCTCGTCGCTGGCGGCTTCGGCGGCAGCTGGAGAAGGGGAAGAAGAAAAACAAAAAAGAGAGGAGAGAGCACGGGGTGTGAGCCGACGTTTACCCCCTACTCCTCTTCACCGAAAAAAGAAAAAAAAAAAAAAAAAAAAAGGTAAAGATGGCGCTGGTGCCTTCTTTCTTTGGAGAACGGATGAAGGAAAAAAGAAGAAGAAGGAAAAAAGGGAGGAAAGGGTCAGATCGGGACCGACACAAAAGGCTCTCTGACCGGTACACTTTCCCTACATCGTGCCGCCGCAGGAAAAGGAGGGGGGAAAAAAAAAAAAAAAAGAAAAGAGAACGGCACAGGTCTACATCAGACATCAACCTGCCTCACCCTATCGCGATCACCAGAGATGAAAAAAAGGAGGAGGAAAAGAAAGGAAAAAGAAAGGGAAGGGAAAAAAAAGAATACTTTGAGTCGTCGAGACGTTTCTTGACTCCTGCGGCCAGCAACTTCGAAGAAAAGGAAAAAGGGGGGGAAAAAAAAAAGGAAACAGAAAAAAAGGCGACGCTATGTGCAAGGAGGTTATGGCTTCAACCTGACGCACGTTCTCGTTATAGGGAGGGAAGGAAAGGAAAAAAAAAAAAAAGAAAGAAAAGGAAGGAGAGGAAACTGCCTCGGTCGTCGCCAGGTCACAGTGGGACGGTGCTGCCTTTTCGGCTTCGCTCACGGGGTTGTCGTCCTGACAAGCCCGAAGAAGGGAGGAAAAGGGAGGGAGGAGAAAAAAAGGAAGGACGACAGAGGATTCTCCGCGACCTCACCGGCATCCCTACATGAAAGGAGCACGTTTATACTTTCGCTCTCGGCTCTCCCTGAGAAGAAAGATAGGGAAAAAAAAAAAAAAAGAAAGAAAAAAAAGGAAAGAAGAAACGCTGCCCGAGCGTCGGTACGAAGAAGGTGCAGTCCTTTGCTTTCCTGCGATCGATCTCCGGCTTTATCAAGGGCCAAAGAAAAAAAAGAAAAGAAAGGAAAGGGGAAAAAAAGGAGAGGAAAAAAAAAGGAAGGAGGAGAAAAAAAGCAGATCTTGGCCATCTGACTTTCGAACTAAGCTGAGTCCGCTTCGGCAGCGCGATCGAGAAAGAGGGAATAGGAGAGAGGTAGGGAAAAAAAAACGGGAAGGAAACAGGGAGGGGGCGTACCGACGCTCGGTGAAAGTGACTCGTTGACTTTTTTTGTTCCTGGCTGGCCTGCGTCCCGATCTAAAGAGGGGGAAAAGAGAAGGAAAAAAAAAAGAGAAAAAAGATCAGAGGGAGGTCGGGGATGCCGGTGGAAGGTCGGGAAAGAAGCCTGCTTGCTTTCATTTCGTCGAGCCGGTGACAGGACACGGGACGAGGAGAGAGAGAGAAGGAAAAAAAAAAAAAAGAGACGAAATCGAAACCGCCCTGCGGGTCTGACCTGGCCCGACAGGGCATTTCATCGCTCTGACATGTGGTCGGGTCGCTGTCGGCGCACAAGAGTGAAAGAAAGGGGAGAAGAAGAAAAAAAAAAAAAGAGAGAAAAAAGAGAAAAAGTGGACGGGGGAATGTTGACGCCATAAAGCTCTTCTCAATCGCCGTCTCCTTCTCTTCAGCGGGAGGGAGAAAAGGAAGGGAGAGGAAAAAAAAATAGTAGAAGATCAGTAGTTCGTCGTGGTTCAGAAAAATTGCCGGAACGCGCTTGAACGTCTGTCCCTGAGCTTCTGATAAAGAAGAGAAAAGAGAGGGAGAAAAAGGAAAAAAGGAAGGAAGCCTGGGGTGTTGCGTAACGGCTCCCTTTTTTTTTTGCTCGAAGAAAAGTAAGGTGAAAGGAGGGAAAAAAAAAAAAGGGGGAAAGGTGTACCCCGGTGCAGAGAGCCTAGGTCGTTCCCTATCTTACCCTTTCCTCCCTGCGTCATGTTCTGAGTCTGTCAGGCATGAGAAATAGCGCAGAGGAAAAAAAAAAAAGGGAATGGGGGGAGGTTTAAGAGAATGTCTGTGGGTCCACAGGGTACCACGCCCTCCTTCTTTCTCGATACGCCTAACGCGGATAGGGAGGGGGGAGAGAGCCGCCGCGCGAGCGACGGCCTCACCCATAAGGCTAATTGACACAATATTCCAGAATATCATTATTGAGGGAAGAAAGAAAAAAAAAAGGGGGGAACGCGCGGGCGCGGCATAGGGAGGTTCGCTTTCTTGTTTGCTCCTTTCTACACAGTCGCAGTTTTTTGATAAAAAAGAAGAGAGGAGAAGAAAAAAAAAAAAAGAAAAAGAGAGGAGAGGAAACGCACAACATCAACTACCTCCGATCGATACATTTTAGTCCATATGGAGCGGAAATTGAGAACAAAAAAAGGAGAAGGGAAAAAGGCAGGCGGAGGAGAAGTAGAGCTGCGCGCTCTTTATCATAAAGAGTACCTATTATACCCTACTTCCTTCCGCCTATCGCAGGAGCAATAGTAGAATACAAGTGGGGAGAGAGGAAGAAAGAATACGAGCTCGTCTCTAGAGGCCGATTGCTCTCCTGTTCATATTTCACTTTTCGTTGAAGGAAAGAGGAAAAGAAAGAGAAAGAAAAAAAGAAAAGGAGGGAAGCCTCTGGTCAGGAGAACGTTACCCCCTCCTCCCCCTCAAGGAAGAGGATAGAAGGAAAAAAGAGAGGGGAGAGAAAGAGGGAGACGCTCGCGTCGCTTCTTTTCCTTTAACCTGAGGAGAAAAAAAAAAAAACGGAGGTAATACCCGGCAGGCCGCCGTAGCGGTCCTATCTTTCTCCATCTTATCTGGTCTCCTGTTGCTAGATAAAAGCGAGACGAAGGGAAAAGAAAAAGGGAGAGGGATCGTCTCGCAGGCGCCACTGTTGTCCCCGTTCTCGAACGGTCGTCAGCTCCCAGAAGAAAAAGGAGGGGGGAAAAAAAAAAAAAAAGGATATAGCCCCGGGCAAGCTGGTGGTTGCTCAGGTCACTATCCCTTCACTGAACTCTAGCCTGCCCGCGTGGAAGGAAAGGAAAGGAGAAAAAAAAAGAAAAAAAAAAGAGAAAAAAACCCCCGAGCACGGCTAAATCTTGATCGTACGCTTCGCTCGCTTGATCCTCGAGAAGGGGGAAAAGAGGGAGAAAAGGGAGAGAAGGAAAAACTTACTTCCCTAATCTCTTTCCGTCCTCCTTCACTCCCTCGTCGAGAGTAGAGGAGAGGAAAGGAAGGGGGAAAAGAGGGGGGAGGCCAAAGTCCGAAGGATGCTGTCCCTGGTTTCTTCCTTCGCTTCCATGAAGAAAAAAAGGGAAAAAGGATGAAGCTCGACGGAACTCCGTCTATCATCCCGGACCATGTCTATTTAACCGGGGAGGGGAAAGAAAAAAAAAGAAAGAAGACTTACGGACGTACCTCGAGGATCTTACCTCACTCTCGATCAGGAAATAAGAGGAGGGAAAGGGGAAAAAGAAGGAAGGTACAAGGATCCGAGGGGTCCCTTCTATGGCTTAGAAGTCAACCTTCTCTGTTCTGGTGATAAAAAAGAAAAGAAAAAGAAAGAAAAAAAAAGGGGAAAAAAAAAAAAAAAAAGGGGGGGGGAGGAAAAGGGAAGAAAAGCGAAGTAGAGCTCATAGCTGCCACTGCTGTGTTTCATGGTCCTTTTCCGCAGCCCTACTTTCGAAGGAAAGGGAAAAAAAAGAGGGGGGCGTAGGGGGGGGGGGGGTTTTGGTTGCAGCAACTACCCTTAGTCCAGCTCTTTTGGAAGAAAAGTAGGAAGGAAGAAAAAAGGAGGGGGGAAAAGTCACGAACCCTGGAATCTTCTCGGTCTGATTCTCAGTCAGAGGGAGAAAAAAAAAAAAAAAGGCGGGCGTCCTCCCTCTTGCAAAGGATGGAAGGGAAGGTATGGAAGGGGGGGGGGAGGGGAAGGGGAAAGAAAGAAGAAGGTGATGCTTACACTCCAGTGGCCTTGGACTCATTACGTCACTGCCGGGGAGAAAGGAGGGGAAAGGGGGGAAAAAGGAAGAAAAAGGAAAGAAGGGGAAAAGAAAGAAGCCTATGCCTCGCCAAAAAGGCTCTTTGCACCTCGCGATCGCATCGCAACCGGCAGCGGAAAAGGGGGAGAAAAAAGAGGGCAGGAATAAAGGGGGGAGGGGGAAAGCCCGCGGCCGATTGAGGGGGAAATCCTTTTCCATCTATGAGATTCGATGATGGAAAGAAGAGGAAAGGGGGAAGAAGGGAAAGGGGATCGGAAGTCCAACCGCTGGCCGGGCGCGTTCTCGGCGCAATGGTTTGCTTGCTCTAAAAGACATAGCAACGAAAAGAAAAAAAAAGGGAGGGAGAAGAGAAGGTCGCGGTTGAGATGCCTTCTCTTGAAAGGAGGGGAAAAGGAAAGAGACGGACACGAACACGCGGTGAACAGAGTAATGTAATCATCTTGATCACAACTTTCTCCAGAAAAAAAAAGAAAAGGGGAAGAACCATACGCCAATCAGAATCCCGGCGGGTGCCTTCCTTCTTATCGCAGAAGACTGGGGTGGAAGAAAAGGAAGGAAAAAAATAAAAAAGGGGAAGAGGAAAAAAGGTCCTCAACTTTGGGAAGAGGGCGTAAGTGAATCTGCTCTGCAATGCAGGTCAGTATTGCGAACATTAGATAGGAAGAGAAAAAGGGGGGGGGGAAGGGGGAGGGAGAGGGAACGGGGATAGATGCTGCCCTCTCTAACGTCAACGACTCTCCACTTTAATATGTATGGAAAATATCAAGAAAAGAAGGGAGGAAGGGTAATACATGAGGCGTCCTCAAATCCTCTTAACCGTTCATCCATCGACCCCAAGTAACGGAAGCACGGAAGAAGAAAAAAAAGGAAGATCCGGCGAGAAAAAAACCATTGATCAAAAATCTTCCTCTAATATTTTGGAGTTTTAGAAAGGGGGAGGAGGAAGAAAGGAAGTGCAAAGAACGTCCGTGATCCTGCCTGCGTACTATCACGGGAAAAGGGGGAGAGGAAGAAGAAAAAAAAAGAGGGGGGGGGGGAGAAAGGGGCGGTCCGACACGATGTAAGCTTGTTCGACAATTCTTTTGGAAAAAAAAGGGGGGAAAAAAAAAGTACCGGCGATCAAGCAAGGCGCGCTGCTCTGTTTCAAACGTAATCGAATGGATGGAATTCGGTGAGGAGGGAAAAAAGGGAGGAAGAAGAAGCACCCGCTTCAAAGGGCCTGAAATCCTTATACTTTAACGCGCTCTTGAGGAAGAAAGGAGAGTGGGGACGGGAGATGCGGAGAGGGCTTTTAACATTGCACAGAGGACTAACAAGCAAAAGCCGTTGGGGACATCTATCACAAACCCTTCTTCTCTTCTACTCCCATCCTTCGCTCCTCTGCGACTTCAAGCCCCCCGTGAGGACTAAAAGGGGGACAAGAGTGAGTCGGAGACGCACGTTTATGGGCGCATCTACTATCCCTAACATCTCCACTCTAGTTGCACACAATGATGTTGAGAAAAAGAAGGGAGAGAAATCAAAAGGGGGGGTGATCGAAATCGGTGTGCACTACACATAATCCTCTTCCGTCAAACCTCCACTCTAAAAAGGGAGAGAAGAAAAAGGAAGGGGGGGGGAAAAGAAGAGGGAGAGGGGGAGATAAGAGAAAAATCATCTGCTCTGAACCTAAAATCGTTTCACTTTCACCTTTAATATTGGCACATGTCGCCTGCTACAACAAAGTTTAATGGAAAGAAAGAGAGAGATGGAAAAAAAAAAAGAAAGAGAAGGAAGGGGAAAAGGAAACTGGATGCGGCATGAAAGAAAGAGATTATTTTCTCATTCTGAAACAGAATGGTTACGAAGCATGAGCGCTTTGGTGAAGGAGAAAGAGGAGAAGGGGGCTGCGCGCCTTATTTGCGTATTTACGTCATTTATATTTGTTTGTAGTGCAACCGGGTAGAGAGAAAAAGGGAAAAAAAAAAAAAAAGGGGAAAGAGGAAAAAAAAGAAGGGGAGGTCAAAACTCGCCGTGGGGGAGTCCTTGCCTCGAATCGTCCCGTCCCATAAAGCCGTCTACAGAGAAGGAGGAAGGAAAAAAAAAAGAGAAGGGGGGGGGGGGGAGAAAAAAGGGGGAGGCTTGCAAGGAGCAGCGGGGGAAAACTGCTGCGTTCTCCTCTACGAAGTTTTTCTCGATGCCCTAAAGGAGGGGGGGAGAAAGGGGGGAAGGGAGAAAAAACGCGGCGCACTGGTGCACCGCCCTATCCGCCGCCGTCCTCCGCATGCGACAAGAGGGTCAATAGTAGAAGGAGGAAGGAAAAAGGGAGAAGGAAGGGGGGGGGAGGATAGGGGGGGGAAACGACCTGCATAAGACTCTTTAAAAGCTTTACCTGCACCGAATTCATAAAGGAGAGAGGGGGAGGGGGAAAAAGAGAGAGCACATATCCAAGTGCAGGGGGCTACGCCTGCTTTTTCACGACTACACGCATTCGCAAGAAGAGGTAGAGGAAAAGGGAAAAAAGGGGGAAAGGAGAAGGGGGACTGACAGTCCCGTGGAGTCCGCATCAGGTCTTCACGACGGAAAAAGGGGAAAAAGGAAAGGGGAAATGATGCAGACCCAAATATTGGGAAACCACAATCTATCGCTCGCATCCTTTTTGGGGAGCAATGGGGAAGGAGAAAAAAGAAGGGGGGGTAGAGGAGATCGCGCAGTCCGATGTCAAATGAGCTGTCAGACTCTTTTTTTCTGATTTCTTACCGGTGAAGCAGAGACGGAGAGAAGGAAAGAAAGGAAAAAGGGAGGGGGGGAAGAGGAAATGGCCTCCATTAATGAGTTCGTTTCTTTAGCGAAAGTTCATCATCTATCACAGGAAGGAGCTGGACGAAAAGAAGGGAAAGGAGGGGGGAGGGAAATAACTGAACTGGCTTGAAGAGCGCTATTCCCTTACGCCATCAGAGGAAAAAAAAGGGGAAAAAAAAAAAAAAGAGGGAAAGAAGGGGGAGGGAAACAAAAAAGGGTCTTGAGCGATACGACGGGACGGACAAAAAAAGGGGTATTCGAGATGGCGGAGGCGGCCATGCGTCTAATTTTGCGCTCATCGACGCGCGCTACGGGACAAGCACGATGGGGGGAAGGAGGGAAAGAAAGGGGAGGGGAGTGCGAATCTTGCAAAACCGACGCAGATCATTACCATCTTCCATCCGTCAGAGGTGCTATCCCATCAACGCGAAAGTGGGAAAAGGAAAAAAAGGGGGAGGAAAAAGAAGAGAGTCCTGAGGGAGAGATTTTATATCAAGCAAACCATTCTCACCGTGAAAAGCGATAAAGAAAAGGAAAAAGGGGGAAAAACGGGGGAGGGAATCAATTTAATCTCTCTATTGCGCTCCGGTAATCGGCCTCGGCGTAAGATCACGGATAGAGAAAAGGAGGAAGAAAGAAAAAAAAAAAAAGAAAAAGGAAGGGCGAGAAGAGATGCTGGGGGAGCCCTTGATGCGACGCAGGGAATACGCTGCCCAGCACCCGGAAAAGAGGGAAAAAGGGGGGGGGAAAAAAGGGAAAAAAAGGGAGGAAAAAACCAGACCCGCGATAGGACCAACTAATAAGGCCCTCCAGAGTGCCAGGCGGGCGGCGTACGGTCAAAAAAAAAAAGAAAAAAAGGGGGGAGAAAGGGTAAAAAGGGGGTAGACTCCATACATGCGGGGCGTATCTCCCCTCAGTCGTACCTCAATTCACCTTTGATAAAAGAGAGAAAAGGGAGGGGGAAGAAAAAAGGAAAAAGGACTACTTCTAAATTAGGGCTGTCGAGAAAGAAAAAAAAGGAAGAAGGCGGAACCGAAGAAGCGTAACTACGCTGTTTCGTTTTCGGGGGTTGCCCTCTACCTTTTCCCTTTCCTCAAAGTATGAAGACCAGAATGGAAAAGGAGAGAGGTTGACACGCCCTCTATTAACATCTGATCCTTTTACCGTGCATGATACGAAAAAAAAAGAAAAAAAAAGAAAGAAGAGAAGAGGTCGGAGGTCCTTTCCTTAATCTCTTGGTGCTCGAACCGAAAAGAGAAAAGAAAGAGAGAGGAAAGAAGAAAATGAAAAGGAGGGAAGTAAAAAGGAGGAAAAAGGATCAGCGACGAGAGTTTTTCTATCCCCTCCTCGATAATCGACGGAAGAAACCGCAAAAAAAAAAGAAAGGGAAACGAATTTCCCTCGAGCGAAGACTCGATCCTCTCCTCTCTCTCGAACTAGGCGTGCAGGAGCCGAACAGATTCGGGAAGAGGAGAAAAAGAGGGAAGAAAGACGCTGGAACCCTGAGATTGATGACACTCCTTCTCCTCTTCTGATCAGCTTCTCGCGGCGATGAATAGGTGGGAAAAGAAGAAGGAGAAAGGGGGGGGAGGGGGAAGGAGAGGGTTCAGTGCAGGTATGAACTTTCGCACTACTCTTTCCTCTTAGATACGTTTTTCGGCTGTGTTATTCGCGCGTAAATTCGAGGGTGTGGAGCGAAAAGCAAGAGGGAAGAAAAAAAGGAAAAAAGGAAAGAAGGAGACGCTACGCCGGCGGCGTTGAAACAAGAACGCGTCAAGTCTCTCCGCGATTCGGCGCCAGCCGCGCGCTTGGGTCGTAAAAGGAGGAAAGGAAAAGAAAAAGAAAAAGAGAAGGGGAGGGGGGTGGGGATTGCCCGCCCGAAAGACTGCTCCTCTTGCGCTCGGGCGCCTCTTCTCCCGAGCACGAGCCACAAGAGAGAACAAGGAAAAGAAAAAAAAAAAAAAAAAGGGGGGGAAAGGGGAAGAGACGAGCACCAAGGACGGACGGAGGCTCGTTCGTCGGGCTCTACTCTCGCTCAGATCCTGTACTCGCCGCTGAAGGACTAGGGATTGAAGGAAAAAAAAAGAATAGGAGAAAGCTCGACATCGAAAGGGAAACGTCCGCTCCTTCCCCGTACTGCTCGCCGACGGTAGTAGAAATAGGAGATGGAGAGAAAAGGAAAAGAGGGAGGAAGAGAAGCAAGCACGTCCCGGTATGCGCGAGTCTTCTAGCTCTTCTAACCCGGACTCTCGTTTCAACACTCGTGGGTCCAGATACCCGCTACAGAGGAAAAAAAAAGAGGAGGAAGGGAAAGCTAGGTCAGCAATCTGCGTTCCGCTACGAGGTTCAGACAATCTTCTCATATGTAGTCAATTTTGTCTGCGGTTGTGGAAAAGAAAAAGAAAATGAGAAGGGGAAAAAAAAAAGAAAAGGGAGCACTCAGTCATGTGGGGGACCAGTGATTTGTAGGATTCTCAGTGATCCCTAATCAGAGAGATGAATAGTCAGGTGTAAAGGAGGAAGGGGGAAAAAAAAAAGGGGGGAGGGCAGAGGAGGCCGGCAGCTGGCTTGTCCTTTGAGGGTCATCGTCCCTCATCCACCTCCCCGAGCCGTCGTGAGGGAGTAGAGGAAAAACGGAAAGAGGGAAGGGGAGGGGAAGAAGGCGAGCGACCGGCTGCTGTGGAAGATGCCTTCTTCTTACCTTCCTTACGACTAAAATGAAGAGAAAAAAAAAAAGGGGGGGAAAAGAGGGGAGAAAGACAGTCGCCTCCGTCGGGCCTGGTGCTCTCTCCTCGTCACACCGCGATCGCTGACGGCTGAAAAAGAAAGGAAAGGAGAAGGAGGTCTGAACATCATCTACAACTTCCTCACCCGATCTCTATCACCGCGACGGAATGTAAGAGAGGAAAGAAAAGAAAAAAAAAAGGGGAAGAGAAAAAGAAAACGCTTGTAGCGTCTAAAAGGGGGCTTGACTGCCGGCGGCCATCACGTCGCAGAAAAGGAAAAAAGAGGGGGGGGGGAAAAAAAAAAAAGAAGAAAGAAAAGAGGAGGGAGGAAGGGCGGCAAAGGAAAACCGGCACGTTCTCGGGAAGAGCCGTTCACTACCTTCAACTACCACGCGCGAGACACTAATAAAAAAAAAAAAAAAGCAGGAAAAAAAAAGAAATGAGAGAAAAAAGCCGAAAACCACGACCCCTGGCCTATCGTCTTGTACCCTGGAGGTCTTTCCTTCCATTTCATCTCCTTATCTTCCTTTTCTTCCGATGGGAGAGAGTAAAGGGGGGGGAAAAAAAAGAAAAAAAAAGGGAGGGGAGAGGCGCTTCGCCGAGCCAAATTTTCACCTTCTCTCACGAACCGACCGCCAGCTTCTTCATCCGAGAAATTCACCAGGAAAAAAAGAAAAATAGAAAGAAGGGACGTCGACGAGCGGACCGCTGAAAGGGTTCACCTATCAGATCTGGGACTCATGCCATGCCAGGAAAAAAAGTACAAAAGAGAAAAAAAAAAAAAAGGAGGGGGGGGGGGTAACAAAAACCCCCCCCTCGGGAAAGGGAATCTCCTTCTTTTCATCAATGTCAATCCCTAGCTCATCTTAGCTAGAAAGAAGGTGAAGAAAAAAAAAAAGAAAAGAGAAGGAGAGAGAGAAACAAAAAAAACGGAGGAGGAGAAAAGAGAGGGACAGTGACTTCGATATGACTCTTATTCCCTTCGGCATCGCTGACGTAAAAGAGGAGAGGAGGAGAAGAGAAAAAGGAAAAAAAAAAGGAAGGGGGGGGGGGGGGCCCGGAGATACTACGCTCTTTCGCCTTTTATCTTTACGTTGGGTGAAGGAAAAAAAAGGAAGAGGAGGGGAAAAAGGACAGAAGCCTGGAGCAATCGTCAACTGCTCATCTTTATTTCGTGGTATTCCGGTAAGGGCGAGGAGAAGCCGCTGGAGGGAAAAGGAAAAAAAAAAAAATGAAGAGAAGAGGAAGAATTGTGACAAGTCACAAAGCCAGCCCTGGGTCATACCTGCCTGTCGGCTTTTCATGACGACAACCCACGGGAAGACCTAAGAAGCAAGAAAAAAGGAGGAAGGAGGAGAAAAAGGGTACGATACGGCGGCTAGGGGGGGCTGATCGTACGATTGCTCGTCAGCGTGACGGCGTTTGTCGTAAAAGGAGAAAAAAAAAAAAGAGAAAGAGGGGGAAGGTCAGCCGTCGCGTGCAGCGTGGAACGTCAGCTTATCAACCCGTCGGTTTGAACGTGCAGGAGAACGGGATGGAAGAAAAAAAAGAAAAAAAAAGAAGAGAGGGAAGGGGGAGGGAACGGGGGAGAGTAGGGATTCAGCGAAAGCTCATCTCTGTATCGTGCGAATCGTTGTTCGGCAGGTTGCAAGGGGAAAAAGAAAGGAAAGGGGGGGGGAAAGAAGACTTCGCTGTCGCGGTCGTGACACGGCGAGCTCCCCCTCACTCCTTACTCTGCTTCACCTGATGTAGAAGAAAGTGTAAAACGTAAGGGAAAGGGAAAAAGGGCAGACCGCCAGTCAAATGTTATGAGTCGAAAAGAGCCCGCCTGCTCAGCTTTCGCATCACGCCGGAGAAAGAGAAGAAAGGGGGAAAGAAAAAGGAATAAAAAGAAGGCGTGAGAGACTCCGACTCACTTCTCGGTCGGTTTGGAGGTCCTATGACGGCAACAGAAAAAAAAGAAAAGAAAGAACAGAAGGCGAGGGAAGATTCCTCTCTCTTATTCGGGATCACGCGACTCCTCCAATACAGGGATACAACAAAAAAAAAAAACGCCGAGGCCGCGGCAGGACAGGCTTTTCTCTGTCTTGTGTGCTCCTTGCTACACGAGAAAGGTTGTTGAGAAAAAAAAAAAAGGGAAGGGGGAAAAGGAAAAAAGAGAAAGGGGAGGGGAACGATCGAGTAACATAGAGAGCAGGGGAAAACGTTCACCACGACCTCCTATCTAACAGTTTACCATAGTGCGGAGGGATTAGAAAAAAAAAAGGGAGAAAAGGGGAAAAGAGAGGGAGAGAGAGATGACCCGCGCTTGGTGATCATAGGGTACCCCTATTATACCATACTTCTTCCGAAGAAACGAGCCAAGCGAGAGAGGGAAGAAAGGAAACACGAATGCTTCGATCGCTCCTATCTCTAGCGAGAAATGGGCGATACAAGGAAGGGAAAGAAAAAAAGGAAGGAAGGAGAAGTCCCGGATCTGAGCGAGTAGTAGCCCGACTAACTAGCCTCTTTCCCTCCTCTTGTCGCATTCTACTGGACCCGAATCAACCAGAGAAGGGGGGGAAGAGAAAAAAAAA